>Ga0157370_10000795_pt1 | contig 39727 bp, 33 predicted proteins | sample C35metaG_FD_113463 | JGI IMG/M metagenome (GOLD analysis project Ga0157370, IMG submission 113463) | Corn rhizosphere microbial communities from Kellogg Biological Station, Michigan, USA - C3-5 metaG | ecosystem: Host-associated > Plants > Roots > Rhizosphere > Soil | place: USA: Michigan... | reverse complement strand
TTTTTGAGGCTTTTTATAAAAAACTGTACCCATCCCTGAAGAAGGAAGTAACAAAAACTCTGCAGGAATATAATTCCCAATCCCGGAATTGATAATTTAAACCTCAGCTATTTTTTGCAGCGAGATAAAATTCTTCAAGAAAACTTCGCATAGCCATGCCCGTTATGATGCTATGGAATAATTTTAATATATGCGTAACCCGCTGCCTGCTTTTTTACAATTTCATAAATGCCATCGGGAACGGATTGCACCCCGCTAACCAGCCCGGAATCATCAAGGTTATGTTTTTTCATTGCAATATGGCACGCCCTGAATTGAACGTTTTGTCCCGCAAGTTTTGAAATATCGCTGGCCACCTGCGATTTACTTTTATCTACCGTAGCAATGGAGTTTCCATAAAACACCACTTCTACTTTGGCATTGGGATTGGCTGAGATAATTTCGTTTACCAGCACAATCATTCGTTGCTGTGCAGCAGGCTCGCCACTGGTAATATCAAATACTACATTGTAAGGAACATCCTGCGCAAATACTCCGCCAAGCGATATAAAAACCGCTATGACAGAAAAGAATATTTTTTTCATGGTAAAAATTTTGTACTAAGGTATAAAAACCTTCAATCAGGCAAATGGGAGAAATGTAAAACTAATCGCTAATTCAATCCATAATGATCTATAATCAATCCGACAACCTTCCTGCATTCTGCAAACATTCGGCCCATTTCGTACAAAAACAAAAAAATCAGCGCGTAAAATATGCCGGGGTACCTTACTGAAAATGCCATTATGGGATTACTTATTCGCATGCTGATTTTTTTTCGTGATAAAAGATAGGTGATACTGCATCCGAGCAAAATACCGGCTATAATATCAGTTGGAAAATGATAGCCGAGGTAAAGGCGGGGAAATAAGATGACTGCAAGCACATAAATGGAGGTAAATATACCTACCCGTTTATTCACTAAATAAACACCGGTAGCAAGGGCAGAAAACATTACAGCATGATCACTCGGGAAAGAACTCATATCTCCTAATTCCATGCCCTTGAAAGCGTAAGGTTGTATAAAATGTACCGCGGGACTCAGGATGGGCCTGACCCTGAATGGCAGTGTTACCACTAACAGTCGCCCGACCGCAATCGCTATCAGGGTAGATGCAATGGTGGTAATTACTCCTCTCCTATCCTGATCCAAACGATCACTTTTCTGAAACCATAAAAAATAAAGGATAGCTACCATGAACACACCTTTAAGAATATTGTTGTCAACAATAAAAATCATCAGATTGTCGAATAACTTCGATTTATTAGCAAATTGATTAACGAAATGAATAACAGAAGAGTCAAAAATATTCATGTGGCAAAAGCATTAGTGTGTTAGGTTTCAAATTATAAAATTGCATCGAATGTTAGTTTCGAAAGCATTTTAAAAACACCTGAAATTTTTACATCAAAGAATAAAGATTATTTCTTTCTGAAAAAATTCTTTAAAATTTTAGTTAATCAGGTACTGGAGGTTTCTCTATAAACAGTCGTCGGGTAAAGATAGAAAAAGAAGTGATAAATCAAAATAGGAGAATAAAAAAGTTAACTATTATTAATACAGAAAACAGTATTGTATTTATTTTGCAAAATCCATTTCAAAGTTACCGCTGATGCGCTCAATGGATGGATTGAAGTAACCGAATTTCAATTGTGGAAATTCATCGTGCAGTAAATCCATAAGTTGTTTTATTCCTAAACGTTCACCTGTTTCGGTAATTCCAATTTTACCAAGATACCAATCAGGATCAATATTAAAGTTTCGCCATTGAATCATTTTTAACCCGGTTATTTGTATCAGCGTTCGCAATGCTTCATACTCATCAATGCTATCCGTCATGCCGGGAAAAACAAAATAGTTGATGCTCGTCCATCCGCCAAAGCTGTTAACTACTTTCAGGCTTTCCAGAATATCATCAAACTCATAATTATTCGGCCGGTAATAAGGAGTATAAATTTCTTTTCGCACAGAATTGGCGCTTACGCGTATGCTGTTCAAACCCGCCTGGCACAAGGCTTTCACAGCCTTCGGGTCGCTGCCGTTTGTATTGATGTTGATGCTTCCTTTATTGGTGTGTTTTCTTATTTCAATAATAGCATCGCGTATGGTTTGCCACATCAGTAATGGTTCTCCTTCGCATCCCTGGCCAAAACTAACAATGGGAAACGGAGCAGTTTCCAAATGTGGGACGGTGTATTCTACAATTTCTTCTGCAGTTGGTTTAAACGTTAATCTGTCCTGGGTGGAAATAATTGTTTCTTCCTGCGGCTGAAATGAAATACAACCAATACAATTTGCATTACATGCCGGCGAAGTGGGCACAGGGCATTCCCATCTTCCCATAAAATAATTTCGTGCAGCAGGGCAACGGTAAGTACTGCAACAATTTTCTGCCAAATGTTTCACCAAACGGTTATGCCTATACGAAGATAAAAATTGATGCATCCCATCGTTAATCGTATTATCATCAAAGCCGGCACATTCCTGCCGGATATCATCTTCAATACGCAAAGCGGTTACATAAAATTTATCATTGAACCATCCTGCAGCAGTATAACAAAAAAGTGGAAGTGTTGCTGCATCGGGCATTGTTTCATAAGCGGCCAGGTAAGTACCCGTATGCGCGGGAGGTATAAAGGCTGCAACTGCCCAGCCCTTTTCGCACAAACGCATTTGTCCTGAAGTAACATCAATACCAATACCTTGCCTTCCGGGCAATTCGTATAATTGCCCGCCATCCGGCAATTCTATCCATTCATCAGTTTCCACGGGCACAGCATCCCATCCGCTTCTGCCACAGGCGTACAAAGAAGTGTCTTCGTAAATATTCCCATTTCCATCAGAATATAATATGTAAGGGCGCTGTTTCAAAAGAGATTAATTTAAATACATTTTTTCTTCCGGATGAGGGTTCTTCGTTAATTGATCTTTGATAAATTGATTAAACTGCCTTTCATTAATTTCCGAATCATCGTCAATTTCGCACTGGATAAGTTTGTTGTTGGTAAAATCAATGGTAAGAATATTATCTCTTAATATTACATTGTCCAATTCGTCCCACGCATATTCAGCCGATGGAAAATTTATTTTCCTGATTCCTTTTTCGGTAAATAGAAATTGAATTTTTTGCAATGAAAAATAATACAACACACCGAGCGCAATACAGATTACCATCAATTCATAATTGCGGATGGCCAGCCAGCTTCCGGCAAGAATAAAATAGGTAAGTGGGTCTGCATAAAATATAGTTTTATATTTCCAGGCCATATAAAACCTTATCAGCAGGTACAACACTAACAGGAATAATGAAACAAATGCATTGAAAAAAAATTTATTGCTGAATAAGAGAAAAACAAATGCTGCAAGGTGAATAACCACTATCAATGCGGTAATGAGATGATACGACCTTGTTTTAGAATTTTTAAGAGTGACTTGAAACTGCATGAGCATTAACTTTAGAGGCCACCATTAAATTACATAGTTTAAATAATATTCTTGCACCCACCATTTCGTCCCAGGAATGAGTGCTGACACCTACTTCAACTAAGTCGAAGCCAACAAATTCACGGCCGCTTTGAAATATTTTTTTGAAAAGGTAAAATATTTGTTCCGCTTCAAACCCTCCAGGGACGGGGTTTCCGGTGTTCCGGCAAAGTTTGGGATCTAACCCGTCAATATCAAAACTAAGATATACTTTCTGAGGAAGATTTTTTACAATTGTATCTGTTACACTCTTCCACGATTCGCCTTCAAATAATTTTTCCTTTATGTCTTTATCAAAAAAAGTAACGATTCTCCCATTGCTGTTTTGGATATACTCGTATTCTTCATAAGAATAATCCCTGGCTCCTACCTGCACTAATTTTTTTAATGCCGCAATTTCTTCGAGGGCATTGTACATGATGGATGCATGAGAATATTTAAAATTATCGTACGCTTTGCGCAAATTGCAATGTGCATCTACCTGCAGAATACCAAAGTCGCCATGCTTTTCAGCAATAGCTTTAAAGAATCCCAACGAAGTACTGTGATCTCCACCTAAAAGTCCAACCATCTTGTTGCCGGCCAATATTTCTTTTGCCTGCGTGTAAACCCAGTGGTTTAAAAATTCGCCGCCATCGTTTACTTCTTTCACAATCTTGCACATGAATTTGTTGCTGAGCACATCTTCTCCCTGCTGTATATAATTTATAAACAATTCGGCTTCCTTGCGCAGGTAATCGCTCTTCATCAATATTTTCTTATCTACATCAAGCATATAAAACCCAGCGTGCCAGCCATCGGGCACATCTGCATCCACCAATTCTGCCTGCTGGCTTGCCTTCAGAATGTGCTCAGGCGCACGGGCTGTGCCGGCAATGTGACTGCCGGTAACTTCCCATGGAACAGGCAAAATGATTAATGATGCTTCCTCTTCTTTGAAAGGAAGGCCAAAAATATTTCTTGTATAACTGCTTACTGAATTAGGATTAAATTTTGAGAGGTCGGCCATTTCAATTTTTTAGCGAAGCAAAGATAATCTAATTGAATAGTTTCCGGTTGCTTCTATAATGCTGTTTATTTTTTCTTTGATTTATATTTTTCAAGCTAACCCGCCTATTTTTTATTGTGGCTACTGGCAATGGTTTTTTGGGTGCTTATCAAACGAAAAATAATGATTAAAAAAATAAAACCTGCACATGCATAAAGAAATATTTCCGGATGTACGGAAGCAATGCTGACATAACTATTAGGCTTTATCGTAACCATTTTTATAAATGACTCATCACTTTTTTGCTTTTCAATAATTTCACCAGATGCGTTTATTAATCCTGAATAACCATTATTACAATTTATTGCAACATCTTTTCTTGATTCGACTGCCCTTAACCTTGCATAATAAAAATGTGTCTGCACTATGTAGGTATTATCAAACCATCCGTCATTACTCATGATCATAAAAAATCCGGCGCCATCTTTTACCTGGTTTGAGGCTGCGGCGGGCAATGCAGCCTCATTGCAAATCAGTATTCCTGCTTTTCCGAAAGGAGTTACTAATGGTTTGCTTTGAGCCATATCACTTACTGCAGAGTATCCGTTGCTTGAGAAAAAAGGCATCAGCCAACCATTTAAAGGTTTCTCAATAAATGATAGCAAATATTGTTTGTCGTACCTGCCCATTACTTTTTCTCCGGGTAAAATGCAATAAGCTGAATTAAAAACCTGGTTTTCTTTCCATGCAGTATTCATACCCAGGATATGCGTAATTTTTGCCGGATCTGTTATGCGAAATATCTCTTTTACCAGGTCGTCATCCTGGCGAAATGTCCACGGGATGGCCGATTCAGACCATAAGGCCATATCTGGTTTTAAAGCCACGGCAGCGCGGTTCAAATCGAGAATTTTTTTAACCAATATGTTTCCCGTATTATTATTCCAAACGATTTCGGGAGGTATATTTTCTGCAAGAATAGCCACAGAAAATTCTTTACGCTGAGATAAAATATTTTTTGAACTTCTGAATAATAAGAAACTCCAGAGTAAATAAAATACCAGCGTGATGGCGGGCACATAAAAATATTTCCAAAAGCGGTTGAACAAAATTGTTGCGATCAGGTAATTAAAAAAACGACAATAAATGATAAAATGTGAATGCCGAAAACAGAGGCAGGCTGAATTGTATAAAGATTTTCTGCCAACCCATTACCTGAGTGTACATCAAACCATGGGAGCCCAATGGATATAAGGCTTAAAAGAGACTCTGCCAGGCAAAAAAGCGATGCGATGAGCAGGGCATTAATTATTATCGAAAGGAATTTTTTTTCTTTCTTTTTAAACGTTAAAAAAATAAAAAAAATGGCAACGCAATACAAAGTGTAAAATAGTGTGGATATAAGAAAAACTCCTAAGCCATATAGCATGCTGCTACCCGTAAATCTTTGTGCACCGGGTATCATCCAAAAAAAAGCAAGAATGGAAAAGGTACATCCAAAAACTACTACTCTTCGGAAAACATTTTTTTTTGATTGGCCGGTAATTGCAATAAATAAGGGTACGTAACAAATCCAGCTTACTAAAAAATTGATATGGCATACCGCAAAGAATGTCAATAAACCTGACAATAGAGGACCAAGCCAGGGATTATTGGAAAGCTTTTGCATAAGATTTGTTCAAATTACCTTAACAAGGCACAATATATTTAAAAATAAAGGAAAGCCAATTAGCACTTTGACTTTCCTTTGTTTAATAATTTATGGAATGGTTTTATTGCACAATAAGGCTTGTACTTTGCGACAATCCACCATCGCCACTTAACCGGAGAATATACACTCCCGGCGGTGGCATGTTTTTTAAATGAAGTTGATTGGTAGTATTTGCAGGTATTCTGTTAAATGCTTCCTGGTGAATGACACTGCCATTTATAGTTGCAAGAGTAACTTTAACGTTCGTTGCATCATTTTTATTCATGATGCTAAAATTAATTCCACCATGTGCAGGGTTAGGGAAAACAGTTAATGAAGCAGCAATAGCGGACAACTTCAGCGACTTTATTTCTGACATATAAGTATGTCCATCTATATCAGTTTGCTTTACCCGGTAATAATTGATTCCATTCATTGGGTTATTGTCGTACTGTGTGTATGAAACAGCGGTGTTCCCTCCTTTTTGGGCGTTCAATGTGGCAATAGTAGTCCAGTTTCTTGCATCGCTGCTTCGCAAAATTTCAAACTTATCGGATGCAAACTGTGAAGAGGCAGTCCAGGTTAATTTTACTCTTTTGTTCTCAAGCATTGCACCAAAATTGCTAAGCCTTATTGGTAAAAGGCCGGCAGTAACCAGTGAAGGATAAGTCATCCCCGAAGCGGGAACACCTGTATTCCCGTTCATACGAAAAAAATACCTGGTGTTGGTTAGTATGCTCGATTTAGCCACTATTGCCCATTCAATTTCAGTTATGGTTTGGTTAGCCATATCCGGCACACTATCTACGACCATGGAGTCAACCATAATTCTACCAGGGATAAATGAATAAGCACCCACACTGCTCAACTGGGCAGTAGTCGCCTGGTTCTGGGTTACATAAGCACTTGTACCAGCTATTTGGAACGGGTTTGAATCTGCAGTATCGGTTATATTTGTCCATAGCCCTCCCCCTGCTGCTGTTCCTGTTGTATCTGTGGTATATTGTAAAGTGTCATAAAGACTAGGACTAGCAGGGTTGGCCGAAGCGTTGTACACTTGTATTCTTAACCTCCACACTTCGCCAGTGGTACTGAGTATAGGTTCTGCATTCTCATTTGCTTTCCAGGTAGCTGCAGTTTCAGATCCATCATCATTACGCCAGCGCCAGTTGGCCTGGGTAAGAAGGGCAAAACTATTGCAGTAAACTGCAAGCGAGATCATAAGAGTTATCAATTTTTTCATAGACATTGATTTTAAAATGATTCTTGTTGTTGCTTTATTTTGTTTTAGTAAAAAATTTATCGTTTTAAAAATATTGATTCATTACTTTCCTGTTGTGGGATGCTGTTTTCTATGACCAAGTTGCTTAAGATTAGAAGAGTTTCCCGGCAATTTATTTTCTATTTGTTTTTTTGATAACCCCGAGTTATCGTGATGGTAGATCTTTGTATTTTTCATTTTTTGCTGCGCTATATTTTTTAATGAAGGCTTAATGCTTGCAAGGCTGTCTCTATTATGCATGGAATTATTTGGGTGATTGGTAGTTTTCCATTCATCTAATTTTTGCTTAACAGCTTGGCTGTAAAAATCATTAAGCGATTTATTGCTGGCTAATTGTTTTTGCTGTGCATTAACAGTAAATGCTAAAAAGCACAAGGCTATAATAACACTGATTCTATTTTTAACTAAAACGGACATTGAATTATTTTATACTTACAAGAACATTTATTTTACCAATACCATTTTCATTGTATGATTGTAGAGCTTTTCCCAATACCTGGCCAATCTGCACCTTTTTAGGATCAGCTTTCATGGCCACACCTGCAATAGATGAGGTGACGATCAAATCTCCTCTTTGTATCGGGCCACCTTCCATACATACCTTTGTTGGTATTACGCCAATAACTCCCATTGGAACCATATTATCAAGAGAATCTTTTTCCGCATTTTTTTCTGTTAGAAGCACACCGGGTTTTGTAGCATATACGCCGGCAACTAAAGTAGAATAAGCCGCAGTTGATTTTTCAACCTTTCGATCGCTGTTTTGAGAAATAACCAATACATCACCCGGTTCAAAACTTTTGATGTTCCCTTCAACGTCAAAAAACTCGGCTACATCGGCGCCTCCCATTTGAGTACCGCCATCGAAAAACCCCTTTCCGTTATAATCTATTCTCGCTACATTTGTATCATTGGCCATAAATACGGCTGTGTTTCCCGAGCCCCCGGTTTCCAGCGAAGCTACCAGTGCATTACCGCCAGTTGCCCCTCCCGAATTTGCTGTTGCAAGTACGCCAATACCATTATTCCCCATATTAAGACCTTGTACTCCTGCATAAGCGCCATCATTTCTACCTACAATACTACTTGCGTTATCACTAATCGTGTAACCTAAAATAGCCTCACCCCCACCATTATTAATTCCTAATAAACCTGTACCGCCAATATCGTTTCCAATACCTAATACACCGTTGCCGTAGTTGGCAATTGCCGTAATGCCATTTCCCCCACCTTCATTTGTTACAAACATATCATCATTAAAGCTTGCGGTATTTGGAATATCAAGGCTTGCAGGTGTTCCATTATCACTCGTGGCAAATATTCCGGTACCATAAGAGCTTGTAGCATAAATACCAAAACCATTAGTAGAAGAACCATAAATTCCGCTTCCATTTACAGAAGTGCCATAAACCCCGTAACCACTTCCGTTATGAGAGCCCCACACACCATATCCATTTGCAGATGTACCATTATTTATACCTCTTATACCAGCAGCAGTAGTGCCTGGGTTTGCAGAACTAATTTGCCCCAGTACCCCGAATGAATTTGTATTATCTGCAAGGCTGATTCCCTCAACGGAATTGCCCGTTCCCTGGTTACTTATCGAAAATAATGTTGATGATAAAGTATCGTTAGAAATAAATGGTAAGGTGAATGATCCGGTACTATCATTTCCGGGAGCCCACTGGGTTCCGTTAAATTTAAGAACTTGCCCGGAAGAAGGGGCATTATTGATGACAGAAATGCCATTTATTTTTAGTACTGTTGGGTTTGGATAATTACCACCCAAATCGCCTCCGGCAACACCTGCAGGTGGTAAATTGATTGGCAAAACACCAGCTGCAATTTTTGCTAACGTTATTGAACTATCTTTAATTTTTGTTGTTGTTACTGCATTTGTTGCTATTTGAGGAGCTGGATACATCCCTGTCAGATCTCCCCCGGCATAGATAGGAGTAAACTTAGACAAAGTAATTGAGCGATTGGCAATCTTACTGGTAGTTACAGCATAATCCTTTATCTTATTTGTACTAACTGTGTTGTTAGCAATAGTAGGGTTTGGGTAGGTTCCACTAAGATCTCCTCCCGCAGTTCCCATACTGTCTAATACACCCGGCGCTAATTTTTTAAAAGTAATAGTGCTGTCTTTGATCTTTGTAGTAGTTATCGATGTATCAGCAAGCTTTGAATTTGTTACTGACCCATCATGCAATTTTGCAGTAGTTACTGCAGAATCTGCAATTTTTGAAGTAAAAATTACGCCGTCTGCAATAGTTGGCCCGGGGTATGTTCCAGTAAGGTCTCCACCTGCATTACCAATAGGATAAGCATTATTAGCCATTATAGCATAAGGGACACACAATAATTGAGAAGCTCCAAGATTAGTAAAACTATTATTGTTGTTTGGTGAGATCTCAACCTGCAGAAATTTATCTCCACCAGATGACCAATCAATACTGCTAATGGAGCTTACAACGTTTGATGCACCCGGGCTACCGATGGCAACTACAAACATTCCAAAACGATCTGTTGTTACGCTACGGGATTCCTGGTATAAAGTAGCACCTGTCGCACTTCCATCGTGAATGGTAAGGCGCAGGCCGATTGTTTGAAGCGTTATAGCATTGCCTCCACTGTTTCGGGCAACCCCCTGGTAATTTATTTTCATCGGTACCTGGGCATAAGTGAAAATTGCCGCGGCAAGAGCTAACGTTAAAAGAAACAGTTTTTTCATATAAGGATCAGAGGATTTTATCAGTTTTTAAATTTTATTGTTTAATTACTTTATAGCCTTCATATTGAATGTTGTCCTGTGAAAGAGGATCCAGTATGCTAACTTTCAATATGTATAATCCATTTCTCAATTTTTTCATGTTTATTGTTTCACTAAAAGCAAATCCTTTCGATACAATTATTTTTTGATAAACCATCTGGCCTGTTTCGCTATACAATTGAACGCCTACCTGCCCCGCAGGTGCTTGTTGAAAATTTAATGTGATAAAATCGCTTGTAGGATTAGGGAATACTGAAATGACAGAAGGTGGAACTAATACGTTTCCTGCCAGACTTGCCTTAACAGGATATGGTTGTAAAAAACCATTTGTAACAATAGTGCTGCTATCTGCAGTAGCCATACCTGTTACAAGCGATAATTCACCAATACTCCATTCAACATTATATCCATTGGATGAATAATTACTCCCGGCACTGTTCACTACGTATGGAGCTTGCACCTGGCCATATCCGGTGGTTGCTATGCAGAGAATCACAGTACATGCTTTTAGGAATTTCATAATGGGTATAGTATTCTTGTCTCAAACGCATTTATTTAAAAAAATATTGTCGCTTTCGATTGCTATTTAGCTAGGACAAATTTTTCGGTGAATGTATTCTCTTTCAAAACCACTTTTAAACTATAAATTCCCCGTGGCCATGATCCGAAGTCTGACAAAGTCAGTGTTGTATTTCCTCTCGAAACATTTGTTGCCATTGTTCTCATTAATTTACCACTGAAATCATAAATCACTAATTGTATCTTATCATCTGTGGAAGAAAAAATATTTAACTGCATAATATCTTTAACAGGATTGGGTGTAACACTTATCCGTGGTGTGAGATTATCTCCAAGAGATAATCTTATCGTTTTGCTGTAAGATATTCTGCCATCTTTACCCACAACTTTTATTCGGTAATAAACCTGTCCCGAGAGTGTATTGCCCGGTGAATCTGTTGTTGAATATGCATTATTTGAATTGTCAGTATTTGCAATCACCTTTCCTAATGTAGTAAAATCTGAACCGTTTACACTTCTTTCTATTTCAAAATAATTGACCATACTGCTTTGTGAAACTGTCCAGTTAAGTTGTGTTTCACTGTTAAAAATATTTCCATTGAATTGAAGAATATTATTATTAAGAACAAAACAATTGCTGTTATAAAATATTACTGAAGTATCGGTGGCATATACTGAGCAACCTGATTGTAATCGTTGGGTAACTATATAGGTACCTGGTGAGTCAACAGTAATCGAAGTTCCATCGGGGCTAGTACTTGCAATATGACCATTTGGCGTGAACCATGTGTAAACTGATGTAGAAACCGGGTTTGTTACCGAAATATTGGCCGACTGAATTAAACCGCAAAGTACAGATTGATCACTTGCTACTAATGCTCTTGGGGCCAAAAAGAAATCGAACGGCCCTATAAAATCTTCTAACTGCGCGGTAAATGATGTAGAGGACCTTGTCTTTACTAATATACGCCTGAAAGGCATACCACAGGCATCTTCTCCAAGTAGTGTTACAGGATCCAACCCCAACTTGCTAAGATTCACTGAAAATTCCAAATACTGGTGCGCCAGATAGGTAGTCAACAGGCTGTTGTCTGCCCTTATAAGCGAAAAAGGGCCTGCCCATATACTGGCAGGGCTTTCGTAGCCTGTATAAAATATCCCTGCCGATTTAGGTTGTATTCCGGCATAACCATATTGGGAATTATTAGAGGCTCCATCAAAGGTTCCATCCCAATCGAAATTTTGTGGGTTTATTGATAAAGAAGAAGAATCAATCCAGATGCGTGCCTGAAGGTAAGACAAACTTGAACCGCCGTAATCAGTAGAGAAAATAATGTCACCTGCCTGTGTAATGTTTCCGGCAGCATCAAATTTCCAGCTTGTATGCCCTGCATCGGGGCCGTAGCCATAAAATTTTTGAGATGCCCTGTCATAATAAATATCCGTCTGGTACATCTCAAAATCTAAATAACGATCTCCGTTTGTATTTTCAATAGAAACACCGCCGAAGAACCAAAGCGAGTCAGACGTGTTTGGGCCAGCTCGCCTAACATGAGCCATCATGTCAAGTATGTCGTTTTTATCAGGTATTGACGAAACTGCCGGACACACCCAATTTGCAGGGCTATTACCATTCTTACTGGCTCCGGTTGTAAAAGTGGTGGAATCATTGCCATGATAATCCCGGATGAAAACTGCATCTATAAGCATCTTATTGTTGACAACGGAATAGGGTGCATATTTCATGGTGCGATAAAAAGGAGTATTTCTTGATGCCGGATTGCTAGTGTATTGCGAAACGATATTTGCTGCTCCTGTAGTGTCAATGACGAAAACGCCAGATCCCGCTCTTTTGTTAAACCAGTCGTCATTACCTGACTGAGGGAAATTGTTGAAATAATTTGCCTCTAATTCGCCATCAACACCAAAACCGGCTTTTATTGCAGTAGTGATGGTCTGTGCCTCCACATAATTAAAAGCCAATAAAAGGAAAATTGTGTAAAAATTTTTTTTCATAGGGATTCATTTTTAGGGATAACTAAAAATTATAACTGTCATTGGCACGTATTTAACCAAATTATTTGGACTATTATCACCCATTATAACGACTTGGGTCAACATCTTATTGTTGAAATAAAAGTTCATTTTATTTATTACTTTAATTATACCCAATTGGTTAATAACTGGTTAATAACTTTCCTCCAAAAGCATTTCGGGCAGAATTAATATTCTTCCTAAATCTTTGAAAACCTTTTTCAGCATTAATTTCAAAACCTGATGGAAAAAGTATTTCATTGAATTAATAGTGCCATAAAAAAAGTAATATGATATGATTTGCGATTAACTGAAAGATTTTTTTAAAATCTTTAAACCGATTTTAAACTAAATTTGCGTTCTTAATTGAAAGAAGGATGAAAACTTCCAGCATCATTTTATTAGTAGCAATTGCAGCCGTCATTGGAACACTGTTAATGTATTCTGTTGACTTTTCAACCTATGATACGATTGCATCCGCCCGCGAAAAGCAGGGCAAATATGTTCACCTGATAGCAAGAGTGGACAAGAGTAAACCCATACAATATGATGCATTAAAAGATCCTAATTATCTTTCCTTTTATGCTACCGACAGCTTAGGAGGCAGCACACAGGTAATATATCACAACACCAAGCCGGAAGAATTTGAACACAGCGATCGCGTTGTTTTAAAAGGAAAAATGGAAGGCAATGTTTTTCAGTGTGATGAAATTTTGCTAAAATGTCCTTCAAAATATAAAGATGATAAAAAAGAATTGGAAAAAACAGTTTCTCAACATTAAAATGCATCATGAAGTTTGAAGGCGAACATTTATTTCCAGGTCAGTTTGGCCATTTTTTTGTATTGCTTGCATTCGTAGCTTCTCTCCTTTCGGCTATTGCATATTTTACGGCATCCTCCATAAAAAACGACAAAGAAAAAGATTCATGGATACGCTTTGCACGTGGCGCTTTTTTTATACAATTCATTTCACTGGTTACCGTTTTCGGCACTATTTATTATATCTGTTCCCATCATTATTTTGAATACCTGTATGCGTATAAACATGCATCAAAAGATCTTGAACCAAAATATCTTTTAGCATGTATATGGGAAGGACAAGAAGGAAGTTTTCTTTTGTGGTCGTTATGGCAAAGTGTATTGGGAACTATTTTAATTTTTACTGCAAAAAAACGCGAAGCCCCGGTACTTTCCATCATCACTTCGGCGCAGGTGATATTGATAGTGATGATCATTGGTATTTATGTGGGCGATACACGCATTGGCAGCAGCCCGTTTGTTTTAACGCGCAACGAAATTGATGCACCTATTTTCAGCATGGCCAATTATCTCACTTTTTTAAATGCAAAAGGAGGTATCGGGTTAAATGTATTGCTTAGAAATTACTGGATGGTTATTCATCCGCCAGTTTTATTCCTGGGTTTTGCAAGCACCATTGTGCCATTGTCTTTTGCCTATTCATCGTTAAGTACAAAAAAATTTGATGACTGGATAAAGCCAGCGCTGCCATGGACTTTGCTGAGTTGTTGTATTTTAGGAACGGGCATCATGATGGGCGGCAAATGGGCTTATGAATCGCTTTCTTTTGGTGGTTTTTGGGCATGGGATCCGGTAGAAAATGCATCGCTGGTGCCCTGGCTTATTCTTATTGCAGGTTTGCATTGCATGGCTATTTATAATTCAACAGGAAGAGCGCTCAGGGCATCGTTCTTTTTTATCATCTTCGCATACTTCTTTGTTCTCTATTCCACTTTTCTTACACGCACCGGTATTTTGGGCGATACTTCGGTTCATGCATTTACAGAAGCCGGGTTAGCCATGAATATATTGATAGGCGTTTATATGTTTTTTATATCATTACCCATGATAGGGCTGTTTATTGTTCGTTATAAAAATATACCAACCATAAAAAAAGAAGAAGATATTTCATCGCGTGAGTTTTGGATGTTCATCGGTTCTTTATTATTTTTTCTTTCAGCTCTTTTTATTATTAGCATCACTTCTTTACCTGTATGGAATAAAATTTTTAAAACTAATTATGCCGAACCGGTTGACCGGGAATTTGCCTATAATAAAGTGCTTGTGCTGATTGCTTTTATTGTGGGAATACTCACAGCTATTTCACAATACCTGAAATATGCACACACTGAAAGAAAATATTTGTCGAAAAAATTATTGTTGCCTGTTGTAATAGCAATTATCGTTTGTCTGCTCATTGGACTTTTTTACCCGATAGATTATTCAAAAAAAGGCCCCGGATTTTTAGTGGCTATTTACATGGCATTGTTTGCTTCAATATTTTCTGTAATTGCAAACGGAACGTATTTAAAAAATGTTTTAAAAGGAAATGTAAAAGCAGGCGGTGCAGCCATTGCGCATTTTGGTTTTGCCCTGATGATTACCGGCATGTTGATTTCATCAGCTAATAAACGGGTAATAAGCGATAACCGGAAAACCGGCATAGTATTGCCTTTTGGCAAAGACCCAACCGGAAGAGAACCTGATGATCCAATGGAAAACCTGACGCTGGTAAGAAATATTCCCACTGAAATGGGGCCATATATGGTTACCTATATTTCTGATTCTGCAGCAAAGCAAAAAGATCGGGTGTTTTATAAAATTCATTTTAAAAAAACCAGTGACCTTTCAGGGAATAAAAAGAATGAAGATTTTTATTTGAATGAAGATGTGTACCGGATGAATGGGAATGGACTGAGTTCGCATCCGGGTTCGCGTCATTATTTTAATCATGATCTCTTCACCTATATCTCCATGACTTCTGTAAAAACCTCAGACGATGACACTGCTAAGTTTTCCATGCATGAGATGAACATTGGCGATACTGCTTTCTTTGCGAGAGGATATATGGTATTAAAAAATATTGAGAAGAATCCGGATAACGGGAGATTGAATTTTACGCCCACTGATACAGCATTAGGCGCAGAGTTGATGGTTTATTCAAAAGATAGTTCAGTTTATAAAGCTTACCCGGCATTATTTATTTCCGATAATGACATTCATTTTATTGATGATACCATTCCCCGCGAAAATTTATATTTCCGGCTTGGTGGCATTGCAACTGATAAAAAATTTAAGATTGGCATTAAAGAGTCAGATGCGTTAACCGACTTCATTACACTGAAAGCATATATATTTCCATACATCAATCTTGTATGGGCGGGCCTGCTTATTATGATTGGCGGATTCATTATTTCACTTTCAAGAAGGATAAAAGCAGCAAATTATGCTACGTTATTGTCCGTACTATTAGTGCTGTCTGCATTATTTTACATGTTTTTTATCGCCAATAGCTAAAAAAAATTTTTTACCACTCCCTGTTTGCAGCTCCTGACTAAATGATTAAATTTACTATCGCAATGCTGTATGCAAGTCGTTATACCGTTATCCGTTTTTCGTTGGTGGCATTAATAATGCTATCCTTTATTAATGACGTCCAGGCACAATCAAAGTTTGGAGCAAAAGATACTTTAATAGTTCCTGCGGTTGTTTACAATGGCGATACTATTGCAGTTCGAATATTGCCCGGAGTGTATGTATGGAAGCACGGAGCAATAGCTGCAAGAGAACAATGGACAAGGCTTCGCAATGCAGTATATATCACTTATCCTTATGCCAAGCAGGCCGCTATTGTTTTTAATGATATTGAAAGGCACATTGCAAATAATCCCGACAAGCGATATGTAACAAATTATATTAACAGCAAAGAAAAAGAATTACGAAAAAAATTTACGGAGCCACTTACCAATTTATCGGTGTACCAGGGCAAGGTGCTCATGAAGTTAATAAACCGCGAAACAAAAGGTGTAGATTGTTATAGCATCGTTAAACAATTGAAAGGCGGTTTCACCGCACGTTTCTGGCAAACCGTTGCATTCGTTTTCGGTAGTAACCTGAGACAATCGTATGATCCTTATGGTGAAGATGCCGAAATAGAATCTATCGTAAAAGAAGTACAAAGGATGTACGGCTATTCAGGATAAGCGTTAATTATTTTATCTGCATAAAATCTCTTTACCAGATACGCACTTCATTGTCTATCTTTGCGGCCTGAAAAATTTGTAGCCGCACATTTATAAAAATGAAATTAGACCTTCTTGCATTTGGTGTTCATCCAGATGATATTGAATTAAGTTGTGCAGGAACACTTCTTGTAGAAAAAAATAATGGTAAAAAAGTAGGAGTAATTGATCTTACCCTTGGTGAGCTTGGAACAAGAGGAAATGCGGCAACAAGAAAATACGAAGCGGAAAAATCTGCAAAAATACTGGGGCTTGATGTGAGAGAGAATCTGAAAATGGCAGATGGTTTTTTTGAAAACAATGAAACGAACAAGAAAAAAATAATTACCGTATTGCGAAAATATCAGCCTGAAATTATTCTTTGCAATGCTATTGACGACCGCCATCCGGATCATGGGCGTTCCGCTCAATTGGTAAATGATGCTGCATTTCTTTCGGGTTTAATTAAAATAAAAACCAAAGATGACGGCAAAAGCCAGCAGGCATGGCGACCGAAATATGTGTTCAATTATATACAGGACCTTTATTTGCATCCCAATTTTGTAATTGACATCTCCGTTTTTTTTGAAACCAAATTACAGGCTATAGAAGCATTCGAAAGCCAGTTCTATCGCCCGAAGGCAAATGATAAGGAGCCACAAACATATATTTCTTCGCCGGAATTTTTAGAAAGCGTCATCAATCGTTCAAAAATGTTTGGAAGAATGATTGGCGTGAAATATGCCGAAGGTTTTATATCAAAAAAAATGATTGGAATGAAATCTTTTGACAGGCTGATACAAAAAAATATTTAAACAATGTTAACTCCATTAACTACCTACAATTAATTAAACAAAATGTCCAATCCTAAATTTGTTCAAGGCAAAGGTGAATTTCAAATTGAATTAAAAAAACGCGTGAATCAATATTTCCTTGATCAAAAAAAATCAACCACCGGAAATACTTCCTTATTTTTTAAAGCAGTTCTTTTATGTCTCGGTTATATTGGCATTTATATTCAACTTGTTTTTTTTACACCAGTCGCCTGGATAGCAATTCCGGAATGTGTATTGTTTGGATGCCTCACTGCTGCAGTTGGTTTCAACGTGATGCACGATGGCGCTCACGGAAGTTTTAGCAAATCGAAAATCATCAATAAGCTCGCTGGTTTTTCACTGAACTTTTTAGGAGGCAGTTCCATCATGTGGAACATGAAGCATAACATTATTCACCACACTTACACCAATATTGACGGAGTAGATGATGATATTGAAGTTCGCCCCTGGCTTAGGTTTGCAGCTTCACAAAAGAAACTGAAGATGCATAAATTCCAGCATTATTATTTTTGGTTTTTTTATGCACTTCTTCATTTGATGTGGATGTTCGTTTCCGATTATAAAAAATATTTTTCCGGAAAAATTGGTCACGTGCCTTTAAGAAAAATGACTATCAAAGAACATTTATCTTTTTGGACAGCGAAGATTATTTATGCATTTATGTTTATCATACTGCCAATATGGATGCTCGGATTTATGACCTGGCTCTTTGGTTTTTTAATCATTACTTTAATTACGGGTTTTGTGATCAGTATTGTTTTTCAACTTGCACATACCGTGGAGCACACCAGTTTTCCATTGCCTAATGAGACAGGTAAAATAGAGAATGAATGGGCCATACATCAAATAGCTACTACTTCCAACTTTGCCACTAAAAATAAATTATTGTCGTGGCTGGTGGGTGGCCTCAATTTCCAGATTGAACATCACCTGTTCCCGAAAATATCGCATGTACATTATCCCGCTATCAGTAAAATAATTAAAAAAACATGTACTGAGTTCGGGCTTACTTACATCGAATTTCCAAAAATGTATCATGCAATCATTTCGCATGTTGCTTATCTGAAAAGATTAGGAAGAGCCAATTAAAAAAAATAGCACTTCCACGCTTTTCATTTAAAAAATCATATATATTTTTGCTAAATGAACACCTCATTTCAGCACCTCATCCCCAAGGATTTTAATAACGACTCCCGCGTTTGGATATACCAGGCCAATCGTCCGTTCAGAACAAAAGAAGTAGAAAAAATACAAGATGAACTTCGTGAATTTGCATCCCAATGGCTGAGCCATGGTGTTCCGGTAAAAGGATTTGCAACGGTACTGTTTGATCAGTTTGTAGTTTTTATTGCCGATGAAACTGCAACCGGCGTAGGCGGATGCAGCACAGACAGCTCTGTTCGCGTAGTAAAAAATATTGAAAAAGAATTTGCGGTAAGTTTATTCGACCGGCAGATACTTGCATTTATTGTAAAAGATAATATCCGTTTAATCCCATTATCGAAAGTAAATGAATGCCTCGAAGAAAAAATTATCAGCGCTGAAACATTATATTTCAACAATACCATTCTTACCAAACAGGAATTGCTTGATAGCTGGGTTATTCCTATTAGCAAAAGCTGGCTGGCGCGAAGAATTGAAGCGATTTATAAATCCGTACATTAAATATTGATGCTGCAGCTTAGCCGAATCATTCAAGATAATTATCCTGCACAGTTGTAGTTTTTAAATACCAGGGAAAGTAAAGCAATTTTATAACATTCTGCCATCCTGTCGCAACATCTATTTTAGTTATATTTGCAGTCCGTTAAATACACTTAAATGCCCGGTACCGTTGTTGACATAAATCATGATGAAACAATACAGGGAGAAGCGTTTGCACCTGTAATAACCAATAAAAATTTTTCAAAAAAATTTTATATAGAAAGTTATGGATGCCAGATGAACTTTGCCGATAGTGAAGTAGTTGCGTCTATTTTGCAGGATAATGATTTTGGCCCCACTGCTGAATTTGAAAATGCAGATCTCATTTTTGTAAATACCTGTTCCATTCGTGAAAAGGCTGAACAAACCGTAAGAAAGCGCCTTACTGAATTTAAAAAAATAAAACGCGATAATCCTTCATTATTAATTGGCGTGCTTGGCTGCATGGCAGAAAGATTGAAATCGAAATTTTTGGAAGAAGAAAAGTTAGTAGATATAGTTGTTGGCCCGGATGCATATCGTTCTCTTCCCGGATTGATACAGGAAGCGGAAAGCGGCCAGAAAGGAGTGAATGTTTTATTGAGCCGCGAAGAAACTTACGGTGATATTTCCCCGGTAAGATTAAACAGCAATGGAGTAACCGCATTTGTAAGCATTATGCGCGGATGCAATAATATGTGTTCGTTTTGCGTGGTTCCTTTTACGCGTGGTCGCGAAAGAAGCCGTGATCCGCAATCTATCCTCAATGAATGTAAAAATTTGTTTGACGAAGGTTATCGCGAAGTAACATTACTTGGGCAAAATGTAGATAGTTATTATTGGCAAAATACTGAAACAAATGAAATTATTTCATTTGCAAAACTGCTGGAAAAGGTGGCGCAAATATCGCCACTTTTAAGAGTTCGTTTTTCTACCTCTCATCCAAAAGATATTACCGATGAAGTATTGTTTACAATGAGGGATTACGAAAATATTTGCAACTATATTCATTTGCCGGTGCAGAGTGGAAGCAACAGGATTTTGCAAATGATGAACAGAACTTATACACGCGAATGGTACATTGCCAAAGTAAATCGCATACGCGAAATACTTCCGGATTGCGGCATTTCAACAGATGTCATCACCGGTTTTTGTTCGGAAACGGAAGAAGATCACCAGGAAACTCTAAGCCTGGTGGATTATTGCGCGTATGATCTTGCCTACATGTTCTTCTATTCAGAGAGGCCCGGAACCCTTGTCGCCAAGCGGTTTCAGGATGATGTCCCCGAAGCAGTGAAGAAAAAAAGATTGCAGGAAGTAGTAGAATTACATCGCCATCAATCATTGCAAAGTATGCAAAAAGAAATAGGCAAAACAGCAAAGGTTTTGATAGAGGGTAATTCAAAAAGAAGTGATGACCACTGGTGCGGAAGAAGCGATAATAATAAAGTAGTGGTATTTCCTAAAACGGAGGATTTTAAAAAAGGCGACTATGCCGATGTGTTGATTGAAACTTGCACCGCAGCAACATTGATTGGAAAAATAAAATAAGTTCAATGGATCTTGATTCAATAAAAAACAGATTCGGAATAATTGGTAATTCACCGGTACTGTTGTACGCCCTTGATGTGGCGGTGCAGGTAGCAAATACGGATTTAAGCGTTTTGATTTACGGCGAAAGCGGCGTAGGAAAAGAAGTTTTTTCTCATATCATTCATTCGCTTTCTTCACGCAAACACAATCCGTTCATTGCAGTTAACTGCGGCGCAATACCAGAGGGAACAATAGACTCAGAATTATTTGGTCATGAAAAAGGTTCATTCACCGGTGCGGTAGATAGCCGTAAAGGTTATTTTGAAACTGTGAATGGTGGTACTATTTTTTTAGATGAAATTGGCGAGATGCCGCTGGGCACACAAGCCCGTTTGCTGCGTGTACTGGAAGCAGGCGAATACATCCGGGTGGGTTCATCAAAAGTGCAAAAAACAGATGTGCGCGTGATTGCTGCCACTAACAAAGATTTGCTTGAATACACGCATACCGGCAGGTTTCGTGAAGATTTATATTACCGCTTAAACACTGTGCCCATCAGAGTTCCCGCATTGCGAGATAGAAAGGAAGATATTTATTTACTCTTCAGAAAATTTGCCGTTGATTTTGCGGAGCGCTATAAATCGCCGGCAGTGCAGTTGGATGAAGAAGCAAAAAATTTACTGATTAATTATCCATGGCCCGGCAATGTGCGCCAGTTAAAAAATCTAGCTGAACAAATTTCGGTGCTGGCACATGATAAAAATGTTACTGCTGCAGAATTGCAAAGATTTTTGCCCGAAACAAATTATTCGCGTTTGCCCGTGTTGGCATCCGGACATCAATCAGGCACTGGCCAAAAAGAGTTTAACAACGAAAGAGAAATTTTATACAAATTATTTTTTGATGTAAAGAAAGATGTTACAGAATTAAAGCGAATGTTTTTTGATGTATTGCATAATCCCGGTGCTGTCAATGGCAATCATTTTGCCAATGAACAATTATTGCACGACTATCATACCGAATCGGTGAAACCATCGTTGACATCCGCACAACCGGTTGTGCTGAATACCACTTTATCCGGTGCAATCACACCTATTGATGAACATCGCGAAGTGGAAGAATCGCTGAGTATTATGGATGCCGAAAAAGAGTTAATCATTAAAGCATTAAAAAAACATCGCGGCAAACGACGTGATGCATCCGCAGACCTTGGCATCAGCGAACGAACATTATACCGCAAACTTAAAGAGTATAACATCAACGAATAGACGAAAATATTTTTAATCCTATCCTTATATTTTATACAATGAAAATAATACCCCACGTAAAAATATTTGTAACATCAGTTTTTTTGCTGATAACGCTATCTTTTGCTACCTGCAAATATTCCACGCACGATGTAGCACCCATTCCCGCTGATGTAAAAACCTTTCGCGTAAATTATTTGGAAAATAAAGCACGCTACGTAAACCCGCAACTGATGCCGCAAATAACAGAAAAGCTAAAACAAAAAATTATCGGGCAAACCCGGTTAAAAGAAACGAATAATGATGATGCCCATTATGATATCAGCGGTTATTTATCAGACTACAGCGTTATTACATCAGGTATTACCGGCAACGCAGCCAGCGTCAACCGGCTCAATGTTACGTTTCACCTGATATTCAAAAATACGCTTGACAATACAAAAAATTTTGAGGCAGACCTTACAACGAATTATGATTTTCCCGGCTCACAAACGCTTCAGCAGGCAGAATCAAACCTCAGCGATCAGATTATAAAAAACGTGACCGACGGTATTTTCAACAAAATATTTTCAAACTGGTAACCGCAGCATTATGAACGAAAAGATTTTTTATTCAGAATATTTTTACGAAAAAGGTTCAAAGGATACTGAATCACTCGAAAAAAATCTTCGCGATTATCCTTTCAGTTCATTGGCAAATTTTCTTTTGTTGTATCATTATAAAAAAATAAATCATCCGGATTTTGATAAACAGGCAAAAAAAACTGCCTTACTTTTTGGAGATGCTAACTGGCTCGGTTTTCAGATGGAAGCATCGAAAAATATTGTAGCTAACGGCATCATCAAAGAAAACATAAACCAAACATCCGATGCCGGAAAAGATATTTCAATACCGCCCATTCCCGATGAATTTTTACACCCGGTTAATGATACAGAAAATATTTCGGTAATACAGGAAACAACAACAGAGTCAGTTCAACAGGAATTTTTACACGAACCCACGCAACAAACTGAAATCATTGTTGAAAATAATTTTATGGAGGAACAAGCGCCGCCGCCGGATGTTTCGAATAACCACGATCTGAATCAGAATTTAAATGTTGAAGAAAAACCGGATATGGAAAATGCGGTTGTTACCTTTGAGCCATTGCATACAGTTGATTATTTTGCATCGCAGGGAATAAAACTAAACGAAGACATTTTAAAAAATGATAAATTGGTGAACCAGGTAAAAAGTTTTACGGCATGGCTTAAAACGATGAAGAAAATTAACCCATCAAAACTGGAAGAACAGCCTGTTGCTGATGAGCAATCTATTCAAACATCGGCAGAAGAATCAAATATTAATACAGAAGTGCTTACCGAAGCAATGGCCGAAGTGTTGATTAAGCAAAATAAACACGAAAAAGCTATCGAAATGTTTAGCAAATTAAGTTTGATTAATCCCGCCAAAAGCGCTTACTTTGCATCCCGGATTGAACAAATAAAATCTACACTATGACAATTGTTTTTTTAGCACTCATTCTTATTGCTTCAGTAATATTGGGTCTTATAGTGCTTATTCAAAACCCCAAAGGCGGCGGTTTAGCTTCTGAGTTTGGCGGCTTTGGCAATCAGCTAATGGGCGTAAGGCAAACAACTGATGTGCTTGAAAAAGGTACCTGGGTTTTTGCAGCCATTATTGGTGTGCTGTGTATTGCATCCGCATTGTTTATTCCAAAAACCGGAGGCACTCCTAACGATAACCTGATGCAGGCACCAACCACTAACCCGGTGCAGCAACAACAAAACACAGTCCCATTTCAATCATTACCCCAGCAGCCTTCACAGACTAAATAATTTTTAGTTATAAAAAATATTGACCTGTCTTACCTGGCAGGTTTTTTTTATTTTCATATAAAATCTATATCATTTTAAATCGTTACTGAATTTAAAATACATGAAACTCCGAAGGATTATATTACTCGTACTTGCGATTCTTGTTTTTATTGCAGCCTGGTGCACATTGATGTTTTTTGGTCCATTGGTAAAAGCTCCTGAATCAAAGTTTTTTTATATACACAGTGGTAGTTCTTATACACAGGTGAAGGATAGCCTGAAAAAATATCATATCATCAGCGGTGATTTTTGGTTTGATAAAGTATCACATTATTCCGGTTATGATAAAAATGTAAAAGCAGGAAAATATAAAATCACGAATGGGATGAGTATTGTAAACCTTGTAAGAATGTTACATTCGGGCAGACAGGTTCCGGTAAATCTTGTAATTACAAAACTCAGAACGAAAGAAGATCTTGCAAAAAAAATCGGCGAAAATTTTGAAAGTGATTCTTTAAAAGTTATTAATTTTTTAAATAACAATGATTCACTGGCACCTTATGATGTAGATACAAATACCGTAATGACGATGGTAATTCCTGATACATATATTTACACATGGAATACACCGATAACTACCATTTTAAAAAAATTATACAATCAAAAACAAAAGTTCTGGAATGCACAACGCATTAATGAAGCAGAACATTTGCAATTAACACCCACACAAGTTTATATACTTGCATCCATAGTGGAAGAAGAAACCAACCGCATTGAAGACAAAGGGAAAATTGCAAGTGTATATATAAACCGGTTGCGAAAAGGAATGAAACTTGCTGCCGACCCAACTATAAAATTTGCGATGAAAAATTTTGCATTAACAAGAATCTATTATAAATATCTGAGTTATCCTTCGCCCTACAACACTTACCTGCATGTGGGTTTGCCACCAGGTCCCATCAATACGCCATCTATAAAAACGATTGATGCAGTGCTAAATGCGCCGGAAACTGATTATCTCTTTTTTGTGGCACGTCCCAATTCCGACGGGCTTTCAGATTTTTCGAGCAACTACAGCGAACATGAGCAGTATGCCAAAGCATATCGTGATGCACTGGACAGTGCAACAAAACAAAAGCAATAATTTTGCAAACATTATTGATATAGATAAATATTCAGGGTTTAAAATAATACATTGTTGACCAAAACCAACGCGATAAAGAAAAAACAAAAAAAAGGGCCACTCTCTTTTTTGATTCGCCTGAGCAAACGATGGATTCCGCCGGGGTTTCATGGCAGTTCCGTGTATGATGTATTGAAATATTATATAAGAGGATTTAGCGTTCCTTATCTTACAGAGCGGGCTGCTGCTATTTCATACAACTTTATTATGGCAGTGCCTCCTACCTGCCTTTTTATTTTTACACTGATACCCAGTTTGCCATTTATATCAAAGCGCGCACTGAAACATCAATTGCATTATATTATTACGGATATTATTCCGACAAAGGCCAACAATCAAAGTATTTTACAATTTATTGATGGGTTTATTGATAGTTCGAGGATAGGCCTTATCTCTTTCACTTTTATACTATCTTTATTTTTTGCATCCAATGCAGTAATGGGCATTATGCGTTCGTTCAATAAAGAATATATTGGCTTTGTAAAAATTAAAGGCTTAAAGAAGAGATGGCTTGCCATCAAACTTACGATGCTTCTTTTTGGCCTGCTGCTGGTATGTTTGATTTTGCTGGTATTGCAAAACAATTTTATGGATTTTATCGGCATTACGGATCGAAGTCTCCGCCACCTGATTCTTTATGGCCGATGGTTAATCATCATTGCCCTTATATTTTATTCGTATGCTTTTATATACAGGTATGCTCCTGCCGTAAAAAAGCGATGGACACTGGTATCCCCCGGCGCTGTTATTGCTACCTGTTTAAGCATCATTACCACACTGGTATTTTCTTATTTTGTAAACAACTTCGGCCGCTACAACATACTCTACGGCTCTATCGGCAGTATTATGATTATTATGATTATGATTTTTCTAAACTCGCTGGTAATATTAATCGGGTTTGAATTTAATCTCAGCATCAATTCGCTCAAAACAATATCGGAAGAAAGAGGGAAATGATATTTCTTTTTCTCGATATTTTTTATGTGTATTCTAACGGTGATGGCTATGCGAAGTTAACTGTATGTTTTATGGCATAAAAAAAACCGGCATTGCTTGCCGGTTTTAGTTATACAAAATATTTTTAGTTTGACTGTACTGCCCCGCCGGTTTGAGCCAGTTGCTCCTCGTCTATCATTTTATCTACCACCTTCACGGTTTGGTTTATATAAATATCATCGCCCACGCGTTTAATAAACTGCGTGTTTTTTACAATTTTACCAGAATCATTACCCAATGCCAATGAATCTGCAGGAATATTCTGCACCGGAAATTCATGGTTTAATTTGGAAAGATTTTCCAACCTCTTCGAGAGTGCTTTAATCTGATCTACCTGCTGCCTGTATTTTTTAATATTAAGCGGTGTTTGGTTATCATTAAACTTATCTAATGAATCCACATCCGTTCTGATACCTTTAAACACGGGACTTTGTTTTAGTTGCTCATTTTCTGAAGCTACCACTGAATTAAAACTATAACCGGGATTCCAAACTGTATAGTTAGCCTTTGGAATTTCGTCCCAGTTTAATGCATCCGGGTTATCTTTTTCGCGGAACTTTACATTTTCTAATCTATCTGGAACAATAATATCAGGAACAACACCGCGCAGTTGAGTAGCTCCGCCGTTAATGCGATAAAATTTTCTGAAAGTAAGTTTAATATCGCCAAGGCCTTCGTCAGGCTGGCTGAACAAAGGATTCTCTGCCTGCGGATCTAAAGAAACATTTCTTTGAACAGTTCCTTTTCCATAAGTGGAAGTGCTTCCAATTATAATACCGCGATGATAATCCTGTATAGCTGCTGCAAAAATTTCAGAAGCGGATGCACTCATTTCATCTACCATCACTGCGAGTGGCCCGTTATACAAAACTTCTTTATCATGATCATTTAAAATACTTGTCTTTTCATCTCGACCACGAACCTGGCATACAGGCCCTTCTTTAATAAATAACCCTACCATATCTACCACATCGTTGAGAGAGCCGCCGCCATTGCCGCGAAGGTCCATCACTATTCCATCTACATGGGCATCTTTTAATTTTTCTATTTCTTTAGCAACATCGGTTGCGCACCTGCGTCCGGAAGGATCATCGAAGTTTGCATAAAACTCCGGCAAATAAATATAACCAATCTTATGCGCACCATCGTTTATAATGGCACTCTTGGCAAATGTATCGTCCAATAAAATTTTATCTCTTATTAATGATACTACTTTAAGTGTGCCATCGGCTTTTTTCAAGGTAAGTTTTACTTCCGATCCGCGTGTTTCGCCTCTTATAAGTTTTACTGCATCTGTTACGGAATATCCGGTAATGTCGACCGGTGCATCACTCCCCTGCCCTACTTTTATTATTTCATCTTCTGGCTGCACCTCGCCCGACTTCCATGCAGGGCCGCCTGTTATAAGGCTTGCAATTTTTATTTTACCATCATCATCTTTCAACTGCGCTCCAATGCCAAAAAATGTTCCGCTAAGCATTTCATCAAAACTCCTTTTTTCTATCGGTGCAAAATAAGTAGTGTGCGGATCCATGCTGCTGGTAATGGCATTTACAAAATCGCTGAACAATTCATCCTGCGTGTTATGATTTTTTAAATTAGTAAAAAAGCGCTCCATTTGTTTTGCTACCAGGTCGCGTGCTTCCCGCTCCAGCGTGGAATCTGGTTTATACGCAGAGTCCTTTGCTTTCAGTTTTGCACGGTCATCCTGCATATCCACAAAGCGACCAAGCACCATATATTTCAATCGTTTTCTTACATACTCATATTCTTCTTTTTCTGTTTGCGGATAGGTTCTTTTATCGCCATCGAGTTGCACATACTCATCTGTGTTGAAATCGAAAGGTTTTTTTAATACTTGCTGATACAGATCGGCAACTTCATTCAATCGCTGAACATATATTTTACCGATGGCATAAAAAGATTGCAAAGGCGTGCCATGAATTTCATCATCTATTTTATCTTCATACTTTTTCAGGTCGTTAATATCTTTCTGGTAAAAAATATATTTATCCGGATCAAGATCGTTCTCATATTTTTTCCATACTTCTTTTGAAAAAGCGTCATCAATTTTTTTGGGACTATAATGCCCTTCTTCTAAAACAATACCCACATTTCGCAGAATTTTTTCATAGCGGGTTTTAGGGTCGTCGTTCCGTTTATCCGTACGCCCCATTACTGCATACGTCAGAAACAAGCTTCCGCAAATAAGAATGATAAGAACCGGTAAAAATTTTTTACTCATAATAAAATTCATTAAATGATTCATACGTAAAAATAACTGAAATAAAATTTTCAGATTAAAAGTACCCCGTTTTATTAACAAAGGTTTTGTAATAATTATGGACGGTTATTTTAAAAAAATATTGCATGTGCTTTATTAAACAATGTATAATGTGCAAAAAAAATCCCGCACTGAGCGGGAATCCGGGTGGCTAATGGGGCTCGAACCCACGACCCTCAGAACCACAATCTGATGCTCTAACCAACTGAGCTATAGCCACCGTTTTTTGGAGGGTCAAAATTAGCTAAAAAAAAAGAATTAAAAATTCTTAATTATTCACGCATAGCAGATGGAAATTATTTTTTTTGGCTTCTAATATTCGTATGAGTTTTTAAAATTAATTATTTGCCGCTCATATATATTTAAAATTATGTTCTATGATTTTATATAGAATTTTGCAGCTATTTAAAAACTAAAAAGGCGGTCCTTTGCTATGAAACAAGTATACTTAATCATTATTGCAGTATTTATTTCTTTTAATTTAATGGCCCAATATCCGGGCGCAGGTGGTAATCGCGGAGGCTCTCAAAATATGAATGTGGGTCACTTTTACGGAAAGGTGGTGGATGAAAGCACGGGCAAGCCAATAGAGAATGCATCTGTTCAGCTTTCGCAAAATAAAATGGACCCTGTTCTTAAAAAAAGAAAGGATTATGTGATTGCAGTAATGCTTACCGATAAAAAAGGGCAATTCAGCATTGATAAACTTGCTATCATCACTCCGTATGATCTTTCCATTACGGCTGTAGGTTATAATACTTATAATGCGAAAGTTGCTTTTAATCTTAAAATGAATGGCGGAGATATGAGTCAAATGCTCAGCGCTATTGATAAAGATCTCGGCAATATAAAAATGGCGCATAATGAAGTGCAGTTAAAAAACGTAGTGGTCACGGCAGATAAACCCATTATGCAGGTGAGTATTGACCGGAAAGTTTTTAACGTAGCTAAAAGCCTTACCAGCGCAGGCGGCACTGCTGTAGATGTAATGAAAAATATTCCTGCAGTAAATGTAGATATTGACGGAAATGTAACGCTGCGAAATACAACGCCGCAAATTTTTGTTGATGGAAGGCCCACTACACTCACTTTAGATCAAATACCCGCAGATGAAATTGAAAGCGTAGAAGTGATTACAAATCCTTCTGCCAAATACGATGCATCCGGCGGCGGCTCGGGCATTCTTAATATTATTTTAAAGAAAAATACCAAACCCGGTTACAATGGCAATGTAAGAGCAAATGTGGACAGTCGCGGAAAATATGGTTTGGGCGCTGATATAAATATTAAACAAGGAAAAATAAATTTCTTTGCCAATGGTATGTATAACCAAAGAAAAACCATCAGCACACAAACTACACAAAGAAATGATTACATAGATACCGTATCTGCGCTGCTTTCTCAAAATGATAAACCAACCGGTACAGGCAGGTTTGCATTTGCCCGTGCAGGTTTCGATTACCTGATGGATAATAGAAATACGTTTACTATTTCCGGTTTAATCGTGAATGGAAAATTCAGCAATTTGGACGAACTGAACATAATGCGCGATACCACTTATCCTTCTTCCATCAGCCAGCAGAAAGGATTGACAAATTCTGAAGGTAGTTTTTCTTTCCGCAATATTGGAGGAACATTCAGCTATAAGCACAACTTTGCAAAGCCTAATAAAAATATTACGGCGGATATAAATTATTATTCCAGTCACAATTCAAACAACAGCAACTTTTCAACGCAATATTTTAACCCGGATGGAACACCCAATAGTCCTTTGTACCAACAAATGATTAAAGGCTCCGGGAATACCAAAAACTTTATAGCACAAACAGATTATACCGATCCTATTTCCGATAAAATAAAACTGGAAGCGGGACTCAGAGCTGCTGTAAGAAATTATTCCAGTGCCAACGAAAATTTTTTTTATAATGAATCATTATTAAAATACGAATCAATACCTGCATTGAATAGCCAGTATCAATTTCGTGATGCAGTGTATGCAGGCTACCTGACTTTTTCACAAAAAATAAAAGACTTTTCTTACCAGCTTGGTGGACGAATAGAAAGTTCGGAGTATAACGGAAAGTTGATTGATTCCAACCGGGTGTTTAAAAATACTTTCCCGTTTAGTTTTTTCCCAAGCGTATTTCTTACTCAAAAGTTGAGTGGCAACCAGGATCTGCAATTAAACTATTCAAGAAAAATAAACAGGCCTAATTTCTTCCAGTTGATTCCATATTATAATTATACAGATTCGCTAAACATCAGCCGTGGAAACCCGGACTTGAAACCTGAGTTCACCAATTTGTTTGAATTATCGTATGATATAAACATGAAAAAAGGAAACAACTTTATTGCAACAGCTTATTACCGCCATACCAATGGTTTGATTTCGCAATATCAATACAGGAGCGCCAATCCGAATCCTGCAAAGTCGGATACCATATTTGTTACATCGTATGCCAACGCTAATAGCTCCAGTGCGTATGGATTAGAATTAATAGCGCTCACTAATATCACACCCTGGTGGTCGCTTACATCGAACGTGAATGTATATAATTCAAAACTGAATGGAACCAACCTGCAGGAAAATCTGAATAATCAACAAGTAAGCTGGTTTGGTAAATTGAATAATACATTCAAATTGCCTGCAAATTTTTCCATTCAATTCACCGGTGATTATACCAGTAAAATTATTTTGCCGCCCGATAGAAGCGGTGGAAACAATAACAGCTTTTTCAGAGGAGGATCTTTATCACTCGCAAATGGGTACACGGAGCCTGTGTATGGATTTGATATTGCTGTAAAAAAAGAATTTCTTAAAAATAAAGCAGCATCTGTTTCACTTAGTATGAACGATATTTTCAGAACAAGAATATATAAAGTTCATTCCAGTTCAGATATTTCGCCAACGGTTTATTCTACGCAGCTAAATATCCGGCAAAGAGATCCGCAGATGGTTCGCCTGAATTTTAATTTGCGTTTTGGTAAAATGGATGTTTCCCTCTTTAAAAGAAAAGATATGAAAGGCGAACAGGAAGGTATGCAAAACGGTATGCAGGGGGTAGGACAGTAATAATTAAAAATGCAAAATGTAAAATGAAAAAGTTTTATATTTTGCATTCTACATTCTTCATTTTTACATTTTACATTTAATTATCTTTGCGCGCTTTTAAAAAATAAGAGCAATCATTTTTATACAGTATCAATTAAAGTAAAATGCCTTTACGCGCAGGAATTGTAGGATTGCCCAATGTTGGTAAATCAACTTTGTTTAATGCGGTAAGTAACAGCGCCAAAGCACAGGCGAGCAATTATCGTTTTTGCACCATTGAGCCAAATGTGGGATTGGTGAATGTTCCCGACGAACGTTTACAAAAACTTGCAGAGTTGGTAAAGCCCGAAAAAATTGTACCAACACAAATTGAAATAGTAGATATAGCAGGTTTGGTAAAAGGTGCCAGCAAAGGCGAAGGCTTAGGAAATAAATTTCTTGCCAACATACGCGAGGTAGATGCCATCATTCACGTAATAAGATGCTTTGATGATGAAAATGTTTTAAGAGAAGAAGGACCCGTGAACCCAATAAGCGATAAAGAAATTATTGAAACAGAACTGCAGCTAAAAGATTTGGAAAGTCTTGAAAAGAAACTATCACGGGTTGAAAAAATTGCTAAAACGGGCGATGCCAAAGTGAAACATGAATATGAAGTATTGTTAAAATGCAAAACACACTTGGAGCAGGGAAAAAATATTCGTTCATTGAACTTATCAAAAGAAGAACAAATTTTTATTGCAGATAGTTTTTTTCTTACAGAAAAACCGGTGCTGTATGTGGCTAATGTGGAAGAAGCAAATATGCATACCGGTAATAAATTTTCTGAAACACTTGCGCAGGCTGCAAAGCAGGAAGGTGCGGAAGTAATTGTAATGAGCAATGCTATAGAAGCACAGATTGCAGAATTTGAAGACCCCGATGATAAGAAAATGTTTATGGAAGAATATAAAATGAATGAGCCTGCTTTAGACCGGTTGATTCATTCTGCATATAAACTATTAAATCTTTCCACCTATTTTACAGCGGGCGTGCAGGAAGTGCGTGCATGGACGATTCATAAAGACTGGAAAGCGCCACAGGCAGCCGGAGTAATTCATAGCGATTTTGAAAAGGGTTTTATAAAAGCCGAAGTAATCAGTTACCAGGATTATATACAATATGGTTCAGAAGCTGCCATACGCGAAAACGGCAAACTCCGAATTGAAGGGAAAGATTATACAGTGCAGGATGGTGATGTGATGCACTTCCGGTTTAATGTGTAACTAACGGATACGCATACACGAAATTTTCCTACGGCATTTAACAAATTTATTGAGGCAACAATACTTTGTCTATTACATCATACACACCGTTTATACAATGATTATCCGGCGAAACCACATTAGCCGGAGGGCCGCTGTATGGAGTACCGCTTGGGGGAAAACTTCCAAAACCAGTGAATTGTAATTTCGTAACCACGGGCCCTGTAAATGTTGCCTGTCCAAGTATTCCCGGGTGATTAGAATATGCACTATTTACTAATGTGGTATAAAATGTTGGAGTAGTTGCAAAGTTCACAGAGAATGCTCTTATGTTTGGCTGAAACCCTTGCCCCTGGTCGGTTGCCAGGAAATGGTACACTACAATTCCACGAACCACTGTTGCCGTTAATACACTAAATAATGCGGGGTTTTGAAATACCGTTGGTGATGATGACAATGCACCAGCTTGCTGTGCTGCCGTGGCCGAATCTGCACCCTGCGCACGCAATGCAGCATAAATACTACCGTATAAGATTGTTTTAAATGCCGCATCATTGGGCGCTAATACCGTCATATTGGTAACGGCATATCCCAAAAGTGAATCTATCCTGTTCAAACCTGTTTGCCCGCTATCTGCTCTTGCAATAGCTGCTTTAAAATAAGTAAGGTTGGGGTTACTATAAATAGCAGTCTTTAAAGTTTGAGATGGCGGTTGCACCAATGCAGCCACTACATGAATTACTCCATTGGAAAATTTCAGATCAGGTTGTACAATGGGTATATTATTATCCCACGCTGCGCCAGTTCGTACAGAAGGAAAAGTAGTCAGGTTAAAATTGATAGGCGTGCCCGGCAATGTTCCTACAGCAAGATCTGTGGGCAATTGCTCATTCGGAAATGAGGCAGATACATCAGCAGAGGTAAACTGCTCGCCGGGAATAATATGATACTCTACCAGCGGAATCAGCACTGACGCAGGCAACGAACTAATGATGGATGGATCCGGTATGCCCGACCGCCTGAATGCATCATTGTCCGGTACAAACACTGTAAGCAAACTATTGCTATCATTCAAAAGCGGCATTATGCCTGCGGCTTCTGCTGCGGCTTTAAAAAAACTAAAACTTGTATCTGCTGATATTGCAGCACCGATAGAAGTAGTGCTGTTATTCGCAGGCGGGTAAATGATCGGAACGGCCTGCGGCAGTTTTTTGTTACACGATGTCATCATCAATGCAGCAGCTACAAAGATGGCTGCTCCTGTTATGTTTTTATTTTTAAAAATTTTCATACAATGTCTTTAAGAATGATCAATTGAATACTTAAAAAATATTATAACCTACGCTTGCATAATAAATGGCGCCGACAGATGCATTACCAAATCCGTCGCGATAATATTGATTGAATAAATTAGTACCGCCCAGTTTGAATAATATTTTTTGTTTAGGAAATTTATAACTGATCTGCCCATCTAATGTTTGATAAGCAGGAATAACACCATTGGCAAAGTCGCCTTCAAAATTTACTTTATCCTGCCAGCGATAAGTAAAACTGAATCCCACTTTATTTTGCGGGCCCATTCCTGTATTGCTAAAAGTGAGGCCCCACCTGTATGCCGGTGTATTGAAATCACCCTGGAATCCTTCAGGCACATTATTAATATGATCAGTAGTAATGTTTCCACTTGCTAAAAAATTATGTGGTAATGAATATTCAATGCTTAATCCGGCGCCATAGGTATTTACATTGCCGCTTACATTATAGGGTATAGAATACGTAGTAACTTTTGAAGGATCATTCAGGTTTGCTTTTATCTGGTCGGGCGTACCGGTAAATACTGATGCATCTCCATTTACCGATTGGGCCACTACCCTTCTTGAAAGGAAATTATTATAGATACCATAGTAGCCGTAAACATCTATCAATAATTTTTTTTGAGCCAGTAACCCTTTATATCCAACTTCATAAGAATTTTCATTTTCGGCTTTCATTTTCGGCACATCAGTTTTTTGTGCATTACCTGCAAACATGTTATCATCTACCGCATATACCGGGTTTGTATCAAAATGATAATAAGTTTTAAAACTTGGTACCCCGCCAATAAGTGCAGTACCTCCCCCTACTCTCAGGTTAATATATTGCATTTGGGTAGAAGCAAAACGATAAGCGGTTTGATAAGAAAGCCTGATATTATTATCTTCTGCTACTTTTATTACCAGTGAAAGACGTGGCGTAAAGCGCCCTGCAAAATTATCGTTCTTATCATAGCGGCCCGAAACAATAAATTTTAATTTATCCTGCACAAGGCGTTTGGTGATTTCTGTGTAAGCGCCATATTCATTAATGGGAATTTTGCCGGATGTATCTGCAAAGATGGTTCCCTGTGAATTTAATACATACCTTTTATAGTTGGCCCCAACCAAGATATCAGCAAACTTTGAAGTGTATGGTGAAAGATTATATTGACCTTCTATATTATATAAATCTGTTTTATCCAAAAACAAACCACCACCTTGTGAAATAGGGATACTTCTTACCTGGTCGAAGAGTTGCTTAAATTGTGCAGAACCCGGTGCCGGCCTGCCAATGTCGGCATAAGCGCGTGCAGTATTATGAGCAGCAATATCTGTTTCTCCGGCAAGTTTTGCATTTAAGTATGCAAAAGCATATTGTGCATACCATCCATTAGCTCCGCCACTTGGTTTCCATGCTTCATTTACCAATCGTGTGGTAACAGTTGCGTTATAAGTTTTACCGGCATTTTCCTGGGTGGTGTATGCACGCAAAAACCAATTACTATTTACCAATTCTATTTTGTATTGCGCCATTTTCAGGTCAAGCAATGAATAGCGGTCGCTGCCGGTATACACGGAATTCCCGGTGCCCCAATATCCTTCAGCATTTAAAGATGTTTTTTCATTAAGTTTATAACTCACCATACCCGAAACTTTAAAATCTATTGTATTGGGGTCAATAATATCTTTTTCTTTATAACCCGTTCTTGAAACAAGAATAGACGATGGCATAGCATTTATATAAGGAGCATAAAAAGGGGCTTGCTGCGCCAGTGGCGTTAATACATTCGATCTGATATCAGCAGTTGTTTCATCGCCATATATATTTACTCCATCAAAATTTGGATCTGTTTCCCTTGTACCATTTTTTATGGAACCGGTTGTAGCAAGGCGATCATAATCGCGGTAATCATTAGCTACCCAATCTTTAGCCTGTATAAATTGCCCGTTTATTTTGTATGCAAATTTATCACTCACTTTTTGCGCCCATCTCAATGTATAGTTATTATAAACAGATGCATTGCGATCGGGATTGTTGAGGTTCATTACACCTGTTTTTGCAAGCAATGATAATCCCTGGTACTTGAATGGGTCTTTGCTGGTAATGATAATAGCGCCATTCATACCGCCGGGGCCATACAATGCAGATGATGCGCCAGGCAAGAGTTCTACGCTTTCAACATCCAGTTCTGTGAGGCCAACTATGGAACCCACCGAAAAGTTTAAACCTGGCGCCTGGTTGTCCATTCCATCTACTATCTGGTTCACGCGCACATTACCACTTGCATTAAATCCACGGGTGGTAGGTGTAGAAAATGTAAGCGAAGATGTTACTACATCCACCCCTTTTAATTTAGAAATTATATCATAATAATTGGTAGCAGAGGAGTTTCTGATATTGGCAGAACTGATACGCTCAATTGTTACCGGCGATTCAAGTATTCGCGATGGGGTTCTTGTGGCAGCTACCACCACTTCCTGCCCAAGTGTAGTTTGTGGTGTAAGGGTAATAGCAACCGGCGTGGCTGTGGTGGTAATGTTTAGCTGCAACGGAGCATACCCCACAGAAGAAATAATAATCGTTAATGGCAATGGCTTGTTCACCGAAAGAACAAAGTTTCCGCGTGCATCTGTGAAGGTACCCACACCAACATCTTTCACTACTACAGAAACGGCAGGAACAGATTCCCCAGTTTTTGCATTCTTTACAGATCCACTGATGGTAGTTGTTTGTGCCAAAACAACTGTTGAAAAAATATTGAGTAAAAAAAACAGCAGGATGAATTTGGAAGTGCTCATCATAACAATCGTTTTTGGGTTAAAATTTATACCAATATATGAATTTTAAATCTGCTACGCAAGAATCATTTAATGCAGGTGTTACAACTTGTTGAAAAATTAAGCAGAGAAATAATAAGTAAGGATTTTTCTCTTATTATTTTCGCATATGCAAAATTTTATTTTTCCCCATCAAACATCATTTTACCGCGGCAAGGTAAGAGATGTATATACCATTGATGACCGGCTGCTGGTAATGATTGCCTCCAACCGTATTTCCGCTTTTGATGTAATACTTCCCCGGCCCATACCATTTAAAGGACAGGTGCTGAATCAAATTGCGGCATACATGCTGCACCAAACAAAAGATATATGCAGCAATTGGCTGCTGGCAACACCTGCACCCAATGTTTCCATTGGTATTAAATGCGACCCCTTTAAAGTGGAAATGGTTGTTCGCGGCAATCTCACCGGTCATGCATGGCGCACCTATGCTTCGGGTAAAAGAGAGTTATGCGGCGTAACCCTACGGCAAGGGCTACACGAAAATGATTATTTTGATTCACCCATTATTACTCCTTCCACCAAAGCAAGCGAAGGCCATGATGAAGATATCAGCAGGGAAGAAATTATTAAAAGGGGAATTGCCAGTGAACAGGATTATGTGCAATTAGAAAATTATGCGCTGCAACTTTTTAAAAGAGGAAAAGAAATTGCTGCCAAACGGGGATTGATATTGGTAGATACTAAATATGAATTTGGTAAGAAAGATGGAGAAATTTACCTGATTGATGAAGTGCATACCCCTGATAGTTCAAGATATTTTTATGCAGATGGTTTTGAAGAAAGACAATCCAAAGGAGAAAAACAAAAGCAGCTAAGTAAAGAGTTTGTTCGTGAATGGCTCATCGAAAATAATTTTATGGGCAAACAAGGACAACAGATTCCCGAAATGAGTGATGCCTGGATTTCGACTATCCGTGACCGTTATATCGAACTCTATGAAAAGCTCATCGGCGAAAAATTTAAACCGGAAGAGTTAAGTGATGAAGAAACGAACCGCCGGATAATTGAATATTTGAAATAATTCGTGCAAGTGCAAAGAGGCAATTACTCTTTATGCAAACAAGGAATTGGGTTTTTAGAAAGTATGATTTGGCCGATTTAAAATGCCTGAATCAGGATTTGCAGGATTAAAGAATGGACAGGAAATTGAAAACTTCACCTTAATGGAAAATCAAATAGAAATATATAAATCTTCTTTGGGAGTAGAAGTTTCAGTAATACTTGAAAACGAAACCGTATGGGCTACTCAAAGATAAATGGCAGAAATTTTTGTGACTACCCTTCAGAATATTACACTACATCTAAAAAGAGTTTATAAAGATGGCGAAATTGATGAATCTTCAATTTGTAAGGAATACTTACAAGTTCAAAAAGAAGGAAAAAGAAAAGTACAGAGAAAGCAGCTTTTTTATAGTCTTGATGCCATACTATCAGTAGGATATCGTGTTAACTCTAAGCAAGGTGGCCGTTTTCGGCAATGGACTACTCACGTTTAAAAGAGTTTTTAATAAAGGGTTATACCATCAACCAAAAACGATTGGATGAATTGGGTAAAATGGTGCAGCTTATTGAGCAATCGAGTAAAACAGAAAACCTGCAATTGCAGGAAGCCAAAGGAGTATTAGAAATTTTAGGCAGCTACACCAAAAGTTTTGTGCTGCTTAATTAATACGACAGCCACAACCTGCAAACTACCAAACTGGCTGAAAACATCACTTATGAAATTAAATATGATGAAGCATGCAGGCAATAGATGAGTTGAAAAAACAACTGATCAAAAAAGGAAGCCACCAATTTATTCGGCAATGAAAAAGATGAAGGATTTAAAAGCTCTTTACAAAATATAGTACAAACTTATGGTGGGCAATATCTTTATCCAAGCATTGAGGAGCAGGCTGCACATTTACTTTATTTCATTATCAAAAATCATTCGTTCACCGATACCACCAAACGCATAGGTGCATTTTTGTTTATATAGTTTTTAGAAAAGAATAAACATTGTTTCAAAAAAACAAGCGAAATAAAAATCAATGACAATGGGTTAACCGCACTGGCTTTGCTGGTTGCACAAAGCGACCCTTTAGAAAAAGACATCATGATAAAACTGGTAATAAATCTTATAGCAGACAGCCATGGCTAATAAAACATTCATCCTACCGCATTTTCAAACAAATATTTCCACTAAATTTGGATAGGTTTTGATTGCTTGAATATTCTTACCACCTAATTATACCTCATGGCAAAATGGAGAAATAAGAGATACCTCCTTTTATTGTTACTTGTTATCATCATTGCAGCATCTGCATTTGTTTTGGGTTCTCACAGCGAAACCATTGATTTTAATACACAGGTAAAACCAATTTTAAATAAAAATTGCATTACCTGCCATGGTGGAGTTCGGCGCCAGGGAAATTTAAGTTTCCTGTTTCGGGCAGATGCACTCAAGAAAACCAAGTCAGGAAAATATGCCATCATTCCCGGCGATGCAAGTCATAGCGAAATGATACGCCGCATCAAACTTTCTGACCCTGAAGAAAGAATGCCATTCAAGCATCCTGCATTATCCAATGATGAAATTGAAATACTCACCAAATGGATTGACCAGGGGGCTAAATGGGGCAATCATTGGGCTTACGTGCCGGTAAAAGATGAAGCAGTTCCCAAACCTCAGCCCTCTTTTTTTGGATTAATTCCTGCAAAAAAAATTGACTGGGTAAAAAATGATGTTGATTATTTCATTTATGATAAACTGGATAAAGAAGGCTTGCATCCATCGCCGGAAGCGGATAAAGCAACTTTGCTCAGGAGAGTGAGCCTTGATATTACCGGATTGCCTCCGTCTGAAAAATTGGTGAAACAATTCATGAATGACAATAGTAATGAT
>Ga0157370_10000794_pt1 | contig 39740 bp, 35 predicted proteins | sample C35metaG_FD_113463 | JGI IMG/M metagenome (GOLD analysis project Ga0157370, IMG submission 113463) | Corn rhizosphere microbial communities from Kellogg Biological Station, Michigan, USA - C3-5 metaG | ecosystem: Host-associated > Plants > Roots > Rhizosphere > Soil | place: USA: Michigan... | reverse complement strand
TCGCCGTCACGTCCACGTACCGGGCGCCGGCCCGATCGGACTCCTCGCGATTGACAGCATTGAACGCGTCGATCTCGAGCGCGATGCGGGCGAGGTCGCGCCCGCGCGCGAACGGCGTCGCGCCCCAATCAGGAATGGAGAGGACAATGACGCGTCCTGACCGGTCGCCGCCGAACGCGATCGCCCGAGTGAGCAGGGCGCGAAATGTCATGCGGTAGCCGTCCGCGGCTCCGCCTCGATACTGATCGTTCACCCCGATGAGCAGCGTGACGAGATCGTACGGGCCCGTCAGATGGGCCCCGTCGATTCCGGCGGACAGGTCGGCGGCGGTCCACCCGGTGCGCGCCACGATCGTCGGCTCGACCACGCGACGGCCGTTCGCGCAAAGCACGGCCGCGAGCTGCATTGGCCAGCGGTCACCCGGCGCCACCCCTTCGCCGATCGTGTACGAGTCGCCAAGCGCAAGCATGCGAAGCTCGGCCGCCGGGGCCGTATCCGGGGCGATCACGGCGTCACATAGCCGTGGAAGACGAGATCGGCGTAGGTCCGAATGTCACCGGCCGCGAACGCGCGCAGGAAGGTGTCGATCGGCTCGACCATCGACGTGCTGATGGTGCTCGCGCCGGGAACGAACAGCGGATGTGTCATCCCGAACCGCCCGAAATAGCTGCGAATGATCACGCTCGTACTGTCGTGCGGCAGCGCCTTCACGTTTTTCGCGTAGGCGTCGAACCCGCCGTCGCGGGTGAGCAGGTACTGCTCGACGTTCGAGAGATAGAACGCCGAGACGTTGAGCGCGTGCTCGGCGGCGTAGGCTCCGATGGCTCTGACGGCCTTGTCGCCGGCCACGTTGCCCACGACCGGGACAATGCGATTGGCGAGCTGCATCGATCGTACGAATTGAAACTCGTCTTCGTCGGCCAGAAAGCTGATCTGTCTTCCGCCACGATCGGTCGCCAACATCAGTTGCGCGAAGGTCGGATAATCCATCCGGTTGTTGCGCCCGAGGCTCGAGTACCGGGTGTCCAGCCCGTCGGCGACGAACTCGCCGCGATAGCGGTCGATCATCTGGCGGTCGCGCGCGTCGAGCGGCACGCCGAATTTCGCGATGCGCGCGTTCGTGAGCTTTCGCGTGGCGGCCACGGCGCCCGAGTCGGTGGGAGTCTGCTCGAGATAGGCGACGATCGAGGCGATCGGCCGGCCCGTCCACGCGGCCACGCCGGCGGGCACCGGTTTGCCGAAGAGCAGACAGAGATACTCCAGCCGGTTATGAGACATCTCGAACAAGGCCTTGAACAACAGGTGCTCGAGCATGTTGTCGCGGCGAATATCGAGCATGAACGCGACCGATGGACGAATGAGCGCGACGTAGGAGAAATTCTGATCGGGTCCGACGCCGATGTAGGCGCCGCCGTGGACGCCGACTTTGGCGAGCTGGCTGGCGACCTGCAGGTACGACTCCTCGTTGGAGATGATGTTGTCGGAGTCGAAGACGCCGCCGGCCTCGGAGAGTCGCTCGACGAGCGCGGCGAACGACGAGTCGCTGAGTCGCTGCGCGCGGGCGGGCAGCCCGGCGAAGACTGCCAGCGACGCGGCCACGAGCCAGGCGCGGCGGCTGGCGGCGTTACGCCGAATCGCGACGGTGGCTGTTCTGCTCATCGGCGCCGGCGGCGTGCGTCATGACGATGCGAAGCTGCGAAAGAAATGCCGCCGGCCCAGCACCGTCCGGTAGCGCGGATAGCGCGCGTAAGGCGTCTTCTTGGTGAACGGCGAGCCCGGCGCTGATCGTGTTCGGGTCGACGCCCACACGTTCGAACTCCCTGAGCAATTGCGCGAATCGTTCCGCTTGTGACATGCGTCCCTCGGGTAACCGACCAAACCGCATGAAGTTCGGAGCACCCGGCCGCTGTTCGATGAGCCCGCTGAGCAAACTGCGTTCCGCTGGACGAGTTCGGAAGGGGGTAACCCTCAACGACGAGATGGCCGGCCCAAGCGGGCCGGCCATCTCCTACGAGCATCGAATCGGTTGTCGGCGGAAGTCGCGTTACCGCATCACCGCGACCACGACCGCCGTTGCGGCGGCAGCGACGACAATGAGCGCCGCGGCCGCGCCTAGTGCCACCGCCGGCGTCAGCACGAACTCGCGCCGCCACCATGGGGTGATGACCTGCGGAGCCGTTTGCGGCAAGGCCTCCATGATACGCGCCTCGAGATACGTCGGCGTGTGCATGTGGCGTCGCCGGTCGACATCGACGTGGATCTGCTTCCAGAACTCGACATCGCGCGCAGTGTCACCCTTGCGGACGCTCGCTTCCGGAAGCTCACCATCCAACCACGCATGCACTGCCGGCGAGAGCACGCGGACATGATCCTGATGACCTAGCGGGACTTCCCGGTCGGCGAGTGGACGCTCCTTTTCAGTGCGCCGTACCTGCCGCTGGTGGCCGTCGAACCCGCCGAGGCCGTCGTCGGAGCGGAGATCGTCTACCATTAGGTGTACTTTTCCTCTAAGAGTGCTTGGAGGGCTTCACGCGCGCGGTGTACGCGCATCTTCAGCGCTCCGACGGTGGTACCGAGCAAATCAGCCATCTCTTCGTACGAGCGGCCTTCGACGTGCTTCATCACGAACGCCTCGCGCAGTGACGCGGGAAGCGTCGCGAGCGCGCGGTCCAGATCGCTCCGCAACTCGGTGCGATCCAGCTCTTCGTCCGGGGTCGCGTAAGACGACGGTTGATCGTCTTCGTCGTAACTGAGATGCGACCGCCGGATGTTCTTGAGCCAATCCTTACAGCCATTGGCAACGATCCTGAACACCCAGGCATCGAAGCGTCCGCGAACCTCGGCGAGGTGCTGGTACGCCTTGATGAAGCTCAACTGCAGGATGTCTTCAGCGACGTCCGGACTTCCCGTCATGCACAACGCATGGCGGTAAAGCGGATCACTGTAGCGCTGGATCAGAGTCTTGAACGCGTCTCGGTTTCCACCGAGGACGCGCTGAATGATGAGTTGATCCGTATTGTCCAGATCAACCAAGTTCTGATCCGCCCGCAGGGCTGCCTCCGTCGTCTTCACGACAACAGAGTAACGCACTTTCCGCACTTCGGACAGGGCGCTCGGCTTGGGCTTCTGCTCAGTAAGGGTTGCCACGTTGGTAAGACGAAAAGCCCCGTTTTCAGGTAACAGCCCGGGGCAATCGGTCGCCTTACGGGGCCTTCGCCTCGAACACACCCCAGCCGCGGCCGCGAATGGCGTCTCCGTGCTCGTCCAGGCCCGGCGGCGGGAAACGCACCGTCCCGCCGATGCTCGAAGGCATGCCGGTGATCGCGGACGCGTTGGTGTTCTGCAACGCCTCCAGCACGGTTTTCACGACGCCGTTCGGAACACCGGCGGCATCCAGCTTCTCTCGCCACACGATGGCCGGCTGGGTCGAGAGCTGCCGCGCCAGCGCGGAGACGATTCGCTCTCGCTGCGCGATGCGCCCGGCGTTCGTGGCGAGCGACGCATCGGCGGCGAGCTCCGCAAGCCCGATTGCGCGCGCGAAGGCAACCCACTGCGCATCGGTGCCGACGGCGATCACGATCGGCCGGTCGGCCGCACGAAAGAGTTGATATGGAACGAGATTCGGATGCGCGTTGCCCCACCGGACCGCGTCTCGGCCCGAGACCAGTGCGCTTTGCGCCACGTTGACCAGCGCCGCCCGGGCGCTATCGACGAGTGAGATCACGATGCGCTTTCCCACACCCGTTCGAAATCGCCGCACGAGCGCGCCGAGAATCGCGATGGCAGCGTCCTTTCCCGCGACCACATCGGCGAGGGCGACGCCGGTCTTCATCGGATCGCCGTCCGGCTCACCGTTGATCGCCATCCATCCGCACTCCGCTTGGGTCACGAAGTCGTAGCCGGGCCGGCCAACGTCGGCGCCGAAACCGGTGATGGTGCACCACACCAAGTCAGGGCGTCGCACGCACCACGCGGCGGGCGACAGACCTTTCCGCTCCAGCGTGCCACGACGAAAGTTGTCGACCACCACGTCGGCCTCGCCGAGGAGCCGCTCGAGCAGCTCATGGTCGCGGTCGAGGTCGGCAGCGAGCCCAAGCTTGTTCCGGTTGATGCTCAGATAGTAGGCGCTTCGTCCAACTTCATCGAACGGTGGACCCCACCCGCGGGTCTCATCCCCGCTGTTCGGACGCTCGACCTTGATGACGTCGGCACCGAGATCGCCGAGGAGCATGGTGCAGAGTGGACCGGCGAGAACTCGGGTCAAATCGAGGACTTTGACGCCACTCAGCATGAACTGTCGCTATTATGCGTATGAAGTAGGGGCACGGTGTCGCTTAGCCAGACAGTTGAGCGTGCGGCAAGGCGCGGCGCCGGGCCACGCTGACCCCGCCTTGCGTAGCTGCTGTAAAATCATATACTTCCGCCACCAAAATACCTTGGACCGCGCGAAGATAGCGCGTCCAGACGCTAGCGACAACGCATTCCCGCCACACTCGCCCTCTTCGCGCTACCACACATATGGTGGACAAGCCCCAGCCTAGCGACGGTATCGCCACGCCAGCCCCTTCGCCGACGTCCGCTCCCGCGACGGCCGGTTCCCCGCCCGTTCGCCGAGGACCCGGGCATCGCGGAGCGGACATGCGCGACACGGTGGCGGAGATGGCCGAACGCGCGCAGCTCATCAGCCAGGAAGCCGGAAGCAAAGTCGCGGCGGCCATGAAGGACGTAATCAGCGCGGGCGCCGGCATCGCAGGATTTGCGATCGAAAGCGCACGCGACCTCGTTCAATACATGGTACGTCGCGGTCAGATGACGCCGGAAGAAGCGGACAAGCTCATCCGCGAGGCCGAAGCCGCGCACGAGAAGCGATCGCCTAGCGAAAAAGTCCGGCCGACCGCGTCCAAGATCGCCGCCGAGCGTGCCGCGATCGCCAAGGCGGAGGCAGCGGCTCGCGCGGCGGCGCAAGCGGCAGCAATGCCTCCGTTCCGGACCGTCATGCGTCCGACGGTCCCTCCGCCTGCTCCGGCGACGGAGCATGAAAAGGCCAAGCCTGCGGCAAAGGCACTCGAGAAGACCGCCGCGAAGAGCTCGACGAAAGGCGTCGTGAAATCCGCGTCACCGGCGAAGGCCGCGAAGTCCGCTGCGACACACGCGAAGCCGGCCGCGAAGCCTGCGAAAGCGGCAAAGACAGCCAAGGCCGTCAAGGCGGCGAAACCCCACAAGAAGGGCAAGCACTAACCCGGCGTGGCTGGCCGGAGGCGGCGGCGCGAGAGGATTTGCTCGAGCAGCTCGCGCATCGCTTGTGGATCGGGAACGCCAAATTCAGCCGACGTGTCGGAAGCCGTCGCGTCATCGCCGACGCGCACCGTCACGCACTTCGGCTGTGCACGGCGCAGCTCGCGAAACATGTCTTCGTCGGTGCGGTCGTCTCCGGCACAGAGGAGCGATGCGTCGCCATCGAGTCCCCCCAGGCGGCTGGCCAGATCCACCGCCGCGGTTCCCTTGTCGACGTCGATCGGCGGCCGGAGCTCGATCACTTCCTTGCCGGTCGTCACGCGAAGACCCAGATCGCGCGCGATGTCCGTAATGTGGGCCGTGAGCGCTGGTACGATCTCCGGAGTCGCCAGGCGATAGTGGACGCTCATGGTCCATCGCTTGTCTTCGACGATGACGCCGGGGATGTCGCGCGTGAATGCCGTCGCGCGCGCGGACGCGGCGGCGATGCGATCGGCAAACTGCGCGACGTCGGCGCGCGGCACTGGAGGGCCCATGGGCGGCGCGACTTCGATCCCGTGATTGCCAATGATCCAGGTGTCGTCGAGACAGATGAGCCGGCGCGAGTCGACAGCGCTGCGGCCGGAGATCGCGACGGCGTAAACGCCGGCGGTTCGCGCGAGCTCGTCGAGCACGCGACGCGTCGCATCCGGCAGTGCGGCGTCGGCGGGGCGGCCGGCGATCGGCGCCAACGTGCCGTCGATATCGAGCAAGAGCAGCAGCGGAGCGCCGCTCAGTCGCCTCGCCAAGCTCGGCGTCATCGGCAGAGCCGGGATGGTCACGAGATCAGACCACGGCGTGCAGCCGCGGCTGCGCCCCCATGATCTCCGTCGAGGCCACCAGAATCGATTCGAGCCAGTCGAAGATCGACGAGTTGTGCAACTGGCGCCGCATCCGGTGCATGCGACGCTTCCGCTCTTCGGGCGACATCTCGAGGCCCGTACGGATGGCCGCCACGAACCCGTCGACGTTGAATGGATTCATCAGCAACGCGCCGTCGATCTCCTCGGCCGAGCCGGTGAAGCGGCTGAGAATCAGGACGCCCCGCTCGTCGAGCTGGCAGGCGACGAACTCCTTGGCGACGAGATTCATTCCGTCCTGCAGCGACGAGACGATGCAGAGATCCGCCGCGCGGTACACGGCGGCGAGGAGATCCGAGTCGACATTCTCGTTGATCAACACGATCGGCGTCCACTCCGGCGTTCCGAACCTCTCGTTGATCGAGATGACCGACTGAATCACGTCGCGCTCGAGAGCGTTGTACGCCGGCAGGTCGGTTCGCGACGGCGTGCAGACGAAGATGAACGTAAACCGCTCGCGCAACTCCGGCGATTCCGTCCACATGGTCTCGAGGGCCCGCATGCGCTCGGGAATTCCCTTGGTGTAGTCGATGCGATCGACGCAGACGCCGAGTTGTCGCGTGCCTTTGGCGTAGCGGCCGCGCAGCGTAGCCACGCGCGCGCCGCTATCCTCGGACGCGGCCATCGACTCGAAGCGCTCGACGTCGATGCTGATCGGGAACGCGCCGACGTGGATGACGCGGTCGTGAAAATTGATCGTCTGGTGGACATGGTCGACGTGCGCCTCGGCCACGAACCGGTCGACGCAGTCGAGGAAATTCACCGCGTACCGGTCGATCTGGAACTCGACGAGATCGTTGCCGAGCATCCCGCGCAGGACCGCCTCGTGGGTGCCGGCCGGCAGCAGCCGCAAGATGTCCGCCGGGGGAAACGGGATGTGCCAGAACTGATGGATGAACAGCGACGGCCGCATGGCGCGCAGGAACTCCGACGCGAGCGCGAAGTGATAGTCCTGGATCCAGGCCATCGCGCGCCCCAGGCATCGCTCGGCTTCGTCGGCCACGGCGTGCGCGAAGCGCAGGTTCACGGTTCGGTAGCGCTCCCAATATTCCGTTCGAAACTCGAAATGCTGGATGAGCATGTGGCAGAGCGGCCACAACGCGCGATTGGAGAAGCCGTGGTAAAAGCCGTTGATGTCGGCATCGTCGAGCCAGACGCGGCGAAGGGTGTAGCATTCTTCGCCCGGAGGCACGGCGACACGGCCGGTCTCGTCGGACACGTCCCGGTCGGCGGTGCCGGAGCCCCAAGCGACCCAGGTTCCGTGCGTCCGCCGCATGGTCGGGTCGAGCGCCGTGACGACACCTCCCGCCGGCTGCTTGACCTCGATCCCTCCCGGACCGCGCATGTGCTCGTACGGCTCGCGGTTCGAGACGAGAATGAGCTTGCAGTCGTTCAGGTATTGAGTGATGTCGACCATCGGACGACGACGAACCAGCAACAGCCATGCCCGGTTCGTTCGACGCTGATTCTGCGATTGGCGAATGTCACGCCCGGGAATACGTTTAGCCGACACCGTCTCTCGCGTCCAATGACAGCACTCACACGATTTGTCTTGACCGGCGGCGCGGCCGCCGCCGCCGCGTGCACGACGTTGATGCCGACGCCGGCCAGCGAGCTGCCGCCGGTGACCGCGGCGGCCGTTCGCGTTACGGTCGCGGCGAACCTGGCGAGCGACGCGCGCGCCTGGAATTCGGGCGATCTGGATGCGTTTCTCTCCGCGTACGTGCCGAGCGACTCTACGACGTATGTCACGAGCCGCGGCGTGTTGCACGGCATGGCGTCGATTCGGACGGCTTACATTCAGCGATTCACGCCGGGCGCGCGTCGCGACTCCCTCCGGTTCGAGAATCTCGAGGTGGACGTGCTCGCCCCAGGTGTGATCAACGCCATCGCGCGGTACGTGTTGACGCGCGGCGATTCGGTGACGTCGCAGGGCCCCACGTCGCTCGTCATGCGATGGCGCAACGGCCGCTGGCGAATCATTCACGACCATTCGAGCTGAGTGCCGGACACCATCGTCACGCGAGCACCGACGCGCATCGATTTTGGAGGCGGTTGGACCGACGTCCCGCCGTACTCCGACGACCTGGGTGGCTTCGTGTGCAACCTCGCCATCGCTCGCTACGCCACAGTCACGATCGCGCGAGGCGAAAACGATCACGGCGCCAACCAAACGCACGCCGCGGATCTGGCGATCGCGCGCGCCGCGGCTCGCCGATTTGGGTTGGACGACGCGACGATCCGCGTGCACAGCGATTTCCCGATCGGGGCGGGCTTGGGCGGATCATCGGCGACCGGAGTGGCAACGGTCGCCGCCCTCGCGGCGGCGCGCGGCGACCACATGACCCCGACGTCGATCGCCGAGCTCAGCCGCGAAATAGAGATTGCTGATCTCGGGATCGCCGGCGGCAGACAAGATCATTACGCGGCCGCGTACGGCGGCGCGCTCGGACTCCGCTTCTCCGCCGGCCGCGTCGACGTTCATCCCATCGCGCTCGGCGCCGGGATGCGCGCCGAGATCGAGCGGCGCTGCATCGTCGTCTACACGGGACAAAGCCGCATCTCCGGCGAGACCATCGAGGCAGTGCTCGGCGCGTACCTCGAGCGGGTACCGCGCGTGCTCAATGCGCTCGCCCACATGCGGGCGAACGCCGAGCAAATGGCCACCGCGCTCTCGGCGGGCGATCTCGACCAGCTCGCGGCCTTGGTCGATGAGCAATGGGCCCATCAACGTTCTCTTCATCCGGCGATTCCCACCCCGCTGATCGACGAGATCATCCGGCGGGCGCGGCGCGCCGGCGGCGCCGGGGCGAAAGCGCTCGGCGCTTCGGGCGGCGGGTGCGTGCTCGTCATCGCGGACAGCGATCGAGCCGACGACGTGCGGGCGGCGGTGGCTCCGCTCGGCGAGCTCCTTCCCTTCACCATCGCGACCCGCGGGGTCGAGCGATGCGCGTAGAACGCGGCGACGCCGTCGCGCTCACGCGCGAGCTCGTTCGGATCGATTCTCGAAATCCGTCGCTCGTCACGGGCGGACCTGGCGAGGGCGCGGCTGCGCGCGCGCTGTCGGAGATTCTGACGGGATGGGGACTCCGCGTGGAGATGCACGACGTCGCTCCCGGACGTCCGAACGTCGTCGCGCGCATCGGTCGGCCGGGCGCACGCAGCCTGATGTTCAACGGACACCTCGACGTCGTCGGCATCGAGGGCATGACGCACGCCGCATGGGGCGACTCCTCGTCTGGCGATCCGACACGGATCTACGGCCGCGGATCGTCGGACATGAAATCGGGCGTTGCCGCCATGTGTGCGGCGGCCGCGCGCGCGGCCGATGTCGCGCTCGACGGCGAAGTGGTCGTCACGGCCGTGGTCGACGAAGAGTACGAGAGCGCGGGAACGCGTGCCGTGCTCGAGCGCGGCGTTCGCGCCGACGCGGCCATCGTCGCGGAGCCGACGCGTCTCGCGATCATGCCGGCGCATCTGGGATTCGTGTGGATCGACGTCACGACGCACGGCCGCGCGGCGCATGGCAGCCGCTGGGACCTTGGCGTCGACGCGATTCGACACGCGGGCCTCGCGCTCGCCGAGATCGATCGTCTCGACAATGAGGAGCTTCCGAAACGGCTGCACCCGCTGCTCGGCCGCCCGTCGGTACATGCGTCGCTCATCGAGGGCGGCACGGGGATGTCGACCTACCCGGATCGATGCACCGTGCGGATCGAGCGTCGCACGATTCCCGGCGAGACGCCGGAGAACGTTCGACGCGAGCTGGCCGACGCATGCGCACTGGTGGCGAAGCGCCGCGCGGGGTTTCGTGCCGACGTCGCCGTTACGTTTTCACAGGCGCCGAGCGACGTGGCGGTCGACGCGCCCATCGTACGAGCGCTCGGCGACGCGATTCGCGATCGAGGCGAAGAGGTGCGCGTTCAGGGTATGACCGCATGGACGGACGCGGCGTTGCTCAACGCCGCGGGAATCCCGGCGATCTGTTTCGGACCGGGCGACATCGGGCTGGCTCACGCGGCCGAGGAATATGTGATGATCGATGAAATCGAGCGTGCAACGGAAATCATGTCGCGTCTGGCGACACAATGGTGCGGGGGCAACGATCCGGCATGGCGCAGTTGAATCACGAGCAATACGACCTGTTGGAGCGCGCCGTGACGAACGGTACGCGAATCATTGTCCGCCGGCGCGGACGGCGGGAGTACGTCGTGATCCCGCTCGGCATCAAGGTGCGTGACGGGCGCGAGACGGTCGAGGCACGCAATCCGACGACCGGCCATGCGCTGACGATCTTCCTCGACGACGTCGACAGCCTGGAGGCCGTGTCGTGAGCTCGAAGGCCGCGACGGCCGAAGCATCGCCTCAACTGCCCATGGTGGCCATTTACGCCGACGAATCGTGCCTGGGAAATGGGCGCGAGGGTAGTAACCCCGGAGGTGCGGCGGGCGTCCTTGAGTATGTACACGCCGAGTCCGGCAACCTCACACGCTGGGATTACTGGGTCTCGGAGCCGGCGACGACGAACAACCGGATGGCTCTGCGAAGCGTGATCGAGGCGTTTCGCGCACTATCGCGAAAGGGCGTGCGCTTCCGTGTCACGTTCACGAGCGATTCGCAGTATCTGGTGAAGGGGATGAGCGAGTGGGTGTACGGCTGGATGGCGCGCGGGTGGACGAAGAAGACCGGTCCGATTCTGAATCTCGAGCTATGGAAGGACGCGGTCGAGGCAGTGCACGGGCACCAGGTGAGCTGGCAATGGGTGCGCGGGCACGAAGGGCATCCGCAAAACGAATACGCGAACTATCTCGCGACTACGGCTGCCCGCGAGCAGACGAGCTCCAACGGTCTCGCGGCATCCAGGTTCGAGGAATGGCTGGCCGCGGAACGTAACGAGGGTCGAATATCGGTCGACCCGCAGGCGTTTCCCGAGGGCGAGCGCTTTCGGCCCGTCAAGCCATATCCTCCGACAGCGCTCCGACGGTGATCACTTGAAGTCCGCATCACGGACGAAGAGAGGGTGCACATATGTGGAAGCTGCTCGTCGCACTGATAATCGGCCTCGCGATGGGGTACAATTGGGGCTACCACGAGGGGTCGAGCGGAATGCCGTCGGTCGTGGCCCGCGGTCTGGACCACTTCGGGACGTCGAAATTGAGAGCCGCGCAGGAAGCAAACGACAAGCGAATCGAGGACGCGAGCAAGCCATGACGGAGACCGCGCACGGGACGGAGAGCTGACGGTGGACAATCTCGACCGCATGTTCCGGCACCTAGTGCGAACGATTCGTTCTCGTTTCCCCCAGTACCTGTCGCAACCGTTCGACGTCTCGGAGTTGCATCAAACAATCCTTCCGTACCGGCACAACAGGCGGGAGCTGGCGCTCGAGTCGAACGAGGATTACGAGATCACGTTGACCGAGCTGCTCTCGGGCGCGCGCGACTACATGATCGTCGACGACCCGATGCGCGATTCGCTGCGAGCCGAGCTGGCATCGGTGAATCCGGATCCGCATGCGTTCATGCAATTCGCCAGCGCGCGCGTCGCCATCTCGCCGGCGGCGCTGAGGAGCCTGAGCGTCGGACCGGCCGATGAGTCGGCGCCGCTCGTGTCGACTGCGCCGGCCGCGGCGATCCCGCCGGCGGCGCCGGGACGTCCGTCGCGACCGGTAGCGCCGGCAACGACGCCACCGGCAGCAACGGCCCCGCCGCCGCGCCCTGGCGCACCCGTTCAGTCGATCCCCGCAACGCCTCGCACCTCGAATCCCGCGGTACAGAACGTCGGAACGCGAACCGTCGTACCGAAGACGGACGATCGGTGCCGATCGTGCGGGGAACTTCTGCCCGTCGGGCGCCCGATCACGTACTGTCCCCATTGCGGACAGAACCTCACGACGGTGAACTGCCTGGCGTGCGGATCCGAGCTCGAGCTGGATTGGAAGTTCTGTCCGGCCTGCGGGAAACCGGCCAGCCCGCTGTAGAGACGAGCTCGCGCGTACGCACCGCATCTTGCAATGGAGTCCGTACGATCTGAGCGGTGTAGGAGAGACATGCGATCATCACCATCTCGTCTTTCAGACGCGCGACTCGGCGTCGCGGTCGCGGCGCTGGCGGCCATCGCCGCCGCGGCGCCGGCCGCGAGCGCCTCGGCTCAAGTCGGCACACAGCCTCACCCCGGCTGGCAGGTGAGGACCGCGGAGCACGTCGACCTCTGGCTGCATGGCTTCGCGCTGCTCACGAGCGATACCGGGCACGTTCCATTTTTCGCGCGCGGCTACAAGCAAGAGGTCACCGCGCTCAAGCGACAGAAGAACGTGGTGACACAGCTCGATGCCAACCGGCAACAGCTGTCGGCGCGATTCGTCGCCAATCCGGCGCTGACGAACGGGCAGTTCCTGGCGATGTACTTCCCGTCGTTCCAGGAGATCGTGAATGCGACCGATCTGTTCATTCGCTCGTCGGGCAACCCGCGCGCCGCGAGCGATCCCCAGGTGCAGCAGGAGATCGCGATTCTCGCCGCCACGTTTTCGTCGCCGGCCGATCGCGACTGGCTGCGCCTGTTCGTGCAGAGCCTGCAGGACGAGAACACGAAATTCTTTCACGCGTATTGGACGAGTGAACAGCAGACGCGCGGTGCGGCATTCGCGCAATTCAATCAGTTGTGGGTCTCGCAGTATTACCCCAAGCTCACCCGCTTCCTCAACAACACTCAGCAGTCGGGCGGCGACTTGCTCCTGTCGATTCCGCTCGGCGGCGAGGGGAGAACGATCAACGAAGGAAAGGAATCGAACGTCATCGCCGTAGAGTATCCCAAGACTGTCGAGGCCGCGGTCGATCCGCTTTACGCGTTCGTTCACGAGGCTGTCGCCCAGCTCGTCGGGGAGGCGATCACGGACAATACGACGCCGGCCGAACAGCGCTCGGGCGCCACGATTGGGTACCAGGGAAACGGCGCGGTCCGGGCTGGTGCGGTGCTTCTGCAGCGTGTCGCGCCGGAGCTCGTCGCGGGCTACATGCAGTTCTATCTGCAGACGCTCGGCAAGCCGGTGCCCGCCGGGGACGCGAGCGCGGCGTTCAGCGCGGCGTTCCCGATTCCTCAAGCCATCCTGACCGCGGTAACGAAGCAGATCGACGTCGTCCTGGGCGGGATTTGACTGGTTGAAACCGCGCCGTCGCGGGCCAGGTAATTCCGGATGATCTCCGTCGCCGCGCCGCGCTAGTAGCTTTGAGACATGTCCGATCCCTCGTCGCCCAACCTTCCCGTTCCCCGTCTCGACCGCGCGTCGCTCGAGCGGGTGTTGGCGCGCGCCGCCGAGTTGCAGAGCACGAGCGGCGACCCCGTCGACGAGTTCACCGAGGAGCAGTTGCTCGATCTGGGTCGCGAGGTCGGCCTCTCGCCGCAGAATCTGCGACAGGCGCTCGCGGAAGAGCGCACCCGATCCATCGTACCGGACGACGAGCGGGGCATCGGCGCGAGTCTCTTCGGGGCGAGCCGGGTGCGCGCGGCGCGAACCGTCACCGGCAATGCCGCCGACGTGCTCGCCTCGATCGACGCCTGGATGCAGCGCCAGGAGCTGTTGATCGTGAAGCGCCACCACGCCGACCGGATGGTCTGGGAGCCGCGGCGGGATTTCGTCGTCGGTGTCAAGCGCGCGCTCAGAGTTGGCGGCCGCGACTATGCGTTGTCGCGCGCCTTCGAGGTCTCGGCAACGGTCATCGCGGTCGACGACAGCCGCGTACACGTCGGCCTCGACGCCGATTTTCGCGGCCATCGTGCGGCGGCGGCCCGGCAGACGGTTGGATCGTCGCTCGTGGGCGCGGCGGTGACGGCGTCGTTGCTCGTCATGGGCGTGACGGCGGTCATCGCGGCCGCACCGGTAATCGTGGTTCCGGCAATCGGCATTGCCGGTGCGCGCGCGTTCCAGCAGCGGATCGTGACGCGCGCCCAGCTCTCGCTCGAGCAGCTTCTCGATAAGTTGGAGCGCGGCGAGCTCGGACGTCGGGCCACCGATTCCTTGCTCGGGGCGATCGTGGCCGCGGCGACGGCGATTCCTCCGCGTCGACTCTAGAGCCCACGCGAAATGGGGTCAGACTAAGTCTGACCCCATTTCGCCTAAATCAGCGCGCCTCGCTGGGCATGGCGCCCGCGCCTCGCGTGCGATCCACGAGCGCGGCCATGGCGCGGTTGCTCAAGACACCGAGCATGCTGAGCATCGCGAGCGATTTCACCTCTGAGCGCGAAATCTTCACTACCTCGCGCCGAGCGAGCGCGCCTGGCCGCCTCGCGAGGTCCCGCAGCGTCGCGTAGGCGAAAAGCAGCGGCAGCGCGCAGGCGAGCCGGATACCGACGGCCCGGCGTGGAATCGCCAGGAGATACGACGTCGCCTCGTCGAGATCGCGCCAGGCGAGCTCCATGAGGGGCGCGATGGCGGCGTGGTTCTGCTGGGCCCGATCGACCGAAAGAATCGTCGTCTGCGCGCTGCCGTGATGGCGGAGCAACTCCTCGGGGATGTAAATCGCGTTCTCGTGTTCCGCGTCGCGCGCCACGTCCTTCAGGATATTGACCGTCTGCAGCGCCTCGGCGAAGGCCTGGCAATGATCGCGGAGCACCCGGTACTGGCGCGGCCCGATGCTCGGTTCGTGCTCGTGCCACAGATCCGTGACCAGGTAGCCCACCGTGCCGGCGACGTAGTAGCAGTACTCCTTGTACTCGTCGAGGCTCTGGATGCGGATGCCGTCCGGATACGCGAGGACGAATTTCCGCATGCCGGCGATCATCTCGCGAACCCACCGGCGAACGTGCTGGCGCGTGGACTCTGGCAGGTCGCGATACGCCGTGAAGACGAGATCAGCATGTCGCACGAGGCGGAGGTGGCGCGGGTCTCCCTCGAGCGTCGCGGCGCGGGTCGCCAGCTCGGTCGCCGCGGCCACGTCGTCGAAGCTGCGGGTCAACACGTCGAACAGCGACGCCTTGTCGGCTGCGGGAAGACGCGGCTCATCCTCGATCGTGTCGGCGATACGGCAGAGGAGGTACGCGTAGCGCACGGCCGCGCCGAGCTCACGGGGCAGCAGTCGAATGCTGAGCGCGAACGTGCGCGATACGTCGGGAAAGATCTCCCGGCAAAACGCTTTGGCGCGTTGTGTCTCGTCCGGTTGTGCCATTCGCTCCTGTGTCCGTCTCCTCGGTCGCTCGATCGCCGCGATCGGCGCGCGGTTAGACTATATCGTGAACGTGCCGGGAAGATAGGCCTGCCGGCGCTCTCGAACCAATGACGCCACTCACTCCCCCATCCGGACTTCGCGGCGTCTTTCGCACCGACGACGACGCGCGCGCCGTCTACTCCGAGGCGGCGGGCATCGCTCGCGTGATGCCGCGCGCGATCGCGGTGCCGGCGGACGCCGAGGACGTGGCGACGCTCGTGCGCTGGGCCTCGTCCTCGCGCGTGCCGCTCGTTCCGCGCGGATCGGGGAGCAGCATGCCGGGCGGAGCGATCGGCGACGGCGTGATCGTCGACCTGAGCCGCTTGCGGCGAATGGGACGCGTGGACGCAGCGTCCCGGACGATCCGCGTCGGTCCCGGCGTGTTGCGAGCCGAGGTCGATCGCGCCGCGCGGCAGATCGGGCTTCGCTTTCCTCCGGATCCGTCGAGCGGTGCGTTCTGCACCGTTGGCGGCATGGCGTCGACGAACGCCGCCGGCTCCCACTCGATGCGCTTCGGAGCGACGCGTCGGTGGGTGCGCGCGCTCGACGTCGTGTTCGACGATGGCAGCCGCGGCGCGTTGCGTCGTGGCTCACAGGTGCCTGGCGGTATTCCGGCGATCGCGCGGTTTTCGGCTATCGGCGGACGCCTCGTGGCGGCGGAATCTCGCGCGCCGTCGGTTCACGACGGCGTCATCAAGGATTCGTCGGGCTATGGACTCGCGGCGTACGCGCGCTCGTCGGATTTGGTGGATCTGCTCGTGGGGAGCGAAGGCACGTTGGCGTTGTTCGTCGAGCTCGAGCTCGATCTCATTCCCGTCGCGCCGGCCACGAGCAGCGTGCTCGGCGCATTCAGCACGCTCGAGGATGCCGTCGTCGCGGCGGGGCGCGCGCGAGCGGCGGGCGCCGTCGCGTGCGAGCTGCTCGACCGCAGCTTCCTCGACGTCGCGGCGTCGGGCGGTACGGCGAGGCAAGTTCCCGCGGAGACCGAATCGGCCCTGCTCGCCGAGGTCGAAGGTGACGACGCGCAGTCGGCGGAGTCCGCGGCGCACCGCATCGAGGAGATCTTTCGCCAGGCGGGCGCGACGACCGTGCGGGTGGCGCTCGACCGACACACCGAGACGGAGCTCTGGGAGCTGCGGCACGCGGCGAGTCCAATTCTCGCCCGTCTCGATCCCCACCTTCGCTCGATGCAGTTCGTCGAGGACTGCGCGGTGCCGCCGGACAAGTTGCCGGCGTACGTTCGCGGTGTGCGGGAGATCCTCGCCGCCAATGACACGCGTGGCGTGATCTTTGGCCACGCCGGCGACTCGCACGCACATGTGAACGCGCTGGTCGACGTCCGACGCGGCGACTGGCGCGAGCGCGTCGAGCGGATCCTCGACGGCGTGACGTCGCTCACCGCGTCACTGGGCGGCACGCTGGCCGGCGAGCACGGCGACGGACGCCTTCGCACGCCGCTCATGAGTCGCGTGTGGCCCGCCGCGGCGATCGAGCGATTTGCCGAGGTGAAGGCCGCGTTCGATCCGCTGAACGTCTTCAACCCGGGCGTGAAGGTCGCGCTCCCCGGCGAGCGCGCGCTCGGCGCGATCAAGTACGATCCGGCACTCGCCGCTCTTCCACCGCGTGCCCGCGCGGCGCTCGACCGGGTCGATGGAGCTCGCGCGTACGCTCGCCTCAGGCTCGATCTCCTCGACGAAGCGACGTGACGCGAGGCGAGGCGGACTCGGTGAAGTCGCGCGACTTGTCGCGCGAGCCGCGATCTCGTTGATTTCGCGCTTCTCCGGTCGCTGCCCTGCCGGCCGCGGTTTCGTTTTTCTCGAGCTTTTTCGATTCACCATGCCGACCTCGACGCCACGCTACTACACGGAGCCCGTTCTCACTCTCGTCTCTCGGCCCGATTTCGCGGCGCCCGAGCACTTGCCCGTGAACTGGATCGGCGAGAGCACTGATGGCGAGCGGCTCGCCGAATTCGCCGGGCGCCTCTGCTACATGAGCCAGCACAATCCGGCGAAGCGGGAGACGCGGGAGTATCTGGAGAATATCAAAAAGCAGGGACACGGGAGCGTGCTGGAGCACGCGAACTATACGATTCTCCTCGAGGGCGTGAGCCGGTCGCTCACCCATGAGCTGGTGCGTCACCGGGCGGGGTTCGCGTACTCGCAGCTCTCGCAGCGGTACGTCGACGAGTCGGTGGCCAACTTCGTGGTGCCGCCGGCGATCCTCGGCGACGAGGCGCTCGAGGCGGCGTGGCGGACGCAGATGGAGCAGGCCCAGGCGACGTACGTCCAGCTCGTGGCGCAGCTCATGGAGCGGTACGGTTGGATCGCCGACAAGGTGCACCGACGGAAGATGGCGCGAGAGGCGTCGCGCGCCGTGCTGCCGAATGCGACGGAGACGAAGATCGTCGTGACCGGGAACGCGCGCGCCTGGCGGACGATGCTCGAGCTCCGGTCGAGCGAAGGCGCGGAGCTGGAGATTCGGCGCATGGCGGTCGCCGTGCTTCGTCTCCTCCAGAGGGAAGCGCCCGGATTTTTCTCCGATTTCGAGTTTTATGCGGCGGACGACCGACGCGAGGCGGCGCGGATCGGATATCACAAGGTGTGAAGTCGGTTGCTGGTCGCGGCCGACCAAAGAAAATCATTGCGCGAAAAAATCCGTGTTCGTATTTTGCGCCACGATCATATGTGGCATTTCTCTTGCGCCCCACGTGGGCGGTGATCATGCGGCACTTCTCGCAACCCGAGAATTTTCGCGGCACGTCGCCACAGGACGATCAACCGAGACGGGATGACGCGCATCGGCTTCGCGTACAACCAAAAACCTGAGCCGACCGTAGGGCTGGTGAGCGCGACCTCCTCGGAGCCACGCCCCGAGGAAGAGCCTCCCAGTATCGACGACGCGTACGCGGAGTGGGACTCCGCCGAAACGATCGACGCCGTCGCTTCGGCGCTCTCCGCCTACGGAGACGTCATCCGCCTCGAAGCGACCGAAGAATTCCCCGAGCGCCTTCGCGCCGACCGCCCCGACATCGTCTTCAACATCGCCGAAGGCTTCCGCGGCACGAACCGCGAGGCACACGTCCCGGCGATCTGCGAGTTCTTCGACGTCGCCTACTCCGGCAGCGACCCCTTCACGCTGTCCCTCTGCCTCCACAAGGCGCGCGCGAAGGAGGTCCTCACCGTCAACGGAATTCCCAACGCCCCGTTCACGCTGGTCGAATCGGAGCGGGCGCTCGAGACGTGGCTCCGCCATTCTCGGCGCGCGCCGCTCGCCACGCCCAGCGCGCCGCTCTTCCTCAAACCGGTGCAAGAAGGCTCATCCAAGGGGATCACCGAGCGGAATCTCGTCCGAAGCAACGACGAGCTCGAGGCACAGGCGCGATTTCTCCTCGCCGCCTACGCGCAGCCGGTGATCGCCGAAGCTTTTCTTCCCGGCGCCGAGTTCACGTGCGGAGTCCTCGGCAACGGCGACGCCGCACGCGTACTTCCGCTCGTCGGCATGAACTTCGGCTCGCTGCCCGAGGGGGCATTGCCGATCTACGGCTTCGAAGCCAAGTGGCTCTGGGACACGCCGAGCGATCCCCTCGACATCTTCGAGTGTCCCGCCCGGATCGATCCGCGCCTCCAATCGGCGATCGAGGACGTGGTGCTCCGCGCCTATCGCGTGCTGGGCTGCCGCGACTGGTCGCGCATCGACGTGCGTCTCGACGCGGACGGCGTTCCCAACATCGTCGAAGTGAATCCGCTGCCCGGCATCCTTCCGAATCCGGAAGACAATTCCTGCCTGCCCAAAGCCGCGCGCGCCGCTGGCATCGGCTACGACGAGCTCATTCAGACGGCGCTGTTCGCCGCCGCCGAGCGTAGTCGCGTGCCGTTGCGCGCCGCGCGCCGGCCTGCGCTCGCCGCGCAGGGAGCCGCGTGAAGATCGCGATCCTCTTCGACGGCGCGTCGGCGTACGCGACGAAGCCCGACCAGCTCATCCTCGGCACCGTCGAGGCGATCGAGAAGGCGCTCGTGTCGGAGGGGAACGACGTCGGCTACATCCCGGTGTACCAGGACGGGAAGTGGATCGAGAAGATGCGCCGCGGGAAATTCGACCTCGCGTTCAACATGTGCGAGGGCATCGACGGTATCGCGACGCTCGAGTCGGCCGTCATCTCCGTGCTCGAGTTGTTCAAGATTGCGTTCACCGGCGCGTCGAGCTACACGGCGGCGGTCTGTCTCCGCAAACACGTCATCAACGGCATCCTCGCCAAGGCGGGGCTGCCGATTCCACGATTCGCCTCCATACGTCGCGGTGATCCGCTCGTCACCGTCGGCTTTCCGGCGATCGTCAAGCCGGCGGCCGAGGACGCGTCGCTCGGCGTGGAGCAGCGGTCGGTGGTGCGCAACACGCGCCAGCTCGCCGAGCGCGTCGAGGCGATGCTCGAGCTGTGGGACGAGGTGCTCGTCCAGCGATACGTCGAGGGGCGCGAGGTCAACGTCGGCGTGCTCGGCGACACCGTCCTGCCGATCGCCGAGATCGATTTCGGAAAGATGCCGGCCGGACGCTGGCGCATCGTGACCTATCAATCGAAGTGGGCCACGGGCAGCGTCGACGACGTCGGCGCCGAGCCGCGGTGTCCGGCGCGCCTGTCGGCCAAGGTGGCGACCGAGACCCGACGCGTCGCGCTCAGAGCATGGAAGCTGGCCGGCGGATTCGGCTACGGGCGCGTGGACATGCGCATCGACGCCACCGGTCAGCCGTGGATCCTCGAGGTCAACGCCAATCCCGACATCGCGCCCGACGCCGGGCTCGCCCGCATGGCGCGGGTGGCGGGCATGGAGTATCCGGCGCTCATTCGCGAGATCTGCGAGCTTGCGCTCGCGAAGGCGAGAGAAGTTCCCCCGTCCGACGAATGGATCCTTGCGCAGAAGCTGTCCGGCGTGGAAGCGCCGCGCGCGGAGCTCGATCTGTTCGCCGCCGTCCAGGAGTAGCGTGCAGGTGAAGCTCGGAGCCCTGCAGAAGGGGCATCGAAACCGAATTCGTGAAATACTCGACGCCACCTCGGTCTTTCGTGACGAGGAAGTCCGGGTCGCGCTCGAGTTGTTCGACGAGACCTTCGCCGCGGGGCCGGCCCGCGCGCCGTACGATCCGGGCGACGGCGTGGCGAACTACGAGTTCGTCGGGTCGTTCTCGCGGGAAGGTCAACTCGTCGGATATGTCTGCTACGGAGCGACGCCGGGAACGGATCGGACGTACGATCTCTACTGGATCGCCATGCATCCGGAATTTCAGGGCGAAGGCGGCGGCTCGCAGTTGCTCGGAGAGGTCGAGCGGCGTCTTCGGCAACGGGAAGCGCGACTGCTCGTCGTCGAAACGTCGTCCCGCGACGACTACGCGCCGACGCGGCACTTTTACGAAGCCCACGAGTATGCACGCGCGGCCAGCCTGGCCGATTACTACGCACCCGGCGATCACCGGGTGATCTACACCAAGCGCCTCAGCGATTCGTAGCAGTCCACGCAGTCCATGCAGTGCAGCTGTCCAGGCAGTTCGAGCAGTCCAACACCGACCGACTTTGGGAGTTGATCCCGCATGAGTGACTGGCAGAAGAGTCTCCGCGAGAGCATCGATACGCTCGACAAGCTCGCCACGCAGTTCGGCGAGGACACCATCGACGTCGAGGCGCTGCAACCGGCGTTCGACAACTTCCAGATGCGGATCACGCCGAACGTGTTGGCGACGATCAAGGAGGTCGGCGACCCGATGTGGCAGCAGTACGTGCCCACGGTGCAGGAGCTCGACATCGTCGACGGCGTGATCGACTCGCTCGACGAAGACGGCGACTCGCCCGTGCCGAACATCACGCACCGGTACCCGGACCGCGTGTTGTTCCTGGTGAGCCCCGTCTGCGCCACCTACTGCCGGTTCTGCACGCGACGACGCAAGGTCGGCGATCCCGAGAAGATCCCGCTCAACCAGTACGACTCGGCATTCGACTACATCCGGAATCATCCGGAGGTTCGCGACGTCATTCTCTCCGGCGGCGATCCGATGATGCTCTCGGACCGCCGGCTCGAGTACATCTTCCAGAAGCTCCGCGAGATCCCGCACGTGGAGATCATCCGGCTCGGCAGCCGCATCACGTCGCACATGCCGTCGCGCATCACGCCGGAATTCTGCGACATGGTCAAGAAGTACCATCCGGTGTACATGAACACGCACTTCAACCACCCCGCGGAGCTGACGCCCGAGTCGGTGGCCGCACTGGGCCGCCTGGCCGACGCCGGCGTCCCGCTCGGTTGTCAGACGGTACTGCTGCGCGGCGTGAACGACGACCCGGCCGTCATGAAGGACCTGATGCAGAAGCTGCTCAAGGCGCGCGTGCGTCCGTACTACATCTACATGGCCGACCAGGTCGCCGGCGGCGAGCACTTCCGCACGACGGTCGAGAAGGGACTGGAGATCATCAAGGCGCTGCGCGGCTGGACGTCGGGCCTCGCCGTTCCGCACTTCGTGATCGACGCCCCGGGGGGCGGCGGCAAAGTTCCCCTCTTGCCCGAGTACGTCGAGGAGATCAACGAGGACGAAGTGGTCTTCCGCAACTACGCGGGCGAGCGGTACGTCTACAAGCAGCCGCGCCAGCCGGTCGTCGCGGTGCCGGACATCGGCCACGCCGTGGCGGCGGAGTCCAACGTCGTTCCGATTCAGGTCGGCAAGAAGTCACGCAAAAAGACCGTCGCGCGGAAGCGAAAGACGGGCACCTGAGTCGACGGTCCCCTCCGCCCATTTGCGGCGCGCCCTGACGGCGCGCCGTTTTTGCTTTGGACCCTGTCGCGTGGACGGCGTGCAGCCGTCGCGCGTGATCCTGTTCGGGAGCCGCGCGCGCGGCGACTCACGGCCGGACAGCGATTACGACCTCGTGGTCGAGCTGGCGTTCGAGCGCACGGAGTACGATGAAACGTATGGCCGCGTATCCACCGCGCTCAGCGGAGCGAAGAACGGCGCGGCGACCGACCTCCTCATTCGCGCCCCGGGCGAAATCGAGCGGAAGCGAGACGATCCCGGTTACATGGATTGGGAGATCGCGCGCGACGGGATCATTCTCTATCCATTCGTTATCCGGAACAGGCCCCTTTGCCGAACGAAGCCGCGGCCCGCGAGACCATCGCGGCGGCGCAACGGATCATCGACGCGGCCAGGGTACTGATCCGCGATTGATCCGTTAGTCGCGTTCGTCTTCGAGACCGTCCAGCACCTCTCGCCGGCGACGCTCGCGGACGGACTTCGACTTGCTGGCATCGCCGACCCACGTGCGGAGCACCGACAGCGCCGTTTCGACGTCTTCTCGCGGAACCGTCGAGTCGTTGCCGCTCCCGCGCTTGTAATACCAGCGCGTCATCAGATCGCGGTTCGTGCGCTGCGGTGACGAAGTTTCGCCGCGAATGAACCGCCCTAGCGCAGTGTAGCTCGTCAGGCCGATCTCATCGGCGGTGGCGCGGAGCGACGTCTCCTCGACGCGTTTGCGAATCGCCTCGCGCAGACTCTCCAGCGTAAGCCGTAGAGCGCCCGTCATTGACAGGCCTCTTGCTCACGGCTAGCATCTGTGCGAAAGTTTGTGCGAAAGAATCTAGTACACGTGGGAGCTTACAGCGCGTGATGGTCCATGCGCAATGCTCCCGGCTCGTCCGAGTTCCGCGCCCGGCGCTTCACGTCAACGATGAGACGCGCCATCGAAGGATCGGACGGGCACACCTCCCGGGGGGCCGTGCGTGGCGCGTCGACGGAAATCTGCGGGTGCCGAGACTACCGTCGAGCCAATCGCCGACTATCGATTCGGCGCACCGCGCAAGAACAATCCGTCCGCCGGATTGGCCGCGCAGGGGCGCGTTCGCGAGACGCCGAAGGTCCACTACTCGTACGACCCGCATCTTCCGCCGGAGCTGCGGTTCGATCCGACGGCCGCGGCCGATCACCTGCCCACACTTCTCGATGAATCCACGCGGCGACCACTGACTCCGAGCGAGGCGCGCATCGTCTCCGATGCCCTTCGACAGCATCAGCCCTGGCTCGAGTGGACCGGGAAGCGGGAGGCCCGCGAGTTCGTCGTCGATCCCGTCGCGGTCCACATCCACGAGCGCGTGAGCGCGCAAGCCATTCTCAAGATGGCCAAGCGAGAGGACGTCCAACGCGACCTCTTTGCCGACCCCGTGCAGCCATACCGCGAGGCCGTGCAGTTCTATCAGCACGACGTTGATTGGGCGAATCGCTTGATCCTCGGCGACTCGCTACAGGTGATGGCGAGCCTGGCGAAGCGGGAGGATCTCGCGGGCAAAGTTCAGATGATCTATCTGGATCCGCCGTACGGGATCAGGTTCGCCAGCAATTTCCAAAGCGAGATCGGCAAGCGCGATGTGAAGGACAAGGAGTCGGATCTGACGCGCGAGCCGGAGATGATCAAGGCGTACCGGGACACGTGGACGCTCGGCGTGCACTCGTATCTCGGGTATTTGCGAGATCGGTTAATTCTGTGTCGGGAGCTGTTGACGGACACGGGGAGCATCTTTGTTCAGATCTCTGATGAGAACCTGCACAGGGTACGGGCGGTGATGGATGAGGTGTTTGGGGCGCAGAATTATGCGGGCCTCATCGCATTCAGCGCCACCACCGGACAAACCAGCGAACGCCTTGCACAGATCACTGATTACCTCGTCTGGTATGCCAAGGACCTCTCGTCGATTCGGTTCAATGAGCTGTATGAGATTCGACCCGCGATCGATGATCCGGAAGAGCGCTACGTCTGTGTCGAAACGCGCAGCGGTCAGATCGTCGATCTGACGCGAGCACAGAAGGAGGGAAAGAGTCAGATTCCGCCCGGCAGGATTCTCAAGCTTGCCGACCCTACCTCGCAAACCGGCAATGAAGCGAGTCGGCGCGTCTTCTCGGCATTCGGAACGCCGTTCACCCCGAGCGGGAGCCGTGGTTGGTCCACGAACTGGGAGACGGGGATGCCACGTGTGCTCGCCGCCGGATACTTCCACCGGCAGGGCAACTCGCTTTGGTGGAAATCCTATCGGGACGGTGGGCGCCTATCAAGAGCGGCGTCACTTTGGCTGGATACGCGGATCAATGCATTCGGCGACTCGAAGCGCTACGTCGTCCAGACTCCCGCAGCCACCATTCAGCGCTGCATGCTCATGACCACCGACCCCGGCGATCTCGTCCTCGATCCCACCTGCGGCTCGGGCACCACCGCCTACGTCGCCGAGCAATGGGGCCGCCGCTGGATCACCATCGATTCGTCCCGCGTCGCGCTAGCAATCGCTCGCCAACGTTTGCTGACCTCCAAGTTCGAGCAATACAAGACCAAGCCGCCCAAGCTCGAAAACGGCAGGACGCCGAAAGAAGGAGATCCGGCCAACGGATTCATCTACAAATCAGTTCCGCACATCACACTCAAGAGCATCGCTCAGAACACGGGGCTCGATCCGATCTTCGCGCGCCACGAGCCCGTCCTCGCCGCCAAGCTCGCGAAGCTCAACGCCGCACTGAAGAAGGTCTCCTCCGATCTCCGTCGACGTCTCGCCACGAAGCTCACGGAGAAAGAGCGGCGCGAGGGCAAGCGATCCGTGACAGACGCCGATCGGCGCCGCTGGCTCCTGCCGACGTCCGAATGGAAAGAATGGGAAGTCCCGTTCGATGCTGACGACGAGTGGCCCAACGTTCTCAAGAGCGCGCTGCTCGATTATCGCACGGCGTGGCGCGCAAAGATGGACGAGGTCGATGCCGCGATCGCTGCCAACGCCGAGCCTGAGGAGCTGGTGGACCGGCCGGAGGTCGTCTCCGGTGTCGTCCGAGTCAGCGGCCCATTCACCGTCGAAGCCGTCATGCCCGCCGAAGAGTCGTTGGACGACTCACCGGTCGAGTCGATCGACGGTGACCTCGAGACCTTTGGCGCTGCCTCGCCTGCGGCGGACGCATTGAATGGTGAGGCATTCGTCGATCGCATGCTTCGGCTGCTGCTGGCCGACGGTGTACGCTTTCCGAACAACAAGGTTGCGAAGATCAGCCGCCTCGACCCCCTCGACGACCCGTATCTCCAAGCCGAAGGCGACTGGACCGGTGAGAACGGGAAGAAGCGCCGTGTCGCGGTGAGCCTTGGCCCGCAGCACGGCCCAGTGACCGCGATGCAAGTCGAGGAGGCGCTGCACGCCGCGTCGCGCCGCGGCTTCGACGACGTGATCTTCGCCGGCTTCAACTTCGACGGCGCGGCGCAGGCAGTGATCCAGGACGATCCCAACCCACGCGTACGCGCGCACCTCGCTCACATTCGGCCAGACGTGCAAATGGAGGGCCTTCTCAAGACGACACCGAGCTCGCAACTCTTCACCGTCTTCGGAACGCCGCGAACGAAGCTGGAGAAGCACCGCGACGGAACACTCACCGTCACGATGGAAGGTGTCGACATCTACAATCCGGTCGAAAACACGATCGTGCCGACGCGCGCCGAAAAGGTCGCGGCGTGGTTCCTCGACACGGATTACGACGGCCGCACGTTCTGCATCACCCAGGCGTTCTTCCCGGACAAGACAGCGTGGGAAAAGCTCGCGCGTGCCCTCAAGGGCTACCTCGACGAGGAAAAGTTCGCCGCGCTTTCTGGCACCACGTCTCTGCCGTTCGAGCCGGGCGAACATCGCAGGTGCGCGGTGAAGGTCATCGACCCGCGCGGCAACGAGGTCATGCGCGTGCATCGGCTCGATCATCCAGTCAAGACGCGCGTTACGTCTCGCTGACTCGCGCCGCCTCCGACACCCATGGCTAACCGACCCACGCGAGGCGCCACGGCGAAAGCCGAGGCTCGCGGTCAAGAGCCGCTCCCGATTCAGCCAGTTCCCACGCCGATCCTCTGCAATCCGTATGAGGAACCCAAGCGGCACTGGTTGTACGACACCCAAACAGGCAACGCCACGAAGACTGAGGGCCGCAGGGCGGCGAGTTATTGGTTTCGAAGCGAGCGGACGAGCGCCGGACAGCTGTCCATGCTTGCCCAAGAGGAGAGCGATCCGCTCGAGCTGGTGAACGCGCTGCGCGACGACGTGCGGCGTTGGCGCGACGCCGACTGGGAGGGCGCGACACCGGTAACGAAGCAACTCCTGCGGCACTGGACGCGCGCCGATCGCTCGCGACGGCTGTTCTTTTGTCAATGTGAAGCGGCGGAGACGGTCATTTACCTCACGGAGATCCTGGGCGCGGGCCGAACTCCGCGATTCAAGCCGAGGCTCGCGCCCGACGACTTCGAGCTGTTGCGCCGCGGAGAGCGCGTGTCGTTCGTCGCCGAGTCGCGCGTCGGACGCTATGCGTCGCTCGTCGACGTCCCGAACGATCCGGACTTGCCGCCACTCTTCCGATACGGCTGCAAGATGGCAACTGGTAGCGGCAAGACAATCGTCATGGCGATGCTCGTCGCCTGGTCGTTCTGCAATCGCGGCCGAGTGCCCGGCAACGATCGATTCCCGAATGCGGCGCTGATTGTGTGTCCAAACCTCACGATCAAAGAGCGACTACAAGTTCTACGACCGGAACACGAAGCGAACTATTTCGAAGAGTTCGACCTCGTGCCTTCCTCACTCATGAACGAGCTCAGAAAAGGGCTGGTGCTCGTGACCAACTGGCACGCGTTCGCGCCGGAGTCGCCGCACGCCGAAGGCGGAAAAACGTACGCCGTGGTCGACAAGGGCGACGAATCGAACCAGGCATTCGCCAAACGCGTCCTGGGGGGGCTCGCCGACCGAGGGCGCATACTCGTCTTGAACGATGAGGCGCACCACGCCTATCGTCCCGCTCCGGCCGACGACGAGCAGTTGACGCGTGAGGAGCGTGCCGAGCGCGAGGAAGCGACTGTGTGGATCGCCGGACTCGATCGCATCAACGCCGCGGTGGGCGTTCGCTGTTGCATTGATGTTTCGGCGACACCGTTCTACCTGCAGGGCAGCGGGTACGCGGAAGGCTCGCCGCTGCCATGGCTCGTGAGCGACTTCGGGCTCGTCGACGCCATCGAGAGCGGGATCGTAAAGATTCCACGCATTCCCGTGAGCGACACGACAGGGCGACCCGAGCCGAAGTACTTCGCTCTCTGGCGCCACGTCACGGACCGACTGAGCGCCGGTGAGAAGTTGCCCGGCGGAAAGCCAAAGCCGGAGGTCGTTTGGCGCAACGCCGAGGACGCATTGGCTACTTTGGCTAGCCAGTGGGTCGAGCGATTCGACCGACACGCGGCGGCAAGACCTGGGCAGGAGATCGTGCCGCCGGTGTTGATCATCGTTTGCGACAACACGGACATTGCCGAGCTGTTCTTCGAGCGAATTTCGGGCGAGCGCGTCGTGTCCATCGACGGAGATGAGGCAGACGGCGAGGACAATGAGGAGGAGCCGGCGACGAGGCAAAAGAAGGCGAAGACCAAGACGCTCTATGGTCAGAGCACGTTCTTCTCTCAGTACTTCGCCAACACACCGCATGAAAAACGGACGCTTCGAATCGACTCCCGATTGCTCGCCGAGGCCGAGAGCGCGCCCGGGAGCTCGAAGAAGGACGCCGCAGAGCTCCTGCGCGAGGTGGTGGCGTCAGTGGGCAAGCGAGGCTTACCCGGCGAACACGTTCGTTGCGTCGTCAGCGTACAAATGCTGAGCGAGGGGTGGGACGCCAACAACGTGACGCACATCCTCGGATTACGCGCATTCGGCAGTCAACTTCTCTGCGAGCAGGTCGTAGGTCGCGGACTTCGAAGAATGGACTACACGCCCGACCCGGTGACCGGATTGCTCACCGAGGAGTACGTCGACGTGTACGGCGTGCCCTTTTCGATCATTCCGTTCAAGGGCCGGGAGACTGGTGCGGCCGCGCCGGACGATGCACCAAAGAACCATGTCCGATCCCTTCCCGAGCGTGAGCGGTACCTCATTCGTTTTCCAGTAGTTGAGCGCTACGTCCCGGCGTTGCGGAGCAACCTCGTCCACGCCGACGTCGATACGATCGAGCCAATGGTCCTGGAGCCCGATCGCAACCCGACGGCCGTCTACGTGAAGCCGCAGGTGACTCACCAGGTGGGCACCCCCGACGCGGGCGGTGGCTTTCGGCTCGAGCTTCAGGATCGGCAAGCCTACTACGAGTCAACCCACCTGCAAACGATCAAGTTCGAGATCGCGCGCGAGGTCGTGCGCCGGCTCACAGAGGCCGGCGATGCATCGGCGAAGCTAGCGCTCACTTCACGCCACCAACTCTTTCCACAAGTCTACCGCCTCGTCGAGGCGTACGTCGACACGCGAGTCTCGGCGCGCGGCTGCGACATGCGAGAGCTCGGCTTGCAGACCTACGCACAGCGGACGTCCGAGCGCCTTCTTGCCGCCATGGAGCCGAATGACGACGAGGGCGATCCGCAGTTGCTCCCGTTGCTGAACAAGTCGCGACCCATGGGGGACACCAGCCGCGTCAGCTTCAAGACAGCGCGGCCGTGTGTGCCCACGACAAAGAGCCAGATCGATCAAGTGGTGGCGGACACACAGAGTTGGGAGCAGGCTGCGGTCTTCCGCTTGGAGCAGTCACCGTTCGTGGCCGCCTATGCACGCAACGACCATTTGGAGCTCTCGATTCCATACGAATACCTTGGAACGCCGAGCTCGTATTATCCCGATTTCGTGGTGCGCCTCGTGAATGGCCACCATGTCCTGCTCGAGATCAAGGGGGAGGAGGACGAGCGCGATCGAATGAAGCACCAATTCGCACGACAGTGGGTGTCCGCCGTGAATCGATGGGGGCGCGCGAGCCAGTGGAGTCTTCTCGTCTGCCGCGATCCGCAGCAGCTCGGCACACTCCTGGCCAAGGTCAAGCCCTGACGACGCAAACGCTGCTCGCCGTGATGGCCGCCGACGATGATCGGGTCGCGGGGCTCGGTCGCGCGGCATCGTCGACGTTCATCCCACGGTCATCGCCGCCGGTCCGGCACCTGTCACAAAGGTCTCGGCGAGATCACCATGATTCGGAAACCGAGCACGGTACTCGGCCCCAAGGCGCGCCGCGAATTCGTCGGCGGCGTCGCGAGGCACGAGCGCCCACACGCTGCCGCCGAATCCGGCTCCGAACGCCGACGCCGCGACAGCACCGAGCTCGCGCGCCCGGTGGGCCAAGAATACGGTCTCCGGAATCTGATTGTGCAGCATCCGCTCGGCGTTGAGCATCGACCGGTCGACGAGCGCGCCCAGCGCCGGCAGGTCTCCCGACGCCAGCGCCTCCGACGTCGCCGGAATGATCTCGTCGCTCTCGATCGCGAACTGACGCGCGCGCTCGGCAAGCGTCGCCGCTCGCGCGTCGTCGTCCGTCCTCGCGCGTATGGCGTGGATCATCGACGCCACCTCTCCGCCCGCCGACCGTAGCGACTCGCCCAGCGTCACCCCTTCGCGAGCGGTGGCTTGGATAGCGGCCTCGCGCGCCAACGTGGCGAGACGATTGTACGACTCGAGCGCCGCACCCGTCTTCTCGGCCACGACGCCGCTCGTGGCAACCACGAACACATGATCCGGCGGCAAGCTCACCGTCCGCTCGTGACGCACTGGACAGAACGAGTACTGCACGAGCGCATTCCGTCGCGCGCAGAGGATCGCCGTGTGGTCTTCGCTGCCGCCGAACGTGCCCACGCCCCGCTCGCCCTTGAGCGTTCGATAATCGAGCCCATTCTCGACCGCGCCCAGATATTCGGCCAGCGCCTCCGAGCCGTCGATCGCACGGAGGTACTCCGCGTGCGAGTCGAGCCGGTTCAGCTCCGACAGGACGAGAAACGTCGCAACCACCAGCGCACTCGAGCTGCTGATCCCCGCCGCGATCGGAAGATCGCTCGCGAACGCCATGTCGACGCCAACGAGCGGCGCGGCGAAGTTGGCCCCGACGCGCCGCGCCACCGTCAGCGGATAGTTGCTCCAATGGCCGGCAACGCCGTCCGCTCGCGGATCGAGCGCGCCCTCGGCGATCTCTCCAGTGCGCGCATCGCACACCCGTATGCGTGTATCGGAGCGTGACGCCGCCACAACGCAAAACCCCCGCTCGATCGCGCAGAGCAGGCTACGCCCGCCCGCGTAGTCGGTGTGCTTTCCCAGGAATTCGATTCGGCCAGGCACCCACAGACGAATCGCCGGCTCGACGTTCGGCGCCAGCTCGCCCAGTGCGTTCGTCGCGCGCGCGAATAGCGCCGCCTTGCGAGCCGCCTCGGTCGCGCTCAGGCCGATCGACTCTAAGCGCTCGGCGAGCGACGTCAGAGTGCGACCTCGACCGCCCGGAGCCGCGCGGCGACGGCGGGAATGTCTGCGCGATGCGACAGATCGAGCACTGGTGCGTCGATCGGCAGAGCACGGATGCGCATGCCAAGCACGCGCGCCGCCAAGCGGACGGCCATCGGAAGCTCGAGCTCTCCGCGCGGTGACGGCCGCACCTCGCGGCAGGCGCGAAAGATCTCCGCGTCGAACCGCCAGACGTTCATGCTCACCGGCGCGCCGGAACGCGCGGCGAACGTCGCATCGTCCGGCTTCTCGATGACGTCCGTGAGATAGCCCCGGTCATCGATCTCGAGCAGGGCGTACCGGGCAATGCGCTCCGGCGAGATGCCGCCGCCGCGGACGAGCCCTTCGGGCGAGAAAGCGAGCATCGCCGGTTCGCCCGCGTCGCGCAGCAATCGCAACCCGCCCACCGGATAGTAGTTGTCGGCGTTGAGCACCACGAACGGCTCGCCCGCCACGAATTCTTCGGCGGCGAGCAACGCGTCCGCCGTGCCGGTCGGCGCCGCTTGCACGGCGAACGCGACGCGCAATCGCGAGAGCAGGCCGCCGGCTGTATACCGCGCACGCACCACGTCATCGCGCGGATTGACGACGATGCACACGTCGGTGAATCCGGCGTCGGCGAGGGATGCAAGCACGTAGTCCAGGAACGGACGCCCCACGGGAATCATGGCTTTCGCTCCCACCGCGGCGGCGGCCGCCTGGTCCGGTGCAAGCGGTGTCGAGTCGTCCGATTGCATGCGCGTGCCCAATCCGGCGGCGAGCACCACGGCCTTGGTGACCGGCCGCGCGGCCGCCCGCGCCGACGTCTCGCCGCCCGCGAGCGGAGCCTCGGCGGAAAAGAGCCGCCGGATCACACACACGAGCACGATGCCGCTTGCGACGAATAGTACGATCCAGATCGTCGCCGCCACCGTTCGCCCGTAAATGATGCTGCCCGTGCCGAACAATCCGGCGTAGACGAACGTGACCCCCGCCGTCCACCCGAGCAACATTTGCGGAAAGCTGTCGCCCGACGGCGGCAGATCCGTGTCGCGGCGAATCGCGTTCCAACCGGGACCGGCGGGTCGAGTCAACTCGTAGAAGCGTCGCAACGTGGCGATGTCGGCGGGGCGGGTGAAAACCGTCACCGTCACCCACACGAGGGTCGTCGCCGCGACGGTGGCGATGAGCGACACGTAGTCCGGAATCGCGGCCCCGCTCTTCTTGGCGACGAAGAAGCCGAGCGAGATCACGAACGACGAGATCATCGCCGAAATCTCGCTCCACGCGTTGACCCGCCACCAGAACCAGCGCAGGAGATAGATGAGCCCCGTGCCGGCGCCGACCGAGAGCAAGAGTTGAAACGCTTCGCCGGCCGTCGACAGCGCGAGCGTGAACGTGCCGCAGGCGACCATGAGCAGGACCGTCACCAGCCGCGACACCCACAAGTAGTGTCGCTCGCCGCGGCCGCGCGCCACAAAGCGTTGATAGAAATCCAGCACGAGGTACGACGTGCCCCAGTTGAGGTGCGTCTCGATCGTCGACGTATACGCCGCGAAGAGCGACGCCACGAGAAGACCGAGCGCGCCGTGCGGCAGCAGCGTGAGCATCGCCGGATAAGCGAGATCGTTGCCGATCAGCTCCGGCGCCACGTGAGGGAACGCGCGGTGAATGTCGGCCAATGTCGGGAACACGAGCATCGAGCAGAGGGCAACGATGATCCATGGCCACGGGCGCAGCGCGTAATGCGCCACGTTGAACCAGAGCGTCGCGCCAAGCGCATGCCGCTCGTTCTTCGACGCCAGAATGCGCTGCGCGATGTAGCTCCCACCCCCCGGCTCGGCGCCCGGATACCAGACCGCCCACCACTGTACCGTGAGCGGGATGACGAGCACCGTCATGGTGAGTCCGGTATCGCGGAAGTCAGGGAGAAGCGACAGGGTTTTCGGGTTGGTTTTGGCGATCAGGGCGCTCAAGCCGCCGACCGCCGGATCATGCAGCGAGTAGTACGCGGCGATGGTCACGCCGATCATCGCGACGGCAAATTGCGCCAGGTCGGTCGCCAACACGCCCCAGAGCCCGGTGAATGCCGCCACGATCACGCAGGCAGTGCCGCCGACGGCGATCGTCTGGAACCGACTCCACCCCAGCAGTAGGCTGCCGATCTTCACAGCGGCCAGGGTCACGGCCGACATGATCATCACGTTGAAGAACAGCCCGAGATACACGGCCCGGAAGCCACGTACCACGGCGGCGGACCGGCCCGAGTATCGCAATTCATAGAACTCGAGGTCGGTCAGCACGCGCGAGCGCCGCCATAACTGCGCGTAGAAGAACACGGTCGCCATGCCGGTGAGCAGAAACGCCCACCACACCCAGTTGTACGACACGCCGTGTGACCGCACGAAGTCGGTGACGAGATTCGGCGTGTCGGTGCTGAATGTGGTCGCCACCATGGACGTACCGACCAGCCACCACGGCGCCGACTGCCCCGACGTGAAATACTCGGCGGTGCTCGACCGCGCCCGCCGCATGTAGAACACCGCGGGCAGGAAGCAGACGAACAGCAAGACGGCGACGACGATCCAATCGAGCCGATTGAGCTGCATGCCCAATCCTACACCCAATTGGGGTCAGACTCCATTTCGCACCGAATCGGGATCAGGGTCGGCTCGTCGACGTCTGTCCGGCAAAGCGCGCGGTACGCACGTCGACGACTCGCGTCGTCGCAGCCGAGGCCTCGATATCCGTCATGCCGCGTGACGAGCCGATCGCGGACGCCGAGGGCGTTGGCCCGATAGCTCGACCATACGTAGTCCTCGGGGTTCTCGACCATCCCCGCGCGTACCGGATTTCGCTCGATATAGCGGTAGCACGCAAAGAGGTAGCCATTGCTGTCGATCGCAATCGCTCGGTAGCGCCCCTCCCACAGCGTGCCCGTACGTTCGTACCTCTGATTGAAATACGGCACGTAACGGGACCCGACGGCCTGCATGACGCGGCTGATCCCTGTGGCACTCGTTGGGGTCATCAAGAGGTGGACATGGTTCGTCATGAAGACGTACGCATGGATCGCACACCCGTGCCGATCGCAGGCCGATATGAGATTCGAACGAAAGCGCGTGTAGTCGTCGCGCTGGACGAAAAACGCCGAGCGGTTGTTACCGCGCTGCATGACGTGTTGAGGCTGGCCCGGGAGGGCGTAGCGCGGTAAGCGGGCCATGCGACACTCGCAATCGGAGTCGGGTCGTCGGCAGAATACCGCCGCGGTGCCCGCGAACCGGTATGATCCGATTGCAGGTGGTGTGAAAATCGAACGTCGGAAATGGGGTCAGACTCTATTTCGACTGAAATAGAGTCTGACCCCATTTGGACCAGAAATAGAGTCTGACCCCATTTCGCTGCGTCAGGCTGGATCGGCCTCCAAGGTGACGACCTCGAACGGGCGAAGCTCGATCACATGCTCCGTTCCGGCTCGGAGCGCGATCGGCGCCCGACCACGATCCTCCACCCACGGACTTCGCGCCGTGTACGACCGCGCCGCCGCATCGGGCAACTCGAACGCGCGAGCGACGTCGACGGCGATCGACTGCGGCTTGTCGCTCGGATTGCGCAGCGACAGGATGCCCCGACGCGACGACCACGCCGCGTGGCCATACACCTCGAGCCGCCGCGGGTCCCCGCCGATCCAGTGCGTATCGACCAAGGTGTCCGCGTTCCGCCGCGACCAGTTCGCCGCCTCGGCGAGGGCATCCCAGTTTCCCGGCGTGAGCAGAGACGGCGTCACGTACATCTCCTGCAACTGCGTTCCGGTGCCAAAGTATGCGCGGATCTCGTCGGTGAAGTCGCCCGACGGATCCGTGTCGAGCCTGTTGGCCCGCTTGGCGTAGATCAGCCCGTGCAGCATCAGCGCGTTGAGCGGAAAGAGCGAGCCGCGGCTCACCACGCCGCGGAACGTGTCGCCGTCGCGATACGTGATCCACTGCTGACGGTTGCTGCCCACACCGGCAAAGCTGTGGTCCTCTCCACCGCGCCAGATCGAGTCGGCGTACCGAAGCCAGAACGGCGACGGATACGTTCCCGTGGTGAGGTTCACGTACAAGTCCGACTTCTCCGCGCGAAGCTCGCCGATCAGTGTGATCGCGGCGTCGAAGTCGCTGTCGAACGAGCTGCCGGGGAATGCGCTCGACGCGTTGCCGGTGCCGTCGATCTTGAACTGATTCACGCCGTAGCGGCGGATCATGGTGAGACACGTCTCTCGGAACCGCGCGTAGTACTTGGGTCCCGAAAGCGCGAAGCCTCCTTTATTCGTCTCGAATCCTTGTGCCTTCCCGTTGGTGATGCGCTCCGCCTTCGGTTTGCCGTAGCCACCCCACGGCGACATCCACACTCCGGGCGCCGCGCCGTAGCGCGCCGCCGCTTCGCGCAGTGGAGTGAAGCCGTTGGGGAATCCGGAGTGGAAGCTCCAGAGCGTCGCGGGGTCGTCCCATCCGTCGTCGAACAGGAACGAGCTCAGGACGACGCCGCGCTTCTTCGCCAGCTCGGTCCCGAAGGCGTCGATCACCGCCAGCGCCTCCGGCTCGCTGTACTTGGAGAAGTAGCCGATGTCGTACCACGAGTTGTAGTGCAGGAACGGGCGATACGGATGCGCGCGTTCCCGCTCCACATATTGGAGGAAATCGCGGCGTAGCTGCCCCGGCCGCGTCACCCCGATCACCGACGACACCGCGAACGGCGCTCCAGGCCGGAGCGGCAGCTCGCGCGGCAAAACGCACCGCACGCGATCACCGTCGACGCTGCTCGCCGAGAGCGGATGTTCGAACCCCATGTACCACGTGCCCGCCACGATCGGGCTTCCCTTCACCGTGCCGCTCACCGCCGCGCCCGACGTATGGAGATCGATGAGAGAAATCTCACGAACCTCCAACGGCGCGCCGAGCGCCTCGAGCACGATCTCCTGGCGCATGTACGGCGATCCGTCGCGAAGCACCGCGCGCCAGGTGGCGCGCACGCGCCGGGCGTCGTCCTCCAGCACCACCGTCACCTGCCGTCCCGCGTGGCGCTCGGCGAGCCGCGACGCTTCGGGCCGCGCCGCGAGCGGCCCGGCGGTCGGGCCGCGCACCACGCGCAGTCGATCCGAAGCGAGCGTGCCGCCGTCGGCGAGTGAGAGCGAAAATACCGTCGCTCCGAGCGCGAGGTCGCCGCCGCCCCGCACGTCCCGCAGGCGAAGCGCGCGCAGCGACCCGCCCGCCACGCTCCATGCCGCCGCTATCGCATCGTTCGAGAGCGTGAGCTCGTCGCCGTCCGAGCGATAGCGTGCCTCGAGCGCGCCGGCGGGGGACGCCGCCGCGAGGACGCCGCGCCGCGGCGCGCAGGCACCGAGCACGGCGAGCCCGGCACCGAGCTCGATGGTGCGCTCGAGGAATTCACGACGACTGACGCGGGCGGACTGCTCATGGTCTCGGCGGTCCATCGTTCAGTGCGCGACCAGCTCCTCTTCCTTCTCCTTCGCCGACTCCTCGATGATCTTCTGCTGCACGTCGTGCGGCGCCTCCTCGTATCCCTTGAACCGCCGCTTGAACATCGCGCGACCCTGCGTCATCGACGAGATCGAGCTGGCGTAATTATGGAGCTCGGCCTGCGGCACGATCGCGCGGATCGTCGTGCCGACGCCGTCGCTCGGCTCCGTGCCGAGAATATGCCCGCGGCGCGACGAGAGATCGCCCAGCACGTCGCCCATGTAGTCGTCGGGCGTCGTGATCTCGATTTCGTCGAGCGGCTCGAGCAGCGTGGGTTTGCACTTGGGCGCCACGGTCTTGAAGGCGAGGATGCCAGCCATCTTGAAGGACATCTCGTTGGAGTCGACGGTATGGTACGAACCGTCGAACACCTCGGCGCGGAAGTCGACCAGCGGATAGCCGGCCAGCACGCCGCGCACCGAAGCCTCCTGAATCCCCTTGTCGACCGCCGGGATGAAGTTGCGCGGGATCGCGCCGCCCACGATTTCGTCGACGAAGGTGTACCCGGCACCGCGCGGCTGCGGTGCGAACCTGACCCAGCAATCGCCGAACTGACCACGGCCGCCCGACTGCTTCTTGTGGCGCCCCTGGCCCTCGGCCTTTCCCTTGATCGTTTCGCGATACGCGATTTTCGGCTTGGAGAGCTCTGCTCCGACGCCGAACTTCCGTTTCAGCTTGGAGAGCGCGACCTCCAGGTGCCGTTCGCCCAGACCGGACACGATCGTCTCGTGGGTCTCGGTGTTGTAATGCACCTCGAAGGTCGGATCCTCGTCGTGCAGCCGGTGCAGCCCCGCCTGGAGCTTCTCCTCGTCGGCGCGGTTGGGCGCGTGCACCGCCATCTGCACCACGCCTTCGGGAAACTCGATCGGCGGCAGGCGCACCGGATGCGTTCGAGTCGACAACGTATCGTTCGTATGGGTGTTGCGCAGCTTGGCGACGCAGCCGATGTCGCCCGCGTGCAGCCGCGGCAGCTCGATGCGCTCCTTGCCCTGCGAGACCGACAGGTGGTTCAGCTTCTCCGCGACGCTTCGCGTGGCGTTGTACAGCTCGTCGCCCGAATTGATCGTGCCCGAGAACAGGCGGAAGTAGGTCACATCGCCGACGTGCGGCTCGGACATCGTCTTGAAGACGTGCGCGACGCACGGACCGTCGTCCTTGGCGTGGATCTCGACCGGCGCGTCGCCCTCGGCGCCCTTGAACGCGTGGATCTCCTCCATCTCGTACGCGCTCGGCATGACCTCGACGATCGTGCTCAACACCGCCTGCATGCCGTAGTTCAATTCGCCCGACGCGCAGAAGAGCGGGAACAGCTCCATGCGCTTCATCGCCTCCTTCATTCCGGTGATGGCTTCGTCGCGGGAGATCTCGCCGCCCTCGAGGTAGTGCTCGAGCAGCGAATCGTCGGTCGCCGAGATGGACTCGATCAACTCGTTGTAGTAGCGGTCGAAGAGCGGCTTGGCCTCGTCGGGGATCTCGGTCTCCTCGTACTCGCCCGTCTTGGCCCCGCGCTTGAACTGGTGCGCCTTCTTGGTGAAGAGGTTGACGACGCCGTGGAAATCGGGGCCCTCACCGACCGGAACCTCGACTGGAATGACTTTGTTGGTGAGCCGCGTCTTGATCTGCTGGTAGACGCGGTCGAAGTCGGCGTGCTCTTTGTCCATCATCGAGACGACGAACATGACGGGATCGCGGCGAGCGACCGCCTCGCGGAACATCCGCTCGGTGCCGACTTCGACGCCGGAGGTGGCCGGGACGACGACGAGGGCGCCGTCGGCGGCGGCAAGACCGGCGACCGCGTCGCCGTGGAAGTCGAGATACCCCGGTGTATCGATGAGATTGATCTTGCTGTCCTGCCACTCGGCGTACGCGGGCCCGAGGTTGATCGAGTATCCTCGCTCGATCTCTTCCGGCGAATAGTCGGTGAGAGCGGTTCCGTCCTTGACGGATCCGTGCCGCTTCGAGCTTCCTGACACGAAGGCGAGCGCATCGACCAGACTGGTCTTGCCGCTCGCCCCGTGTCCCACCACCGCGATGTTTCGGATCTCCGATCCTTTGTACTCCCTCATAAGCGTCGACTCCGTGCGCGAAGGGCAGTGACGGCTGGTACCGCCGTTACATCAGGGTACCGATGCGCGGAGCTGCGTTCAGCCACGCGCGCAGGGTGTCGTCGCCGATCGAATCATCGAGCGTCGCGAAGTCCACGACGAGCGCCCGTCCGGTTTGGCGGCGGTCGCTGATGCAGGCGAAGACGATGGCGTCGCCGATGTGGACGGCGGTCCATAATCTCCCCTTGTCATCGGCGACTACGCGCGCGCCGCCCGACGGGCGCTGGTCTGCGTCGCGAGTCGATTGAGTCGGCATTGGCTCCTCACTCTGCTCTTTGGGAGAGTGCCGCCGGTAGGCGAGGGAGTCAAGGGGAAGGGACCCGACCGGGCCGTTGAGGTTGCCTTGTCCGCGGCCCGCCCGAATCGACGACCAAACAAACGCGGGGCGGCCATTGGCCGCCCCGCGTGTTCCAGCTCTGACGAATCAGGTTGCCCGTTCAGTCTCCCTCGGTTTCGAACGCGAGCCCGTCTGCCTCTCGAAGCCGCTCGATGACCGACTCGAGCGGGGCGAACACCGGTGCCGTGATTCCAACGATGGGGCCGATCGAGATCGTGATCGCCCGGCGCGCACCCTCTGGCCAATCGGGCATCGACAGCCCGGCAACCAGCCGACGAATCAATTGTCCGCACTCGACGAGCAGCTGTTTGGCCGTCGAATGCAACGTCTCGAGTGGAATCTCGAGATCGGTCGTGACCAGCTGCCCTGTCGAGTCTCTCCAGGCAGCGTCCCCAATCGCCCCGCGCTCGGGCCAGACACCGAGGTGTCGAATCGAGTCCGTGCGTCCGTCGTTCGTGCGGTGGGATTCGACGGCTGCAGCGAGCGCCAACGCCAACGACTCCGGGTTTGGGTCCCCGTACAACGTCACGATGTCTCGCGACGGCCGTTCGGACGAATGCAACGGCGACGGGACGGAGTTCACATGCGCCAGCACCGGCGAGTGATCGGGGTTTTCCTCGAGCATCACGAGGATGTCCATACCCCCCTCCTGAAAATTGTACTGCTCCACTTCACTACTCCTTCGACGATCCGCGACGCGCCAGAGTTTCAATTGAGTTGACTCCAGCGAACATCACTGCCGTCACCAAATCCAACCCAACGGTCGCAGTAATGTTCCTTGTACAACCGTCGTGTACCGCGATCCGTCACATGGATCCCCGGAAGCGCGCTCGGTCATGCATTTCGCCACGATGGGAGGGCAAAGCGCATGCCCATCACCAGTGCCATTGCGTACACGAGTGCAAGAACGAGGAGGTCGCCGAACTGCAGCACGCTCGCGACTCCGGCCCCGGTGCGCGACGTCACGAACCAGGAGGTCACGAGCTCGCCACCACCGATCGCGACCGCCGCGACGACGTCGCGCCACCGCGCCCGCCGTACGAGAATTATGAACACGGCGCTCCAGAGACACGCGATTGTGACGTGAAGCACAAGGCCCGCGAGCACGAGGCTGGCGCTCGCCGCGGTGACGGTGCGGTGCAGCACCGGCGCGCCGATCGC
>Ga0157370_10000793_pt1 | contig 39742 bp, 39 predicted proteins | sample C35metaG_FD_113463 | JGI IMG/M metagenome (GOLD analysis project Ga0157370, IMG submission 113463) | Corn rhizosphere microbial communities from Kellogg Biological Station, Michigan, USA - C3-5 metaG | ecosystem: Host-associated > Plants > Roots > Rhizosphere > Soil | place: USA: Michigan... | reverse complement strand
GACGGATGTCGGGCATGTGAAAGGCAGCACGCGACAGGTGCGCCGGCCGCAAACATTGGCGTGCGGTGAACACGCAGCTACAGTGCTGCGCCTCCCCCGATTTCGCCAGAGCTCCCATGTCGCTGACTCACCGCTTGCTCAAGGCCATTCGCGCCGCGCATCTGTATCTGGGCGTGTTCAGTGCGCCGATGCTGCTGTTTTTTGCGGTTACCGGTGGCCTGCAAAGCTTCAGCCTGCACGAAAGCACGCGCGGAAGCAGCTACATGCCGCCCGCATGGCTGGCGAGCGCAGCGCAGTTCCACAAGAAGCAGACCACGGTGATGCCGGCGCGACGCCGGCCGCCTGAAGCGGCCGCTGCCAAGACCGCCGAAACCGCGCGGCCCGACGCGAGCCGGCCCTCATCGCCGGACGCCGGGCGCGCCAGGCCACAGCCCGAGAGGAATCTCGTGCCCATGAAGACCTTCTTCGCGCTGGTGGCGCTGAGCCTCTTGCTGTCGGTGCTGAGCGGCCTCTACATGGCCTGGCGCTACAGCCGCAAGCCTGCGCTGTTCGGCACGGTGCTGCTTGCGGGCGTCGCCGTGCCGCTGCTGCTCATGCTGTTCTGAAAACGCGACGCCGACGAAAGACGGCAGCCTCGATGGCCGCCGTCTTCAATCTTCGACAGCTCGAAGGCGATCAGGCGATGGTCAGCGTGACGTCGATGTTGTTGCGCGTGGCGTTGGAATACGGGCACACGATGTGCGCCTTCTGCACCAGCGCCTCGGCGTCGGCGCGCGGCAGGCCGGGGATCGAGATGGTCAGTTCGACCTCGATGCCGAAGCCGGTGGGGATCTGGCCGATGCCGACCTGGCCGGTGACCCGGGTATCGGCCGGCAGCTGCAGTTTCTGCTGCGAGGCCACGAACTTCATCGCGCTCAGGAAGCAGGCCGAATAGCCGGCCGCGAACAGTTGCTCCGGGTTGGTGCCGTCGCCGCCTGCGCCGCCGAGCTCCTTCGGCGTGGTCAGCTTGATGTCGAGGACGTTGTCGGACGAGGTGGCACGGCCGTCACGACCGCCGGTGGCGGTGGCCTTGGCGCGGTAAAGGACTTTTTCGATGGACATGGGTATCTCCTGCGGGGGGGCGTGGTGCAAGTTGATGGCCGATCATTCGGATTGCAAGCCACCCTTGCCACATTCGATATCACGAGCGTGCTGCGGCGTCAGTTCACCGGTGCCATGAGCATGAGGTCTTCCACCGGGTAGCCGCGCTGGCGGGCGCGGCGCTTGATGCTTTCGAACAGGCTTCGCTCCATGTCGGGACGGCGCGCGAGTATCCACAGGTATTTGCGGCTGGGGCTGCCGACGACCGCCCATTGATAATCCGGGCTCACGTCGATCACCCAGTAATCGGCCCAAGCCCGCGGCAGCCAGCCCAGCCAGGCGGGCGCGAAGCGCACCTTGAAGGCCGCGGGTTGACCGTCCACGATCTTCGCCACCCCATCGACGGTCTGCATCCCGCTGCTGGTCCGGCAGGCGTTGTGGACATGGATGGTTCCGTCCGGCATGGGCGTATAGCGCGCGGTGACGGCGCCCAGGCATTTGCGCTGGAAGAACATCGGCAGGTGCGCGATCTCGTGCCACTGGCCCGCGTAGCGATCGAGATCCAGCGCCGGCACGGGCCGGTTGGGAAGCGTGGGAGCGTCGACGGGGACGGAGACAGCCATCGCGAAAGTCAGGAGCATGGCGTGGAACATGCGTGGTTCCTTGGCGGCGGGTGGCCGGGACAGCGACGGAGCAGTACGGCTTGGTGTCCGTCGAACGACGATGCAGGCATGACCGTGGCCGATGGGCCATGCCCTGTCAACATCCCCGCCGCGGTCGCCGAGCCGCTTCAATCGCGGTAGAGCTTCTGGCAACGCTCGCAGTAGAAGCTGCGGCGGTGGGTCTTGCCCAGATAGGCGCGAGTAAGCGGGATGTCATGGCGCGGGCAGCGGCTGCGGTTGTGCACCAGCCAGTGCTTGCGCAGCACGAAGGCGCGTTTCCATTCGAGAAATTCGAACGCATATAGGCGCGCCTGCCTGACCAGTTCGCCCAGCTTGCGCGGGGGAAGCGCGCCAAGGGTGGACAGCGGGTGCACGCCGACGCGGTAGAGCACCTCGTTCTTCATGATGTTGCCGACCCCGGCGAAGATGTCCTGGTCGAGCAGCGCATCGCAGACCAGCGTGTCCGGCATCTGGCGCAGCCGCTTGCGGGCCAGCGCGGGGTCCCATTGGTCCGACATCACGTCGCTGCGCCAGTCGTAGAGTTGGTCGAGTTCGCCTTCCAGCAGACGCACCGAGCAGCTGTAGAAATTGAGTTCGCCGTTGTCGAAGCCGAGGCTGAGCCGGGCCTCGGTGTCCTTGCGCTCGTCGATGCGATAGCTGCCGTACATCAGCAGGTGGATGCGTATGGCGAAACCGGGCAGGGCGATCAAGGTCTGCTTGCCGAAGCTGCGGATCGCGTTCACCCGCTGGCCGGGCAGCCGCTGCATGTCGATCTTGGCGTTGCCTTCGGCGCGCAGCACGATGTGGCCCGCAAAGTGCGCAGCTTCCTCGCGCAGGATGACGATGGAGGGACCTTCAGGCATGGGCATCTCGCGACAGCGGACGAGTGGCAGCTTGCGGACGCAGCCGCCCACGCGAGGTGAAGCCGTCAGCGCGGGCGTGCGTGCATGACGCGTTGCCGCACGCTCAGCGCATTGCCCACGGCGTGCCCGGCTGCGGTGTTGTCGAAGATGCACCAGCGCTGCGCCGTACGCCGGCTGGGGCGTTGCAGCCAGTGCGATATCCGTTGCAGCGCGGGGCCGGTATAGGCGTCGTAGTAGATCCGCGGGGAGCCGTGCAGCCGCAGATACTGCAGCGAGTGGTCGCCGGCTGGCACGGCGGCGCGCGGGAAGCGGGCGGGGTCAGCCGCTACTCGCGCAATGCCGCGTTCGCGCAGGGCACGGCTGATGTGCGGGCCGAACCAGGAAGCGTGGCGCGGCTCGCACGCCACCGGGCCGTCGTGCAGTCTCCGCAGCAGATCCAGGAAAGGCAGCGTGGTCGATGGCTCCCACGCCAGGCTCGGTGGCAGCTGCAGCAGCAGGCAGCCCAGCCTGTCTTCCAGCGAGGCGACCTCGTCGAGAAAAGCCTGCAGCAAAATCGCGCAATCCTTCAGCCTGGCCAGATGGCTTATCGTGCGCGGCATCTTGACCGCAAAGCGGAACGACTCGGGCACCGACGCGGCCCAGCGCCGATACGTGGCCGGCCGATGCGGACGGTAGAAGGACGAGTTGATCTCGACGCCGTTGAACACGGTGGCGTAGCGTTCCAGCTGGCTGCCGCCCGCATCGAAAGCCGCGGCGTGCGCGGCGGGAATCGACCAGCCGGCGCAACCCACATGGCACCGCGGCATGGCACGGCCACGCGGCTTGCCGACGGCGGGCGATTTTCCTTCACAGGCCGTGGAAGCACGCGACATGGTTCGGCTCCGCGATTCGGTCGGGCAAGCGTGTCCATGTCGATGTGGGGCCGTCGTGAACTGCGTGCGGCGGTGGGTGGCAGCGATGCCGGGCAGGGCATACCATCGGCGCTCCCCACCACCCGCCCAAGGAGATCGCGTGACGCCGATCATTTCCGTCAACCGTCTCAGCAAGGTCTACGCCTCCGGTTTTCAGGCACTCAAACAGGTCGACCTGGAGATTCGCCAGGGCGAGATCTTCGCGCTGCTGGGGCCGAACGGCGCCGGCAAGACCACGCTGATCAGCATCATCTGCGGCATCGTCAACCCCAGCGAGGGCTCGGTGCTGGCCGATGGCCACGACGTGGTGCGCGACTATCGCGCGGCGCGGGCAAAGATCGGCCTGGTGCCGCAGGAGCTCACCACCGACGCGTTCGAGACGGTGTGGAACACGGTCAGCTTCAGCCGCGGGCTGTTCGGCCGCAGCGCGAACCCGGCGCACATCGAGAAGGTGCTGAAGGATCTGTCGCTGTGGAGCAAGAAGGACAGCAAGCTGATGACGCTGTCCGGCGGCATGAAGCGGCGTGTGATGATCGCCAAGGCGCTGTCGCACGAGCCGCGGATATTGTTCCTGGACGAGCCCACCGCCGGCGTCGACGTGGAGCTTCGCCGCGACATGTGGGCGATGGTGCGTTCGCTGCGCGCCACCGGCGTCACCATCATCCTGACCACCCACTACATCGACGAGGCCGAGGAGATGGCCGATCGCATCGGCGTGATCAACAAGGGCGAGCTGATCCTGGTCGAGGACAAGGCCGAACTGATGAACAAGCTCGGCCGCAAGCAGCTGACCCTGCAGCTGCAGAACCGGCTGCAGGACATTCCCCCGGCGCTGTCCGATTACCCGCTGGAGCTGTCGGCCGACGGCCAGCAGCTCGTCTACACCTTCGACGCGCAGGGCGAGCACACCGGCATCGACGCGCTGTTGCGGCGGCTGGGCGAGGCGGGGGTCGACTTCAAGGACCTCAAGACCAGCCAGAGTTCGCTGGAGGACATTTTCGTGGACCTGGTGAGGGAACGCGCATGAACATCCACGCCATCCGCGCGATCTATCTGTTCGAAATGGCGCGCACCTGGCGCACGCTGCTGCAGAGCATCGTCTCGCCGGTGATCTCCACCTCGCTTTACTTCGTCGTGTTCGGCGCCGCGATCGGCTCGCACATGAACGGCATCGACGGCGTCAGCTACGGCGCCTTCATCGTGCCGGGGCTGATCATGCTGTCGCTGCTTACGCAGAGCATCTCGAACGCCTCGTTCGGCATCTATTTTCCGAAGTTCGTGGGCACCATCTACGAGATCCTGTCGGCGCCGGTGTCGCCGTTCGAGATCGTTGCCGGCTACGTCGGCGCGGCGGCAAGCAAGTCGATCATCCTGGGCCTGATCATCCTGGTCACCGCGCGGCTGTTCGTGCCGTTCCACATCGAACATCCGCTGTGGATGATGGCGTTCCTGCTGCTCACCGCGCTGACCTTCAGCCTGTTCGGTTTCATCATCGGCATCTGGGCGGACAACTTCGAGAAGCTGCAGCTGGTGCCCTTGCTGATCGTGACGCCGCTGACCTTTCTCGGCGGCAGCTTCTACTCGATCCACATGCTGCCGCCGTTCTGGCAGAAGGTGACGCTGTTCAACCCGGTGGTGTACCTGATCAGCGGGTTCCGCTGGAGCTTTTACGGCGTCTCCGACGTCAGCCTGGGCGTAAGCGTGGGGATGACCCTGGTCTTCCTCGCCGCCTGCCTCGCCCTGGTGTGGTGGATATTCCGCAGCGGCTACCGCCTGAAGGCGTGATGGTGCATCGAGGCACGACGACGTGCCGGGCGGCGAACAAATGCGCCTTGCGCGAGTCCAATGACCACGATGAAGCCGAAAACGGGAAGAGCGCATGCGTAAAGAATCATCTGCGGCAAGCTGGATCGGCGCGGCGGTGGTGGTAGTGGCCATCGCCGCCGGCGTTTACCTGGCGCGCAAGGCGACGCAACCTGGAGCACCACCGGCGACCGCGCCGGCCGCCGCTTCATCGGTGCATTCGGCTGCGTCGCCCGCACCGGTCCAGCATCCGATCAGCCAGGCCACGGCCAGCCCGGCCGCAGCGTCGACGGCGGCGTTGCCGCCTCTGGCCGACAGCGATGCCAGCGTGGCCGCCGAGCTGGCATCGCTGGCCGAAGGCACGGACCTGCCGTCGCTGCTGGTTCGCCAGCAGATCATCGCGCGCATCGTCGCCTATATCGATGCGCTGCCGCGGCGCAGCCAAGCCAACCTGATGTCGCCGCTGCGCGCCCCGAAGGGCGCTTTCGTGGTGGACGAAGCAGACGGCACCACCGTGATCGGCGCGCAGAACAGCGCTCGCTACGCGCCGTACATGCGCGTCGTCGACGCGGCTGATCCGCAGGCGCTGGTCGCCTGGTACGTACATGCCTATCCGCTGTTCCAGCAGGCCTACCAGGAGCTGGGTTATCCGAAAGGCTATTTCAACGACCGCCTGATCGCGGTGATCGACAACCTGCTGGCGGCACCGGAGCCGGCCCAGCCATCGGCGCTGGTGTTGTCCAAGGGCTACTACGTTTACACCGACCCCGCATTCGAATCGCTGTCGGCCGGGCAAAAGCTTCTGCTGCGCGCCGGCCCCGCCAACGAGGCGCGGATCAAGGCGAAGCTGCACGCGATCCGCTCCGCGTTGACCGGCCAGGTTCTGCCGCCTGCGCCAGCCGCGGCGGGCAGTGCCGGCTGATCGCGCTTGGTCGCGTCCGCGGGGCGGGCGCGCGCTTCCATCCAGCAGGAAAGGGTGGCGCCCTTGTGCTTCCGCGGTCGATGGGCATGCTGCATGGACGGCTGATCGGTTTCTGAACATGCGCCGCGCTACAGTGGCGCATCGTCACGGTGCTGCGGAGGCGGCGTATGCATTGGCTGCGGCTGGCTTGGCTGGGGCTTGTTCTGGCGCTGCCGATGTCGCTGGCGTTCGCCACCGGCGTTGCCCCCGGACGCACGCCAGGTGCCGGCATGGTGGCGCAGATTGCGCTGGACGGCCCGATCGGTCCGGCTGCCGCCGAGTATTTCGATGACGCCTCACAACGCGCCGTGGCCGATGGCGCGGTGGCGATCGTGCTGCGGCTGGACACGCCCGGCGGTCTGGCCGAATCGATGCGGCAGATCATCGCCAGCATGCTGGCGTGCAAGCTGCCGGTGCTGGTGTACGTGGCACCCGCCGGCGCGCGCGCGGCTTCGGCCGGCACCTACATCCTCTACGCCGGGCAGATTGCCGCGATGGCGCCGGCCACGCATCTCGGCGCGGCGACACCCGTGCAGCTCGGCGGCGCGACGCCGATGCCGGACGCCGCGGACAAACCGGCAGTTGGCGCCTCGGCGGAACATCCATCGGCGAGCGGCGCCGACGCCGAATCGCACAAGGTACTGAACGATTCCATCGCGTACCTGCGCTCACTGGCGCAACTGCGCGGACGCAACGCCGCCTGGGCCGAGCAGGCGGTGCGCGGTGCGGCCACGTTGACCGCCAGCGAGGCGGCGCAGCAGCAGGTGATCGACTTCGTGGCCACGGACGTTGCCGATCTGCTGGCCAAGGCCGACGGCCGACACGTGCAGGCAGGCGACCGCGGCATCACGCTTCGACTCAAGGGTGCCTCGGTGCGCGACTACGCGCCAGGCGCACGCACACGTTTCCTGGCCATCATCACCAGCCCCACCATCGCGTACCTGTTGTTGCTCGGCGGCATCTTCGGACTGTTGCTGGAAGCGTTGCATCCCGGCGCGATGCTGCCGGGCATCGTCGGCGGCATCTGTCTTTTGATCGGCCTGTATGCCCTGCAATTGCTGCCGGTGAACTACGCCGGGCTGGCCTTGATGGCGCTGGGCGTGGCTCTGCTGGTGGCCGAGGCGGTGAATCCCAGTGTGGGTGCGCTCGGCGCCGGCGGCCTGGTGTCGTTCGTGATCGGTTCGGTGATGTTGATGAAGACCGGCGTGCCGGGTTACGGCGTCGACCTTGGCGTCATCGTCGGACTGGCCACCGGCGCGGCTGCCTTGCTGGCGCTGATCGTGTGGCTGGTGTTCCGTTCGCGGCGCGCCCATCAGGTCAACGGCGACGATGCGATGCTCACGGAGTTCGGCGAACTGCTGGAATCGGTGAGCGCCGGCGGCGAAGCTTGGGCGATGCTGCGTGGCGAACGCTGGCGCGTGCGCTGCGATAACGCCTTGCCGGCAGGCGCGCGCGTGCGCGTGGAACGGCGGGAGGGCCTGTTGCTGTGGGTCGTACCTGCCTGATTGGTGAACGGAACCTGGTTTGCGGTAGCGACTTCAGGCGCGATCGAGGATTGCCCGTGGAGCAGGGGCATCGCGACTGAAGTCGCTCCCACAAAGCCTTTGGCAATCTCACGGTCTACAGGAGTCAGCGTCATGTTCGGATTTGTCGGGATACTGGTAATCCTTGGTGTGCTGTTGTTGTTCTCCGCGGTCAAGATCCTCCCCGAATACCAGCGCGGCGTGGTGTTGACGCTGGGCCGCTACACCGGCACCAAGGGGCCGGGCCTGGTGCTGCTGGTACCCGCGATTCAACGGATGATCCGGGTCGATCTGCGGGTGACCGTGATGGACGTGCCGCCGCAGGACGTGATCTCGCGCGACAACGTCTCGGTGCGGGTCAACGCGGTGGTGTACTTCCGCGTGGTGGAGCCCGACAAATCCGTGCTGCAGGTGGAGAACTTCCTGCAGGCCACCAGCCAGCTGGCGCAGACCCGGTTGCGCTCGGTGCTGGGCCAGCACGAGCTGGACGAGATCCTGTCGCAGCGCGATTCGATCAATCACACCCTGCAGACGATCCTCGACGAGGCCACCGACCCCTGGGGCATCAAGGTCGCCAACGTCGAGATCAAGGACGTCGACCTCAATGAGACCATGGTGCGCGCGATCGCCCGTCAGGCCGAAGCCGAGCGCGAACGCCGCGCCAAGGTGATCCATGCCGAGGGCGAGATGCAGGCCGCCGAGAAGCTGCGCGATGCCGCCGCGATGCTGTCGCAGCAGCCGCAGGCGCTGCAACTGCGTTATCTGCAGACACTCGCCGACATGTCCAACAACGGCAAGTCGTCGACCATCGTGTTCCCGCTGCCGCTGGACCTGATCCGGCCGTTGATGGAGGCGTTTCCGTCGAAGCGGGATTCGGGTACAACGGACTGATTTATCCGCAGGGGCAACACCATGGATGCAGCACGTACACCCGGAAGCCTGGTCTGTGTGGGCCTCGGCATGACGCTGGGTTCCCACCTTGGCCCCTTGGCACGCAGCCACATCGAGCAGGCGGACGTGGTGTTCGCTGCGCTTTCCGACGGCGTGGTGGAGTTGTGGTTGAACCGGATGCACGCGGACGTGCGCAGCCTGCAGCCGTACTACCGCGAAGGCAGCTCGCGCATGGACACGTACTGGCAGATGGTCGAGGCCATGCTCACCGAGGTGCGCGCAGGCAAGCGGGTCTGCGGCGTGTTCTACGGCCATCCCGGGGTGTTCGCCTGGGTGCCGCACAAGGCCATCGAGATCGCCCGCGACGAGGGCTACCACGCGCACATGGAGCCCGGCGTTTCCGCCGAGGACTGCCTCTACGCCGATCTCGGCATCGACCCGGGCGCCTATGGCTGCCAGCATTTCGAGGCCAGCCAGTTGCTGTTCTACCAGCGCCGGATCGACCCGACCGCCTATCTGATCCTGTGGCAGGTGGGGGTGGTCGGGGATCAGTCGATGACCCGCTTCTCCACCAACGCGGCCTATCGGCAGGTGCTGGTCGACGTGCTGGCGCGCGATTACCCGCTGCAGCACCAGGTGATCATCTACCGCGCCGCCACCTTGCCGATCGAACGGCCGCGTATCGAGCGGGTCGCGCTGGGCGCCTTGCCTCAGGCGAAAATCGGCATGGCCGAGACGGTGGTGCTGCCGCCGGCGCGGCCATTGCAGGCCGATCCCGACATTCTGGCGCGGCTCGATGCGCTGGATCGGGCGGTCGATCTGGCATCCTGAAGACGCCCGGCATGCGCTGGCCTCGGACTTGCGGGGGCGCTATGCTGCCGAATGCGTCCGGGGAGCGGGGGCCTCAGGCGGCAAGACGTTTTCACGGGTGGGCTTGATGGTTCGGTGTTCGTGACGGCGCTGCCGCCATCGAATGTACCCTCCGCGGCCCGGACATGTGCGCGAATGCATCACGATACGAGTCAGGGGGAATCTTGTCAGACATTATCGATTTCATGGAAAGGATGGGCGGGGACGCGCAGCTGTCGCAGGCGTCGAACGATGAGTTGGCTGTGGCCTTGTCCACCACCGACGTGACGCCTGAGTTGCAATGTGCAGTGCTTGCTCGGGATGCCCAGAAGTTGGGCGCTTTGGTGGGAATGAAGCCGGCATGCGTGTTAATAGCTCCGCCGGGGCCGCCAGGATCTCCGTTGCGGGAACCGACGCCGGCAACCCAGCCGCCTCCTCCAGAAGAAGAGGACGACGAAGCTCCCTCATCCTCTTTTGGGCTTCGTGGCGCCGCAGAAAACACAGTGCATCGTCGCAACCCTACGCGGGATTAGTTGATGCGCGTATCCGGCACTTGGCGTCGGAACGTGCTGATCGGTGCGGTCGGCGGCGTAGCCTTGCTCGCGAACTTGGCTCCATCGGCAGCGTTCTCGAATGGTTCCGATGGAGTGGAGCTGTTGCAGCAAGCCGAAGCGCAGGCTTGCAGCACCTCGCTTTCAGAACAGTGCGCTAGTCTGCTTCACCGTCTGGATCAGAAATCCAGCCACTTGGCACCGGAACAGCAGCAGCACTTGCATTATCTGCAGGCTTGGCAGGCCGCCCTTCGTGGTGATTTCCAGAAATCCGATGCACTAATAAGCAGCATCCTGAGAGCATCTCGGGATGCGAGCCTGCGTCTCAAGGCTGCGATATTGCAAGTGAACTCGTTGTCAGAACAATCCCGTTTTGAAGAGGCCTTCCGTCAGCTAAGTCAAGTGGTCGTTTCATTGCAGGATGGGCAAGATATTGCTTCTTCGGTTCGAGAACATGGTTTTGTTGTAGCTTCCGCGCTGTATGCAGACGCTGGCCAGTACGAGCTGGCATCCTATTACGCAGATGAGATTTTCAAGCGGGGTCTTGCGAGCCCGGGATATACCTGTGTCGACGATCACGCCCGCATCGCCGCACTGTACGGTGGCCGGAAATGGCAGGGCATCGATCCGCTGATCGCGCAAGGTATCGAGGTCTGCGTCACGGAGCGCAATAGCCTCTACGCCAACGGCATCCGTTATTTTGCAGCCAGACTGGATCTTGATCGAGGACATCCGAACGAAGCGATCGCGTTGCTGCGGAAGAATTACTCTGCCGTGCAGCATGATGGATACGCCCCGCAGCTCGCCCAGTTCGATGCGTTGCTGGCGACCGCCTACGACCAGACCAAACAACCGCAGCTGGCCCGCGAATCGGCCTTGGCGGCGATCGCGCACGGCACCCACAATCGTTACGCCGAATCCATCAGCACCGCTTACCGCATCCTTTATCAGGTCGCCAAACAGCAGGGCGACGTCGCCTCGGCACTGGCCTACCACGAAAAATACATGACCGCCGACAAGGGCTATCTGGACGAAATCAGCGCGAAAGCGCTTGCGTTCCAGACGGTGCAGCAGCAGGTCATGGCAAAGAAGCTGCAGGTCGACACGCTGAACAAGCAGAACCAGATCCTGCAGCTGCAGCAGTCGCTCGACAAGAGCGCTTCGGAGATGAGCCGCCTCTACATCATCCTGTTGCTGACGGTGCTGGCCTTCATCGGATTCTGGGCGTACCGGGTCAAGCGCTCGCAGCTGCGCTTCATGAAGCTGGCCCGTCGCGATGGGCTTACAGGCATCTTCAATCGGCAGCATTTCGTCAGCTCCGCCGAGCTGCAGCTGCAGTACTGCAAGAAATCGGCGCGGCAGGCCTGCCTGGTGCTGATCGATCTCGACCACTTCAAGGTGGTCAACGACACGCACGGGCATGCGGTCGGTGACCGCGTGCTGAAACGCGCGGTGGCCGCCTGCCAGGAGCATTTGCGCTCGACCGATATTTTCGGGCGCCTAGGTGGCGAGGAGTTCGGCATCGTGCTGCCGGAATGCACGCTCGAGCAGGCGCTTGGCCGGGCGGAACAGATCCGTGTGGCGATCGCGACGGCAGCCGGTGGCGAGGACGCTCCGGGCATACCGATTTCCGCGAGCTTCGGCGTCGCCACGATTGCCCGCTCGGGCTACGACCTGCGCAAGCTGCTGATCGACGCGGACGACGGGTTGTACCGGGCCAAGCGCGAAGGCCGCAACCGGATCAGCGTGCGCGACGACATGCAGCCACGCCAGCGGGTCGACGGCACGGCGACCGAACGCGCCTGAGGGCGATTCGCAGACTTTCCTGCCTCGTCCTCGGCGCACGGGGCGAAGCGGGATTCCACCGGGCAGCTGGAACCCGATCCCCGTAAAGCGTGGATCGACGCTTGCGCCGGAACGACCGTACGGCGGCGCCTACTTCTGATTCGCGCCCGCTCGAGCTTCTGCCGACGCCGCATCCAGCCGATCGAAGTTGACGATCGCATTGAAGACCAGCGGATAGCTGCCGATGGTTTCGCCGCGCCAGATCGGGTTGCTGGCGAACAGCAGCACATGGCCCTTGCCATAGCTGGCCTGCACCACCGCCGCGCGTTCGGCCATTTCGCCGCCGCCGTCGAGCAGGCCGGAGATCAGCAGGTTCCCGGCGTCGGCGTAACGCAGGATCACCCGCGGACGCTGCCCGGCTGGAATGAGCCACGGGTTGTTGCGCATCTGCTCCGCGTTCAACGGCATCGGTTGCCATGGCTTGACGTCGGGCAGGGCGGATGCCTGCGAGGCGGCGCGGCCCTCGGGCGTGTCCGTGTCGTGCGGGCCGCCGCGCCCAGTCGGGCGCTGGAAATCCTTGGCGTTCGGCAGGCCGCGGTCGCCGGTGAGCTGGCTGGATACGGTGAACGACTGGCCGGCGGCGCTGTACAGGGCCAGGTCGTCGCGGGTGTAGGTGGCGGCGATCGGGCTGGCGCGATCGACGAACTTCGCCTGCAGCACGCTGCCGACGACCTTCAGCTTGCTGCTCGGCGTGACGAACACGCCCGGCGCCATGCCGACGTCGATGGCGAACGCCGCGGTGTCTTCAGCCGCGATCAACAAGCCGCCGGCTTGCACGAACCGCTTGAGGTGGGCGACGCCGCTGGCGCCGAGGCCGGGACGGATGTCATCGGTCGAGTCGATGTGGCCGAGGTTCGGGGTCAGCGCGGTGGTTTTCCACGGCATCGGATTGCCCCACATCGGCAGCCCGTCGACGATGCGTTGCGTGCTGGCGTCACCGACCGGTCCGAACAGGATCACGTCGTACTTCGCGCGCAGGTCGGCGGACTTCGCCACGTCCTGGGTGCTGATGTAGTCGTACGGAACCTGCAGCTTGTCCAGCGCCATCCGCCACCAGCCTTCGGTCTGGGTGCTCAGCCAGGTGTGCATCAGGGCGATGCGCGGCAGCTTTGCGCGCGGCATGTCGATCGCGGCCAGGCCCTGCGGAACGTCGACCGGTTCCAGCACGCTCATCGGTGCCTTGAGAATGGCGTTGTCGGTGACGCGCACGACCTCGACGTCGAACAAGTCGCCCATCGACCAGCCGGTGTCGTCGTAGGGATGCTGCTGCGGATCCTTCGGCGACCAGTACTGGCGATCGAGCAGGGTGTCGACGATGCGCGAGTACGGCTGGTCCATGCGCACGACATAACTGCCGGCGGCGAAAGTGCGCGTTTTGGCCTGCTTGTCGCCGTCCTGTTTCGGCAGCGCCACCGTGACCGGTGCGCTGGTGCGGCTGACCTCGGCATGCTGCAGTTGCAGGATCCGCAGCAGCTGGGCGCGTGAGCCCTCGCGCTTGTCGTCGGCGGGAAACACGTAGGCCGCCGGGCCCGCCTGTTGCGGCTTCTCGATCGAACGCTTGCTCTTGAGATAGAAGTTCTTCAGGAACTGCCGGCCGTTGCCGGAAAAATAATTCAGCGCGGTGAGCAGGCCGGTCTGCTGGTAATTGTTGTTGTTGCGCTGCGACCACAGCACGCTGGGCAGCGGCGGATTCGGCTTGTACCAGGTACGCTGGTATTCCTCGGGTTCGAGGATGCGCTGCACCGTGTCCGCGCCGCCGTTGCCGAAGGTCTCGTACAGCCGGCTGATGCCGTTGTGCATGGCGGCGATGAACATCAGGTAGCCGGGGCTCCACGTATCGAAGTCGCCATGGGTGAACACGCCGGGCATGCCCAGCGTGGTCATCTGCTGCACGTTGTCCCAGCCCAGCTGCTGCCACTCGCCGGTGAGGATCGGGTCGATCCACGCGTTGTACGGGCCGTCGCCGACCGTGTTGTCGTACAGGAACGGCACCGATTCGTGCAGGTCGTGCAGCACCTGCGCATGCCAGCCGACGAAGGTGTCGGACACGTTGCGGGTGAGGTTAAGCGTCATGCCCATGGCGTCGCGGTTGTTGTCGTGCGCCACGTAATGGCCCCAGTACAGCAGGCGCGAATAGTTCTGGCCCGGATGCGCCAGGTGCCAGTTGTAGAGGTCGACCATGCGGTCGCGGCCGTCCACCTCGACGATCGGCGTGATCAGGGTGATCACGTGCGAGCGGATATGCCGGATGTACGGCGCATCGTCCACGGCCAGGCGATAGGCGAGCTCCATCAGCGCCGTGGGCGCGCCGGTTTCGGTGGAGTGGATGGCGCCGGTGATGTAGTACACCGGCGTGGATTGCGCGATCAGTTCGTCGGCGATGCTGTCGTCCATCCCGATGCTGCGCGGGTCGCCCAGCTTGGCCAGGCGCGCCTTGTTGGCGTCGATGTCGGCCAGCAGGCTTTCATCGGCGATCGCCACCGCGATCATCTCGCGGCCTTCTTCGCTCTTGCCGATCGAGAACACCTTCACGCGCGGACTGGCGGCGGCCAGCGCGCGGAAGTAGCGGTAGATGTCGGCCGAGTAGGGCAGGTAGTTCGGCGCGCCGGAAATATGGCCGAGCACTTTCTCCGGCGTCGGCACGGTGGCGGAGGCCGGCAGGTAGTTGGTCAGCGGCGAGTTGAACGAGGGATCCGTGGTGAACTTGAGGATCTGCGCGGTATACGCCTGGTCGATCGGTTGCCCCGGTGCGCGGGCATAGTCCGCCGGGCGGCTGGCGTCGGTGGCCGCCTGGGCGCCGGCGATACCGAACAGCAGCAAGGCTCCCGCGGAAATTCGGACAGACAGGCGCATGACGATTCCCCATAGGCTGGACAGCCGATGGCCGCACTGTGCCAGAGCGGGCGCGCCGCCGTGTAGCCCATCAGTTGGGTAGGGATTTTCGATGGTCGCGCCGCGGATATCCTCCAGGTCCAGGCCAGCGGCCCCATCGGGACGCTGGAGCCGGCTGTGCCAAGCGGCACAGGTTCGGCGGTGCCGGAACGGCGCACAATCGGCGGCACACTGACCCCAGGAGATACGTCATGCGCCAGACCCTGCTTGCCGTGCTGTTGACCCTTGCGCTGCCTACGGTGGCGCTCGCCCAGGTATCCAACCTGCATAGCGGTGCCATCACCGCCGCGGTGCAGAAGGGCGTCGACGATCCGGCCCGCGCGGCCGACAAGTCGAACGATGCCCGCCGCAAGGTGGCGCTGGTGATGACCTTTGCCGAGGTCAAGCCGGGCCAGAAGGTGCTGGAACTGATTCCCGGCAGCGGCTATTTCACCCGCGTGTTCAGCGCGGTCGTCGGGCCGCAGGGGCACGTCTACACCGTATGGCCCAACGAATACGCGAAGGAGGATGCCGAGGACGTGGCCGCTTCGCAGAAGCTCGCCGCCGACCCGCACTACGCCAACGTCAGCGTGCTGACCCAACCGGCGAACCAGCTGAGCGCGCCGGAACCGGTGGACCTGGTGTTCACCTCGCAGAACTATCACGACTATCCCGACAAGTTCATGGGCAAGGTCGATCCCGCCGTGCTCAACAAGCAGGTGTTCGACGCGCTCAAGCCCGGCGGCCTGTGGGTGGTCATCGACCACGTGGCGCCGGCCGGTTCCGGCATGGCCGACACCGATACGCTGCACCGGATCGATCCGGCGATCGTGAAGAAGCAGGCCGAAGCGGCGGGCTTCGTGTTCGACGGCCAGAGCAACGCGCTGCGCAATCCGAACGACCCGCACACCATCAAGGTGTTCGACAAGTCGATACGCGGCCACACCGACCAGTTCATCTACCGCTTCCGCAAGCCGGCGAAATAACCGCACCAGCGCGGCCGCGTGCGCTTGTCCCGCGGCCGCTTGAGCGGCGCAGCGCTTCGCTGCACCATCGGTCATCGCGGCGGTATTTTCCGCGCTGATGTAATGCAGGCAGAAGATGGCGAACCCCGTTGAACCCGCTTCGCCGGTGCCCGATCCCGGCGATTCGCCACCGGTGCCGCCGGCCGAGCCGGACCCCGCCGACTGCTGCGGCGAGGGCTGCGTGCGCTGCGTGTATGACGTCTACGAAGAAGCGCTCGAACGCTACCAGGCTGCACTGGCCGCGTGGCGTGCGCTTCATCCCTGAGCTGCGCCGTCCAAGGAAACGTCATGTGGATCGCCGTCACCCGTGAAACCAGCCCGGCACTGGGCCAGTGCGAGCTCTCGTTCCTGGCACGCGATCCGATCGACCTCGCGCGCGCGGACATGCAGCATCGCGATTACCAGCACGCGCTGGAAACGCTCGGCTGCCGGCTGCTGGTATTGCCGGCCGAGCCGGACCTGGCGGATTCGGTCTTCGTCGAAGACGTGGCGGTCGTGCTGGACGAAATCGCGGTGCTGACGCGCCCGGGCGCGCCATCACGGCGCGCCGAGGTGGCCAGTGTGGCCGAGGTACTGCGCCGTTACCGGCCGGTGCTGGCGATCGAGGCGCCGGGCACGCTGGATGGCGGCGACGTGCTGCGCATCGGCCGCACGCTGTACGTGGGCGAGTCTGCGCGCAGCAATCCGGAAGGCATCGCGCAGTTGCGCCGGTTGGCGGGCAGCCACGGCTATGCCGTGGAGAGCGTGCCGATCCGCGATTGCCTGCATCTGAAATCCGCGGTAACCCGGCTCGACGACGGCACCGTATTGCTGCAGCCCGCGTGGGTGGATCGCGCGCGCTTCGCCGCTTTTCGCGTGATCGAGGTCGACCCGGCCGAGCCGCATGCGGCCAACGTGCTGCGCATCGGCGATGCGCTGATCATGCCCGCCAGTTTCCCGCTCACCCGCCAGCGGCTCGTCGACGCCGGTTTCGCCGTGACCGCCGTGGACGTCTCCGAACTGCAGAAGGCCGAAGGCGCGGTGACCTGCTGCAGCCTGGTGTTCCGCACGGACGCGTGAGCCCATGAAGATCCGTTACCGGCTCGGACGTCCGGAAGATTCCGCAGCCATCGGCCTGCTGGCTCGCCGAGTGACGCGCCGCTGGATCCTGACGGAGCAGCCGGCCAGCGCCGCCGCGCCGCTGCTTCACGGGATGAGCGCGAAATCGATACGGCAGAAAATGCGGAAGGGCCAGCGCTTTCACCTGGCCTGGCGCGATGATGGAACGCTGGTCGGGGTGGCGGCGATGCGCGACGACTGCCACCTGTTTCAGTTTTTCGTGAGCACCCGCATGCACGGCCACGGCATCGCGCGGCAGCTGTGGCAGCGTGCGATGAGCGACGCTATGCGCCGCGCCGGCACGCGCCGTTTCACGCTGAAGGCATCGGCCATGGCCGTGCCCGTCTACCTGCATTTCGGTTTCGTGCGAAGCGGCCCCTTGCTGGTCAGCGACACCGGCCTGGTCACCCAGCCGATGCATCTGCAACTGCCGTGAGGGCAAGCCGCCGGGTCACGGCAGCGTGTTCCGCACCGGAGCCTCATGGCTTCGTCGCTGTAGGGGCGGTTTCGTCGCAGCACCGGGAAGTTCCGCGGATGCGGTCACTATGCTTGGCCGCAATTCCCAGGCAGCCGGAGCCAACGACGTGATCCGAAGTTTCCTTTTCCATGCCCGCCTCGTCATCGCGTGGTATCTGCTGTTCCTGGTGCTGTTCGTGGTGGCCGACTGGGTCTGGTCGCCGCTGGGCAATGCCATGGTCTTGCTGGGCCTGGTGACCGAGATCTTCGTGGTCATCCGCGCGCATTCCCATCTGCGCCGGGTGCGCCTGCTCAACGGCGGCAAGCTGGACGCCGTGGCGCTGGCCAGCCGCCAGCATCGACAGATCGAGATGCCGTTCGAGGCGGACGAGGCGTTCGAGCTGACGGACGCGGCGATCCGCAAGCTGCCGGGCATCGACCACATCGACAGCGCGCGCCATCGGCTGGAGGTGCGCGCGACGGTGGCGTATCCCGACCCGTACGGATTCAGGCTGCTCGGCCGCTACGACCCGATGGGCTGGATCGTCAGCCAGCGCAACCGCGTGCTCGCCACGGTAACCCGCGGCGACGGCAACAGCAGCCTGACGCTGATCTTCGAGCCGGCCTCCGCACCGTGGAGCGACTGGCTGCAGGTCGACGACGGCATCAACCTGGAACACGCCAAGGCGGTCACCCAGGCGATCACGCTGGCGATGGCCGAACACCGGCGCGGCGAACGCGCGGCGGTGGCGCAGACCGTCACCGAGAAGGAGCTGGCCATCGCCAGGCTCAGCCTGCTGCAGGCGCAGGTGGAGCCGCATTTCCTCTACAACACGCTGGCCAATGCGCAACAGCTGGTGCGCACCGATGCGGCGGCCGCGGACGAGATGCTGGGCCACCTCATCCAGTACCTGCGCCATTCGCTGCCGCGCACCGACCACGCGCTGTCCACGCTGGGCGACGAACTGGAACGGTCGCGCGCCTATCTGGAGATCCTGAAGGTCCGCATGGGTCCGCGGCTCAAGCTGCAGATCGACGTGCCCGACGAGCTGCTGGCCACGCCGATGCCGCCGATGATGCTGCAGACCCTGGTCGAGAACGCGATCAAGCACGGCCTGGAACCGCGGCCGGGCGAAGGCACGGTATGGATCTTCGCGCGCCGCCACGGTGCGCAGGTGGCGGTGACCGTGGCCGACGACGGGCTCGGTTTCACGACGCAGGCGAGCGGCGGCATCGGCTTGAAGAACGTGCGCGAACGACTGCAGCTGGTCTACGGCGCCGCGGGCACGCTGGTCATCGCGGCCAATTTCCCGCAAGGTGTCGCCGCTACCATCAGCGTTCCCGCCGACATGCCCGGAGATCAGCCGCATGGCTAAGGCCGTTGTCGCCGAAGACGAGGCGCTGCTGCGCCAGGCCTTGCTCGCCGCGCTGGGCGAAGCATGGCCGCAGCTGGAAATTGCCGCCGAATGCGAGGACGGCGCCAGCGCGCTGGAGGCGATCGCCGAGCACCGCCCCGACGTCGCCTTCCTCGACATCCGCATGCCCGGGCTGACCGGGCTGGAAGTGGCGGCGGCCAGCGCCGAGGTAAGCCCCGCCACCCAGATCGTATTCGTCACCGCGTACGACCAATACGCCATCGACGCCTTCGAGCGCGGTGCGATCGACTACCTGCTGAAGCCGATCGCCGCCGACCGCCTCGCCGCCACCGTGCAGCGTGTGCAGGCACGCGCTGCCGCGGGATCGGCCGATTCCGCAGCGCTGTCGGCATTGATCCGGCAGCTTGGCGCCCGCGCGCCGGAAGCACGGGCCGAGCCACCACTGAGCTGGATCACCGCCAGCACCGGCCGCGAAACCCGGTTGATCCTGCTCGAGGACGTCGCCTACTTTCGCGCCGACAACAAGTACACGGCGGTGATGACTGCCGAGGGCGAAGCGCTGCTGCGCAAGCCGATCCGCGAGCTGCTCGACGTGCTCGACCCGGCCGTGTTCCGGCAGATCCACCGCTCGACCATCGTCAACATGAAAGCCGTCGCCTCGATCGTACGCGACGACAGCGGCAAGGGTGTCGTGCGGCTGCGCCAGCGGCCGGAGACGCTGACGGTGAGCCAGCCGTTCATGGTGCTGTTCCGGACCATGTAGCGGCTGCTTTTTCCAGCCGCCATTTCGCCGGCAGATAAAAAGCTGCGGTGTCTGCAGCGTCACCCCACCACCCGCGATAACCAGCAGATCAGCGTGGTGGTCGATCAGCCGCAAGCGCACGCTGAATACGCCGCGGCGCGGCAACGAGACCCCTTCACGCGGCATACGTGACGCATTCGACATTGCCGCAGCATCTACGAATTTTGGTCATATCGCGGCAACTCTCCGTCGCCTATAAACACGCCGGGGAATTCTTGCCAACGCGTAGGGATAACACGATGCGATTGAAAACAACGGTCACCCGCGGCCTCGTGCTCGCGGGGTTGATGTTCTGTTTGCCGGCGCTGGCGGCCCAGCCGCTGTTGCCGGATCACCAGGAGTTCGATGCGTCCTTGCAGGTGCCTTTCCGGGCGGATGCGGCGCGCACGATCGCGATGCACTTCGAATACCCCGGCGCCACCGCCGGCACGCCGGTGGCGTGGCAGGTTGCGCTGCTCGATCGTGGTGGAAATGCGTTGCGCGAGTGGAGCGGCAATGCCGTGCTGCATGCGCGCACGGCGCAGGCCAGCGTCAGCTGGGATGGCTTCGGCCGCCAGCACCGCGTGTTGCCGGCGGGCTACTACACCGTGCGCCTGCGCGCGATTGCGCTCGACGACGAGAACGCGCGGCGCATCGGCACCGGCATGGCGACCCACGCACTGGCGCTGGCTGCACGTCTTGCGCCTGAGCAGATCACCGAGCAGCGCTACGACGTGCAGGTGGGCCAGGTCGCGCCCGCATCGATGCCCGGCTTCAACGCCTTGCCGCGGCATGGCGGCGCACGTGCCCTGTCGGTCGGCGCGAGCGGACTGCCGTACACGATCTGGTACGGCGACCTGCATAGCCAGACCAACCACAGCGACGGCGGCGGCGACCTTGCCACCTGCCAGGGCGAGCAGGCTCCGCAGAGCAGCGCCTACGGTCCGGCGGACGCCTACCAGTACGCCATGAACCGCGGGCTCGACATGTTGATGACGTCCGAACACAACCACATGTTCGACGGCTCCACCGGCACCAACCTGTCGGCCAACCCGACCACGGCGCACAACCTGTTCGCGTCGGGGCTGCAGGCCGCCGCGACATTCCACGCTGCCCATCCGAACTTCCTGTCGATCTACGGCCAGGAATGGGGCGTGATCAACAACGGCGGGCACATGAACATCTTCAACGCCGACGGCCTTATCGAGTGGGAGAAGAACAGCTCCGGCCAGCTGATCGGCGACTACGAGATCGCCAAGGGCGACTACGGTTCGCTCTACACGTTGATGAAGGGCAAGGGCTGGATTGGCCAGTTCAATCATCCTGCACAGAGTGGCCAGTTCAACGTCGGCGGCACCGACTTCGGCTACACCGCCGACGGCGACCAGGTGATGGTGCTTGCCGAAGTGCTCAACAGTTCGGCGTTTTCGGTCAACACGACCGAGTCGGAAACCAGCCGGCCCAACTACGAGATCGCGTTCAACACCATTCTCGAACGCGGCTACCACGTGGCGCCGAGTTCGGATCAGGACAACCATTGCGCCAACTGGGGCGCCAGCTTCACCAACCGCACCGGCGTGCTGATTCCGACCGGTACGGCGTTGAGCCTGGACAGCTTTCTGGATGCGCTGCGCGCCCGGCGGGTATTCGCGACCGAGGACAAGACCGCGCAGATCGTGCTGACGGCGAACGGCCACGTGATGGGCGAACGCTTCAGCAACAGCGGGCCGTTGACGCTCACCGTCGACTACGCCAGCACGTCCGGCCAGACCGCGCAACGCGTGCAGTTGTTCGAAGGCGTGCCGGGCAGCAACGGCAGCGTGAGCAGTCCGTCGGAGACCTCGACCACCACCGTCACGCCCGCGCCTGGCGATCACTTCTACTACGCCAAGATCACCCAGGCCAACGGCCTGCGGCTATGGTCGGCGCCGGTATGGGTCACCGAAGGCTCCGGCGGCGGCGATACCACGGCACCCACGGCGAGCGCCTCGGAAAGCGGCAGCAGCGGCACCATCACGTTCGCTGCGACCGCCAGCGACAACGTCGGCGTGAGTCGCGTGGAGTTCTACGTGGACGGTGCGCTGAAGGCCAGCGACAGCAGTTCGCCGTACGGCGCCACGCTGGATTCGACCACGCTGGCCAACGGCACGCATGCACTCGTCGCCAAGGCGTACGACGCGGCCGGCAACGTCGGCGCCAGCAGTCCGGTCGGTTTCAGCGTCGCCAACGGCGGCACGACTTCGCTGATCGTCAACGGCGGCTTCGAAAGCGGCTCCGCCAACTGGACCCAGACCAGCGGGGTGATCACCAGCGACAGCGGAGAACCGGCGCATGCCGGAAGCTGGAAGGCGTGGCTGGACGGCTACGGCGCGAAGCACACCGATTACGTGCGGCAGAAAATCAGCATCCCCGTCGGCGTGTCCAGCGCCACCCTGGACTTCTTCCTGCACGTGGATACGGCGGAGCCGAAGACCACCGCCTATGACAACCTGCAGGTGCAGGTGATCACCTCGACCGGCAAGGTCATCACGCTGGCGACCTTCTCCAACAAGGACGCCGCCGGCGGCTACCAGGAACACACGATCAGCCTGGATGCCTACAAGGGACAAACCCTGCAGATCAGTTTCAACGGCGTGGAAGACGGCACTCAGCAGACCTCGTTCGTGGTTGACGACGTCAGCGTCAAGCTGCAGTGAGGTGCCGGACGGGAGGCATCGCGCCTCCCGTCCGGTGCAGCATCGGGCCGGCAATCGCGATGCCGGACAGGTCAGGCATCCGCGCTCAGAGCGGCTTTTTCTCCAGCGGGAACTGCCGACGGAGATCCTGCTGGCATCGCGCCAGCAGGTTGGGTCCGAGGATGTCCGGCCAGCCATGGCTGAGGTCGAGATCCGCGGGGACACGGCCGTGTTCGGCGAGCAACTGGGCGATCGCCAGGGCGTCGGCAATCGCGAGTGCCCGGCCCAGGGCCGACCCCGTCGCGGTAACCGGGGCCTGGCATTCGGTCATCGCGTCGATCACCCGCGGCGGCAGCTCCCAATGCTGGCTGGCCTGCAACGACAGCCGGGCCGCGAGCTGCGCGCAGCCGTCGAGGAAGCCGGATGAAAGGGCCGGTGCTTCCGCTTCGGGAGGCATCAGCTGGTCCAGCAGGCGAACCACCGCGCCGGTGCCGGTGTGGCAGATGATTCCCGCCAGGTAAGCCTCGAAGGCATCGCAACCGCTGCTGCGCCCCAGCCAGGCGCAGGCATGCGCGCAGCGTTCGGCGTGCTCCCACAGGCGTTCGCCCGCGACATGTCCCAGGGTGCCCGCGTTGGCCTGCAGGATCGGCTTCATGACGTGCTGGGTGAGCACGCGGCGCAAGCCGTCCTGGCCAAGCAGCACCACCGCCTGCTGCAAACTGGTGATCGGTTGCGCGGCGCGGTAGAACACGCTGCCTGTCACGCGCATCACCTCGCCGACCATCAACGGGTCGCGGCCCACCAGCTTGGCCAGTTCGCCACCGGCGGCACTGTCGCTCTTCAGGGTGCGCAGCAGCTGCGGCAACACCGTCGGCAGGCGCGGCAGGCTGCGCATGTCGAAGCGCGTGCTGAGCAACTCCAGCCGCTTCAGCGTGGCCAGCTCGGCGGCGCTGGGCTCGCTGCTTTCCGCAGCAGGCAGGCCGAGCACGAAGCGGTGGAAGCGGTCGCCCAGCTCCGCCTGCGATATCGCGGGAGCGGCGTGATCCGCTGCGGGCATCGGAACAGGCGCGGCCGGCCGCGGCGCAACAGCGGGCGCGCGGCTGACCGGAACCGCGCGGCTGCGAAAGAGGCGCCGCCACATCTTCACCACCATACGGTGTCCTTTCTTGGGCGCCGATTCCGCCAAGTTCCGATCCCCTGCATCGGCCGACCGCGGAAAAAATTGAGCCGCCGGCCATGGTGGCGGGCGGCTCGACGGGTCCGCCCGATCGTCGCGAAAAGCCTTGGCGCGACGGCAGCGGTATCCGTGGATGCTGACAGTGTGGGGCGGTTACTTGTTCTTCTTCTTTTCCTGCTTGGCGGCCTTCTTTTCCTTCATCGTCTTGGCCGGCTTTTTCTTTTCGCTTTTCTTTGAATCAAGACCCTTGCTCATGCTGCTCTCCTGAGGTGGCTGTGTAGCGAGACGTGACGCGCAGGCAAGTCTAAGCGGTTCCACCGGCGAAGGGGCAGCGCCGGGCGACCGACGCGAACCGTCTTTCACTTCCGCCGTCCGCCCTGAGCGTAGGCCCAGCGGGCTGAAGTGGAAGGGCAGCTTTCGACTTCGCTGCGCTCAGGGCCAGACGGGAGGGGTGAGGCGGCGGAGGCAGCCAGCATCAGATGCGTTCGCCGGGTGCCAGATAGCGCCACTGTCCCGGAGGCAGTTTCGCCAGCGGAATGCGGCCCACGCGCAGGCGCTTCATGGCCAGCACCTTGAGGCCGACGGCCTGGCACATCGGTTCGATCTGGGTGGGCTGCAACCGCTTGAACGCGAAGCGCAGCCGCTGCTCGCTCTGCCAGCTGACCTTGATCGGCGGCAGCGCGTAGTTGTTGAAGCGCAGCCCGTGATTGAGCAGGGCCAACCCGTTCGGGATCAGCGTGCCTTCGACGTCGACGACGAACTCCTGCTCGACCCGCTCGAGGTCCTCGGTGAGCTTGCGGGTGACGCGCCAGTCCTGGGTGAAGATCAGCAGGCCGCTGGCGCCGATCGGCATCGGCAATGGCGCGCTCAGCCGTTGGAAGTGGCGTTTCAGCGGACGCACGCCGGAGACATCATCGGGCCACCGTGTCTGGGGCGTGATCAGCGCGCTGGCCGGATTCGGGCCGGCTTCGGCGTCGTAGCCGGCCGGCTTGTGCAGCACCAGGGTGGCGGGTTCGGTGGGCGCCAGTTTGGCGGCAGGGTCGAGTTCGACGGATTGCGTGTCGACCATGAACTGCGGCTCTTCCACCACGATGCCGTCGACGCGCACCCAGCCGCCCTCGATGTATTGCTCGGCTTCGCGGCGGGAGCAGCCAGCCAGTGCGACGACACGTTTGGCGAGGCGAACCGGTTCGGTCATCGAGGTGCCATGCAATGAAAGTGGGTCATTGTAGGCGCCCGCGGGAGCCGACTGTGGGAGCGACTCCAGTTGCGATGCTTTCCGCTTCACGCGGAAAGAGCGGTCGCGACTGAAGTCGCTCCCTCCGGTGGCGGGGTGGTGGCAATCGGAACGACAGCCCCCAGATCAGGAGCTTCCGTTACGGCGAGAGCGCGACATGATTCCGTTTTCCATCCTCGACCTGGCGCCGGTCACCGCAGGCAGCGATGCCGCGCAGGCGTTCCGCAACACGCTGGATCTGGCCCGGCTGGGCGAGCAACTGGGCTACCGGCGCTACTGGCTGGCCGAACACCACAACATGCCCGGCATCGCCAGCGCGGCGACCGCCGTGCTGATCGGCCATGTGGCCGGCGGAACCTCGACCATCCGCGTCGGTGCCGGCGGCATCATGCTGCCGAACCACGCGCCGCTGCAGGTGGCCGAGGCATTCGGCACGCTGGCCTCGCTGTATCCGGGGCGCATCGACCTGGGCCTGGGCCGCGCGCCGGGCACCGACCAGCCCACGGCGAAGGCGTTGCGCCGCTATTTCGACAGCGCCGACGCGTTCCCCCAGGACGTGCTGGAACTGCTCGCCTACTTCGAACCCGCCGTGCCCGGGCAACAAGTGCGTGCCGTGCCCGGTGCCGGCATCGAGGTGCCGGTGTGGCTGCTCGGCTCCAGCCTGTTCAGCGCCAAGCTGTCGGCCCAGCTCGGCCTGCCGTTCGCGTTCGCCTCGCATTTCGCGCCGGACGCGATGGACGAGGCGCTGGCGCTGTATCGGCGCGATTTCCAGCCGTCGGCCCGGCTGCAGCAGCCGTACGCGATGCTCGGGCTCAATGTGGTCGGCGGGGACAGCGACGCCGAGGCGCGCCGCTTGTTCACCACCCAGCAGCAGAGCTTCATCAACCTGCGCCGTGGCCGGCCCGGGTTGATCCCGCCGCCGATCGACGACATCGAGTCGTACTGGACGCCGCCGGAGAAGCTGATGGTGGAGCGTGCGCTGGCCTGCGCCGTGGTGGGCGCCGCCGACACCGTCGAGGACGGCATCGAGGCGTTCATCGCCCGGCACCGGCCGGACGAATTGCTGATCACCGCCAACATTTTCGAGCACGCGGCGCGGCGGCACTCGTTCGAGATCGCCGCGGCGGCGCGGGACCGCCTGATGGCTGCGGGCTGACCGGCGCCAGCCGGAAAGAACGGGCAGGGCCGCCGATCGGCCATAATGGGCGTTACCCCACGAATCGTTGAAGCTCTCCCACGCATGAAAACACCCAAGGGCCTGCAGGCACTGATCGAGGAGGGCGTGATCGATCAGGTGCTTCGGCCGCTGAAGAGCGGCAAGGAAGCCTCCGTCTACGTCGTCCGCTCGGGCGAGGACATCCGTTGCGCCAAGGTCTACAAGGACATGGCGCAGCGCAGTTTCCAGGCGCGCGTGCAGTACCAGGAAGGGCGCAAGGTGCGCGGCAGCCGGCAGATGCGCGCGATGGGCAAGGCGACCAAGTTCGGCCGCAAGGAGGCCGAGGCCGCCTGGAAGAATGCCGAGGTCGACGCGCTGTACCAGCTCACCGCCGCCGGCGTGCGCGTGCCCAAGCCCTATGGCTACTTCAACGGCGTGCTGGTAATGGAACTGGTCACCGACGCGGACGGCTATTCCGCGCCGCGGCTCGGCGAGGTGGAGCTGTCGGCAGATACCGCCCGCGAATACCACCGCTTCCTGATGCAGCAGGTGGCGCGGATGCTGTGCGTGGGGCTGATCCACGGCGACCTGTCCGAGTACAACGTGCTGGTGGGGCCCGACGGCCCGGTGATCATCGACCTGCCGCAGGCGGTCAGCGCCTCCGGCAACAACGCGGCGCGGGCCATGCTGCGGCGTGACGTGGGCAACATCACCATCAGCCTGTCGCGCTTCGCGCCGGAGCTGCTGGACACTTACTACGGCGAGGAGATGTGGGCGCTGTACGAGCTGGGGGAGCTGCATCCGGACAGCGAGCTCACCGGCCACTTCGAATTCGACGAGAGCATCGCCGACGTCGACAGCGTGATGCAGTCGATCATCGACGCCCGCGAGGAAGCGATCATCCGCCAGCAGGGCCGCGAGGCGGCGGCGCTGGAAGACTGAGCAGGCGCTCGAAGGCGCAGGTTTTCTTGCCGTCATTCCCGCGAAAGCGGAATCCATCCCGGCCGGTGGAACAGCACATGGATCCCCGCTTTCGCGGGAATGACGGCACGGGCGAACCCGCCCAGGCAGTCGCTCAGTTGCCGACCTTCAGCAACTCCACCTCGAACACCAGCGAAGCGTTCGGCGGGATGTCGTCGCCGGCGCCGCGCGCGCCGTAACCCAGCTCGGCCGGGATCAGCAGGATCCGCTTGCCGCCTTCGCGCATGCCGGCCACGCCCTGGTCCCAGCCGGCGATCACGCTGCCCTGGCCGAGCATGAAGGAGAACGGTTCGCCGTGGTCGCGCGAGCTGTCGAACTTCGCACCGTGCTTGTCCTTGGCGCTGTCGTCGTACAGCCAGCCGGTGTAGTGCACGGTCACCTGCATGCCGTCCTTTGCCTCGGCGCCGGTGCCGACCTTCTGGTCGATCGTGGTGAGCTTGTCCACGTTGCCGGTGGCGTGTGCGGTCGTCGCGGCCGTGCAGGCGGCGAGGGTGAATACGGCGAGCAGGGGCAGCAACCAGCGCATGGGTGACTCCGGGCAGGTGGAGAGATCAGCGGCCGATTATCCGGCAAATGGATGGCGCCGTCGCGAACGCATTGGGGCGGTCGATTCAGGTCCGCGCGATCCGATGTTCTTCCCGCGCCGCCTGCCAGACTTCGCGCGCCGCGCCGGCATTCATCAGCATGATGCCGGCGCCGACGGCCACGTCCGGCCAGACCGAATGGGTGAACGCGGTAAGCCCGCCGGCGAACACGATGGCGATGTTGGCAAACACGTCGTTGCGCGCGGACAGAAAAGCGGCGCGGGTGAGGCTGCCGCTGTGGTGGCGAAAGCGCACGAGCAGCGTGGCGCAACCGAAATTGACGGCCATGGCGCCAAGGCCGGTCAAGGTCAGCGGGACCGGCGTCGGCGGCAAAGGCAGGTGAAGCTTGCTCCATAGCGCCCACAGCGTGGCCAGCGCCGGAACCAGCAGGATCGCCGCCAGCCCCATGCCTACCCGCGCCCGCGCCCTCAGGCTCCAGCCGAGCGCGAGCAGGATGAGCAGGTTGACCGAGGTGTCCTCCAGAAAATCGACGCTGTCGGCGAACAGCGAGACCGAACCGATCGCCAGCGCCACGGCGAACTCGATCCCGAAATAACCCAGGTTGAGCAGTGCCACGGCGAATATCGCGCGGCGCAGCGCGGCATCCGGCCGGGACGCGGGCTCGGGCACGGCCGCTCAGCTTGCCATGTCGGCGGACACCATGCGCCGCACCGGATCGACGGCCACTGCATCGGCATCGTTCATGATCTGCAGCTGGCCATCCTGGATCAGGCATTGCAGCCGCATGCCCCGCTGCAGCAGGGCCACCAGTTGCGCCACCGTCGGCGCGGGAATGTCGAGCACGGTGAGGTTGCGGTTGCGGGCCAGCGCGGGGCCAACCTTGTTCCACCAGATTTCCGAGGCGTTGCCGCCGTAGCTGATCACCACCACCTGGCGCGAACGGCCGCAGGCCTTGCGGATGCGCGTCTCGTCCGGCTGGCCGACCTCGATCCACAGCTCGATTTCCTCGGTGTACGCCTTGCGCCACAGCGCCGGCTCGTCCTCGTCGCTGATGCCCTTGCCGAACTCCAGCCGCTCGTCCGCATACAGCGCGAACGCGAGCAGGCGCGTCATCAGGCGCTCCTCGGTTTCGGACGGATGCCGAGCGAGGGTCAACGCATGCGTGGCGTAGTAATGCCGATCCATGTCGCTGACCTGCAGTTCGACCTTGTAGATGGTGGAGTTGAGAGCCATGGGGATGCCTTGAGGACAGCCGACCATTCTACGCGCAGGGGCGACTCGCCCGATGGTTCGGAAACCGGGGCGTTCGGCGCACGCGGATCGCCCTAGACTGTTCGGATGCTTCCATCCGCTCCACCCGTCGCCGGCGTTCGCCCCAGCACCGTGCATCTGCCGCCCGGCTCGTGGTCGACCGTGCTCGATGCCCTGTGCGCACACTTCGCCACGATCAGCCGCGCGCAGTGGCTGGATCGCATCGCGCGCGGTCTCGTGCTGGACAGGCAGGGCGTCGCAATCACGGCGGGCACGCCGTACAGCCCGGGGCTGCGCATCCATTACCACCGCGAAGTGCTGGATGAAGCGCCGATCCCGTTCACCGAAACGCTGCTGCACGTGGATGACCATCTGGTGGTGGCGGACAAGCCGCACTACCTGCCGGTGACGCCGGCAGGCGAATATGTCGAGCAGACCTTGCTGCGACGGCTGATCCATCGGCTCGGCAACGCCGACCTTGTGCCGCTGCACCGAATCGACCGCGCCACGGCGGGGCTGGTGCTGTTTTCGGCCAACCCGGCCAGCCGGGCGGCATACCAGTCGCTGTTCCGCGAGCGCCGGATCGACAAGCGCTACGAGGCCTTGGCGCCGCCGTTGCCGGCGAGCGGATTTCCGTTGCAGCGCCGCTCGCGCATCGTCGCGGGCGAGCCTTTCTTCCGGATGCGTGAAGCGGCCGGCGAGCCGAACAGCGAAACGCGGATCGAGGTGATCGAGCGGGGCGAATCGTGCTGGCGCTATGCCTTGCAGCCGATCACCGGCCGCAAGCATCAGCTGCGCGTGCACATGGCTGCGCTGGGTGCACCGATCATCGGCGATACGCTGTATCCCGCACTCGCCGAAAAATCCGCCGACGATCATCTGCGGCCTCTGAAGCTGCTGGCGCACCGCCTGGCCTTCATCGACCCGTTTTCCGGCGAGCCGCGTCGATTCGCGAGCCGCCTGCGCCTGTGACGCATCGCGGCGCGGCGATCGGCCGGGTGCGCCGCGAATAACCACCCGCGCCCGTTCCGCTGCTATCTTCCGACGCAGCATCCATCCGGGGGAGAACCATTCGTGAGTGCAAAACCACTGTCCGTCGCGGCACCGCGCACCGAGCTGACCGTACGCGGCCTGATCATCGGCATCGTGATCACGCTGGTGTTCACCGCCGCCAACGTGTTCTTCGGCCTCAAGGCCGGCCTCACCTTCGCCACCTCGATCCCGGCGGCGGTGATCTCGATGGCGATATTGCGGGGCTTCAAGAATTCGACGATCCAGGAAAACAACATCGTGCAGACGATCGCCTCGTCGGCGGGCACGCTGTCGGCGATCATCTTCGTGTTGCCGGGCCTGGTGATGATCGGCTGGTGGAACGGTTTCCCGTTCTGGGTGACGTTCGGCATCTGCGCCACCGGCGGCATTCTCGGCGTGATGTACACCATCCCGCTGCGCCGTGCGCTGGTGACCGATTCCGACCTGCCGTACCCGGAAGGCGTGGCCTGCGCCGAGGTGCTCAAGGTGGGCAGCGGCGACGAATCCGAATCCTCGGCCGAGGAAAGCAGCAAGTCGGGGCTGCTGGCGGTGGCCGGCGGCACGGTGGTGTCGGCGGTGTTCGCGGTGGTGGTGGCAACCAAGGTTTTCGCCGGCGACGTGGCGCAGTATTTCCGCATCGGTGACCGCGGTGCGGCGAGCGGATTCGATTTCAGCCTGTCGTTCGCGCTGCTCGCGGTGGGCCATCTGGTCGGGCTGTGGGTCGGCCTGGCCATGCTGCTCGGTGCGGCGATCGCGTGGGGCTGGGCGGTGCCGCACTACACCGCGCTGGCCGCGGCGACCGGCGTGGCGGCGGACGTGGCGCAGGCGGCCTGGAGCACCAAGGTGCGCTTCCTCGGCGCCGGCACGATCGGCGTGGCGGCGATCTGGACGCTGGCCAAACTGGTCAAGCCGGTGATCAGCGGGCTCAGCTCGGCGATGGCGGCCTCGCGCGTGCGCAAGTCCGGCCAGGGCGCCTCGCTGCCGCGCACCGAGCAGGACATGCCGATCGGCATCGTGGGCCTGATCAGCCTGATCTGCCTGCTGCCGATCGCCTGGCTGCTGGGCAACTTCGGCATCGCGGCCGGACTCGGCGATCACCTGTGGCTGCTGGTCGCGGGCGGCCTGGTGTTCGTGGTGGTGATGGGCTTTCTGGTTTCCGCGGTATGCGGCTACATGGCCGGCCTGATCGGCTCGTCCAACAGCCCGCTGTCGGGTGTCGGCATCCTGGTGGTGATCATCGCCGCGCTGTTGCTGGTAGCCATCGTGCAATCGCAATTGCCGGTCAGCGCCGGCAAGGGGCTGGTCGCATTCGCGCTGTTCATCACCTCGGTGGTGTTCTCGGTGGCGACCATCGCCAACAACAACCTGCAGGACCTGAAAACCGGCCAGCTGGTCGACGCCACGCCGTGGAAACAGCAGGTGGCGCTGGTCGCCGGCGTGCTGGTGGGCGCCGCGGTGATCCCGCCCGTGCTCGACCTGCTCAACAAGGCTTACGGTTTCGCCGGCATGCCGGGGGTCGATCCGACCGTTGCCCTCGCCGCGCCGCAGGCCGGCCTGATCTCGGCGCTGGCGCAGGGCGTGATCCAGGGCAACATCGACTGGAGCCTGATCATGCTGGGCGGCGGCATCGGCGTGGCGCTGATCGTGCTGGACGCGGTCCTCGGCCGCTCGACGAAGTCGGCGGCGCTGCCGCCGCTCGCCGTCGGCCTGGGCATTTATCTGCCGACCTCCACCACCCTGATGATCGTGGTCGGCGCCCTCGTCGGCTGGTACTTCGACAAGCGCGCCGAGCGCGGCAGCGCACCGGAGGCGACCAAGCAGCTGGGCGTGCTGCTGGCCTCGGGCATGATCGTGGGCGAAAGCATCATCGGCGTGCTGATTGCAGCGATCGTGGTGTTTTCCGGCAAGGGAGCGCCATTGGCCCTGGTCGGGCCCGGCTTCGAGACCGCTGCGATCTGGATCGGCGGGTTCGCGTTCATCGCGGTCAATGTCGCGCTGTACCGTTGGGTGGCCAGGCTGGGCCGCACCTCGGCGAGCGCATGACAGGCTGATCCCGCGCGCCGGCGTTGACCCGCCGGCCGCTCGAGGGCGGCGCCACGTACATCCGGTGGCCGATATCCATGCGCCATTCCAGGGGCGCACTATGGGCGACCACGGTCGGGCGTGGTGCCCGGCCGTCATCGCAGCGAGGTGATTCCCATGTTGGACTGGCTGGGTTACCGCAAGGAACTGATGGGCCGCATCGGCGAGATCGGCAAGCTGAGCCCGGATACGTTGAAGGGTTATCAGGCCCTGTCCGGCGCCGGCGAGAAGACTGGTCACCTGGACGCCAAGACGCGCGAGCTCATCTCGCTGGCGGTGGCGGTCACCACGCGTTGCGACGGCTGCATCACGGTGCATACCGGCGAGGCGCTGAAACACGGCGCCAGCCGCGAGGAAATCGCCGAGGCGCTCGGCGTGGCCGTGGCGATGAATGCCGGCGCTGCGCTGGTGTATTCGGCGCGGGTGCTGGACGCGGTCGACGCGCACGGCGGCAGTTGAATCGCGTCAGCGGTATCGCACCGCAGCCACGTACAATGCCCCTCCGTTTTCACTGACGAAGACATGACGTGACTGCTGCCGGATTTTCGGCGGCCGCGCCGGATGCGGCGCTGGCCGCCCTGTTTGTGCCCTTCGAATCGCCGGCCTTGCGCCTGCCGCCGAATGGCCGCGTGTTGTTCCTGCGCGCGCGGGCCGGCGTGCGGTTGCGCGAGATGGCGCAGCCCGGCTGGTTGTGCGAGCAGGGCTTCATGCCGTTCGCCGACGAACTGGCGCGCAACGGTTTGCGTGTCGGCGAGCCGGCCGCCGGTGAAACATTCCCGCTGGTGCTGCTGCTGCCGCCGCGCCAGCGCGACGAGGCGCGCGCCCTGTTCGCCCGTGCGCTGCTGCACACGGCGCCGGGCGGCACGGTGCTGGCCAGCATGCCGAATGCCGAGGGCGCGAAGTCGGGCGAGGCGGACCTGGCGAAGCTGGCCGGCAGCGTGCAGCACCTGTCAAAGCACAAATGCCGGGTGTTCTGGAGCACGCCGAACGTGGGCGCCATCGACCAGGCCATGCTGGCCGAATGGCTTGCGCTGGATGCACCGCGCGCGATCGTCGACGGTTATGTCAGCCGCCCGGGCCTGTTCGCATGGGATCGCATCGACCGCGCGTCGGCGTTGCTGGCCGCGCATCTGCCAGACGATCTGGAGGGGCGCGTGGCGGATCTCGGAGCCGGCTACGGCTACCTGGCCAGCCAGGTCATCGCGCGCTGTCCGCAAGTCGGCGCCGTCGACCTGTACGAGGCTGAGGCACGCGCGCTGGAGCCGGCGCGGATCAATCTGGCGAGGGCGCAACGCGAATCCGGCCGGGACGTGGACGTGGCCGTGCACTGGCGCGACGTCACGCGCGGCCTGCCGCAACGCTACGACGCCATCGTCAGCAACCCGCCATTCCATCAGGGACGCGCCGACCTCCCGGAGCTCGGGCGCGCCTTCATCGTCAGCGCGGCGGAAGCGTTGCAGCCGGATGGACGTCTGTTCATCGTGGCGAACCGCCATCTGCCGTACGAAGCGATACTGTCGGCACGTTTTCGCAACGTGCACACGCGCGCAACGCAGGAAGGATTCAAGGTGATCGAAGCGGTGGGAGTGAAGCAATGAAACTGGTCAAGCTCATCGCGAACCTTGGTTATGGCAGCCGCAAGGACGTCACGCAGTTGTTCCGCGCCGGTCGCATCACCGATGCCGATGGCGAGGTGCTGTACGCCGACGACGTGGTGCCTTACGAGACCATCCGCGTCGACGACGAGCCGCTCGACCCGCCGCCGGGCCTGGTGCTGATGATGAACAAGCCGCTGGGCGTCACCTGTTCGCGCAAGGATCCCGGACGGGTCGTCTACGACCTGCTGCCGCCGCGCTACAACGTGCGCTCACCGGTGCTGTCCAGCGTGGGCCGGCTCGATCGCGATACCAGCGGCCTGCTGCTGTTCACCGACGACGGTCCCCTGCTGCACCGGATCATCTCGCCGAGGGCGCAGGTGACCAAGGTCTACGAGGCTACGCTGGCGCAGGACTTGCGCGGCGACGAAGGCGAGCTGTTCGCCAGCGGCACGCTGATGCTGGAAATGGAAAAGGAACCGCTGGCGCCGGCCGTGCTCGACGTGCTGGGCCCGCGGCATGCGCGCCTCACCGTCACCGAAGGCCGCTATCACCAAGTACGCCGGATGTTCGCCGCCGCCGGCAATCACGTCGAGACGCTGCAGCGGATTTCGGTCGGCGCACTTGCGCTGGGTGAGTTGCCGCTGGGCGAGTGGCGTGCGCTCGACGCCGACGAGGTCGCGTTGATTTTCCAGGCGGGTTGATACGCAACATCGCTAGCCCGGCGATGCGGAAGGATCTGGATGCCGCCGCCCGCGAGCTGGACGCAGCGGGTTTCGCTACCGGTGCCGCGATGGCGAAAACACCGGGAACAGCGGGTGGCTAAAGCAGGTGCACGGCCGTGGGAATCGCCGCGCCGAACCATTTGTGCCGTTCGTCGCGGCAGCTCGGGCTGCCCATCGCGTATTTGCGGCAGATGGTGGGGCGATCCTCGTAGATGGTGCAGCCGGAGGTGTTCGGGTTGACCGCGGCGCACCAGCCGTCCTCGCCCCTGGCCAGAATCTCCAGCCCGTGCTCGTCGTGGTCGACCAGCCATGCGGGCACGTGGTCTTCCGGCATCAGCACCACGGTGAGACGGCAGCACACGGCTTCGCAGGTGGTGCATTGCACGCTGGGGTCGACGCTTTCCGCGTAGGGGTCGGGGAGATTTTTCACTCGCCAGCATGACAGCATCGCCCGGCGCGGGTGTGAATCATCCGTTGTTCATTCGTTGCGATCGCGCCACAGCGCCTGCCATCCATCGATGCCCAGGCGTTGCAGCGTATCGATATTGCGCCGATAGATGCTGTCGGTATCGCTCATCGCATCCATCGCGCGCTCGATGCTCGATTCGCGCAGCAGATGCAGCGTGGGGTAGGGCGAACGGTTGCTGAAATTCTCGATCGCATCTGCTGCGCTGTCGGCAAACTGGTAGTCGGGATGGAAACTGGCCACCTGCCATTCGCCTTCCAGCCCCAGCGTCTGCACGGCCGCATCGGCGACATCGAGGAAGTCGTTGTAATCGAGGAAGTCGGTGAGCACGAAGGGATGGATGAGCAGGCCGGTTTCGCATTCGTCCGGCGTGAGCGCGTTGAGCGACTGCAGTTCGCCGCACAAGTCGTCGAGCAGCGCATCGGCGTCGCGCGCGTGGCTCACACGCAGGCGCAGCTTGCCTTGCACATGCGGGGCGCGGGCGAACGGGCACAAGTTGAGGCCAATCACCGCGCGTTCCAGCCAGCGCGTGGTGGCCGCGATATATGGCACGTCCGCCGGCAATGCATCGGCGTTGAGGCTGGTGGACGGCGCTGTGTCGTTCATGCGTTTCTCGCAGAGGCGGATCGGCGCCGACTATAGCGGCTGCCGCGCGGGTACCCCCAGCAGGTTTGCGGGCAGCTTCCGGCTGCACGCAGGAACTTGGGTTGCAAAAGCTGTTTTAATGGCGACCCCCGACGCGGTGGTGTCATCTGCCCGCTTCTGACCAGGACGCACCCGTGGATGGTTTGACCCCGACGACTACCGATGCCATGCACGGCGAAAGCCATGAGTACGCTCAGGTCGATGGGTTTTCGGCGACGTTTCCCCGGGCGAATCGATGGCACGAATACCAGCCGGCCAGGCAGGGTCGTGCGCATCGCGTGGTTGTGCTTGGCGGCCTGTCCGACGTGCTGGTACGGGGACAAGAGCGGCCATCGATCGCGCGCCGTGCCCGGCACCGCCCGCCTGCGGGCGCGTGCACCGGAACGGGTGCAGCCAGGCCGCAGGGCGCGGACCCCATGTCAGTGCCAGGCACAACTCAGGCATCGGATCGCGTGCATCTGATGGCGCCGGCGCGCTGGAAATCCGGCGTCGTGGCGGCAGCCCGCACCGAGCGGGTGGTTGCCATGCCGGCGCCCGCCCAGTGGAAACGTTCGCGCGTCGTGCGGGGCCGTTCGCTCTCCAGGCCGCCAGCACCATCGGTGCAGGCGTGGCTGTTGCCGCCCTTGTGGCCGCTGGATGGATGGCGCCTGGCGGCGGCCGATTTGCGCCATGTCGTCGGCGTGCGGATCGCGCCGCAGATGCGGATACGGATCGTGTCGTGGCTGGCATGGGCCAGCGCACGCCGCTACAGGCTCGCGGCGGGTCTCGCGATCAGCGTCACCGGCCTCGCCCTCATGATGCTGCGCGCCGGCGCGCCGCATGCCGGTCGGCAGCCCGCACCGGCCGGCGCATGGGCGGCGATGCCGGCAAGCCCTGCTGTTTCCATTCCGCCGTCTTTGCCGGAGAAGCCGGTGCCCGCGGCGGCCATCGCCGCACCGATCTCGACAGGCGAGCCGATGGACTCGCCGTCCGTTAGCCCCGGGCCGGCCGAAAGCGGTGATCGCCTGCTTTCCGATGTCAGCACGATGGATTTGATGATGCCGGTCGAGGAGCCCGACCTGGACATCGCTTCCCGGCAGAGCCTGTGGTCGGAGGTCGGCAAAGCATCGGGAGTCGATCCGCTGTTGCTGTACAGCGTCGCCCTGGTGGAATCGAAAGCGTTGTATCCGGATGGCAAGATCGCCCCCACGCCATGGCTGTTCCGCGTCAACGATCATCTGGTTCGCGGCGATCGGCATGACGTGCAGCTGGCGATGGCAGCTGCGAGCCAGTTCGGGTCGGCTGTGCAGGACGTCGGCATCATGCAGGTCTACTACCCGATGCACCGGGACGCCGTACGCGATCCGCTGGCCTTGTTGAATCCGCGTACCAATATCACCGTGGCCGCGAAAATCCTGCGCGAAGGCATGCATCAGACCAGCGACCGGGTGCTTGGCGTGGGCTATTACCACAGCCACACGCCGGCCCTGGCCAGGGACTACGGTACGGCGGTGCTGACCGTTTACCAGCGGCTGAAAGCGATCCGCCGCCCGCCGGGACACGAACGGATCCTGGCTCGCTAGCGGGCAGGCCGCACGCGGTGGCGGCCTTGCATCGAGCCCATGGCGCCCGGATATAGGCGGCATCATTCCGGTTTGCGCAACCCACATGTTCACCTTGAAGTTCGACAACGCGTTCGTGCATCAGCTGCCCGGCGACACCGAGCAGGGCGCACGTTTGCGCCAGGTCGAAGGTGCGCTGTATTCACTCGTCGAACCCACCCCGGTGGCCGCGCCCCGCCTGCTGGCGCATTCGGCCGAAATGGCGGCGATGCTCGGATTCAGCGAAGCGGATATCGCGACGCCGCAGTTCGCGCAGCTGTTCGGCGGCAATGCGCTGCTCGATGGCATGCAGCCGTACGCGGCGAACTACGGCGGACACCAGTTCGGCCAGTGGGCGGGGCAGTTGGGTGATGGCCGCGCGATCGCGCTGGGCGAGGTGGTCGATGCGGCCGGCGCGCGCTGGGAGCTGCAGCTGAAGGGCGCCGGACTGACGCCGTATTCGCGCGGCGCCGATGGTCGCGCGGTGCTGCGTTCATCCGTGCGTGAATTCCTGTGCAGCGAAGCGATGCATCACCTGGGCGTGCCGACCACGCGCGCGTTGAGCCTGGTGGAAACCGGCGAGCCGGTGTTGCGCGACATGTTCTACGACGGCCACGCAGCACCGGAGCCCGGCGCGATCGTCTGCCGCGTGGCGCCTTCGTTCCTCCGCTTCGGCAACTTCGAATTGCCCGCGTCGCGCGGCGACACCGCGCTGCTGCGGCAGCTGGCCGACTTCACCATCCGGCGCGACTTTCCGGAGCTCGCCGGGCAGGGCGAGGCGTTGTACGCCGAATGGTTCGCTCAGGTGTGCGAACGCACCGCCACGATGGTCGCGCACTGGATGCGCGTGGGTTTCGTGCACGGCGTGATGAACACCGACAACATGTCGATCCTCGGCCTCACTATCGACTACGGCCCGTATGGCTGGATCGACAATTACGACGAGCAATGGACGCCGAACACCACCGACGCCCAGCGCCGCCGCTACCGCTACGGCCAGCAGCCGGACGTGGCATGGTGGAACCTGAGCCGGCTGGCCGGCGCGCTGGCCCCGCTGTTCGAGAGTGTCGAATCGTTGCAGGCGGGGCTGGATCGCTACGCTGCGGCGTACGCCGCCGCCGACCGCCGCAATATCGCCGCCAAGCTGGGCCTGGCCGAATGCCGCGACGACGATGTGGCGCTGATGGCCTCGCTGCGCGATCTCATGCAACAGGCCGAGATCGACATGACGCTGTGGTTCCGCGCGCTGGCCGATCTCGACGCGCAGGCGCCGACGCTGGCACCGATGGACGATGCGTTCTACGACGCATCGAAGCGCCGTGATGCCGAACCGGCGCTGCACGACTGGCTGCTCAGCTACGCCGCGCGGCTGGCGCAGGATCCGCTGACGCCGCAGCAGCGCCGCGAACGCATGCGGACGGCGAACCCGCGTTACGTGCTGCGCAATTATCTGGCGCAGCAGGCGATCGACCGCGCCGAACAGGGCGATGCCGGCGGTATCGCCGAACTGCTGGAGGTGATGCGCCACCCCTACGACGACCAGCCGGGCCGCGAGGCCTTCGCGCAAAAGCGTCCGGACTGGGCACGGCACAAGGCCGGCTGCTCGATGTTGTCGTGCAGTTCCTGAAGCGCGAAACGCAAAGGCCGGCGCATGGCCGGCCTTCGTGGTCGAGATGGTGCCCTCGAGACGATTCGAACGTCCGACCTGCCCCTTAGGAGGGGGCCGCTCTATCCAACTGAGCTACGAGGGCAGCAGCGTGGAAGGATACCGGGGACATGGCGAAAGCGAAACTGACGGAGACCGTACCGAAGGGTTCCATGCGAGCGCGCCGCGACGAGAAAAAGGAGAAAGCTGCGCAGGAGGTGAAACGGCAATCGCACAAGGACATGGGTATCGAACACCCGTGAACCTGCGCGGTTCCGCCTGCCTTTTCTCCCTTTGCGAGAGGCCATCATGAAAGAACGCAAGCCCGCGTCACCGGGTACCAGCGGCTATCCCAAACCGCAGCCACGGCGGAACGACAGGAAGAACATGCCCGGGCCGCAGACCCCGCACGAGCACCAGAACGACCCGGCGCGAAAGCCCGAACCCTCGGGGCATTGAGCGCCGCCGAAGCGCGACGCCGTTCCTGCGCCCTTGAGTGCGGCGCGGTCGATGGACGTCAGGACGGGCAGGCTTCCGCCGCCTGCTAGAATGGGCAATTCCCAGCTTCCATTCAGGTGCCGCCAGGCGCCGCATGTCCAGGAGACCTCCATGTCCCACGCAATCCTCAGCGCGCTCGGCCTCGACGGCGAACAGTCCGGCAGCTATCTCGGCCAGGGCGAATGGTCGAAGACCGCCGATGCCGGCGCGTTGCAGCCGGTGAACCCGGCGACCGGCGAAGTGCTCGGCACGGTGCATGCGTCCAGCGCCGCCGATTACGAGGTGATCGTCAAGCGCGCGCAGGCCGCGTTCAAGGTTTGGCGTACGACGCCCGCGCCGGCACGTGGCGAAGCGGTGCGCCTGTGCGGCGAAGCGCTGCGCAGGCACAAGGATGCGTTGGGTTCGCTGGTCGCGCTGGAGATGGGCAAGATCAAGCCCGAGGGCGACGGCGAAGTGCAGGAGATGATCGACATCGCCGATTTCGCGGTGGGCCAGAGCCGCATGATGTACGGCGCCACCATGCACTCGGAGCGCCCCGGCCATCGCATGTACGACCAGTACCACCCGCTGGGCCTGGTCGGCATCATCAGCGCGTTCAACTTCCCGGTCGCCGTATGGGCGTGGAACGCGATGCTGGCCACCATCGCCGGCGACATCTGCATCTGGAAGCCGTCGCCGAAAACGCCGCTGTCGGCGGTCGCCACCATCCGCATCTGCAACGAAGCGTTGAAGGCCGGCGGTTTCCCGGACCTGTTCTTCCTGTTCAACGATGCCGGCACCGATCTGTCGCAGGGTTTCGTCGACGACAAACGCATTCCGTTGATCAGCTTCACCGGCTCGACCAAGGTCGGCCGCATGGTCGGCGAGCGCGTGGCGCAGCGCATGGGCCGTTCGCTGCTGGAATTG
>Ga0157370_10000785_pt1 | contig 39881 bp, 35 predicted proteins | sample C35metaG_FD_113463 | JGI IMG/M metagenome (GOLD analysis project Ga0157370, IMG submission 113463) | Corn rhizosphere microbial communities from Kellogg Biological Station, Michigan, USA - C3-5 metaG | ecosystem: Host-associated > Plants > Roots > Rhizosphere > Soil | place: USA: Michigan... | reverse complement strand
GGCGCGGCTCGAAGTCCGCCGAGGGTCAGCCAGCCAGCTTACGCAACCCCGGGCGATCCTCGGCGGAGGTCGTCAGGGAGGAAAGGTTTGCAGCAGAGAATACCTGGTAGAAGAGCGCGGGACCAAAGACGCGCTTTTCAAAATCGGCGCTCACGTTCACAGGTTTTCGGCGCAGCCAGGCATCGGAATCCATCATCTCGCAATGCGCGGCGGATCTGACCTACAATGCGTATTCTGGCGCCGAGATCGAAATAGATCAGCACTTTCGGCAGAGGACAGCATCGAAGGCGGCGAGTCGCGCAGGTGAGCCGCGAAGAGCGAACTGTTCGAAAGAAATCATTTTGCGCACGTGATCGGATATCCGCCATGCCGAGCCACAGCGCCTGAAGTACTTTTGCACGTACCCTTCGGGAAGCCCGCGACTGACTTCGAGCTGCAGGAACTGGCCCTCCGCGGCCCGCTCGGGAACCTTGCGGTTCAAGTCGGTCGCGCTGATGCGGAGATCCCAACCCGTGAGTCCCATCTCCGGCAGAAGCATGGCGAGGCTGTACGCTTCCTGGCCTGTGGAGCAGCGGCCGAACACAGGAGCAGCTTTCTCGATTCCCGGCGCTTCTCGACAAGCTCCGGCAGAATGGTGCGCGGAGAGCTTCAACTGCGGCCGGGTCGCGAAAGAACAGGGTCTCGTTTGTGGTCATCACCTCCACGATTTCAAGCCTGATGGCCTGGCTGTTCGGCTTCCGCAGACGGCTGCGCAGGTTCGCTCAGGCTGCATTCCCGGATCAGCTCAATGTCTTCCATTCGGATTTATATAAGCAATCGCGCGATTCGGCACAAAGTTAGCGAAAAACAGGCTCGTTTTCCGGCCGGTCGTCAGCGGGCGAAATCCGCGAACTCCGGGGCGACCTCGAGCGTATAAGTGGTTCAGGGAGAAACATTTGATGATCAGGATTGCTTTCGCCATTGCAGCCGCCCTCGCGCTCGCAGGCTGCGATTTCGAAAACATCGGCCCCGGTGACCGGTTCAAGTCGGATTTCCACTACTCCTACGATGTGAATTCCGGCGCGCGGCTTGATATCGAGAGTTTCAACGGAAGCATCGAGATCGAGGGCTGGGACCAGAACAAAGTCGACGTCGAGGGGACGAAGTATGGAGCCACGGAACAACTCCGCGACGCGATCCGGATTAACATCTCGCCCTCGCCGAGCGCAGTCAGCATTCGGGCGGAGCATCCTTCGGACCTGCACGGATCGATGGGCGCGCGCTTCAGGATACGCGCCCCACGCGATGCCGAGATCGGGCGGGCTGTGACCTCAAACGGGCCGCTTCGAGTCTTCCAATTGGCCGGCGACGCCCATCTGAAGACATCGAACGGCTCTATTCGGGTACAGAACCTGAAAGGCAGCGTCGACGCTCAGACCTCGAACGGCCCCATCGACATCGCGGATTTGCGCGGCGATGCAGTGCTGCATACCTCGAACGGCAGAATCAGCGGCGACGAGATCGGCGGCAATATCGATGCCCAAACCAGCAACGGCGGCATCAACATCCGGCTGGATCACTCGCCTTCCGCTCCGGTCAAACTGCAAACGTCGAACGGCCCGGTCGATCTCACAATGCGGGAACGCCCACATGCGGACGTGCGCGCGAGAACGAACAACGCCGGCATCTCGCTTCACCTGCCGGAGGATACGTCGGCGCGAATCGACGCCTCCACGTCGAACAGCTCGATTTCAAGCGATTTCGACGTTTTCATGCACGGGCAGATTTCGAAGAATCGCGTGGATGGCTCGATTGGCAATGGCGGCCCGATACTGACCCTGAGCACCAGCAACGGGCCGATTCACATCGTGAAAACGGGACGGTAAGCGGGCTCCGCTTAGCCGCGCACGCTCGCGGCCGGGATCTTGCGCAACAGATCTTCCATTTCGGTTCGGCTCTCGCTCCCGATCGCCATGCAATCGATACAGTTCTGCGCCAGCGCAAACTGCAGGCACTGGGTCGCTTTCGATCGCAGGTCGCCCTGGCCGAGAATCTTCATCCCGCGCGCGAACTCAATTTCGACCCACGGCTCTTTCGCCGCCGTGCGAGCGGATGATGCCGCGATCCACTGCTTCGGAGACCACCTCAATCGGGCCCTTCATCCGCACGTTCCAGTCGGCCGGCTTTATTTTGTGCAAAAACAGAATATCGATGTAATCGACGCCGAGCTCCCGGCGAAAACGGTCGATATCGGCCTTCACCGAAGCCGCGCTCGTCGAATTCGTGTTCGAGAGGATGACCGCCTTTTCACGAGGCACGCTCTTCAGGGCCTCGCGAATGTAAGTGTGGCTGCCGTGCTGGTCGGCCGAATCCCAGAAATTGATGCCCTGATCGTAGCCGGCGCGGAAGAGATCGGCGAATCCTTCTACCGCCGGCAGGGCGGGAGGGAAACTTGGGTAACCGAGTTTTCGGGTCTGGTCCGAACTGCCACCCGAGCCACGCGTGCCGGTACCGAGCGCAAGCCGGCTAAGCTCGATCTTCTTCGGGCCAAGTTGGATACGGTGGGTGGCGGACTTCTTTACGTCGCCCGCAAAGAGCTGATCGGAAAGCGGTCAGGGAGACTGCCCCGGCTGTGCCGGTCGAGAGAAATTGGCGCCGGCCGCCGTATACCTGGCGAAGGAGGCGGGCATCGCATCAGCCGGGAATCGGTACGCAAGCTGATGATGCGCGCCGGCCTGTGGCAGGCGAAGCCGCGCAAGTTGCGGGAGGTACACATGTGGCGTCCGCGCCGCAGCTGCCGGGGCGAACTGGCGCAATGGGACACCAGCGTTCATGCATGGCTGGAAAATCGCGGCCCCGACAAGATGTACCTCGTGGCCTTGATCGATGACGCGATGAGCACGCTGTTTGCGCGTTTCGTCTCGGCCGATTCGACCGACCATCACATGCGCGTGCTCTGGAGCTATGTAGAACGTTATGGTCGGCCGCAGGCAGTCTACACCGACAAAGCCAGTCTATTTCAGCCCACGCTTGCGCCGCGCTGGCAGAGCGAAGAGCCGGGGCCGAAGAATGAAACCCAACTGGGACGGGCCTTGCGCGAGATGGGAATCGAGTGGATTGCGGCGCACTCACCCCAGGCAAAAGGCCGAATCGAGCGCTCGTTTTCCACCCTGCAGGATCGGCTGGTGAAGGGTTTGAGAGTGGTCGGGGCGGCGGCTATCGAAGAGGCGAATCGGTATCTGGACGAGGTCTTCCTTCCCGAGTGGAATGAGCGTTTCACCGTCGAAGCGGAGAGCGCGATCGACGCGCACCGGCCGATTGGGGATTGGCTGTGTCTGGCAAGCATTCTGAGCCATGTGGAAACGCGCCAGGTGCAGAACGATTACACGGTCGCGTGGGCGGGCCGGCATTGGCAGATTCCGCGCGCAGCGCTCCGTGTCGAAGCGCGCCTGGATGGCACGCTGCAGGCGCGCGCCGGCGACGCCTTTCTGCAACTGAAGGAATGCGAAAGGCCGGTCCGCACGGCGCAAAAACCGAAGCACAGGCCAAAGCGGTACGTGCCGAGACCCGGCGAAAGCCGGTGGATGGACGGGTTCAGCATCCAACAGCGCAAATTCGTCACAACAGTTAGTCGGATCGATCGACGCCGTTTCTGTCTGCCTGCGGCCCGCCCCGTCGCACCCGCGATGCGGGTCCGGCTGACTCGCCGCCGGTGAAGGCGGCGGGTTGGGCATTTCCCATCGAGATGGAGTATTTCCAATGATGCTATCCGTGAGCTAATGGTCCTGGCGTGACGTTCGGGACGCCGAACCCGCGCCGGGCTGAAGCCGCCGGCCGAGGGGCCACCTACTTGAATGTCGATCCGACTCTGCGATTCGGAGAGAGTGGCATCGGTCAGTGGACCAATCGATCTCCCCCAACTGAAGGTAAATAACCAAGTCCCCATGGTCATCGCCGCTCATGAATCATCGCGGTCTGAACCTCGCAGGAACGCGTCTCCGTCATGATAAAACTAATACCTCAGAAAAGGAGTGCTTCATGTTCCGTCCTTCAACTGTCATGTTCCTCCTCGCGATCAGCTTAAGTTGGGCAAGGGCCCAGACTCCCGCCGCGCGGCCGACCCGCCCTACTCCGCCGACGCGCGATTCGCACACGCCCGGTTATGTTATGTCGAAAGAACTGCCGGACGGCGAAAATGCTCCGGCAACGGTGGATGGCAATTTCATCCTCGGCCCTACCCACAAACCAGCGCCGGAGTCGACGGTGCACGAAGGCGTGCCGCAGGGAACCGTCTACAACTTCAGCATGGAATCGGCCGACAGCAAATTTTATCCCGGAATCGCCCGCGAGTTGAAGAGCCCTGGCGCCCCCGACCCGCTCGATCCCGCCAACGTCACCAGTCATCCTGCTGCCTATACCCGCCGCGTTGCGGTGTATGTCCCTAAACAATATGTTCCCGGCGCCGATGCACCGTTCATCGTAGGAGCCGACGGCCCCGACCGACTGCTGTTCACCGTACTCGACAACCTGATAGCGGAGAAAAAGATTCCGGTGATGATCGCCGTTTCCATAGGTAACGGCGGCGGCGATGCGGCGGGCAGCGAGCGCGGCCTGGAATACGACACCATGTCCGGTCGCTACGCCGAATTCGTCGAGAAGGAAGTTCTGCCGCTGGTCGAAAAACAATACAACGTGAAATTGACGAAAGATCCCGAGGGCCGCGCGACTATGGGAAACAGTTCCGGCGGTTCCTGCGCATTGATAATGGCCTGGTATCATCCCGAGCTGTACCATCGGGTCCTCACCTATTCCGGCAGCTATGTGAACTCGCAGTGGCCGCCAAATCCGAAAACGCCGCATGGCGCCTGGGAGTTTCACGAGAACCTGATCCCTAAAAATCCACGCAAGCCGATCCGGCTGTGGATGGAAGTGGGCGATCGCGACCTTTATACTCCGGACCCGATGCGGAACGATCACGTAGTCGCCAATGAATTCATGGCGCGAGAACTCGCCGCCAAAGGCTATCATTATCAATTCGTGTTCACGCAGAACGCCGGGCACGGCGATCGCGCCGTGAAGCAGCAGACCTTGCCGGAAGCTCTCGAGTATGTGTGGGGAGGCTACGCGCCATCGAAGAATTAGACCCTGGCGCCGGCTTTCGCAGGATTCGCTCGTTCAGTTTCGTCCATGGCGACGAAGCATAATCGGCGCTGGCAAAGCCGCGATGGTATCTGCTTGATTGCGATGCCGTCGCTGCGGCCATAACGGGCCAGTAAGGCGCTGAACGGTCTGCGATCGCTGGACTCAGTCGCCACGAACGTTTTGTCGAAGGCGTACCAGATCTCAACGGGGCCCCGGCGGACATTGCGCTCCACCAGCGTATTGAGCTCACGGCTGACGTTGAATGGCCCGGATCGCGTGCGCCTGGATAGCGCGCTGGTGATTTTCCGAGGCGCCGAAACTGACTTAAATCCCCCAAAGTTAGTGGGACTCCCCGCGCTGCGATCAAACTGTGGTTCGTAACCAGCCTGGATAACTCCCCATAAGTCGCGTCCAGCCGCCGGCCACCCGGCTTGGATGTGTAGTCGCCCATACGCGGATGTGCGCCAGCACGATTCGCCGGAAAGTATTTATGTCCGGAGGGCAGCGATTGCGGATTGAGGCGGACGTGTCCGGGCGGGTCTGCGTCAGACGAAGTCAAGGTTAGAACATATCGGTGGTGAACCAGTCGCCGCGAATTCGCCAGCCGGGTTCAGTTGCATCATCTGTTCAGTAGTGTGGCGTTGCGGGCCCCATGTCGCACGCGCGCTGCGCGAGGCCTCCGCCCGCGTGTGGGAAAATCGAATTTTGAAATACATCCCTGCGCTGCTCGCGCTCATGGTTCTCGCGGCCTGCGGCAGCGCCCCTGAACCCTCGTCGAAAGCGGAATCGGCTCTTCCCGTGGCGCATGTGGACCCGGCCACCGCCGGAGTAATTACGGGAAAGGTTGCATTCACTGGAAAAGCGCCTGTGATGCCCGTGCTCGATATGTCTTCGAATCCCAACTGCGAGCGCGAGCACCGCACGCCGGCGAGAGCCGAAACCGTGGTGGTGAATCCGAACGGCACGCTGCGTTATGTATTCGTGTGGATCAGCCAGGGGCTTCCGAAGGCCCGCTGGACGGCACCCTCCACCTCGGCCTCGCTCGATCAGAAGGGCTGCACTTACCAGCCGCACGTTCTGGGCCTGATGGTGGGCCAGCCGCTCGAGATCCTGAACGACGATCCTGTGAACCACGACGTCCATGCGGAGTGCAAGGTGAACCGCGCATGGAATGAATCGCAACCGCCGCGCGCCGAGCACAAGATCAAGACCTTCGACCACGAAGAGATCCTGTTTCCCGTTACCTGCAACGTGCATCCGTGGATGCGCGCTTACGTTGGAGTTTCACCGCATCCGTTTTTCGCCGTCACGGGCGAGGACGGTACGTTCACGCTCACCGGCGTTCCGCCGGGAACATACACGGTCGAAGCCGTACATGAGAAGTACGGGAGAAAACAGAGCAGCGTCACCCTTTCACCCGGCGGGCGCGCAACAATGGAATTCAGCTATGGCGAATAGCCGATTACGGGAACTCCGGGGGCAGCGTTCCGGACGAGTGTCGGACGTCCATCCGGACGGGCGTGATACTTTGGGTTTTCCGTTGCGCAATTCGATCCAGCATGCCTGCGGCCTCCGGTCCAATCGAGTCGGCGTGCGGGCAAACGGTCTCCTGACTTGATGAGAGACTACATCGCGCTGACCAAGCCTCGCATCACCTGGCTCATTTTGATGAGCACCGGCGTCGGCTTCTTCTTCGGTCTGAAACGAAGCTGGAACGGCTTCGCGGATGTGGTTCTGCTGGCGAATACCCTGATCGGAACCGGCCTGATTGCTTCGGGCACGGCCGCCCTGAATCAGTGGTACGAGCGCGAGGCCGATCGTTTGATGCGGCGCACCTGCCTTCGTCCGCTGCCTTCGGGCAAAATGACCGCCGGCCAGGCGATGTGGTTCGGGATTGCCCTTTCCATTGCGGGTTTCGCTGAACTGGCGGTTACGGTAAATCTGCTGTCCGCAACGTTGGGCGCGCTCACGCTGGCCACGTACCTGTTCATTTATACGCCGCTCAAGCAGCGGTCGCACCTCTCGACCGTGATCGGCGCTGTTCCCGGAGCCATGCCGCCACTCATCGGTTATGCGGCGACGAATGGGTTTCTTACGTGGGAAAGCTGGATTCTGTTTCTTATCCTCTTTGTCTGGCAATTCCCGCATTTCCTCGCGATTGCCTGGATGTACCGCGACGATTATGCGCGTGCGGGGATTCAGATGCTTCCCGTGGTGGAACCCGATGGCTCGTCCACGGCGCGGCAGATTGTTCTCTACGCTTCCACGCTGATTCCTGTGAGCCTTTTCCCGGTGCTCTTCGGGATGTCCGGGATCGTTTATCTTGCCGGCGCGCTGGTGCTGGGCGCGTGGTTTCTCTATACCGGCATTCGGGTCGCTTTCGATCGGACGAGATCCCGCGCGCGGCAGGTGCTGCTCGCATCGGTGGTTTATCTTCCGATGATTTATGGCCTGATGGTTTTCGATCGTCCTTCTTTCTGATGAGAATTACTTTATTGTGTCTGGCGGTTCTGCTCAGCGCCTGCGGTCGTGAGCAACCGCTTCCCGTTCTCGGTCAGGTGCCGCAGTTTCAACTTACGGATCAACTGGGCCATCCCTTCACCCGCTCCGCTCTTGACGGACATGTCTGGGTGGCGGACTTCATCTTCACCCACTGTGAAGGGCCGTGCCCGCGCATGAGCTCCCACATGCGCGCCATCCAGAAGAAGACCGATGCGAGCGTCCGCCTGGTTTCCTTTACCGTGGACCCCGCGAATGACACGCCGCCGGTTCTCGAGTCGTACGGCCGTAACTTCGGGGCGGATAATTCACGCTGGCGATTTCTCACCGGCGACGCGGCGACTCTGAACACGCTCGATCACGACGCGTTCCATCTGGGCTCGGTCGGCGCGGGTCTCGATCACAGTACGCGCTTCGTTCTCATCGACGGGAAAGGACGCATCCGCGGGTATTACGGGATCGCGGAAGGCGATCCCGTGGCGCGCATTTCGAAGGACGCTGCCCGGCTCGAGAAAGAACCGGCTTGAATGTAATTCCTCTGACCTTGATTGCAAAGCTGCCCGCCGTAAACGCCGTTCTGAACGGCTGCGCGGCGGTGCTGCTCGTCTGCGGATTCTTCATGATTCGCCGGCGCCGCATCGAAACGCATCGCCGTTTCATGCTGACGGCCTTCGCGGTTTCGTCGCTGTTTCTGGTCAGCTACCTGATCTACCATTTCAATGCCGGGATCGTTCACTTTGAACACCAGGGCGCCATTCGCACCGTTTATCTCTGGATTCTGGGCACCCACACTGTACTGGCCGCAGCGGTACCTGTGCTCGCGGTGATCACGCTGAGCCGCGGCCTCGCCGCGCGTTTTGACCGGCACCGCGCTATTGCGCGCTGGACCCTGCCCATCTGGCTATACGTCAGCATCACGGGAGTCGTGGTGTATCTCATGCTCTACCACTTGTAGGGCGGGCCGAAAAAAGAAAAAGGAGCGGCCGCGCAGTACGCGATCCGCTCCCCTCTTACCCTAATCTGGTCAATACCGCGCAGAACGGCCGGACTTCGTGGCACGCTCTGCGCGCCTATTCGTCTGCTGCGAACTTATTTCGCCTGACTTTGCGTCGAAGGAGTAGCGGTCTGGTTCCCCGCCTTTTTCGCGTGCTTCTTCGTGTGCTTCTTGGTCGTGGTGGCGGGAGCGTTGCTATTCGCGTCGGCCGGTTTCGTATTCTGCGCGGCGAACGTAAGACCTGCTGTCGCCAGAGTCAGTGAGAGGCCGAGAACGGCCGAAGTGATCTTTTTCATGGTGAGTATCGGGTTCCTTTTCAAGTTCGAGTCGGTTTCTCTTACCGCCTCTGATCTAATAGACGCGCCGGATAATTAACCATTCGTGAAGGCGCAATTAAATGCCGTTCACCGAAGTTTGAACCGTGCACAACGGCCGCCCGAGTGGCGGCCTGTGCACTCACTCTTACCGGAAGGTTTGGCCGCGAGTTTTACTTCGAAACCCGAATCGCCACTACCCCGTGCGCGGGCACTGTCGCGCCGTATCCCGTTGTCGCATCCGCGAGATCCTTGTGCGCCCACAGATCGCGCGCCTTCTTCCCGCGCTCGATCCCCAGATCGGCCCATTTTGCTTTTATCTCGGCCGGCGAAGAGCCGCGGTTGAACATCGCGACCGCGATATCGCCGTTCTCGAGGTTCTTCACCCAGATCTCCGTCTCGCCGTTCTGTGATGCGCGGTGGCCCTGATGCCCGGATTTGTCCTGATCGAGCGCGATGATCTCGCGATTGAGCAGAATCGATTTGGTTTCGTCGCTCATGGTCCGCAGGTCGTTGCCGGCGAGCAGCGGCGCGGCCAGCATGGACCACAGCGTCATATGCGTACGGTATTCATCCGCGGACATTCCGCCATTCCCGACTTCGAGCATGTCGGGATCGTTCCAGTGCCCCGGCGCAGCCCATTTCGCAAGTTCGTTCTGCCCGAAGCCGATGGTTGACATCGACTCCCACGCGTCGCGGATATCGCCTGTGGTGCGCCACGCGTTTCCGCTCACCTTCGGACCCCATTCCCAGACGTTCGCCCGTCCATACTGGCAGAGGCTGAACAGGATGGGCCGCCCGCTCTGCTCGAGCGCATCGCCCATTTTCTGATAGACCGCGTGCATGTCGCTGTCCTCGTAGATAGCGGACGCGCTGCACCAGTCATATTTCAGATAGTCGAAGCCCCAGGCCGCGTATTGCTTTGCGTCCTGTTCTTCGTGTCCGTAGCTGCCCGCGTATCCGGCGCACGTCAGCGGACCAGGCGAAGAATAGATTCCAATCTTCAAACCCTTGCTGTGGACGTAGTCCGCGAGCCCCTTCATGTCGGGGAAACGTTTGTTGGTCGTGATATCGCCGTTCGCATCCCGAGTACCCTGCCACGTATCATCGATATTCACGTAGACGTAACCGGCCGCTTTCATTCCGGAGGAGACCATCGCATCCGCGATGCCGCGAACGCCGGGATCGTCTATCTGGCCGTGGAAATGATTCCAGCTGTTCCATCCCATCGGCGGTGTCTTCGCGAGCCCGTTGTAGCGGACCTCATGCAGCGCGGGCGGCGGAATCTTCGCGGGCGGCAGACCCTCTTTTTCGTCTGTCTTTACCGCAAGCATTTCACTCGGGCCGAATCGTCCGCCGCCGGCGCCGCGACCTCGTCCGCGTCCGCCTGCGGGCGGTATCACCTTCACGTGCAGCCCGTCGTTCTCGAGCGTCCCTTCATACGTCGTGACGCGCGGCTGTCCGCCAAACATGGTCGTCACTTTGAGAGTGAATTTGTTTCCCTCGACAGAACCGGAATCGATCTTTCGCAGGTTGAGGCGTTGCTGGACGAAGCCGGTTACTTCGTTGCCCGATTGCTTCAGCCGGAAGTAAGTATCGTTCGAAGTGCCGTCCGGCCCGGACCTCCGAAACACCCAGCTTCCGCTCAGATCGGCGGCTAGTCCCGGCAATACGCCCACAAATGCAATTCCAATAGCGATGTAAAACCAGGTTAAGCGCTTCACGGTGCGTAGTCTATCGCATGGAGTTTGTAGTCAAGCCGGCAACGGCGAGGAGGAAATCAGCCCCGATCGAAAATCTCGTTCGATTCTTAACGCAACCGCGATGAATTTGTTGAATAAAGCGTGCGACATTGGGATTTGCGATCTGCGCCGGATCGCCAGTCGCCTCGAAGCCGAGTATCAGGTACCGCAAAAGCTGACCACCAGAAAGAGACCCCCGAATGGCGAAAGTAGTTCTTCTCGGATTGGAAATAGCGGCCGCCCGCCAGATCGAACGAGCACTTCAGGACGAAAAACATCGGGTTGTAAACAGATCTCTGGAAGCTTCGGACACGGAAATTCTGGACGCCGATATCGTGTTCGCAAGCGGCGAGGGCGAACAATACCTCGCGCTGCTGAAGCGCGTTCGGGCAGCGAGCCCCGCTCTGCCTTTCGTTGTCGTCACGCGGCTTCCGGAAACCTCGCATTGGCTTGACGCACTCGAGGCCGGGGCTACCGATTATTGTTCCGCTCCGTTCGAACCCCGTCAGATTCGATGGCTAATGGAATCGGCGCTCGCTCGAACCTCTCCCGCGGCGGCATAAACGGCCCCGGTCAAAAAAGAGTAAGCCGCGCCAGGTATGGCATCTGCGCGTCAGCGACGCGCGAGAGTGATAATTGTCGCGCCCCATCCGCCCGCTTCGAGTGGCGCGTCGCCAAAGTTCAGCACGCGAGAGTGGCGCGCCAGAATGCCTCTCACCATTTCGCGCTGAACTCCGATGCCGCGTCCGTGGATAATGCGGAGCGCAGTCATGTTCATCCGTTCAGCCTCGGCAAGATATTCTTCGACGACGGCGCGAACGTCGCAAGGATGCACTGTGTGCAGATCGAGCACATCGGTGATCGGGATCCGGATCGGATCATCCGGGTTGTAGCTCTCATCCATCCGAAATTACGCTCGCGCCGGAGCGCGCCAGACGTCCGTTCTGCGCGATCAAAACGCAAAAAGCCCGGGCCGGATCACCGGACCGGGCTTTTGCCGGATTCAGCGCTTGAAGTCAGCGCTTGAATTCAGGCGCACCTGATGGCCGCTCGGACCCGCTAGGCTCCGGCGCTTGCCAGACGGTATTCACTAACCATCTGTTCCATCTCGTCTTTCAGATGAAGCTTCAGCTTTTTCAGACGATGCTCTTCGATCTCTTCCTGATCTGTAAGAACGTGCTTGTTCTCCAGTTCGTGAACGATTCTGTCGTACTCCAGATGCTGGAGATGGAGTTCACGAAAGCGCTCATTCGTCTGCATCAGGTGCGCTTTGATCTCTTCTTCGATGTTCCGATCCATTCTGGGCATCTCTCCTTGAGTGGAGTTGCCGCGCCGGACCCGATTGGAACGATAGTGGTCCGGTGGGTAGCTTCACTTCCTGCTTGAAGTGCGGAGGCCTTTTCCCTCCGTCTACCAGGAATTTAGCATGAACTTTTCTTCATAACAATGGCGTTAATGCCGGGCGCGTAATAGCCTGGACGAGTACCGATCACGGTCCAGCCTTCGCGTGTGTAAAGCGAAATGGCGCCAGGATTGTTTTCAGCGACTTCGAGGAAGATTGCGCCCCTTGCTTTCCGTCGGAGCATCCTGAGCAGGAGTGTGGCCACGCCTTTCCGTCGCGCCTCAGTCGAAACCCCCAGATTCAACAGCTCAGCTTCCTCATTCGCACTCTGCCGCCACCAGCAGAACCCGGCCACTTTGCCTCCCTGTTCCGCTACCAGAAGCGCGAACATCGAATAGTCGCCCAGCGGCCATTGCGCCGCTTCCGCGCATTCCCGCTGAATTTGGGTGACCTGCCCAAAATCGCGCTCCGCCCCTTCCCGGACGATGATTCCCGATTCGACCAAACCCGATTCCGCCACGGCCGTGCTACGTCTGATAATACGTGCTCCCCCTCCAAAGACTTGCACTCTGCGCGATAGTCATAAGCTGCGCGGCATCGGCAGGCCGCGCAGATGCGGTTTCGCGCGAGGCCGCATCCGTAGATCGCAAGCTGGACCTGATCGAAAGCGGCCGGCTCCGTCCCGGGTCGCGGATCGATTTCGCTCAGGGAGAGTTGAATGCATGGCTCGGCGAACAGGCCAAAGCATACTTTCCCGGGGCCGTCCGCAACATTCGCGTCAGCCTTGGCGCAAACTCCGCCGCCGGCTACGCCGACGTCGATTTCGTGAAGATGAGGCAGGCCGCCACGGGCGAATCGCCGGGGTGGATCATGCGCAACTTGTTCTCAGGCGAGCGCCCGATCGTGGTTCAGGCGCATCTGGTGTCCGCGAACGGCGGCGCGAGAGTGGACCTGGATTCCGTCCGCATCTCCGGAGTTTCCATCGAGGGTCGCGCGCTCGATTTTCTGATCCGCAATTATGTTCGTCCGACGTTCCCGGATCTGAAGCTCGGCGAGTGGTTCCGACTGGCAAACGGCATCAACCGCATCGCCATAACGCCCTCGCGCGCCATGGTCTTCATGGGCCGGCGGCCGGGAGATTCACGCGAGGTGGAGGGCCCGCACCGCTTAATTCGAGTGATCCCCGATTTCCCAGCCAAAAAGCTGGAGAAAATAAGCTTCGATTCGTTTCCATACGCGCCGCGGCGATCCGATATTGTTCACCAGGGCCTCCGAATTACTCCCACCGAACGCGGCCGCCGAACGGCGGCACGAAGGTCGCTCGCGATGCATCCACGCCGGGCTTCGCTCGCACCAGCAAACGACGCATTCGCGGTGGACATAAGCGAATGGTAGCTTCTTTCCACCCGATTGGCGCGTGCGGCGAAAGCTGATCTGTAAGCGTACTTGATGAGTATTCCCGTCGCGTACCGGTACAGCGCGGATAAATTTCGCGGCCTCGCCAAGCCAGACTTAAACTCGCCGCTCGCCCACCAGACTGGCGGCCCAGGTCGCCAGGCGGATATCGTCCTCCTGTGGCAACCCGCTGACAGCGATTGCGCCCACCACTTCGCCGTCGCGCCACACCGGAACGCCACCGCCCCAGCCCACGAAGCGCGGATCTCCGAAATATGCGATGTCGAATCCCTTCTCCGGATGCCTCGCGCGCTCTCCGATTTCCTGGGTGGTCTTGCGTTCGCGCGCCGCCGTCCAGGCCTTGTTCGCGGCGATCGTTATCGACGAGACCGGGGCGCCATCCATTCGCGCGAACGCGATCAACTCTCCGTGGGAATCGGCCACGGCAATCACGGCGCTGCGCGCGCCTTTCGAGACTTCGGCCACGATCGCATCCACGATCCGCCTCGCCTCCGCGTAATCGATCGTTTTCGTCTCGCGCAATCAGTCGCCCTCCGTCCGGGCCTCGCGTCTTTCCGGCGGGGCATCTGGTGAAGACGACCCTTGCCGCGCGCCCAGCTCAGGGTCCAGGCAATCGCGCACCTTCGCTGCAAGCGTCCCGGCAGTATACGGTTTCTGCAGAAACCCGCAGATCCTGACCGGGCCAATCGCCCGCACAGCGTCGCTTTCGTTATAGCCGCTCGAAAGCAGAATGCTGCAATCGGGATTGATGCCCAGTAACCCTCGCGCCGTCTCCTCGCCGGAGAGCCCGGGCATGGTGAGATCGAGCAGGACGAGCGCGATTTCGTGCCCGCGTTCCGAGTAGATGCGCAGGGCGTCCTCGCCGCTGGCCGCGATCTCAGGGAAATACCCGTAGCGTTGTAACGCGGCTCTCGCGGTATGCCGCACGATCTCCTCGTCATCCACGATGAGAATGACCTCGGCACGTTCTCTGGCGACGGGCTCGCGGTTTTTCGCGGGCACATGCCGCGGAACGGCGTCTTCGTCGCTCGAGGGCAGCAGCACCTTGAATGTGCTGCCCTGGCCCGGCGCCGTGTAAACCCGGATTGCGCCTTTATGCGCATGCACGATGCCCTGCGCGGCGGCCAGGCCGAGTCCGCGGCCCGTGCCTTTCGAAGTGAAGAACGGTTCGAAGATCCGGGCCTTCGTTTCAGCATCCATTCCGCATCCGGAATCGTGAACTTCGAGCGTGACGTATTTGCCGGGCGCGATCGCGTTACCCTGGAGATTCTGCTGAATATAAGTTTCGTCGACTTCCTGGGAGCCGGTCGTGATCAAAACCGTTCCGTTGCCGTTGCCGATCGCTTCAGCGGCATTGACCACCAGATTCAGGATGAGCTGCTGAAGCTGCGTCGCATCGCCCGCTACGCAGGGGAGGCGGTGCTCCAGAGTGGTCCGGAGCTGCACATTGGCCGGCATCGAGCACTCGAGCAGAACGCTGATCTCGCTCACCAGATCAGAGAGATCCAGCGGCTCGGACAGGATGCCGCTCTTGCCCGCGTAGGCGAGCAGTTGCCGCGTCAGGTTCGCGGCCCGCTGCGTGGCCTCGATGATGTCGCTCAACATTCTGCGGGCGGGACTCGATCGCGGCACCGTATCGAGCGCCATGCTCGAGTTCCCCAGAATCCCGGTCAGCAGATTGTTGAAATCGTGAGCGACCCCGCCGGCGAGCAGGCCGATGCTTTCGAGACGTTGCGTTTGCTGCAGCTGGGCCTCAAAGCGCGCATGCTCCCGCCGCCACTCGGCTTCCCGGAGTTCCCGCTCCACCACGGCCGGCAGGCGGTTCAGGTGGTCCGTGAGCACATAATCCCGAGCGCCCGCCCGCATAGCCTCGATGGCCGCTTCCTCCTGCCACGGGTCTGCGATTACAACGACCGGAAGCGCTCGATCGTACTCGCGCACAGCTTTCAGCAGTTCCGTGATGCCCGCGCTTGCCGGGACAGAAATGGCGGCTGGCGCGCTTCCACCGGCAGAAGATGCGAACACCATTCCGGGCTGGCTCTCCCGGAGGGTCCCGGCCAGATCACCGCCGGGCTGCGCAATTGTCATTGCCGGCGAGTATCCGCCCTCCGCGAGACTCTTCTCTATCCTTCGGGCAAGGGCGTCGGGAGCTACGACCGTGACGGAAAGCGCTTCAGGCCGGTTCGGCACTGTCGAGGACCTCGTTCACGCCCGCCCAATAAGTTGTCATCGTCGCGAAAATTTCAGTGAATTCCTCGAAATCGAACGGTTTGGTGACAAAGCTGTTGGCGCCCAGCCGGTAGCCCGTCGCAATATCGTCAGGTTCGGTGGAAGTCGTCAGCATGACAACCGGCAAGTGCCGGGTCCGGTCGTCGGCGCGAAGCCGTTCCAGCACCTCGAAACCATTCCATTCCGGCATGTTGATGTCCAGAAAAACGGCGCGCGGCAGCTTCTGGCTGGAGTGGTGCAGTTTGGCGAGGGCGTCGGGCCCGGAGGTCGCCACTTCGAGACGGGCGGCGAGATTTCGTCGCGTCATAGCCCGCCGCGCCAGCGCGATGTCATCGGGGTTGTCCTCGACCAGAAGAACCACGGGGTGCGGCATGAGGGAATCCTGAGATTTTACAATAAGCGAAAATCCGGCTTCCAATCAGATGGAAAAATAAAAAGTCGCGCCCTCATTTTTGTTGCTTTCCGCGCGAATGGTTCCGCCGTGGCGCCGCACAATTCTCTGCGCGGTAGCAAGTCCGATTCCGCTGCCCTCGAATTCCGATTCCGAGTGTAGCCTCTGGAACGGTTTAAAAAGTTTGGCGGCGTGCGCGGCGTCGAACCCCGCCCCGTTGTCCCGAACGAAAAATTCGCGCCTGCCGTCGTGGGACATCCCGCCGAAATCGATCCGCGCCACTTCCCGCCGCGAGCTGAACTTCCAGGCGTTCGAAAGCAGGTTCTCGAGAACGATCCGGATCAGGTTCGGATCGCCTTCAGCCATAAGCCCCGGTTCAATCGATACCTCCACCTTGCGCTCCGGGTTCGCCTCACGCAATCCCTGAATGATGGAGGCCGCGATGTGCGAAATGCCAATCGGTTGTTTTTTCAGCTCCGTTCTAGTCGCGCGGGAAAGATCCAACAGGCTCTGAATGAGCTGGCTCATGCGCCGGACCCCGCGCCGGATACGCCTGAGAAGCTCGTGGGCCGCTTCGTCGAGCTTGTCGCCGTGATCTTCCACAAGGATCGCGCTAAAGCCGTCTATGGCGCGCAAAGGCGCCCGAAGGTCATGCGACACCGAGTACGTGAATGCCTGAAGCTCCTCATTCAGGTTCTCCAATTCGCGCGTTCGGGCGGCGACCTGCTCCTCGAGCGATTCGGCCAGCGTACGATATCTGGTCTCGCTTTGTTCGAGGTTCTCCGCCAGCAGGCGTTCCCGCCCAATCTCACGCCACAACAACAATGACCCTGCGACCGTCAACAGGAACAATGCGGCAGCGGCGGCCTCAATGCTCCACCGGGTGGCCGTTTCCGCCTCGAGCGCCTGACGCGCGAATCGCGCGTACTTCGCTTCTTCCCGGGTCACAAGCTCCGATGTGACCCGGCGAACGGTGTCCATTCGCTGCTTGCCTCTGCCCCTGTCGACAGCCGCGATCGCCTGTTCGCGGTGTCCGGCCTGCGCCAATTGAATGGTCCGCCTCACCCCCTGGACCTTTGCGTCGCCCTCCGACGAAAGCTGTGACACAAGCGCTGCGGCGGCAGGATCGCCCTTCGTCAAGCGGGTGAGATCGTTGAGGTTTTGCGCCCACAATCGCGTGCCCGAGTTGTATGGTCCGAGATACGACGAATCCATCGTGATCAGGAATCCGCGCTGGCCCGTTTCGGCGTCTTTCAGGGCCGAGAGGGCATGCTGGGCGGCGTCGATGATTGCGTGAGCGTGGTCGGATTGTCCGGCGAGGTTCCGGTACTCCTTGTCCCTGGCGGCGAGGTCCACCACGATGAATATCAGAACGAGCAGCGCCCCACTGAGCAGAGCGGCCCCGGAGCGGCCAGCCCGCCATCTTCCCGGCCTGGCTTTCAGTGGTTGCCCGGCCCTCGATGGTTGCAAACAAAGGATTCTAGCACCGGTTGCCGGTTTCCGCCTCTTCCGGCGCGGGCGGTTCGCCTGCGCCGCACAAAACGTGGTTCCCCCTCGAGAGGGCTGCTGCTCCCTTGCGCATCGCCTCAGGGCACTTGACGGCGGCCAGCAGCGATGAGGAACGTTCTATTTTGCGTCGACACCCTTCCGGCGCGCAGGGCCTTCCGGGGCTGTCGGGACATGCGTCAATTCCGTTTGTTGTAACGCGGTAAAATCAGGGTGATCCCCCCAATATGGTCGTCGACGACGTTCTTGCCAAAATTTTCGGTACTCGTAACGAGCGCGAGGTCAAGGCAATGCGTCCCGTCGTGGCGGCCATCAGCGACCTTGAATCCTCTGTCCAGCAGCTTTCCGATGCCGATCTCGCGGCAAAGACGATCGAGTTCAAGGAACGGATTGGGCGCGGTGAATCGCTCGACGACCTCCTGATCGAGGCCTTCGCCGTCTGCCGTGAAGCCGGACGGCGTGTGCTCAACATGCGCCACTTCGATGTCCAGCTGATCGGCGGCATGGTTCTGCACAAGGGCCGCATCGCCGAAATGAAGACCGGCGAAGGCAAAACGCTCGTCGCCACGCTTCCCACCTATTTGAATGCGCTCGGAGGCAAGGGCGTTCATGTAGTTACCGTGAACGATTACCTCGCCCGCCGCGACTCGGATTGGATGGGCCGGCTCTACAAGTTCCTCGGGCTTACCGTCGGCGTCATCGTTCATGATCTCGACGACCGCGAGCGGCAGGAAGCGTACGGGGCCGACATTACGTACGGCACCAACAACGAGTTCGGATTCGACTACCTGCGCGACAACATGAAGTTCAACCTCGCCAACTGCGTGCAGCGGGGCCATAACTTCGCTATCGTGGACGAGGTCGATTCCATCCTCATCGACGAAGCCCGGACGCCGCTCATCATTTCCGGCCCGAGCGAGCAATCGACCGACAAGTACTACAAAGCGAATAAAATCATTCCCCACCTGATTCGGGGCGAGGTGATCGAAGGCAAGGAGCCGGGCGAAAAATACACCACCGGCGATTACACGGTCGATGAGAAGCACCGCTCCTCCGCGCTGACCGAAGAAGGCGTCCTGAAAGTGGAGAAGCTGCTCGGCATCGGCAATATGTACGAGCCGCAGAATGTCGAGTGGAACCACCACATCCAGCAGGCGCTCAAGGCTCACGTCATCTTCCAGCGCGATAAGGACTACGTGGTGAAGGATGGCGAGGTCATCATCGTCGACGAGTTCACCGGGCGCCTGATGCCCGGGCGGCGCTGGAGCGATGGTCTGCACCAGGCCGTGGAAGCCAAGGAAGGCGTCAAAATCGAGCGCGAAAATCAGACGCTCGCCACCATCACCTTCCAGAATTACTTCCGCATGTATAAAAAGCTGGCGGGCATGACTGGTACTGCGGAAACCGAGGCGGCCGAGTTCCAGAAGATCTATAACCTGGACGTGACGGTCATCCCGACCAACAAGCCGATGATCCGCAAGGAGAATACGGACGTCGTTTACCGCACCGAGGACGAGAAGTTCCGCAACGCCGCCAAAGAAATCAAAACCTTCAATGAGCGCGGCCAACCGGTTCTGGTGGGCACGATCTCCGTTGAAAAATCCGAGCGCCTCTCGCAAATGCTCAAAAAGATCGGCGTGAAGCATGAGGTCCTGAACGCCAAGAATCACGAGCGCGAGGCGCACATCGTGGCGCAGGCAGGCAGCAGGGGAGCGGTAACGGTCTCTACCAACATGGCCGGCCGCGGTACCGACATTCTGCTCGGCGGCAACCCCGAATTCATGGCGCGGGACGCCATGGTGAAACAGGGCAAGGATCCTGACCGCCCTGAATTCAAGGCCGACTGGGACCGCATGCTCGCTGACATCAAAGAGCAATGCGCGCGCGAACACGATGAGGTAGTCGCTCTCGGCGGACTGCATATCGTAGGGACCGAACGCCACGACTCGCGGCGCATCGACAACCAGCTTCGCGGACGCGCCGGACGCCAGGGAGACCCCGGCAGCTCCCGATTCTTCCTTTCTCTGCAGGACGATCTGCTGCGCATCTTCGGCGGCGAGCGGATGCAGAACCTGATGCTGCGGCTCGGCATGGAAGAAGATGTGCCGATCGAATCCCGCCTTATCACGAAGCGCATCAAAGCGGCGCAGGAAGCGGTCGAAACCCAGAACTTCGAAGCCCGTAAACACCTGCTCGAGTACGACGACGTCATGAACAAGCAGCGCCAGTCCGTTTACGGAATGCGGCGGCAGCTGCTCGAAGGCGCGGATCAGAAAGACCGCGTCATGGAGATGACGAAGGGCGTGGTGGGCGGCATCGTCGATCAGCATTGTCCCGAAGGCGTACACCCGGAAATGTGGGATATGGCCGGGATCCAGACGGACATGCTGAGCAAGTTCGGCTCGCAGGTGAATCCCGCCGATCTCGCCGGACTCACCGCCGAGGAGATCGAAGACGCGCTGTTCGACCGCGCGAAGGAAACCTACCAGCGCAAAGAGGATCTGGTGGGCGCCGCGCTCATGCGCGAGGCCGAGCGCAACATCATGCTCCACGTGATCGACGATCAGTGGAAGGACCATCTGCTCTCGATGGACCACCTCAAGGAGGGCATCGGGCTGCGCGGCTATGGCCAGAAGGATCCGCTGGTCGAGTACAAGAAGGAATCCTACACGCTGTTCCAGGACATGATGGACCGGATCGAGGACGAGACGGTCCGATATCTTTACTTCCTTCGCTTCGAACAGCAGGCGCCGGGCGTGCCGTTCGCAAACGAGGACGAAGAATACGAGGAAGAAGAGGATACGGAGGCCGAACTCGAGCGGCAGCGTATCGAGGCCGAAAGGGCTGACGAAGAGTTGAGGCGCATAGCGGCGCAATCCGCGGTCCAGGACATGACGCGCAGCATCCAGCGCCAGCATGAAAAGGAGCTGAAAGACCTTCAGTTCCTGGGCACGAACGGGTCAGGCAAAGCCGCGGCGAAGCCGTCCACGAACGGCGCGCCGAAGGTGGGCCGCAACGATCCATGCCCCTGCGGCAGCGGCAAGAAATACAAGAAGTGCCACGGTCAGGCGGCCTGAGCGCCGCCTAGTTACTCTTCCCGCAGCGCCGTCATGGGTTCCAGCCGGGCTGCGCGCAACGCGGGCAGAAAGCTCGCGAGCGCGGCGATCACGATCAACAGCAAGATCGCGATTTCAATGATCAGGGGGCTGGTCGGCTGAATTCCGTAGACGAGCGACTTCGCCGTTCTGGCTGTCGCCAGCGCAAGCGCGCTGCCGACCACGATTCCGATCAGCACCAGCGCGAAACCCTCGCGCAATACCAGCCGCACCACCCTGTTCCGGCTCGAGCCCAGCGCGATCCGAATGCCGATTTCACCGCGCCGCCTCGTGACTCCATAAGAGATCACGCCATATAACCCGACCGCGGCCAGCACCAGCGCCAGAAATCCGAAGAATCCTGAAAGGGCGGCGATCATCCGCTCGCGCAGCAGCGAATCACGAATCTGCGTATGGAAAACGCGAAACTCCATGCTCAGGCCGTCGTTTGTTCCGAGGATTGTCTGCCGCAACTGGCCCATGATGGGACCGAGCGGAAGGTTCGAACGCACGATCAGGTTGATTCCCATACCCGGTTCCCGGTCCTGCGAACGCGCCACGAATACGACCGGAACGAAATCGTCACGCATGTTCTGATACTTCGAATCGGCTACCAGCCCGATGATCTGATAAATCGGCTGAACTTCGTTTACGTTCCCGATAATCCGGAATTGTCTGCCGATCGGATTGGCGCCGCCAAGATACTTCGCGGCGAACTTCCGGTTGACGATTGCGACCGCGGGCGAACCGGCTGTATCGCGCTGGTTGAAATCGCGGCCGGCGATGAGAGGCGTGCCCATGGTTTTGAAATAATCCGTGCTTACGCGATTGAACCAGGGAACGAGCCGCTCCTTCGTGTGCTGGCCGAGGATGTCAATAAATTCGTTCCAGCCACTGCCGCTGATTTGAACGATGTTGGCCGTAGTCGCGCTCTCGACTCCCTGCATAGAGCGGACGCGCGTCAGTAAATCGTCGTACAGGACGCCACGCCGCGCAGGCGTGAAGCCCGTCTGCGAGGCATTGATTCCTGTGATCAGAACGCCGTTTTCCCGGAATCCCGCGTCGAGCGTGAGCAGATGCCGCAGACTGCCACTGAACAAAAGCGCGGCGACCAGCAGGACCAGCGACAGCGCCATCTGACTCACCACAAGCATGCGGCGCAATCCGAATCGCTCGTTTCGGGTGGTCAGGCTGCGGCTCGAAGCTTTCATCGCGGCGGACGGGTTGGAGCGCGAAGCCCGAAGCGCGGGAGCCAGACCGAAAAGCACGCACGTCACAACCGCAACGGCTGCGGTGAATCCGAGTACTCGCCAGTCGAGAGAGAGGGCGAGAGACAGAGGATTCGACCCGGTGCTGATGAATCCGACGAGATAGCGGCTGAGGAACTGGGCCACCACTCCGCCGAACAGCGCGCCCGCGAGCGCGAGCAACAGACTCTCCGCCAGGAGTTGCCGGATTAGGCGGCCGCGGCTCGCGCCCATCGCCGTGCGCACCGCGATTTCGCGCTCGCGCGCCGTGGCGCGAGCTAGCATCAGATTGGCCAGATTGGCGCACGCGATCAGCAGCACCAGTCCGGAAATCGCGAGCAGCAGGTAAAGCGCCTGGTTATATTCGCCGCGCAAGCCGGAAACGCCTGAGCCGCCGCTCTTCGCCTCCAGGGTGTACAGCCTGTAGTATTTCGCCTGATCGGGACGATATGCCGGCGGGACGGTGTTTGCGAAAACGCCGGGAGCAATGGTTTTCAACTGAGCCGTGGCGCGCGCGAGCGTTACGCCAGGCTTCATCCGGCCCATAATGGCCAGCCACCAGTGATGTCGTTTGTCGAGATGACTATCTTCGCCCGAAATCGCCGGCTCGGCGCAGATTGGCGCGGCCACGTCGAAACTGTGGCCTACATCCACGCCGAAGAACTCCGGCGGAGTCACGCCAATGATCGGGGCGTGGTGCCCATCGAGCGAAATCGTCGATCCGATTGCCTTCGGGCTGCCCTGGAACTCGCGTTGCCAGAATGGATAACTGATCACCACGCCGGCGATGCCGCATCCGGGATGATCGTCATTCGTGCTGATCAGCCGTCCGAGAACCGGTTTTACGCCGAGCGTCGCGAAGAAATCGCCGCTCACCCAAAGCCCTTCGGCGGGCCGGATCTCGCCCGCCTCGGCCAGGTTGAAGCGATGATCGCCCCAAGCGAAGATGCCCGAGAACGTCTGCTGCCGGCGCCGGATCTCGTCCCATTGGGCGAAGGTGAAATTTGAATTTCGCGCCGAAAAGTTGCCGGAGCAGCAATGGTCGTTATCGACGATCTTCAGATTCGCGAGCTGTTCGGGATGATCGACCGGAAGCAGCCGGAGCTGGATGGCATCCACAAGCTGAAAGATCGCCGTGTTTGCGCCCACCCCAAGCGCAAGCGAGAGCGCCGAAACCGCGAAAAAAGTGCGATTCAGGCGCAGGAGCCGCGCCGCATGACGCAGATCAGCCCAGGTGCTTTCCGTCCAGCGAGCCGGGTTCATAGGCCTTTTTATATACGAGCCACGGCCGGAAAAGTTTGCGCAAATTCGGCAGGAGGCCCTTCCACCGTTCTGCGACGGTGAGCGGGTCGCCGAAAGTCACCGCCAGTCTGGCGCCCCCGTTGCACGTCGGGTCCGCAGCCGGGTATGACCCGCTTCAGCCCCCATGGTCCGGTGGATCGGAAAACCTGCCGCGAACGTCCATATAATTGATCCTTTCATGAAGCTGTTCTCTTTGTTGCTCCTCGTGCCTGCGGCAGCGTTTCCGGCGATGTTCCCGGAGACCATCGGCCACTGGAAACTATCCGGGACTGCCGCCGCGCAGATCCCCGACCAGAAAGTGTGGCAGGAATATGGGCTGAAGGACTCGCAGAAGGCGACGTACGCCGACGCGGGAAAAACCTGGACCATCTCCGGATACCGGTTCGACGAGGCGACGGGCGCGATGGCCGCTTTCGATGCGGCCCGCCCGGAAGACGCCAGGCCGGTAAAACTGGACGATATCGGCGTTCCCAACGCTGTTGCCCGCGCGGCCGGGGAAATGGTCGCCGCCGGCAATTACCTGTTCGTCATCGAGGGTTACAAGCCGGAGCCGGTCGAGCTGAATCACATTTTTGGCACCGTCCCGAAGTACAGCCGGTCTCCGCTTCCCACGCTCCCGAAGTACATGCCGCCAGGCGCAGAGGCGAACTCGGAGCGCTACATTGTGGGCCCGGAAAGCCTTGCGCGGTACGCCCCCCAGGTCCCAGCGGGTACCGCAGCCTTCCACTTCAATGCGGAGGCTGAAATCGCGAAATACGGCAAACCTGGAGCGGAGACGACCCTTGCGATCTTCACCTACCCGACCATGGAAATGGCTCGCGACCGGTACCCGCACTTTCAGCAGATTCCGGGAGCGGTGGCAAAGCGAACCGGACCTATGGTGGCAGTAGCGCTGAACCCTGCCAGCCCCGACGTCGCCGAGAAGCTCCTCTCCCGCGTCAAGTACGAGGCCGAAGTGACAATTCCCGAACACGTGCCGACCCTGAAGGATAACCCGGTGAATTTGTTCTGGAACATTATGATTCTATGCGGGATTCTGGCCGCGTTGTGCCTGGTTTCCGGCTTGGTAGTAGGGGGACTTCGGCTGTTGGTAAGGCGCTCCGGCGCGGATGGTGACGGCGAGGGAATGATCTCACTGCATCTTTCCGGCCACAACTGAAGCTTGACAGGCTCGCCGCCTACTACTAATGAAAGAGTTCTTCAGCCGAAATCCACAGCAGAGGTAAGCGACTTGGTTTCAGTCGTTTATTCTGTGGATAATTTGGGCTGCAATTTAGCTTGACGGGGACTCTCTCAACGCCGTAATATCCAATCACAAGTTTTTGGCGGTTGTGAAGCCGTCGAAAATGATTCTCCCATCGAACATCACCCTGCTGCGGCAGGGAGAGCGTGAAGCCCACCCCAAACAGGTGGGCTTCAGTGTTTTTGGGGCATCCGACGCCGTGTTTGAGAGTGCTACTACCTGGCGAATCTCGCGCTTCGTACCGGAGGCGGCATCGGCTCTCCGGGCTTCAACGCCGCCCAGAGGATTGCGTTGAGCTTGTCGGGATCGGCGCGGTCGTAGTCTGAAAAATCGAGATCGAGCGAGGCGCGCGCACCCGCGCCTTCGCCGGAGTTCCGGGTCATCAGATCCACCTGGGGATCGATGGCCGGAATCGGATCGAATACGGGATCAGTCGTAAAGCTGTAGTACATCGGTGTGGCCGCAGCGTCGAACTGCGTCATCGTCGGCAGCCCCAAAATGAGCTCCATTGTGTGCACCATCGATGAACTCGTATAGAAGGTGCTGTCCACGGCTCCACGCTTCACCCAAGGCGAAATCACCAGCCCGACGGTGCGGTGGGCATCCACGTGATCGGGACCGTTTTGCGCGTCATCTTCGAGAATGAAAATCGCCGTCTCTTTCCAGAAACGCGACCTGCTGACCGCCTCAACGATCTGACCGACGGCCTGATCGTTGCTCGCTACAGCCGCCGTGGGCGTGAACGCACCAGGCCGGAGCCCCTGGGTGTGGTCTTCTCCAAGGCCCATGACCATGAAATTCGGCCAGTCGCCAGTCGCCTCGGCATCGCGCAGTTCTTTGATGAAGACGGCGGCCTTCTCAGTGTCCCGCGCTCCATGGGATTTCAGCTTCAGCCATTCGAGCGATGCATGATCCCTGAGCGCGGGGGACGCCCTTACTTCCGGCTCGCTTTCGGGGCTCGACACGAAACTTGCTGCCTCGCCGTAGGTGCGGTATGTGAGGCCGTGCTTCTCGCAGTTGTCCCACAGGTACCCGGCGGGGGAAGCGACCAGACGTTCGTCCGCCTCCGGCTGGCCGCGTTTGCTGTAGGAGTTCACCCATGCTTTCTGGGTGAAATCCGTTGCGTAAGCAGCATCGTCCCACTGGTGGCCATCCTGCGAGACTTCGCCGTCAGCATAAAAGTTATCCAGGGTTACATAACGGCGAGCCAGGGTATGAGCATTGGGCGTGGTCTTCCCGCCGAACATGACCAGCTTCGGATCGCTGTTGCCGCGCCCGAGATCGCCGAATACCTGATCGTACGTGCGATTTTCCCGAATGATATAGACGACGTGTTTGATCTTCGGAAATACGTTGCGCTGAATTCTCGCCGCGAGCGCCGAATCGACGTTTTCGGTGGGCGAAGGCACGTTGGCCATCGCCTGTTTCGTGTATGTCGCGAGCTGACGAGCGTCGGGGACGTCGATGATGGAGACGTGTCCGCTCAGCAGTGCGGCAATGTAGTCGTAAGGCTGCGAGGGATTCGGCGCGGTCTGACGGAAGAGCGCCGTCTGCGGCGGATAGTTGTTCCGGAATCCCATGCCTTTGCCCGTGCCGACGTAAAGTTGCTTCCCGTCCGGCGAAATCGCAATTGCGGTGGGATACCAGCCGGTGGGGATGAAGCCGAGAATCTTCGATTCCTGCGCGTTGATGTCGACAACCGCAACATTATTATTGTCGGCATTTGCCACGTACAGCCGCTTGCCATCGGACGACAGCGCGAGCGCATCCGGGGTAGAACCGACGGGCGCTTTCGGATCCATCGAGGTGCGAATCGTTTCAGCTACGCTCCCCCCACGAATTACACTCACGGTATTCGAGCCGGAATTCGCGACGAACAGGCGCCCGTCTTTTGCCCACAGCAGCTCATTCGGATGGCTGCCGACATTGACGCGGCCGGTCTCGGCGAGCGTCTCCGGATCGAAGAAGCTGACCGACCGATCGCCCCAGTTCGAGACGGCCAGAGTTTTGGAATCGGGCGAGAGCGCGGTGGCATAGGGCCGATAACCCGTCTTCACGCTTTTCTGTTCGGCGTGGTCGTCGCCGGACAACCTATATAAGGTGTCGGTCTGGATATTGAGCACGTAGAGCGAGCCCTCCGGCGCAAGCGCGACACCCGAAATGAATCGCCTGTTCTCGTCGAGTCCGGCGATGGCGAGGCCGCTCTCGGCATTCAGTCTGCCGCCCGAATAGCGAACGCGCAACACGGGTTTATCGACCGAGGCCCGCATCGGACTGAGAATACCCATGAGCTGCACCAGTCGGCCGCCTCCGGCCGGAAGCTTGCCGCCGCCGGAGATGTAAGCCGTGCCCGACGACGAATCGAACGCCATTCCATCCCAAGACTTGACCAGGTCGATGCTGGATTCGAGCTTGTGGGATTTAAGATCGATCACGCTGAGGCTGTGATCGTGGAAGCCGCCAGTGTTGACGAGCAGTTTTGACCCGCCCGCAATCACGTACATCTTCATCGGCAGATCGCCGGGCAGCTCAACGTGCTCGCCCGCCGGGGTGATGCGCCACCCGTTTGGAAGAGTCAGCGCTCCATTAGCCGATCTTTGATCCGGCCAGCGAATGCCCGGCTCGCTTTTCTTCGCAATCAGGCGCAGACCGACGAGACATATGGCGATCAGCAACAAATAAAAGACTGAACGTTTCATCGCAGGATGCGGCCATTTTACGCGTTTTCCGCAGGTTGCGGGTTACATTCCGGTTGGGGAATGGAACAAAATGCCTGAGAAAATCTTCCTGGTGGCAGGGGAATGCCCGAGATCCGGACGATTCGACGGTAACGCACACTTGCCAGCAAGGCAATGTAAGTTGTTGAGGACAGCGGAAATTTCGGCCGTGATCGCGGGGAGCAGAGCGCGGCGAAGTGGGTTCGTTTTTTCGAGTAGTAGTGGAGTTGGGTGAGGTGGCCGGCCGGATCGGGCTATCGCTTCACAATGCGAAGCCTGCCGGTTTTTCCCAATCGCTCTCGAACACAACACGGCTTATGGGATTTCTCTTCCGCTCCGGGGGACGCGGTTCGGCCGGATAGCCGATGGCGAAAGCGGCTCCAATTTCGAAGTCTTCCGGGACATGAAAGATTTCCCGCGCCTTCGCCGTATCGAAGCCGCCCATTCCGTGGACCCGCAGACCGAGCGCTACCGCTTCGATCATCATGGTGGAAAGAGCCATTCCCGCGTCGTGAATTCCGAACCGGTTGGGAGAGTTGTTATGGGTGAAGGTTTTCTTTCCTGCGCTGAATCCGAGGACCGGGGCCGATTTTGCCCACTGCTGGTTCTTCTCTGCGAGGATACCCAGAATCCGTTCCCACTGCTCGCGATTCGACTTTCGGGCAACAACAAACCGCCACGGCTGTTCATTGAAACAGGATGCGGATGAGTTCGCAGCCTCGAACAGCGCACGCAAAGCGTCCGGCGAGGGCTCCGTTTCGGAGAATGCTCTCGGACTCCAGCGCTCGTGGATAAGGTCATGGACGGGGTTGTTGTTGATCTCGGAAAGCGGTCTCGGCATTGGTCCGTTCTGGTTCAGAGATGATCCAGACTTGCGGCTGGTCGCAAATGCGCGAACGGGTGAGCAAGGGTTGTGCCCGGCTGCGGATTGCGGGCTTCGCTATCATCGGATTTGCCGGATAACAAGTTACAAGTGATTCCGCTCGGCGGCCTCGGCGAGTTCGGAATGCACATGATGGCCCTGCAGTATGGCGACGACATCATCGTCATCGACGCGGGCATGATGTTCCCCGAAGACGAGCTTCTCGGCGTCGATATCGTCACGCCGGACCTTACGTTCCTCAAGGAAAACCGGGAACACGTCCGGGCGCTGTTCCTCACGCACGGGCACGAAGATCATATTGGAGCCGTCGCGTTTTTCCTCGACGAATTCGATGTGCCGGTCTATGGGACTGCGTTCACCCTTTCGCTGGTCGAGCGGCGCATCGAGGAATACGATCTCGAGCACGAAGTGCAACTGCGGCCGGTGAAGCCGAAACAGTTCGTCGAGGAAGGCCCGTTCAAAGTCGAGTTCGTTCATGTGACGCATTCGATCGTGAGCGCCGTCGCGCTTGCGGTTACGACTCCGGTTGGGGTCGTGATTCATACGGGCGATTTCAAAGTCGATCCCACTCCGACCGACAACGAGCTGTTCGATCTGCACACGCTCGCCGATTACGGCAAGCGCGGCGTCCTGCTTTTGCTTTCCGATTCGACCAATGCGGACCGCCCGGGTTACTCGGAATCGGAGCGCGCGGTGCGGCCGCGGTTCGAGGACATTTTCAACCGCTCGGAAAACAAGCTCCTCATTTCCTGCTTCAGCTCTTCAATTCACCGGCTGCAGCAGATTATGGATCTCTCCCAGGAGTTCGGCCGCAAGGTCGCCATCGTGGGTCGCAGCATGATTGCGGTGACGGAGATCGCGCACAACCACGGGCTGCTCGATATTCCCGATGGCGTGTTGATACGGCCGCAGGATGTGGCGGAGGCCAGGCCGTCGCGGGTGACCGTGGTGATTTCCGGGACCCAGGGGGAACCGATGTCCGCGCTTTCCCGCGTGGCGGTGGACAACCACAAACATATATCGGTGAAGCCGGGCGATACGGTGGTGCTCAGCTCGCGCATCATCCCCGGGAACGAGAAGACGATTTTCCGGATGATCGATCATCTGGCGAAGCGTGGCGCCGACGTGATGTACGGCAGCATGAACCCGCCGTTGCACGTCTCCGGGCATGGGTCAAGCGAAGAGTTGCGGCTGGTGCTCAATCTGGTGCGGCCGAAGTATTTCGTGCCGATTCATGGCGAGTACCGGCAGCTTTCGAAACACGCGCGGCTGGCCGAGCATCTGCGCCACGTGGGCCTGCAGGAGACGTTTGTGCTCGAGACCGGCGAGGTTCTGGAACTGGATGGGCAAAATGCCCGCAAGGCCGGACGCGTGACTGTGGGGCGCGTCTGCATTGATTCCGGGGCGGCCGGCGAAGTCGTCGGGGACATGGTGATCCGCGACCGGCGCGTCATTTCGGAAGACGGCATCGTGCTGCCAATCCTTGCGATCAACCGGCACACCGGGAAAATCGAATCTTCGCCGGAACTGGTGAGCCGCGGCTTCGCGCTCGAATCCGATACGGAGTTCATGCGGGCCGCGCGCGAGTCCGTGATTCGAACGCTCGAGTCCTCGAATGAAGAGGAAAAGACGGACTGGGGCGTGATGAAGGAAAAGATCCGCGCGGATCTGAAGCGGTTCATCAACCGGGAAGCGGAACGAAGACCGCTGATTTTCCCGGTGATTCTGGAAATTTAAAAGAATGGCCACAGATGAATGCGGATAAACACGGATTAAGAACAAGGGGTTTATATCGGCGTTTATCTGTCGCTAATTTACATTCCGGTCCATCAGATCCAGCCGAGGGCGGCCCTGAGCACGATCCAGGTTTTTTCGGCTCCGGAAAGCGAGATACGTCGTGAAAGCACGTCGTAATGCGATTCGGAGACGTGTTCGAGCAGGCTGGAATAGATGGCGATAAGCGCCCAGAGTGAGGCGCGGGCTTCGCGGTCCACCAGATCCAGCAATCCGGAAGATTCCCGATAATACCCACGCGCACGTTCGATTTCGAATTCCATCAGGCGCCCGAACGGTTCCGTGCGGCGCGCGAACCGAAGGTCATCCGGTGAAACGCCGAACCGATCCAGATCTTCCGCAGGGATGTAAATGCGACCGAGGCCGGCGTCTTCGCGGATATCGCGAAGTATATTCGTCAACTGAAACGCGATGCCGCATTTTTCGGCGAGCGGCAGCGCATCGGGCGAGTGGAAACCGAAAATGCGGATCGTGGTGAGGCCAACGACCGATGCGACGCGATAACAATATCGATACAACTCGTCGAAAGTCGAGAGGGTCCGTGGCTCGAGATCGGAGGCGACGCCTTCGATCATTTCGTCGAAGTACTCGTGCGGGATCTTATAACGCGCAAGCGTGTCGAGGAAGGCGGGCCAGAGGGGCTCCGGGCCCGGACTCCCAGCGAGCGCCGCATGGAGCGCGCCGCGCCATTTTTCGATCGCGGATCGGGAAGCGCCGGGCTCATCGCTCAGATCGTCGCAATATCGCATGAACGCGTACATGGCGCACATGGCGTTCTTGCGGTCTTCGGGTAACAGGATGAAGGAATAATAGAAATTGCGCGCGCGGCGTTTCGCCACCCCGCGGCACCAAAGATACGATTCGGTTTCAGAGATCATGCAGCCGGCGCGAATGCGGCATGACCGACCGCGCTCACGAGAAGGCGAACTCGCTCGAGTTTCGAGATTTTTGGGCGGGCGCTCAGCACATCGTAATTTCGGCGCTCGATTATTTCCAGAATCTTCATTCCGCCGCGGCTGAACAGTTCGAGATCGATGGAGAGGCGGCGGTTCACCATCCGGGCGAGGGGAAGGCCACGCTCGAAGAAGCCGCGCGCTATGTCAACCGCCTCGGACATGATCGCGCGGAAACGCTCATCATAGCGATGCGCGAAAAGATCCTCTACCGAGTAATTGTTCCGGGATAGTAAGTCGAGGGGCAGGTAAACGCGGTCTTTTTCCTGATCGACAGTAACATCCTGCCAGAAGTTAGCCAGTTGCAGGCCGGTACAGGTAGCGTCCGATAAGTTCTGCCTTTCGGCATCCCCGTAACCACACAAATAGAGGACGAGCCTTCCTACAGGGTTGGCCGAATAGAGGCAGTAATTGAAAACGTCGGTCCAGGTTTCGTATCGGGTGACTGTCTGATCCTGAACGAAGGCTTTGATGAGATCGGCGAATGGCTGCTTCGGGATATTGTATTTCCGGACGGTTGCCCGTAGCGCGACGAAGACAGGATGACGCGCCTCGCCCGCATACATGGCGTCGAGCTCGTGCGACCACCATTCGAGCAGCCGCAGACTTTCCCGGGTATCGCCGATTTCGTCACCCAGATCATCGGCCCAGCGGCAATAAGAGTAGACGTTATAGAAATCCTGGTGAAGGCGCTTCGGCAGCAGAAAACTGACGACGTGGAAGTTTTCGTAGTGATGCGTCGCGAGCCACCGCGTATAGGTTTCCGATTCCGGGTGAGTCCAGATGCGTCCGAGCGCCGCCGCATCTCCGACGAACTCGCGCGGGAGCAGGGCAGCCCCGGTCATGGAATGATGGCTGTTTTGAGGGCCGCGCCGCCTTCCATCAGGCGTGCGAGCACTTCCGAAATTCGTTCGAGCGGTTCCTCGGCTTCAACGAAATCGCTGGCCGTAATATCGCCGTTCACGATGAATTCGAGCGCCTTCGAAATGGACGCCGGCGTGTGATGGAACGTCGCTTTACAGGTGATCTCGGAGTAATGCAGGATATTCGTGTCCAGCCGGACGCGCGTTCCGGCCGGCGTGCCGCCGAAGAAGTTCACGGTACCGCCGCGCCGAAGCATATCGACGGCCATGTTCCACGTTTCCGGTTTTCCGACGGCTTCAATGACGATATCGGCGCCTCTGCCGCCTGTCATTTCCCGGATGGCTGCAACAGGGTCGCCGGTATCTTCCGTGGCCACGATACGATCGGCTCCGAGGCGCAGCGATTTGGCGAGTTTCAAGCGGCGGCGGCCGACGGAAATGACGCGCGCCCCGCGCAGTTTCGCGAGCTTCACGAACATTGACCCGATGGGGCCCGCGCCGACCACGACGACGGTATCTCCCGGCTGTAAGTCTGTGTCTTCAATACCTCGTACGACACAGGCGAGAGGTTCAACCAGCGCCGCATCCCGGTAAGCGAGATTCGCCGGAATGACATGCGTGTTCAGACGAACGATGCGGCCCGGTATGCGGATATATTCGGCATAAGCGCCATTATTAAAGAGAAGATCTTCGCAAAGATTCTCTTTTCCGCGACGGCAGTAAAAGCAATTGAGGCAGGGCGCGGAATTGGCCGCGACGACGCGCTGCCCAACTTCGAATTGCGTGACGCGATCGCCCGCGATAACGATATCGCCGGCCAACTCGTGGCCGAACAGCGCCGGCGGCACGATCATCCTGGCGTGATAGCCACGCCGGAAAACTTTTACATCGGTACCACAGGTGAGTGCAGCCCGTACGCGCACCAGGAGATCTTCGGGACCGATCTCGGGTACCGGTACGCGCTCAAGCTGCACGTGCTCTTTGCCGTAAAGTACGGCGGCGAGCATCGTATTGCTCATGCTGACAATTCCTGCGGACATACGATTACCTTTAATGGGTTCTCACCTGGAAAGTCGCCCGGGTGCGTGGCAAGCCTGAAAGCAAACTCAATCTTATCAAGCGGAACGCGATGAGAGATTAATAAATCTAAAGGTAACTTCCCTCCGAAAACCAGCTCGGCTGACTGCTTTTGCAGGTCTACAGATGCGCTGTAAGATCCCATCAACGATCTTTCATACACGCAAATACTCGCGCCCGAAAGTTCAATACGTTCTTTGTCTGAGGTCTGGGCGAAAAGCATGATTTTCGCCCCCGGCCTCGAGACTCGAACGGCCTCTTCGACCAGTCCTTTGGCGGCTGTAGCGACGAACACCATGTCGCAGCCCCGGTTTTCAGTCAGGCGTGAAATGGTGGCAGTCACATCCTCCCAGCGCGGATCGAAGGCGAAATGCGAGCCACAGCGCCGTGAGAGCGCAAGCCGGGAAGAGATCGTATCCGTGGTTACGATTGTGCAGCCGCGCAGCGAGAGAAGCATGGTGAACAGCAGTCCGATAGGACCCTGGCCCTGCACCATGACGACATCATCCGGCTGCGGATCGCACTGTTCCACGGCTTTCAGGCACGTATTTACCGGCTCAACGAACGCCGCCACCTCAAAGGGGACGCCATCTGGTATTTTCTCCACGCCGCGCTCGACGATCCAGTTCATGGCTCTGACATATTGAGCGAAGCCGCCGCCTGCCGGTTCGAACCCCGCGGTGACGCCCACGCGCTTGTAAACAGGGCATTGGGCATAGAGTTTCCGAAGGCAGTAGAAGCATTTTCCACAGGGAATGTGGTGAAAGACGATGACGCGATCGCCCGGCTTATAGCGCGACACGCCGCGGCCCACATGAGCGACCACCCCGGCGGTTTCGTGGCCATAAATGCGAGGCGGCGGGAGCAGATTGTATTCGATCTTTTTCAGATCCGTGTGGCAGACCCCGCACGCGTGAACGCGGATAAGGATCTCGCCCTCGCACACTTCGGGAGTGTCGACCGAATCGACGGAGATGCGGCTCTCGCCTCGATAAACGGCGGCTCGCATGCTTCGCGGAGGCGCGTCCGGGGAATCGGAAGCCTCAAAATTCGCAGTGAGCAAGGAATTCTCCAAGGTTTTTGGCGGCTGCGGCGGTGCGTTTTTGCAACCGGATGAGTTCGCCAAAGCGGCTGGGCGGGTTCAACATAGCGCCGGCAATGAGGCGAATGGCGCTGAAGCGTCCATCGGGTCTGAGAGCAGCGCTGAAATTATTCTCGAAATCTTCCGCCGCCAGATCGCTGATCGCGCGCACACAGAAAAACGGAGCATGATATTCCGATGCTGCTCGCGCCACGCCCGCCGCCTCCATTTCTACCACCGATGCGCCGGATCTGAAATGGTCGCGTTTTTCACGCGCGGTCTGCGCGACGGTTTCAATAGTGTGTACGACACCTGAACGAAACGGCCCCACCACACGCGGCTGCTCACAGGGAAAGGTATCGCCATTTGCGCAAACCAGATCGGCGACAACGATATCGCCGGCGCGCAGCGCGGGATCGGCTGCACCACCGAAACCGATGTTCCAGATCTGGGCCGGCTGCGGAATCTGCCTCGCGGCGGCGTACGCGCGCCTCGCGCCCGCGCCATTGGCGATGGCGATCATGGGACGGCCGCGCCAGAGGCCGCTTCTCATCCAGTGCGACTGAGAAGAAACGATCTCGAGACTGGACCATTTCTCCACCCAAGGGGCGCACTCGCGGGGATCGGCGGCGATGAAGACAACGGGCGCGTTCACGCTGCTCCCGCGTGTTTTACGTGTTTCACTCGCTCGAACCATTCGACCGCCCGAGCCAGCGCGATGCGCGCAGGCTGTGGCGAATACCCGAGCTCACGGGCGGCCTTTTCATGCGATACCCACATTTTCTTTTTCGCCATGCGGACCGCATCGAGCGGAGCGCGCGGGGGCCGGCCGGTGATGCGCGCGATGGCGGTGGTGATCACGCCCGCCGCGTAAGCTATGGCATACGGCAACTGAAGGGAAGGAGCTTTTCGCCCTGTGATGGTTGCAAGCTCGGCGAGAATGTCGCGGAGCGTCATATTTTCCGAGCCGAGGACATAGCGCTCGCCCGTGCGGCCGCGCTCGGCGGCGAGCAGATGGCCGAGGGCGACATCGCGCACATCAACCACATTGAGGCCGGTATCGATGAAGGCCGGCATGGCGCCGTTCAGGAAATCCACCACGATCTGGCCCGTGGGCGTTGGCTTGAAGTCGTGGTCGCCCATGGGCGCGGTCGGGTTCACGATGACGACCGGGAGGCCGGCCGCGGCGAAATCCAGGGCAACCCGCTCGGCGAGGAACTTCGACCGTTTATAAGCGCCGCTCATCATCCCGATCGAGGTGGGTTGTGTTTCATCGCCGATACCGTCTTCAGGCGCTCCGATGCACCCGACGGTGCTGGTATAGACGATCCGCTCAATCCCGGCGCTTCGGGCGGATTCCAGGACATTACGCGTGCCATCGACATTCGAGCGATAGAGTTCGTCCGGATTTTTCGACCACAGCCGGTAATCCGCGGCGACGTGGAAGAGCAGGGAACAGCCGGCAGTGGCCCGATCAAGCGACGCGCGGTCGCGGAGATCGCCTTCGATCCGTTCAACGTCGAGCTCAGGAACGACGCTTGAACGGCGGACCAGCGCCCGCACTTTATATCCACGTTCGAGAAGAAGACGCGCGACGTGCCAGCCGACAAAGCCGGAGGCGCCGGTGACAAGTGCAGGTTTCATGCCGTCCGCGCAGGAAACATTCAGATGTTCTGCAGTCTGGTGAAAGTCGCGAGAGCCAGCAACGGAAAATAAATCCGGTAGTAATGATAGTTGAGATAGAAGACCTTGGGGAAACCCGTTCCGGTGGCCAGCTCTTCATCCCAGGATCCGTCTGAGTTCTGGGTTCGCAGCAGGTACTCGATGCCATGCTGGACGGTGGAGCTGTAGGTGTCGCCCCCCGCCATCAGGCCCAGCAGCGCCCATGAGGTTTGTGAAGGAGTGCTCGGCGCGGGAGTAAACGCGGAATTATCGTAGCTGGCGCAGCTTTCACCCCATCCGCCATCCGGATTCTGCACCGAGCGCAGCCATTCATTCGCGCGCTGGATGTGCGGTTCATGATCGTCCTCATGCATGGCGTTCAAACCGCGCAACGCGAAGCATGTTCCGTAGATATAGGCGACCCCCCAGCGGCCGTACCAGCTTCCATCCTGGAGCTGCGTTCGGATCAGGTAATCGATACCGCGCCGCGCCGCCGGATGCGTGCGCGTGAAGCCGTGCGCGGCGAGCGCTTCGAGGGTGCGGCCTGTGATATCGGCGCAGGTCGGATCGAGCATCGCGTTGTGATCCGCGAAGGGGACATGCGTCAGGATTTCCCAGTTGCTATCTACATCGAAAGCGGCCCAGCCGCCGTCTTTCGACTGCATCGCGAACAGCCAGTCAAGCGCGCGCCGTCGTGTTGCGGATTCGGCTGCGGCCTCCGAAGCCCGCATGTGATGGAAGGCGAGCATCACCATCGCGGTGTCGTCGATATCCGGATACCAGTCGTTGCGAAATTCGAACGCCCAGCCGGAGGGCTCGATCTCCGGCCGCTTTACGGACCAGTCGCCTCTGCGGCGTATTTCGCGGGCCAGCAGCCAGTTTGCGGCCTTCGTGAGGGCCGGGTGATTGCCATAACCCGCCTCGCCCAGCGCGTAGGCAGCGATGGCGGTGTCCCACACGGGCGAAAAGCACGGCTGGAAAAACAGCTCAGATGTTCCGTCATCCACCATCAGGGCATCGAACTGGCGAATGGCTTCTACCCGCACCGGGTGATCTTCCGGATAGCCGAGAACATCGAGCGCCATCACCGAATACTGCATCGGAGGGTAGATGGCCCCGAGCCCTTCGGAATATTTCATGCGCTCGAGCATCCAGTGTTCGCATTTGCGGATGGCGGCTTTGCGGATGCGCGCGAAACCGTACTTTTCCCACAATTTGAGAATCTTGTCCGAATGGATGAAGGTGCGGCGCCAGCTTAGCCAGGAATCGTGGGCGTCGAACCCGATGCTCTTTCCGGGAATGAAAAGCTCGTCCAGATTGAAGCCTTTCGGTACGGGCCGTTTCGGGTCGTGCGCATGGACAATGGCGAGCGAAACCACGATGGCGCGAGTCCACGAAGACATTTGATACAGCAGATTGCCGGGAAGAAGCAGGACTTCCGGCGGGATGCTGGGTGTGCCTTCGCGCGGGTACAGATCGAAAAGGCTCAGGTTGACCTTGGTATAGCTGTTCGCGGCCTGAATTCCGCCGAGCGCATTGATGCGCTCGCGCAGGCGCCGCATGCGTTCGTCATCGCTCGGGACTCCGGCGACTTTGAGGGCGAAATACGCCTTCACGCAGGCGCTGATCTCGCTCGGACCTTTGGCGTAGATGTTAAAGCCGCCGTCCGGAAGCTGCCGCGAAAGGATCCGATTCACCGCCCGGGCGATGCGATCCCGCGAAGGCGGGTTCCAAATGCCGGACTCGGTGGACCAGGCGGTGGGCGGATACAGCCAGAGCTGAAACAGGATGTAATCGGATTCGAGAGTGGTATCAGCAGTAAGGAGAGCGCACCAGTAACCTTCATTATTCTGGAGGGAAAGCAGGTGCTCGGCTGCGCGGCGGATCTTCGCCTGAGCGCCTTCGATGAGCCGTTCAGAAACCTGAAGCGCCGACGTCATCTGCCGATGCCGACAAGCTGCGCGCCGTTATTGAGCTCGGAGGGAAGCGAGAAGCGAACGTCTTCGTCCACCATCTCGACCTCTTCAAGCTGGCCATATCCGTTCTCGCGGAGCGCCGCGACGATATCTTCCACCAGATATTCCGGGGCCGATGCTCCGGCCGTGACGCCCACATTCACTACGCCATCAAACCAGTGGGGATCGACTTCCGACCAATCGTTCACAAGGTACGACGGAACACCATAATTCTGGCCGACTTCCACCAGCCGCCTGGAGTTCGAGCTGTTGGAAGAGCCGACGACCAGCAGCAGATCGCAGTGTTTCGAAACGCCCTTTACCGCCATCTGGCGATTTTCGGTGGCGTAACAAATGTCCTGCGATTTCGGAGAGCGAATCATCGGGAATCTTTGTTGCAGACGCGCGACGATGTGAACGGTTTCATCAAGGCTGAGCGTCGTCTGCGTGAGATAAGCTACACGCTCGGAATCCTCGATCTGCAGCGCGTCGACGTCCTCCACTGATTCGACCAGAACCATACGATTCGGCGCCTCGCCCAGAGTGCCGATGACCTCATCATGGTTCTTGTGGCCGATCAGCACAATAGTGTAGCCTTCGCGCGCGAACTTCACCGCTTCCAGATGAACCTTGGTGACCAGCGGGCAAGTGGCATCGATAATCGCGAGCCCTCGTTCCTTCGCCTGTTTCCGTACTTCCGGCGAAACGCCATGGGCGCTGAAGATTGCGCGGGCGCCTGCGGGCACTTCTTCCAGCTCTTCCACGAAAATGGCTCCCATTTCGCGGAGTTCGTCCACGACATGCCTGTTGTGGACAATCTCTTTGCGGACGTAAACCGGCGGTCCGTACAGGTTAAGAGCGATTTTCACCACATCAATGGCCCGAACCACGCCGGCGCAGAAACCACGCGGCTTCAGAAGGTAGATCTTCTTCTCTCCGCTGGTATTGGCGGCGATCGGTTTCAGAGGCATGTGGATGAATCCCGAGTATATCATTCTTAAGGGACTTAGCCCCAAAACAGAAACGAGTTAAAGCCGGAACAAAACCATGAAAATAGCCCGTTTCACGCAAGCTTTCGGGTTTGAAAATCTACGGTTCGATGAGGTTCCGGATCCCTCGCCCGGACCCGGACAGGCTGTGGTCCGGGTACGTGCGTGTTCTCTCAATTTCCGCGATCTGCTGGTGGCCAGAGGGTCTTATGGACGCGCGGTGAAGGCGCCGCTTACTCCGCTTTCCGATGGCGCGGGCGAAGTGGTGGCGGTAGGCGAGGGCGTAACGCGGGTGAAACCCGGCGACCGCGTGTGCGGGATCTTCTTCCAGAGTTGGATCGAAGGAGAGATCGACGATGACAAGTCGGCTTCGGCAATGGGCGGGGCCATCAACGGGATATTGGCTGAGAAGGTCTGTCTCAGCGCCGATGGACTGGTTCATGCGCCGTCCCATCTCTCGTTTGAGGAAGCCGCGACCCTGCCCTGCGCGGCGGTGACGGCGTGGAATTCGCTTTTCCACTCGGGCCGGCTGCAACCCGGCGAGTCCGTACTGGTGCAGGGATCGGGCGGCGTTTCCGTATTTGCGCTGCAGTTCGCGAAGCTGGCGGGGGCGCGCGTGATTGCCACATCCAGCAGCGACGTGAAGCTGGATCGCCTGAAAGCAATGGGCGCGGACACCGGCGTGAATTACAAGACAACGCCCGAGTGGGACAAGCCCGCGCGCGCTTTCACGAACGGGGTGGGGGTGGACCACGTGATCGAAGTCGGCGGGGCCGGGACGTTGCCGTTGTCTTTAAAAGCGGTGCGGCGGGCAGGGCATATTGCGCTGATCGGGGTTCTGACGGGCGGAGGCGAAGTGGACCCACGGATGATCTTCGTCAAATCCGTTCGGGTTCAGGGCATTTATGTGGGATCCAGAAAGATGTTCGAGAAGATGAATCGGGCGGTTGAAAGCTCGGGGATGCGGCCGGTAATCGACCGCGTGTTCGAGTTCGAGCAGACTATTGAGGCAATGCGTTACATGGAATCCGGGTCGCATTTCGGTAAGGTTTGTATTCGTGTCAACGCAAGATAGAAAGTTCCTAATCGCTGCTGGCCGTCGTCGACGTGCTCGCAGGAATGCACAAGGGGCGGCAGCCCTCTTATAACGGGAGCCGCACTTTGGGCGGCGTGGGGGAACCCGCCCACCCCGGCCTTTCCCCTGGGGGAAACGGGAAAGGGGGAGAGGATTCCTTGCTGCCGCAGGCTGTTTCTTTTTGCGTTCGAAGCCGAGCTCGCGGTGTCTTCGAGCGGTTGCCGGTGTTGGAGGGCGCGGATACCAATGGCCCGTCGGCGGCGGTCGGCGCTGTAACATTTTCTGTGTAAATTGTTTTCTGGTAGTTTGGCTTGAGGTTTCCTGTTTTCGTTTTCCGGGATGACGGAAGGAGCCCGTAGGGCGACTGAAGTAATCTCGGAAAACGGCGGCG
>Ga0157370_10000783_pt1 | contig 39902 bp, 27 predicted proteins | sample C35metaG_FD_113463 | JGI IMG/M metagenome (GOLD analysis project Ga0157370, IMG submission 113463) | Corn rhizosphere microbial communities from Kellogg Biological Station, Michigan, USA - C3-5 metaG | ecosystem: Host-associated > Plants > Roots > Rhizosphere > Soil | place: USA: Michigan... | reverse complement strand
GCCCCGCTCGCGGGGTTGCGAGGTCTGCGATATGTGTTTCTCGGTGGCAACATGTACAAACCGATGCGGCTTGACTCGTTGGCCGCCTTCGCAGGGCTCGGCGACGTGGAGGTTCTCACATTGCACAACGTTCGCGTCCGCGATCGCGATCTGCGGCCGCTGCACAGCTTGCACAAGCTCAGACGGTTGGAATTGCCAGACCACTTCCCCGTCGCTCAGTTCGCCGCTCTTGCCGCGGCGTTGCCGGCGGCGAACGGCCGCTGGCGATCTCGTGTCCGATCGCGGTCGGCTCCCAAGAACTCTGATTCGTAAGCGCGGTCACAGTCCGCGGGCACATCCGCTCCCATCAACGGCCGATGGGACTTGAGAGCCGACGCCGGCGGCCCAACCTTCCCATCGTCCCTCGATGGGAGAGAACATTCCGCGCTCCGCCGTCGCGAGCTCGTGCCGCAGCGACTTGAAGGCGACCAGGCTGTGGTGCTTAACGTCCTCGGCCAAATAGACGGTCGCCATCCCGCCGGAGCCCACCGCGCGCTGAACGGTGTATCGCTTCGCGAGAGCCCTTTGCAGTCGAGCGAAGGCGTCGGCCATATCGACGTCAGCGAGATGTGATAATGGGCTGGACGACTCGCTGGGCCGACCGAACGCAGACGGCTGGCGAAGCCCGCAAATATCCGAGGGGTCGGCGGCCCAGCTACGTCCGATATCTTGGATATACAGTTGAAAGCGGCCAGTGACAACCGCTAGCCGGCCTCCAGTCCAGTCGCAGGGCCTCTACGGGACCGACCTTCGCGGCGCGTCTCACCGGCGAATACAATTCAGAGACTCGCGCCCTCGTTCACGGTTGAATCGTTGCTGTGCCTCCGGCCTGCTTGACCGCCGAGTTGAACGCCGCCGTTCCGCGTGCCATGAGTTGTTTGAATTCGGCTTGGATTTGCGTCAGCTGCTGCTTGAACTCGTCGTTCACCGCGATCTGCTGCGTCGTTGGCCCGAGATCGCCGCCGCCGCTGCCGCCGCCCGGTGTGCCGACCATCGGTCCAATCATCCAACTGAGACGCTCGTAGAGCTGCACCGGATTGCGAAACGCGTCTTCGCTCGGACCGGTGTTGTGCACATCGATCAATTTGCCCTCCACCGCGCTCAGCTTTGCATCGAAATCCTTGGCCGCCTGAATCCCCGCCGCGTTCTTCTGCGCGTCGGCATTGAGCTTGGTTTCGGCATCCTCGACCTGCCGGCGCGTCCGCTCCAAATGATTGATCATGTCGGCGGCCTGATTCGCCTCGGCCTGCGCTTCGCGCGAGAAAGCGACCTGGGCACGAATGGTCTGCTCGGTGCCGGGTGAATGCGGATCGGCCAGCACCGTCAACGGCGCGCTCTCGTCGTGCGATCCCGTTTTCACGTGCACCGTGTAGGCGCCCGGCGGCACGATCGGTCCCGCGGGAGGAATGCGCGTGCCGTACGCGGCGTAGTTGCGGTGCGGCTCCGCCCACGGTGCATCGAGCGGCGGCGTCTGCATCTGGATCGACGTGCCCGGCTCGTACCGCAAATCCCACCACACGCGATTGAGTCCCGCTTGTCCGTTCACCTTCAACGTGCGAATCGTGCCGCCGGCACCGGTGAAGGTGAGCTGCACGTCGGTCGCCGGCGCCTCGAGCCAGAAGTTGATGTCCGCGCCATATGGCGGATTCTCTCCGCTCACGTGCGCGCCGGCGTCGGACTCGCGCCCGTCGTTCGTTTGACGGAACCGGTAGGCCGGCCGCGGCTTGAAGAGATGAAAGTCCTGTGACTGCGCGACGTCCCATTCGCGAAGCGGCGTCACATCGTCCAGGATGTAGACACCGCGCCCGTGCGTGCCGATCACCAGATCGTTGAACCGCGGCTGGACCTGCGCCCAATACACGGGCGCCGGCGGCAGGTTGTTGCGGAGACGCGTCCAATGACCTCCGTCGTCGAGCGTGACGTACAGCGCGTTGTCGGTGCCCAAAAACAGCATGCCTTTGCGCACCGGATCCTCGACGATGATGTGCGCGCTGCTGTTCACACCCTTCGGCACGGTCGACGTGATGAGCTTCCAGCTCGCGCCGTAATCCGTCGTCTTGTAGACTCGCGCGTCGTAGTCCGCCTGGTGCTGCAGATTGATTGCCGCGTACGCGGTGCCGGGGTCGAAGTGCGACGGCGCGATGCTCCACACCGTACCCCACGGCGGAAGATCGGGGATGTTTTTCGTGACATTCGCCCAGTGGGCGCCGGCGTCCTTCGTCACGCTCACCTGCCCGTCGTCGCTGCCCGTCCAGATCACAGCGGCCTTCGCCGGCGACTCGGCGATGGCGTACAGTGTCGCGCCGTCGTAGGTGGTGAGGTTGTCGGACGTGATGCCGCCGGAGTTTTGTTGATGTTCCTTGTTGTTGGCGGTGAGATCGGGACTGATCGCCTTCCACGATTGCCCGCCGTTGGTGGTCATGAACACCACCTGGGCGCCGGCGTAGACGCGGTTGTGATCGTGCGGGGAGATGGCGAGCGGTGTGACCCAGTCCCATCGGTATTTCATGTTGGCCGGCGCCCACCCATAGCTCGTGATCGGCCATGGGCTCACGTCGCGCGCCATGGCGTTCTTGTAATCCATGCGGTAGATGCGTCCGTTGTCGCAACCCGACCAGACGATGTTCGCGTCGACGGGATCCGGCACGCCGAAGGCGTCCTCGCACCCGCCCGTTCCGGTCCAGTAGCCGAGCGATATTCCGCCCCCGCGTCCGCCACCCAGGTTGCGGCTCGGGCCGCGGAACGACGACTTGTCCTGGATGTTCCCCATGACGTTGTACGGAATCTCATTGTCGGCGAAGACATGATACACCTGCGAGATCGGCAGCACGAACCGCTGATACGTCGCGCCGCGATTGTTGCTGATGCTCACGCCCGCATCGTTCGCGACGAGCACACGGTTGGCGTTCGTCGGATCGATCCACACGTCGTGATTGTCGCCACCGGCCGACTGGAGACCGGCACCCGGCGCCGGCGCTCCGGCCCCGCGTCCGCCGCCAGGCCCGCCCGCCGCGCCGCCCCGCCCGCCGCGCCCCGGTTGAAAGACCGTGGTGCCTCCGTCGCGCGACATGCTGAACGATACGGACGGGAAGTAGAGCAAATTCTCATCGTCTGGCGAGATGGTGAACCGCGTGTAGTACGGCGAGCGCTCGGCCGTCTCGTGCGACTGATTCACGAGCTCCCAGCTCTCGCCGCGGTCGTTGGAGCGATAGAGGCCGGGCCGCACGTCCTGAACGAGCGCGTAAACGCGATTGGGATTGCTCGGCGCAACGCCCACGGCAACTTTGCCGAGCGGATAGTCCGCGGCGGGGAGTCCGTGTCCGGAGATCTTTGTCCAGTTGGCGCCGCCGTCGCGCGTGACGTAGACGCCGCTGCTCGGACCGCCACTGTTCAGGTTCCAGCGGTGAATCTCCAACTGCCACATGCCGGCGTAGAGCGTCTTCGAATCGGTCGGATCGAGCGCCAAATCCGAGCAGCCAGTGCCGTCGTCGACGTAGAGGATCTGCTGCCACGTCGCGCCGCCGTCGGCCGTGCGAAAGACGCCGCGCTCGTGCTGCGGGCGAAACGCCTCGCCGATCGCGCAGACGTAGACGATGTTCGCGTCGTGCGGGTCGACGATGATGCGCGCGATGTGGCCGGTCTTGTCGAGGCCCATGTGCCGCCACGTCCGTCCGGCATCGGTCGACTTGTAGACGCCGTCGCCCATCGTGTAGTAGGGGCGGATGAGCCATGGCTCGCCGGTGCCCGCCCAGATCACGTCGTGGGCGGTCGGCGCCATGGCCAGCGCGCCCACCGCGGAGACGTTCTCACCGTCGAAGATCGGCGCCCAGTTTGTGCCGCCATCGGACGTCTTCCAGATGCCGCCGTCGGCGGCTCCGATGTAAACGACCGACGAGTTGCCCGGCTCCCCGATGATCGACGCGACGCGGTTGCCTTCCGGTCCCATCGCGCGAAAGTGCAGCGCGGCGAGCGGGCCGCCGGCTCCCGCGTCGCCTTGTCCGCCGCGGCGCCCCTGCGCACCGGCGGAGCGGAGCGGCATGGAAGCGAGCGAAACAAGCATGGCAAGCGCGAGGAGAACGGCGTCGTTCTGGCGCGACGAGCGGCGGTGGAATCGTGGCATCTGCTCCTCCAATGAGTTGCGATCAACGATACAACGGCGACGTATCCGGTCGCGCGGTGAACAGCGACACGACCGCAAGCACCGCGATATTCACGATCAAAGCGACCACACCGACGTTGAGGTCTTTGATGACCTGTGGCGCCGACGGAACGAGCGCGGAGAGACTCGAGCCGCTGATCGTCATATAGGCCACGACGAGCTCGCCGGCAAGGATTCCGGCGAACGCCCCGGCGGCGCTGGTGAGCGGCCGTTCGCCGAGGCTCAGCAAGAGCGCCGGCATCAACTGCGTGACCAGACTGTAGCCCATCAACAACAGCGGCACGATCGCCGAGCCACCCCGCAGCGTCAGCCACACCGACACGAGGACCACCACAGGCACTGCCGATCGCGCGATGATCGAAATGCGTCGATCATCCACCGGCCCCGCGATCGGACGATAGATGTTCTGGGCAATGATCGTGGTCGAGGACACCAGGAGCATCGAGCCGGGCACGAGCGCGGTCAGCACGCCGGCCGCGCCGATCATCCCGAGCGCCCATGGATTCAACGCCAACTTGGAGATGCGAAGCAGCGACAGGTCGGCGTCGGCCCCATGCAATCCCGGCACCTGCAGCACGGCGGCGAATCCGGCCAGGAAGATGAACACGAGCATGAGCAGATAAAGCGGCATGACGACGGCGTTCTTTCGGAAGACGCTTTCATTGCGCGCCGTGTATACGGTCGCGAACGAGTGCGGCCACATGTAGAAACCGAACCCCGTCAACAACACGGTCGAGATGAACCAGCTCGGGCTCATGCCATGCGCCGGCAGCACGAAGAACGTGGGATTGGCCGCCTCGATGGCCGTGAACATCGCGCTGTATCCGCCGTAATAGTGCACCGGCAGGTAGACGCCGGCGAACACCGCGGCAACGAGGATCATGATGTCCTTGAGCACCGCGGTCCAGGCCGACCCGCGAACGCCGGAGGCGACGACGAAGAGGACGAGCGCCGCGCCGCCCGCCCAGATCGCGGTGGTGGGCGCGATGGAACCGTACGAGGCCTCGCTGACGATGATGCCGAGTCCCTTGAGCTGCAACACGAGGTACGGAACACACGCCGCGACGCTCACCAGCGCGACGAGCACCCCCAATGCTCGGCTATCGTACTTCCGCACGAAGAAATCCGCCTGCGACACGAGCCGTTGCTGCTTCGCGTAGCGCCAGATGGCCGGCAGCAGGAAGTACGACATCGTATACGCGAGCAGCATGTAGCCGAGGATATAGAACGCGGGGGCTCCCTGGCCGTAGGCCCATCCGCTGCCACCGAGAAAGGTGAACGTGGTGTAGATCTCACCCGCCATGAGCAGGAAGACGAAGATCGCTCCGAAACCGCGGCCGCCAAGGCTCCACTGCTCGAGGCTCATCGTCCGGCCGCGCCGGGCATAGACGCCCAGGACGACGGCGAGCGCAAAGAACGCCGCGATGATGACGAGCGCGGCACTCACGAGTCGTCGCGGCGGTCGAGCGCGAAGATCACGCCCATGATGATCGACGTCAGCAGGATCCACGCAATCATCCACGCCATGAGCGGCGGCAGGCCGAACACGTGCGGACGGCCGCGATTCACGAACGGAACCCCGATGAGCATTCCGAGCGGCGGGATCAGGGCGAGCCAATGATACGGGCGTTGCTTCATGACGCGAGCGACCTCCATCGGCCCAATCTCTCGACGACCGCCCATCAACGCCAACTCTTCGTCTAGATTTGGCATCGACGGCGTCGCGAATACCGAATCGCGACCGTTCCGAGGCGGGCCACCTCTTTGGGAGTGCAGACCATGACCGGCCGAGTTGGCATCGCCGTTCGATCACAATCGACGCCGGGGGTGCTCCACGAGCTGACCGGCGCGATCGCCAAGTTCGCCGGAAATATCATTTCCGTCGAGATCAGCGGCGCGGACACCGAAACGGCGCGCATCTACCTCGAGCTCGAGCTCACGGGCGACCCCGATCCGCTGATCGCCGACATACGCCGGCTGCCGGCGGTCCAGAGCGCGGATCTGGTGAGCACGCTGACGTCCATCTACGGCAAGCGGGTGATCATCATGGGCGGCGGCGCTCAGGTCGGGCAGGTCGCCATCGGCGCGATCTCCGAGGCGGACCGACACAACATCCGCGGCGAACGGATCTCCGTCGACACGATTCCGCTCGTGGGAGAGCAGCCGCTCGCCGACGCGGTGCGCGCCGTGGCGAGACTACCTCGGGCGTCGGCGCTGGTCCTTGCCGGATCTCTCATGGGCGGCGACATCGAGCGGGCGGTTCACGAGGTTCGCGCTCAAGGGCTGCTCGTCGTCAGTCTCAACATGGCCGGCAGCGTGCCCGATGCCGCCGATCTGGTCGTGACCGACCCCGTCCAGGCCGGCGTCATGACCGTCATGGCGGTGGCCGACACGGCCCGCTTTACCGTGGAGCGCCTGAAGAGAAGAGTGTTCTAACCGGAATCGCGGGCCGCGCGACGTTTGACGCCGTCCGTCCGCTCGGCGACCATCGTGTCGACGAGCCGCATCAGGTGCTCACCGACGCGCTTGAGCCCGATGCACTGCACGCAGGACTTCGCGCCCTCGAGCAGAAAGAAAAACTCGTCGGCCGCGAGCTCCGGATCGGCAAACTTCGCCTCGCGGCACAGCTTGAGAATTTTCTGATGCTCGTTGAGCCGGTGCTCGTCGATCACGCGGCGAGCCGGATGCCCCGGTTCGGGTAGCTCGGCGATCGAATTCAGGATCGGCGAACCGCGCTCCTCCATCTGGGCAAAGGCGGCCGCCGTCCGCCGGCTCCACTCCACGAGCTGCGCCACGGGGTCCTTGGGATGGGCCGCCTCGAGCTCGTCCCAGATGCGCTCCTTGGTCGCGATGATGCCGCGCGCCCACTCCGCGATCAGCGCGTCCTTCGACTCGAAGTGACGGTACAAGGTCATCTTGTTCGTCCCCGCCGCTTCGGCAATCGCCTCCACGCCGACGCCACGAATGCCAATCCGACGAAACAAGTCGTCGGCGGCGGCAAGAATTCGTTCTCGAGGCGGCTGTCCTGGCATCGTCGCTGGGAGCAAAGGTACGGGGGTTGACTCCGATGGTACCGATCGGTAACATACCCGATGTTACCGATCGGTACCATCTCTCTTGTACGCCGAACCAAGCCACTCGTTCCCTGAGATCCTGTAATGAGACACATCGCGCTCCGTTCCACCAGTGTACTCGCCATCGTCACCGCGCTTTCCGTCTCGCTGGCGGGTGCGTGCAGCAAGCCCCAACCCGTCATGCCGCCCCCCGAGGTGACCGTCGCACCCGCGATCGATCGCAGCATTTCCGACTACGACGAGTTCACCGGCCACTTCGAGGCAGTCCAGTCCGTTGACGTGCGGCCGCGCGTCTCCGGATTCATCGAGCGCGTGCGCTTCCCGGAAGGAAGCATCGTCAAGCAAGGCGACGTACTGGTCACGATCGATCCGCGTCCATATGAGGCGGAAGTCGCCCGCGCCGCCGCCGCGCTCGAGCAGGCGAAGGCGCAACAGCAGTTGGCGCGGCAGGAGCTCGATCGCGCTCGGCGACTCGTCAACACGCAGGCGATCTCGCGCGAAGAGCTCGATGGGCGCACGAGCGGCGTCGCCGGGGCGGAGGCCGCGGTTCGCGGCGCAGAGGCGTCGCTCCGCAATGCGCAACTCAACCTCGACTGGACGACGGTTCGCGCGCCCATCTCCGGCCGTGTGGGTCGCGCCGAGATCACGGCGGGCAATCTCGTGCAGTCGGGGCCGCCCTCACCGTCGCTCCTCACGACCATTGTCTCGCTCGATCCCATCTACGTCTACTTCGACACCGACGAGCAAGCCTACCTCAAGTACGTCGGCACGCCGGGAGTGACTCGCGGCCGATCGCGCACCGTGCAGATCGGACTGGCCAACGAGACGGGGTTCACGCGCGAGGGCACCCTCGACTTCGTCGACAATCAACTCGATCGCCGCGCCGGCACGATCCGCGTGCGCGCCATCGTTCACAACCCGAACCATGAGCTCGCGCCGGGGCTGTTCGCACGCGTGCGCCTCGCCGGGGGCGAGCGCCATGCCGCGACGTTGATCCAGGATCAGGCGATCGGCACCGACCAGGACCGCAAGTTCGTCCTCGTCCTCAAGCCTGACAGCACGCTCGAGTATCGCGCGATCACCCTCGGCCGCGTCGTCGACGGGCTCCGCGAGGTTCAAGCCGGTCTCGAGCCCGGAGACAACATCGTGATCAACGGACTCCTGCGCGTGCGGCCTGGGATGAAGGTCGCGGCGAAGAACGGAACCATGCTGGCGATCGCGACGGCGTCCACGTCGGCACACGCCGGCCAATAAGTCAACCTCTCCAACGAGTCTTCACGTGCGCTTCTCGCGGTTCTTCATCGACCGGCCGGTGTTCGCGGTCGTCTTGTCACTCGTCGTGCTCGCCGCCGGACTGATTGCGATGTCCGTGCTTCCGGTGAGCGAATATCCTGAAGTCACGCCGCCCACGATCGCGGTGCGCGCGGTCTATCCGGGCGCCAACCCCACGGTGCTCGCGCAGACGGTGGGCACTCCGCTCGAGGACGCGATCAACGGCGTCGAACACATGCTCTACATGTCGTCGTCCGCCACGGCCGACGGCGTGCTGAATCTGACCGTGACCTTCGCCATCGGTACCGACGTCGACCTGGCGCAGGTGCAGGTGCAGAACCGTGTCAACCAGGCGCTCGCGCGATTGCCGGAGGAAGTGCGGACGCTCGGCGTGACCACGGAGAAGCGGTCGCCGGACATCACGATGGTCGTGCACCTCGTGTCGCCCGATGGGCGCTACGACCCTGTGTACCTCCGCAACTACGCGTTGCTCAACGTCCGAAACGAGCTGGCGCGGCTGCCCGGAGCCGGACAGGTCATCGTCTTCGGCGCCGGCGACTACGCGATGCGCGTCTGGCTCGACCCGAACAAGGTCGCGGCGCGCGGACTCTCGGCAAACGACGTCGTGCAAGCGATCCGCGATCAGAATCTGCAGGTCGCCGCGGGCGTCGTCGGCGGCCAACCAATGCCCGAGCCCGTGGCCTATCAGCTCACGGTGACGGCCAAGGGACGCTTGACCGACGAAAACGAGTTCGGAAACATCATCGTGAAGACGGGCGCGAACGGCGAAGTCACGCGATTGCGCGACGTCGCACGCCTTCAGCTCGGCGCCGGCGACTTCGCGCTCCGCGCGCTGCTCGACAACAAGTCGGCCGCCGCCCTCGTGGTCTTTCAAGCGCCCGGATCGAACGCGCTGGCGCTCTCCAAGTCGGTTCGCACCACGATGGCCGAGCTCGAGACCCGCTTCCCGCAGGGTGTCGAATGGTCGGCCGTGTACGATCCGACCGTCTTCGTGCGCGATTCCATCCACGAGGTCATTCGCACGCTGCTCGAGGCGACGCTCATGGTCGTCATCGTCGTGGTGCTCTTCCTCCAGACCTGGCGGGCCTCGGTGATCCCGCTGGCCGCCGTGCCGATCTCCATCGTCGGCACGTTCGCGGTGATGTTCGCCGCGGGCTTCTCGATCAATACGCTGTCGCTCTTCGGCATGGTGCTGGCGATCGGCATCGTGGTGGACGACGCCATCGTCGTCGTCGAGAACGTCGAGCGGCACATAGAGGAAGGACTCTCGCCCCTCGACGCCAGCCATCGCGCCATGGAAGAAGTGAGCGGTCCGATCATCGCGATCGCGCTCGTGCTGTGCGCGGTGTTCGTGCCGGTGGCGTTCGTCAGCGGACTCACGGGACAGTTCTACCGCCAGTTCGCGCTCACGATCGCGTTCTCCACGCTCATCTCCGCGTTCAACTCGTTGACACTTTCGCCGGCCCTGGCCGCCGTGCTGCTCACGCCACGCGGCGCGCGCGAAGACGCGCCGACTCGTTTGCTCAACCGCGCGTTCGGTTGGTTGTTCCGGCCGTTCAACCGAGCGTTCGCAGGCATGTCCGACCGCTACGGCAGCATCGTACGCGGACTCACGCGGCGCTCAGCCCTCGCGGTGGTCGTCTACGGCGGTCTCGTCGTCCTCGGCATCCTCGGCTTTTCGCGAGTGCCCGCCGGGTTTGTGCCCAGCCAGGATAAACAGTACCTCGTGGCGATCGCGCAGCTTCCCGACGCGGCGTCGCTCGATCGAACGGAAGCCGTCATTCGCCGGATGTCCGAGATTGCGCTGAAGCAGGACGGCGTCGCCTCCGCGGTCGCCTTCCCCGGTCTGTCGGTGAACGGATTCGCCAACAAGCCCAACTCCGGCGTCGTGTTCGTGACGCTCAAGCCGTTCGACGAGCGACGGACGAAGACGACGACCGCCGGCGCGATCGTGATGGCCCTGAATCAGAAGTTCGGCGCGATCCAGGACGCCTACGTGGGCGTGTTTCCGCCGCCGGCGGTCAACGGGCTCGGCGCGATCGGCGGATTCAAGCTGATGGTCGAGGATCGCGCGGGCCTTGGCGATTCGGTGCTCTATGCGTCGGCCCAGGCGCTGCTGGGCCGCGCGTATCAGACGCCCCAGCTCGCCGGAGAGTTTTCGAGTTTTCAAACGAACGTCCCGCAGCTCTTCGCCGACGTCGACCGCGACAAGGTGAAGCAGCTCGGACTGCCGCTCAATGACGTCTTTCAAACGCTGCGCATCTACCTCGGCTCGGCGTACGTGAACGACTTCAACAAATTCGGACGCACGTATCAGGTGATCGCCCAAGCGGATGCACCTTTCCGTTCGTCCGCCGAAGACATTGCGCGGCTGCAAGTGCGCAACGACATGGGGCAAATGGTTCCGCTGGGCTCCGTGCTGAACGTGAAGCAGTCGTACGGACCCGATCAGGTCACGCACTACGACGGCTACCCCGCCGCCGACATCAACGGAAGCGCCGCGCCGGGGGTGAGCACTGGTGAGGCGGTCCAACGCATGGAGCAGCTCGCATCGGAGACGCTGCCCAACGGCGTCAACTTCGAGTGGACCGAGCTGACGTATCAGCAAAAGCTCGCCGGCAACACCGCGATCTTGGTCTTCCCGCTCTGTGTGCTGCTGGTGTTCCTCGTGCTCGCCGCCCAGTACGAGAGCTGGTCGCTCCCGATAGTCATCATCCTGATCGTGCCGATGTGTCTTCTGTCGGCCATCGCCGGCGTGTGGATCACGCGCGGCGACAACAACGTGTTCACGCAGATCGGGTTGCTGGTGCTCGTGGGTCTCGCCTGCAAGAACGCGATCCTGATCGTGGAATTCGCGCGCGATCTCGAGCGCAAAGGGCACGACCGCCTGACCGCGGCGCTTCAAGCAAGCCGGATCCGTCTGCGGCCGATTCTCATGACCTCGTTCGCCTTCATCATGGGCGTGGTGCCGCTCGTCATCGCCAGCGGCGCCGGCGCCGAGATGCGCCATGTGATGGGCGTCGCCGTCTTCTCCGGAATGCTCGGCGTGACGTTCTTCGGTCTCATGTTCACTCCGCTCTTCTACGTCATCATTCGCGGGCTCGTCGCGAGGCGCTCGACCGTCGGCGCCGGCGTGTCCGAAACGATCGGTCCATTCGGGCCGGTCGACCGTCCGCTCGCCGTTGCCGAGGGTGATCTTCATGCGTAACAGCATTCTCTCATTCGTCGCCGCCACGTTGTTGTCGGCCTTCGCCGGTGTGCCGGCCTCCCGCGCACAGTCCATCGTCGCGGCGCCGCATCCGTTCTGGGACGAGATCGGCGACAGCGTGCTGAGCGGCCTGATCGTCGAAGCCCAGCGCGCCAACAACGATGTCCGCGTCGCGGAAGCGCGCCTCGACGCGACGCGAGCATCTCGACGTCTGTCGGCGTTCGATCTCGCGCCGACCGTCACGGCGACAGGAAGCGCGCTGCGCTCTCGCCCGTCGTTCACGCAGGTTCCGGGGCTTTCAACGCCGTTGCCGCAGCAAGACTTGTATGACGTCGGGTTCGATGCGGCCTGGGAGCTCGACCTGTTCGGGCGCGCGCGGCACACGGTCAATGCCAACGGCGCGCTCGTCGAGTCGGCCGAGCATTCCGTCGACGACGTGCAACTGAGCCTCGCCGCCGAAGTCGCGCGGAGCTACTTCGAGCTGCGCGGCGCGCAGCGACAGCTCGCCGTCGCGCTGCGGAATGCCGACGTGCAGCGCAAGACGGTCCAGTTGACGCAGGACCGTCTGGCCGGCGGACGCGGCACGGCGTTCGACGTGGAGCGCGCCCGGTCCGTGCTGCAACTCACGCTGGCCGCGGTGCCCACCCTTCAGTCGCAGATCGCGACCGAAGGCAATCGCATCGCGGTCCTGCTCGGGCGATCCGCGGAGGCAGTTCCGGCCGAGCTCATGACCGACGGTCCGATGCCCCACCTCCCCGACACGGTGGCGATTGGTTCGCCGCGTGACGTGGTCGTCCACCGGCCCGACGTCATGGCCGCGGAGCGCCAACTCGCCGCGCAGTCGCTGTCGCTCAGCGCATCGCGCGCGGAGTACATGCCGCGCGTGTCGCTGGCCGCGAGCGCCGGCTACACGGCGAATCGCATCGAGTCACTGACGCGCACCGGCACGTCGCGATTGCTGGTTGGTCCGGTCGTGAGCTTCCCGTTGCTCGACCTCGGCCGCGTCAGACAACGGGTCGATCTCGCCCAGTCACGCGAGAACGAAGCGCAAGCGCAGTACGCGGCGACGGTGCTTCGCGCCGAAGGGGAGACCCAGAGCGCCATCGTGACGTACGCTCGCGCGCACGAGCGGGTCGGCATTCTCACCGAGGCCGTGGCATCGAGCACGCACGCGACCGAGCTCGCGCAAGAGCGGTTCGAGGCCGGGCTCACCGACTTCCTCCAGGTGTTGGACGCGCAACGGACGCTGCTCGACGCCGAGAACCAGTTGGCAACGGCACACACCACGGCCGCGACGGCGCTCGTCGCGCTGTACAAGGCCGCGGGCGGCGCATGGACGAGTCGATGAAAGTCTGATGATGGTGTGATGGGAGTCTATTGAAATCGACGCCTGTCTCGGTCACCTCGCCGCGCCGACAGGGATTACCGCCGAATCATCGGCGCAGACGCGGATGAATTCATGCAGTTGACGATCGACGCTTCAGCGTCGAAGGAGATCCACCAGATGTCTCGCACCACCTTCAACACCATGGCCGTGAGCGCTCCGGCCGCGCTGCGCCCGCCAATGCTTCGCGCGGGCCTGGCTCTCGCCGTCGTCGCCGCCGTCAGCGCATTCGCGGCGCGCGCGCACGCTCAATCATCGTCGCAGAGCGCGTTTCAAATTCGTCCGCTCGTCGGTGCGCTCATCGCGACCGGTGACGAGCGCGACGTGCTCAAGAGCGCCGTTCTCGTTGGCGGTCAAGGATCGTACGCACTCACCTCGAACTTTGCGCTCGTCGGTTCGTTTGGCTGGTCGCCGAGCGAGGATAAGACGTCGGCGTCGCGGCCAAAGGTCGACCTCTATCAGTATGACCTCGGCCTCCAGGGAAAACTGGACGACCTGACGTCGGGCTCCGCGGTCTCGACGCGCCCATACGCCATTCTCGGCGGCGGCGCACGGACGTACGACCTCCGCAACGTCGCCGGCGCGAGTGCTCAGACGAACCCGCTCGGGTACGGGGCCATCGGTCTCGATCTCGATCAGGCGAACGGCAGCGTCGGCCTCCGCCTCGAGGCGCGGGACAACGTGACGGCGTTCAAGGGTCTGCGCGGCGAGCTGCAGGACAGGAAGGCGCGCAATGACTTGCAGTTCGTAGCCGGACTCACCTTCGGCTTCTAAGTGAGTGCAGGACGAATCAGGATGAGACTGGATCGATTCCGTCTCGTCCTGATTCAGCGACTGCACCCGTTTTACTCAGCCCGGTACTTTGCGCACGCGCCATTTCCGTTACGAATCCCCTAGCGCGGAGGAAGCCCCAGCCGCTGCCTCAGGCGCTTGAACTCGGGGCGAGCGTGCACGTCATCAAACAGCGGTCCCATGATCTTCGGATGCAAGGAGTAGTCCTCTAACGACCGATCCAGCCACACGAAGGCGCTGTCGTATTGTTGTAGCCCGATGTACACGTCCGCGATCGCCGAGGCCGGCGCAGACTTCGTGGCGAGCATCTGTTGCAGCAGGCGCATCGCCTCCTGTCGCCGGCCGGATCGCGCCAGCGCATAGCCAAGGAGCCCGCGGCTATACCGGTCGGTCGACGCGGCCGGCTGGAGGACGTCGATCGCCTCCTTCCATTGACGCTTGACCATGTACAACTCAGCGAGAAAGTCCGCCGTGCGTCGAAATGGTGGTCGAACGGCTGCGACCTTCTTCAGTTGCACGAGCGCCTCGTCGTAGCGCCGCGCGAAGTACAACGCGTCGCCGAGTTCCGCGGCGGCAGAGGCGGACATCGAATCGGTGTCGACCGCGCGCTGGGCTGCTGCCATCGCGTCGTTCGGACGATCGGCCCATTCGTACGTCTTGGCCAGCACCTCGTAGACGCTGCTGACGGTCGAATCGCGAGCGATCGCTCGCTGGAGCTCGGTGATCGCTGCCGATGGATCGCGCCCGAGGCTCATGATGTATCCGAGCTCCGCGTGCGCGTCGGCCAGCGAATTGTCGAGCGCGATCGCGCGACTCGCGGCGGCTATCGCGCGCGAGTGCATGTCTTGACGCTCGGTCGGCGATGGTGAAAGTGTGAACGCCGACGCGGTGCCATACGCGCGGGCGAGCGCCGCGTACGCCTGGGCGTAATTCGAATCGAGCGCAACGGCCTGCTCCAGATCCGCGATCGCGCGCATGATGCCAGAATCGCTTCGCTGGTGCAGTGGATCCCTCCCGTGCTGGTAGAGATCGTACGCCGCCAGGTTCTTCGTGCCCCCGCTTTGCGCGGCCGGAAGTCCGGTCGACCCGGTGACATCGTGTCGGCCGGCGGCTCCGGAGTCAGACATTCCATGTTCGCGTCCGAACGCTGTGAGGCCGTACAGAATTGCCACCACTACGAGCGCAGCGGCGCCTGTGAGCAGCGGTGCCCTGCTTCGCCTCCGCTGGCGAGGGGGTGTAGGGAGCGGCGCGACTATCGGTGCCGAAGAGCTCAGCGGAGAGCCGGCGTCGGGCGACCGAGGCGCCGACGTGACGCTCGAATCGATCGGCGTCGGGCGTGCTTCCAATGGGGACTTACGCAACGCGTCCGCGTACATCGTGATGGCCGGATCCGGCGAGGCCTCCAGTTCTGCCAATACGACTTGCTCATGAACACGTGCGAACTCGAGCGCTCCGGCGCGGTCTCCCGCATCGACCATCGCGCGCATGAGTCCGAGCGCGGCGCGCGAGCCGAACCGGTCTTCGGCAACGAGTCGTCGCCACCATTCCACGGCGTCACTGAACTTGCCGTCGCGAGACGCCTTCGCGGCCAGCGACTCCAGAACGCGGCGATACTGAGAGGCGAACTCGGCCCGCACTGGCTCGACCCAACGTTCGAAGCCGGGCGAGCTCGGGAGGTAGAACCCTTGCAGGAAAGGCCCCCGGTACACCGCGACCGCCCGCTCGAGATCCCCGTTGGCGAGAGCCGCCGCCCAGTCGGCAACGTCGCACGTGATCACGTCAGGGTCGAGTCGAAGCGTGGTCGTGCCAATCGTGGGTGACCTCCCGATCGCTCGCCGCGCTTCGTAGAGGAGCTGGTCGAGCGAGTGACGCGCCCCGTCACTGTCGCTCTCCGGCCAGAACATCGCGAGGAGCTCGTCTCGGCTCACAGCTCGGTCAGCGGCAGCGGCGAGCCGCGCAAGCAGGGCGAGTCGGCGCCGGCGCTGCGGTCGCTCTCCCTGATCGCTGTTGAGCGTGAGGCCGCCGAACGTATTGAGACGAAGCACAGGACCCCGCCGACTTCGGAGCTGATGAGAATTTGAGCGAAAAATGAGGGCTGGAGCCGAGTCTAAGGCGCGCGGCCGAAGGGAGCAAGGTCGCGCGACATTCATTCTCGCTACGGAGACGTATCATGCGTTCACTTACGGGCCTGGTCACAATGGCCGCCGTTGCTGTGACACTGAGCGGCTGCACCGACGGCCCCGGAGTTGCCGCTCCACGACAGGCCGCTCTCGCATCACATGCCGACCGGGACGTCGGCACGACATTTACCTCGTTCGACCCGCCCGGATCGACGCTCACCCTGGCAACCGACATCAACACGCGAGGCCAGATCGTCGGTCGATATCTGAGCGCCGGCAAAACCCACGGATTTCTTCGCGAGGCCGACGGCACGATCACCACGATCGACTATCCCGGCTCCGGCTTCACCGTTGCCGGATCGATCAACAACAGCGGAACGATCGTGGGGTGGTACACACTCCCCACGGCGCCGGCCATTCGGCATGGGTTCCAGTTGCAAGGTGGCGTATTCGCTTCACTCGATCCGCCAGGTTCCACGTTCACGAACGCGTTGGGCATCAGCGAGAGCGGGGAGATCGTCGGGCGGTTCTGCACGGTCGCCGCATGCCGACCCGTGGGCAACGGGGACTTCCGCGGCTTCCTCTTCCGTGACGGCGAGTTCACCATCCTCGACGTGCCGGGCGCGACGGAGACGGACGCGTTCAAGGAGCAGGCGAATGGCTCCATCGTCGGGGGCGTCAGTCAGAGCGGTGTGGAGGGGCTGTTCATCTACCGCGACGGCGATTTCAAAACGTTCGCGCTGCCGAACGGCAAAAACATCACACTGGACAGCGGCGGCACGAACGCGCGAGGCGACATCGTCGGGACGTACTGCGATCTGCCGGGCATCTGTCTTGTCGGGGCGCCCGGCACCCACGGGTTCCTGTGGAGCAGCGGCGAGGTTACGACGATCGACTACCCGGGCGCCCGGGCCACGGCAGCTCTCGGCATCAACGAGCAGGGGGACATCGTGGGCGGCTTCATCGACGCGAACGGTCAGCCGAGGGGATTTCTAGTGAGCCGGCGATGAGCTCGGGCCGGGAAGCGGCGATGCCTTTCGATTCCGCGCGACATGCCAGCACTCGGGATCGTTGCCGAATGCCATCGGAACGCGCGGGAGGCCTTTGAACGTTTCGTGAAGGACGTTGTTCGAGCTCGCGGGGAAAGGCGCGCAACCCTGCGCGCCTGAGGATAACATCCAGGAGGGCGTGTGACTCGTGTTCGGATATCCAAACTGATTTCGGCGCTGGGCATTTTCGGCGCTACCAGCTGTGGTCACGTAACGGATTCGACAGGCCCGAACGCGGTCCCGACAAGACCCGCTGCGCCGGGCGTGCCGACCCGCGGAATCGCCTCGGAGCTGGCCTTCACCGTGCAACCGGCGGCTACCTTCGCCGGAATGCCGCTCAACCCGCCCGTCCAGGTCTCCGTGCGGGACAGCCTTGGCGCGACCGTCACCACGCCCGTCAGCGTGACCATCGCGCTCGTACCCGGAGCGGCCGGGACCCTTCAAGGAACTCTGATGGCTGTCGCGGTGAATGGCGTCGCCACATTCACCGATCTGACGCCCACGGGGGCCGGCCCCCACCGGCTGGTCGCGACGGCCACGGGACTGCGCCCGGACACCAGCGCTGTGTTCGGCGTGGACACCTCGAGGGCCTCGGACCGCATCGCGTTCGTGCAGAGTTCCCAGAGCCGCTACACGGACGTGCCATCGTCCGTCGTGGTCATGAACGTCGACGGCTCTGGATTGAAGACGATCTACGCCGGCGGGGTCCTCGGCCATCCGCGCTGGTCTCCCGACGGCCGCAAGCTCGTCTTCTCCGGCCAGTCCACAGTGCTGCCCCCGTTGACCCGCTGCTGGTGGTACGACGTCACATGCCAGCTGAAGATCTTCGTTGCCAATGCTGACGGGTCGGGAGGGCTGGCCCACCTCACGGATAGTCTGCCGTGGAACTCGGCCGATCCCGAGTGGTCGCCCGACGGCTCCAGAATCGCCTTTACCTATCGGTTTGACGAGATTGACGACGCATACTCGATCGAGTTGATGAACGCTGATGGCTCCGGCAAGAGACGGGTCGCGTACCCTTCGAACTGGCAGACGGATTTGTACATGGCGCCGACATGGTCGCCGGATGGCCGGTCGCTCGCGTTCGAGTTCGTGTCGCTCGCCAGCGATGGCACAGCCATGTCGCAGATCCTGATCACGGACCCGTCGGGGTCGGAGATCCACACGCTGGTTCCAGCCTTTGCAACGGTCTACCAGGGGTCCGCATCCGGCGCGTCCGGACCCGAATGGTCGCCGGACGGTAGTCGCGTGGTCTTTCGCAACGCCCGTGGGCTGGCGATTGCGCCACTCGACGGCTCGGCCATCGCTCAGTTGACCACCGACTCGACGGACGGGATGGCAAGCTGGACGCCTCAGGGACGCATTCTCTTTACACGGGTGGTCGGCGGCGTGTCCCGAATCCATATCATGAACGCGGACGGCAGCGGCGTGGTCATGTTGCCCCAGCCGGCGGGCAACAACTACTGGCCGTCGTGGGCACCGACGCGCGCCACAGGGCTGTAACTTCTGGCGATGATCGCGCGACGACCATGAGACGATGTTCCTGGGTTGGCGAGAACGATCCGCTGATGCTCGAGTATCACGATCGCGAATGGGGCGTGCCCGTCCACGACGACCGAACGCATTTCGAGTTTCTGGTGCTCGAGGGAGCGCAGGCGGGGCTCAGCTGGTCGATCGTGCTCAAGAAGCGCCAAGGATACCGCCGCGCCTTCAGTGAGTTCGATCCGGAGAAAGTGGCGCGCTATACGCCGAAACGCGTCGAGAAGCTCTCGGCGGATCCGGCGATTGTTCGAAACCGCTTGAAGATCGAGGCGACCGTACGCAACGCGCGGGCGTTTCTCGAAATCCGGCGAGAGTTCGCAAGCTTCGACGAATACTGCTGGACGTTCGTCGGTGGGCGGCCCAAGGTGAATCGATGGAAGACGCCGGGTATTCCGGCGACATCGCCCGAATCCGACGCGTTGAGCAAGGACCTCAAGCGGCGCGGATTCAGCTTCGTCGGCTCCACGATCATCTACGCGTACATGCAGGCGGTCGGCCTGGTGAACGATCACGCAGCGACCTGCTTTCGGTACCGAGAGATTCAGCGGTTCGATTCCGAAAGCAACAGATGAGCGAGTTGGTTGCACGGGCCTACGGTGTGCAGCAGGACTCCGGAACGCGCGTGACTGCGCGAGACACGAGCTCACAACGACAGATGAGTAGGCTTGATGAATACCATCCTTCCCGCCGGTGTGCCGGCTCCCGACTTCGCTCTCAACGTCACGCCCGACCAACGGCTTCGCCTCAGCGAGCTCCGCGGTCGGCCGGTCATCCTTGCGTTCTATCCCGCCGACTGGAGCCCGGTGTGCGGCGATCAGATGGCACTCTACAACGAGATGCTTGCCGATTTTCACGAGTACGACGCCGAGCTGCTCGGCATCTCGGTCGACGGCGCGTGGTGCCACGCCGCATTCGCTCGTGACCGCAAGTTGCATTTCCCTCTGCTCAGCGACTTCGAGCCGAAGGGCGCGGTCTCGCGGCTCTACGGCGCGTACCGCGAGAACGATGGAACGAGCGAGCGAGCGCTCTTCGTCGCCGACGCTGACGGGATCATTCGTTGGAGCTACTGCTCGCCTGTCGGCGTGAATCCCGGCGCCGACGGCATCTTGAGCGCGCTCGAATCGCTCGCGCGCCCGTCGGCATCGACACGCCAGTCCGTCCGCACCGACGCGCGTCCATGAACGGTGGTCGACTGACGCCGCCTGTCGGCGCGCTCGACCATGTCGCGGGTTCAGCCGACGCGCCGCTCACTCTCGTCGAGTACGGTGACTATGAATGCCCGTACTGCGGCATGGCGTACCCGATCGTGAAGGCAGCGCAGCGCAAGCTCGGGAACCAGCTTCGCTTCGTGTTCCGCAACTTTCCGCTCGCCGAAAGTCACCCGCACGCGAAGCGAGCGGCCCAGGCAGCCGAGGCGGCCGCGGCGCAAGGACAGTTTTGGCCAATGCACGACGTGCTCTTCGAGCATCAGGGCGCGCTCGAGGATGCGGATCTCGTTCGCTACGCCAAACAGCTCGGGCTCGACGCCGAGCGATTCGCGCGCGAGCTCGAAGCAGGAACGTACGAGAAGCGGGTGCGCGACGATTTTCGAAGCGGCGTACGGAGCGGTGTGAACGGCACGCCGACCTTCTTCATCAACGGAACCCGTTGGGACGGCGGCTGGGCGGATGAAGCGGCGTTCATCGACGCGCTTCATCGGCAGGCTGCACCACGACTCGGCGGCCCATCTGATGACTTCGACGATGCCGTCCCTCTCGCGACGCGTGGTCCTCGGCCGAGGCCGAAGCGTATGTCGAGCAGCGAGCCGGCGTTGAATTTGACCCGGAGCTCGTTGCGTCGTTCATGAAGATGCTGCGACGCGCGGGGCGAGCACGCTCTCGGGGACTCGCCGCGGTTCTCCTCGCCGCCGCAGTCAACGGCGTCACGGCGCAAGTCACGGCTCGAGCCCCGTCGTACACGCTGCACGTTTCCGTCGTCGACGCAGTCACGAACCGGCCCTTGCCGGGCGCGGCACTCGACGTCATCGGCGATTCGCTGCGGCGGTCGGTCCGGAGCGACGAACGCGGTGAGGCCACCGTGTCGCTCGCCACCGGGGCTTATGAGTTGACGACGCGGCGCTTGGGGTACGAGGTCGCGGTGGCCCACCTCCGCATGCCGCGTCGCGACTCGGCGATGACCATTCTTCTGACCCCGAGCGCGGTGCCCCTGCCTCGAGTCCAAGTGGACGCGCGTTTGCCCGGCGTGTACGGCGCGGTGGCCAGGCTCAACGACCTCCATCCGGTTTCCGGAGCTCGTCTTCAAGTCATTGGATCAAACAAGTCGACTGAAACGGATTCCGCCGGACGATACCATGTCACGCTGCCCAAACGGGGGACCTACGTCATCCGCGCGACAAAGTCAGGATATGCCGATCAGATGGTCACCGTTCAGGTTCCTGATAGCGCGATCGAGGCGGTTGTCCTGCTCGACACCGGAACGGTCGCGTCGACGCCCGAGGCGCTCTTGCAAGAATTCGACGAGCGCCTTCGTTGGCAATCGCATGGCGCCGCGATCGTCGCCGGCTCGGACCTTCGGCGCTATGGTGCGACCACAGCGGTGGCACTCGCCGCGGCAAGCGGCGTGATCCGTCGCGGCCTCCACATTGGCCCCGACATCTGCCTATTCGTGAACGGCATCCCCCGACCCTACCTGCCGGTGGACGCCATTCCCGTGGAAGCAATCGAGAACGTCGAGGTTTATACGGTACGGGGCGAAGTCACGAGCACGCTGCAACATGAATGGCCGCCGGGGATTCAGTGCGGCGATGGACGGACGAAACCCAATGGCAAAGTTGCGGCTGGGAGCGATGCGGGCGCGGTTCGGTTCGTGGTGATTTGGCTTCGCCGATAGTCGCGAAGCCAGACGCCGGCGAACCCGGGCAGCGACGCCCCTGCGCCTCTCGCCCGCTGCCGTCTATGGCACCGCGCGCGCGGGCTGCCACAGATGCCGGCAGCGGAGGCAGTGGAGATACACCGGCTCACCCTGAATGGCGGCGCTCGCCAACACGATCTTGCGGCTCCGTCCACAGCGCGGACACCTGATCCGCTTGGGATGCCAGGGATTGGTGCAATCCGAACCGGTGGCGAAGGCGGTCGCCGAAGTCGTCGGGCCCACGCACGCACGATGCGCGTGCAAGAGCGGGAAGCCGTCGGTGCGGCAGCGTGTCGAGTATTGTGACATCGGGTCCTGCTGACGGTCGTCGGTCGTCGAGAAGATGCTCAGTCATGCCGAAGAAGCGCGGAGGCCGGAGTTAGCAATGGCCATGCCGCCTCGCGACGCTCCAGGCTCACCATTCGACGATTTCGACGGAGCGTGGTACGCGCTGTGCAGGCCCTGCGAGCCTCTCAGCCCGGAACGACCCAATGATTTCGCACCGCCTTGCCTGTCTTCTGGTCCTCGGCGCCGCAACCGCCGCCGTCACCCTGGCTCCGCGAGATGCATCGGCGCAGATCATGACCGTCGCATCCAGGCAGTTGAGCAGCCATTCCTGGATGGCCCGCGAGTGCTCGGACCTCGCCTGCATCCGCGACATGATCCAGAACGAGTTCTCGCTGACCTTCGTTCCCGTCGGGGCGAACGCCGACATGTTCGCGCGCGCCGACGCGTTCGTCGCCTCCAACGATCTCTCGGCATTCGTGAGCGACTGCCCCGCGTGCAAGGTGAGCAGTCGTCCATTCTTCATTCCGCCAGGGCTCCTGTTTCAACTGACGAATCAGCACGGCGGACCGCCGGCCGTGGCCGTCAACGGCAAGTCGCATGCGGGCGGATCGGCCGGCGACGAATCGAACGGCGTGGTCACCGGCAGCGTCAGCGTGGTCGATCTGATCACACCGAACGGTGGTGCCGGCGCGCCGGGTTCGATGGCCACGCTCACGACCGGAGGTGCCGCGGACGTGACGACGAATCCAGAGCCCGCGACGCTGGCGTTGATGGCGACGGGACTGTTTGGGTTAATTCCTGTGGTTGCACGGAGGCGCCGCTCGCACTGACGCGCGTCATGCGCGTCACGCGCGCCGCCCTGCGCGTCACACACCGAAGCTGAGCGCGATCAGCTCGTCGTCCGACAAGTCGACCCAGTTCGGCGGATAGTTTCGAACCCGTCGCATCACGTCGTCGCTGGTGAAGACCAACGAAGACGACGCGCGCCGATCGTATCCCCAATCTCGAATCTCTTGCACGCGCCACATTCCCCCGTGCGCGTCGAGAATGGATCGGGACGCCAGCCGTTCGATGCGTGGAAAAGGTTTGCGTTCAGGATCCAAGGTCGCGTCGAGCCTCGAGCTCGTGATTCCGTTCGTCGCCGGGCGAAAGTTGGCTGGCGGAAGCAGCATCGCGCATGCCGCCGGCGGTAAGGGTCGCGGCCCACTCGACGGCCGGAGCGTCAACGGCCAATTTGGCGACTTACCTGCAGCGACGGCAACTTCGCGGCGAATTATTAGAACGCTCTAATTTTTGCCGGTAAGCCGGAACGGCGTTTCCCGGTGGCGGACACGGTCGTCTATGGGTTACCCTATGTCCGCCGCTGGCGGAGCATTGCGGCGATTCATGAGTGTGAGGCACGACCGACCGTCGATGAGACGACCGGCCCGTCACGAACGCCATCCCATCTCGACAAATGCTCGCGTCCCGCTCGCGGTTCCGCTCCATCCGGCTGCGTCTTCCGTTGTTGATCGTGGTGCTCCTGAGCGTCATCGTCGCCGGATTCGGTTGGTCGGCGCACCGACACTTGACGAGCACGTTGGAGCGCGCCGCAGGCACCCGGCTCGAGCGTGCAGGAGCTCGATTCACGTCGATCCTGGAAGAGTCGGTCGTCCGTATGAGAGGCGACGACGAGCGAATTGCCGCCGATCCCGCATTGGCCCAGGCGATCGCGCATCCGAGCTCCGCGACCGAGCAGGCGGCCCGTCTCGCGCTAATGGGAAAAGCAACACAAGCTCAGACCGCGTCTCGGACCTTGTGGTCCCGCGACTGCGTGCCCGTCGTCTCGGTTGGTCGTATTCCTCCATCGCCCGCCGCGGTTGGATGCCCCAGCTCTCCCACCCGCTCCAGGACGTTGAATCGTACTCCGGCCGCCGGTCCGTGGATTCAGCCATTCGTCGCTCGTGGAAGTCGGGGAGACACCATCGAGTACGACGTCGTCGCGCCGGTAGTCGAATCGGCGGCGGACACGGTCGGCTACGTGGTGGAAACGCGGCGGCTCGCGAGCGGGCAGACCGCCAAGATGCTGGTCGGGATGATCGGCAAGGACGTTGTCGTCATGGTCGGCAACCGGACTGCCCCGGCACTCTGGACGGATCTGGCGCGCAAAGTCGATGGTCCCTCGTCTCCGTTGGTTCGAGGCGTCGTTACACGCTATCGCAACGCCGCCGATTCGCTGCAGTTCGGGGTCGCGCAGGATGTGGCGTCGACTCCGTGGGTGCTGTGGGTGCAGTTGCCCTACGCCGACGTGCTCGAGCCGGAAGTGAGTACGCTGCGAGACCTGGGGCTGATCGCGCTCGCGTGTCTGGTCATCGGCGTCATCGGTGCCTCCATCATCGGTCGCCATGTCACGGGGCCGCTCGTCGACCTGACCAACGCCGCCGAGGAGTTCGCGCACGGCAACTACGCGCGGCGGCTCTCGAGCAATCGCGCCGACGAGCTTGGCATCCTCGTGGCCGCGTTCAACCACATGGCCGTCCAGGTCGACACGGCGTCGCGCGAGCTGAAGCTTCAGGCGAAGAAGCTCGAGCTGCGCGCCGAGGAAGCGCAGGATCTGGCGCAGGAGCTCGAGCTGTCGAACCAGGAATTGAGTGAAGCGTTGGAGCAGGCGACGCTTGCGCGTCGCGACACGACCGTCGCCGAGTCGCTGCTCGACGAAGTGCTCGTGCAGGCGCCGGTCGGAATCGCCGTATTCGACCGCGACATGCGCTATGTCCGCGTGAATCAGGCCGTCGCCGACATTCACGGCATGTCGGTGGCGGCGCACCTGGGCAAGCGGCCACGCGAGGTCGTGCCCGCGCTCGGCGAGCTCACCGAACCGCTGATCCAACATGTGTTCCACACCGGCGAACGTGTGCTCGATCAGAGTTTGAGCGCGATGATGCAGGGCAGCAGACGGAAGCGACATTGGTTGAGCAGTTGCTTCCCGATTCGCGGCGCCGACAACGAAGTGACCGGCGTCGGCACGATCCTCGTAGACAACACGGCGCAACAGGAGCTCGAGGCGCAATTCCTCCAGGCGCAGAAGATGGAGGCGGTTGGCCGACTCGCCGGCGGCGTGGCGCACGACTTCAACAACCTGCTCACCGTCATCACGTCGTATACGACGATGGCGCTCGGCGCCTTGCGCCCCGACGAGCCGTTGTACGACGACATGCGCGAGATCCAGAGCGCCGCCGACCGGGCGGCGCGCCTGACGAAGCAATTGCTGCAATTCAGCCGCAAGCAGCTCATGCGTCCGCAGCCGGTCGACTTGAGCGCAATGGCGACGGAGATGGAGCGAATGCTCGAGCGGCTGATCGGCGAGGACGTGAAGCTCGAGCTCGTGCTCGCGAAGGACCTGGGGCTCGTCTCGGCCGACCCGGGCCAGATCGAGCAGGTGATCATGAACCTCGTCGTGAACGCGCGCGACGCGATCCCGAATGGTGGACACATCACGATCGAGACGGCGAACGTGGACTTCTCGAGCGAGCTGTCGATGACGGAGATGGGCCGGCCCGCCGGCTCGTACGTGATGCTCACGGTGACGGACACTGGCGCCGGCATGAGCGAAGAGACGCAGGCGAATTTGTTCGAGCCCTTCTTCACCACGAAGGGAGCGGGGTTCGGCACCGGGCTGGGCCTGTCGACGGTGTACGGCATCGTGAAACAGTCGGGCGGAGACATCCACGTGCGGTCCGAGCTCGGACACGGCACGACGTTCCGGTTGTATTTCCCGCGCCTCTCGAGCGATGAGGCGCCCGCGACGCCCCATGCGCCCGCCACCAACGTCTCGCGCGGCGGCACGGACACCATTCTACTCGTGGAAGACGACGAGCCGCTGCGCAATCTCGCGGCGCGCGTGCTTCGGAACGCGGGATACGTCGTGCTGGATACGAGCACGCCGAGCGAGGCGGTGCTCACGGGGACGCATCATCCGGAGAGCATCGAGCTGCTGCTGACGGACGTCGTGATGCCGGAGATGAGCGGTCGCACAGTGGCGGAGCTGCTGGTGCAACAGCGGCCGTCGCTCGGTGTGCTGTACATGTCGGGCTACACCGATGACGACGTGCTTCGCCGGGGTGTGTTGGCGACGGAGACCGAGCTGCTACAGAAGCCGTTCACGCCGGATCAATTGCTGGCGCACGTGCGCGCGGCGCTGGACGGGCAGCGATCGAGTCGGGTGGCGTAGCGATCCGCGCTGCTCGCCAATCATTTGAAGATTGGCCATGACGTTTTGCGTCGAGCCTTGATTGAGCGGCTCGCGTATTCAATGATGTGGATAACGTCACAAATCGCTGGTGTAAATGTCATGATTTTGCACTTGATGATTACGCGACGGCCGCCGATATATGGTTCGGAGGTCGGAATGTGAAGGTTTCGCCGACTTGGAGGTTGGGGATATGAAAGCGGATGGAATGTTGCGGCATCTAGCGTTTTTCGAGGAGTTGGCGAAGCTGAACGAATCGGATCAGAGCTGGCGGTCGGTGAGCGCCGGGCTGGTGACGATGCGTCTGGTCGACAATTGGGTCGACGGCGACCGTGGAGCGGTGCAATCGTGGTCGATCGCCGCGGTCCGCAGCGCGATCGAGGAGGTTCCGGAGACGACGCCGTTGCGTCGGATCTTGTTGGCCATCGTCGATACGATGACCGCGTCGGCGACGCGGGAGGTGCATGCGATATATCCGCGTCTCATCGCGTATGGTCAGGCGCTGGAGTACGACGCGAAGTGGTCGCTGGCTGTCGACGTGTATGAGATGGTCGGCGAGTCTGGGGATCAACTGGATGACGCCGATCTGATGGTGAACGCGCTGATTCGAATCGCCGTCTGTTACAAGAACCTCGGCGACCTCGATGCGGCGGCCCAGGCGTACGAGCGAGCGTCGATCGTCGCGCTGGACGCCGGAGACATGATCGGGGTGCTCAACGCTCGGCTCGGCGATGCCAGTATCGCGATGGCGCGCGGCAATATGCCTAAAGCCGAATCAATTCTCGAGGAAACGTTGGAAAAGGCCGAGTCGGCTGGGCTCGACGACATCCGCTCCCGCGCGCTGACTAACCGCGCGTTCATTGCGGGCTCGGGTAAACGATATGATCAGGTCATTCGGTTTTCCTACGATGCACTCGAGCTCTCGAAGACACAGCGCGATCGAGACCGTAGCTTGACGAACATTGCTACAGGATTTCGCTATCTCGGTTTGCTGGACGTCGCGCGAGATGCGTATCTCGTTCTTGCCGCTACGGCTCAGGAGCAATACATCCGTTGGATGTCCGAGTTGAATTTGATGGAGTTGGCGGCTCAACAGGGCATGGAGCTCGATTTTGACAAGTACCGCCGAGACTTGGTCGCTGCGGACTTCACGCCTCAGCTGAGAATTACCTATCTCCTGCACGTCGGTCGGGGGTACAGTGCCCTCGGACGCGGAGACGCCGGCATTCCATATCTCGAGCGAGCCATCGAGATGGCTTCCCAGTACAAACAAAATCAACTCATGTTTGAGGCCGAGGAGGCGCTTGCGGAAGCCCGGAGCCGGGAATCCCGTTCCTTCGCACCAAGCGTCACTGCTATCGACACCTCGATCCATGACGTCATCGATGCAATTCACGAGATGAAGGAGACCGCTGGCATTGCATAAAAAACGGGCCGACCGTCATCATCGGTCGGCCCGCTCAGCGGCAACATCGGGACTGCATCTAGGACTCGATGCAACGTCCGTCTGCGGTAACGAATCCACTGCAGGTATCACCCTTGTGCTGCGGGGCAGCGATGTCGCTGCAGGCGGCCAACACAAAGGAGGAAATAGCGAGCGCGAGGAGGACGAGCGGGCGGCGTGACATGGGAGCGATCTCCAGAGGGCGGGACCCGTGAGGGCGGTTTCTTGGCGGGAACTACTGAACGGGATTCTAGGGTCGCGGCGCGGGACGTAAACTCGCATTTTGTGTCAGGTTTTCGCGGTTTCATGACACCGATCCCGACCCAGTGTGGACGTCGTAGCATTTCTCCCACGGCATCTCCTCTCGCACCTCAGAGTCGTCCTCGGTCCGGAGCACTCCCTCACTCCCGTCGCGAGCTGGGCGGAGCTTCTGGCCACGGTCCACCACCATGCCGCCGAGATCGTCGTCGCCGACCCGTCGGCGACCGGCACGGTCCAGGTCGAGGCGCTCGAATACCTTCGCCAGCATTACCCGTCGCTCCCGATCGTCGTCTATACGGTGCTCGCACCCGCCTCCATCAAGGTGATCGTGCGACTGGCCAAGTCGGGCGTCGAGCACGTGGTCCTCAACCGGTTCGACGACGAGCCGCGGCGATTCCTGGAGCTTCTCGAGAGCACGCCCGGATACGCACTGGGCGACCGGATGCTGGTCGAGCTGGCGGGCTCGCTCTCGTGTCTGCAGGTCACGGTGGTCCGCGCGATCGATCAGTTGTTCCGATCGCCGGCGCGTTTCAAGAATGCTCAAGACCTCGCGACGGCGGCGGGCATGAACCTCCGCACGCTGTATCGAAATCTCGAGCCGGCCGGGATCTACTCGGCGAGGGCGTTGGTCGTGGCCGCACGGCTGCTTCGTGCGCACGCGTATTTGCAGGACCCTGGACGGTCGATCAAGGACGTGGCGGCCAAGACCGGCTACCCCTCCTCCTGGCAGCTCTCGCAGCAGATGCGCGAGATGACGGGGTACACGACCGAGGACGCACGTCGTGAACTGACTGGAGATTTGCTCGTCTCACTGCTCGCCGAGCAGGTGCGGCGAAGGAGACATAGGCAATGACGTTGCAAGTCATCGCGGGATCCGCCGGCATGCAGAGCGCACGGCCGGCCAGCCCGCAAGGACAGGCGAAGGAGTCGATGGCGTACGGAACGAAGCTGCGCGTGCTCATCGTGGACGATGAGCCCTCGATCTGCAAGGTGCTGACCATGGCATTGTCGCGCGCCGGCTATGAGCCGATCGCGGCACAGTCAGGGGAGGCGGCGCTTGCCATCATCCGCAGCGAGCACGTCGACATCATGCTGGTCGACTTTCGCATTCCCGACTATCGCGGCGACGTCATCTTCGAGCTCGCGGCCGGCCATCAGCCGCACCTGGCGTATCAGACGTTGTTCATCACGGGCGACATCACCGACCGCGCGCACGAGCTCATCGCGGTGTGCAACTGCAACTTCCTGCAAAAGCCGTTCGATCTGAGCGTCTTGTTCTCGGCGATCGCGGCGCTGGCGCCGCGTATCCACGACGCGGCGGGGTGAGTCGGGCGAATTGAACGTCGCGCCGGCAGGGAATCGCCCGGTCTCAGGGGAGAACAGGAGGCGATGTGGGCGGCGCGGGTGGCGCTGCTGGGCACATCGCGTTGGGCACAGTCGAACCGAGGTCCGCATTCGGCTGCGTCGGTGTGCTCGCGGGTAAACTCGATTTCGCGACACTCGACGCGCCCGGATTCGCGCCGGCGGATGACTGGGCCGAATCTCGCGGGCGAATCGGACAGTACGTTCCTGGCGTTCCGCCTTCGTTCTGCAGCACGATGTCGTTTGTGGAACTCAACCCATCGGGCGAACCAGGAACCGAGACAGAGCCTCGCGTGAGCCAGAGGCCGCCGCGGCCACCCACATGTGTCAGGCGAGAAATGTCCGAGGCGAACGCGAACGCCCCTGCGGTGCCTCCCCCAATCGCGATGCCGGCAACGAGAAGCCTGTGTCGTAGCATCAAAGGCTCGTTTTCGAGCGAACGATTTCCGTCGGAATCTCCGAACTCCGCGAACGCTCCAATCTACGGAATGACGAGATTCGCGAAAGGACGATTTTCATGCGGGAGAAACGCGCAATGCGCATTTTGACCGATCAGAGCCATGGTGGATCATAGTGACCACCAATTCCGGCCGCGCGTCCACTTGATGTAGGATCACAGCCTGAACGGCAGGATCCGTCCCTCCTTTCGGATGGGAACGCGACAAAGGCACACCCGGTGAAAGCCGGGGCCGCAAAGCCACGGGGCTACCGCGGATCGCGCATCAGAGCGCGCCGCCAGGCCGGCCGGGTCGCCGTCCGAATCGAGAGGACCACCGCCGATGAACAGATCCACGAGTCCCGTTTCTGGGCTTCGCGCTCGCGCTCGCGCAAGCGCCGGCACCGCCCTCGCCGTCCTCCTCGCCGGATGCCAGGATCCCGCGGGACCCCATGGCAGTATTGCCGAACGGCGCCCGTCGACGGCAGTGAGCGCGATCGCCACGCCGAGCATGATCGCGGGGGACACGATCCCCGGAGAATACGTCGTCACGTTCGCCCCATCTGTCGAGGACGCGCCCGGGATCGCAAAGCAGCTCGTCGACGCCCATCAGGGAACGCTTCGCTTCACGTACTCTCATGCCCTCCGTGGCTTTTCGGCGAAGCTTTCGATGCAGGCCGCTGAAGCGCTCGCCCGCAACCCGAACGTCGCATCCATTGGGCCCGATGTGACCATCGCGGCCGATGACGTGGAGAAGAATCCGCCGTCGTGGGGCCTCGACCGCATCGATCAGGCGGCGCTCCCGCTCGACGGGCAGTATGCTTACGCCGGCAACGGCAGTGGTGTCAACGTCTACATCATCGACAGCGGGATCGACTTCGCGCATCCGGAGTTCGAGGGGCGCGCCGCAGCCGCCTTCACCGCCGTCGACGACGGCAACGGCGCCAATGATTGCTACGGGCACGGCACCCACGTTGCCGGAACGGTCGGCGGCAGCACAGTCGGTGTCGCAAAGGGCGTGTCGCTGTACGCGGTTCGGGTTCTAGGCTGCACCGGCGGCGGCTCCATGAGCGCACTGCTTGCCGGCATCGACTGGCTCACGGCAAACGCCAAGCACCCCGCAGTCGCGAATTTGAGCCTTGGCACCAGCTGGAGCTCGCAGCTCAATGCCGCCGTCGCCGCGGCGGTCCAGGCCGGGATTACCATCGTGACGTCCGCCGGCAATAATTCGACCGATGCCTGCAACCAGTCGCCGGCCGCGGAACCATCGGCCATCACCGTCGCGGCGAGCAGCCCAACCGACGCGCAGTCATACTACTCGAATTGGGGGAGCTGCGTTGACCTGTACGCGCCCGGCGACGCGATTGAATCGGCTCACATGGGTGGCGGCTACGTGCAGATGACCGGTACGTCGATGTCGTCTCCACACGTCGCCGGAGCGGCCGCTCTTGTTCTCCAGGCCACCCCGTCGGCGTCCCCAGCCGACGTCGCGAGCCGAGTCATCACACTCACCGCGACGCGGAAGCTCACAGGCCTCGGCAAGGGGTCCGCCAACCGGTTGCTCCAGATTACCGGGCTTTCGGAGACTACGCTCACCTCGGCATCGCCGCCCTCAGGGTCCGCGGCACCGGTCGCCAGCTTCTCAGTGAGCTGCGCCGCCAACCGCGGTAGCTGCACGGTCGACGGGAGTCGCTCGACCGACGGCAGCCCCATCACAGACTGGTTGTGGGATTTCGGGAACGGCACGACGTCCACCGTTGGACCGATCGCGTCCGTGAAGTACGGCGCGACCGGGGCCTATACCATCACGCTGACGATCACCGACGGGCTCGGACGCAGCGCGACGGCGCACCAGAGTCTGAAGATTCGCCGGCTCTGATCGCCGGATTCGCGGCGCACCCTCGTTCCCGACGTACGAATTCCCCGGCGCCATCGATGGCGCCGGGGAATTCGTATTCTGCCAGCGAGCGGCCGCGTGCTCAGTGCTTCGCCAGCTGCAGCTCCTTGTCGATCGCTTTCGCGACGGTCTCGAATGGTACAGCCCCGCCATCGATGCCGATGCCGTTGACGAAGAGCGCGGGTGTGCCGGTCACACCGACCCGGTCTCCCTCGCGCATGTCTGCTTGCACCTGCGCCGTGAAGTGCCCGGTGTCGAGGCACTCATCGAACTTCCTTTGGTCGAGCCCCAGGCGACTTGCCTTCACCTTGAGATCGCGAATGGAGAGCTGGCTCTGCTCCTGGAAGAGCAAGTCGTGCATCTCCCAGAACTTTCCCTGGTCTTTCGCGCAGAGCGAAGCCTCGGCCGCCTTGAAGGCGTTCGGGTGAAGACTCGGGAGCGGATACTGGCGGTAGACGATTCTGATCCGGTCGCCGTACTGCTCCTCGATCCGTTTGAGTGTCGGAAAGAAGCGGCCGCAGAATGGGCATTCGAAGTCTGAGAACTCAATGAGCGTCACAGCGGAGTTCTCCGGGCCGCGCGATGCGGATGCGCCGTTGTCGAACGCAAGGCGGAACGGCTGGAGCTTCACGTCGACCTTGTTCTCGGCCGTGAGGCGACTCTCCAGCTTCTCCGTCGCTTCCACACGACGAGTCTTGCGCAGATAGGTGGCGATCTCTGGGGCGATTACAGTGAGGGCCCGTCCTCCAACGCGAGCCTGGTTCTCCTTGTACCACGTCGCGATTTCCACCTCGGTCGGTTCGAGCGAGCCGCCCACCTCGGCGGCCAAGAGTTGGTCGACCGTCTTTCCCTGCTTCTTCGCCTCGGCGCCGAGCATCCGCTCACTGAGAATGTCGCGGACCGTATTCTCCACGATTTTGTGCTGCGTGACGCGAAACTTCGTTTCGTTTTGATCGAGCTGGTCGCCGACCCGTGTCCGAACGTCGGCCATCGTGATGGGCTGGCCCCCGATCGTGGCGAGCGCCTCTGGAAACTCGGCATTGCTGCTCATTTTTCCGGTCGCCGACAGTGACGCGGCAGCGACCTTCCTGTCGGTGCATCCGACCACGCTCGAGGCAAAGGTGAAAACGGCGACGAATAGCGCGCCGCGCGTCACCCGACGACGGGCAGGAAGCTCTGAGGATACATAGGCCTTCATCATCATCCACCACCTAGTGGGATCGTGGGAGGGGGCGTAGACGCGTGCAGTGTTGTGCAGGGACGCCCGGCCGTCAAGCAGCACGACCGGGCGCCTGAGCGCTTCCCCCAAGTGAGGGACCCGGCACCGTGCCGAGCCTCCACCTCAATCACTTCGTACTAGACTCCGATGCTACGGGCAGAGGAGGTTGTTGTTGTACTGATCAAGCGTGCTGGCGTAGGAATTCGCATCGCTGATCTGCTGCGCGGTCATCTTGTTCTTGTAGGTGCCGGTACCAGTGAAATTGATCGCATCGAGCAGCGTCTGCGCGTTGGCCAACGTTGTCGTCGCCGCGGCGCACTGCTTCGCGCCGGCTGCATAGTTCAGCTTCGCCGCCATGAACTGCGCAACCAGGTTGTACGCCGGGTCGCTCGCGAGCTTCTTCCCGGTATTCATGTCGCTCTTGCCGAGCAGGTTCACCGCCTGCGGGCAGGTGAGCGCAGGGTCGCCGGTGATGTCGCCGATCGGGTACAGCGCGCTCCCCGTGGGCAGGTAGAAGTCGAGCGTTTTGTCGAGAATCCCGCGTTCGCCGGCCTTGATGTACTGGTTGCCGCCGGTGCAACTCGACCAGTTCTTCCAGTAGCCGATCGTCCGTGCGTCGCCGCCCGGCGGGCGCACGTTGTTGATCGGGTTCGGGACACCGGTGATTCCGCCAGGTCCGTTGGCACCCGAAACCAACGTGATGCCGATACATTCCGTGGAGTTATCGCCACCCTCCGGGACGGCACCGGCTGGCGTGAAGCCGGTGATGTTGTTCGAGTAGCCGGCCGGCATGCCGGTCTCGCACAATTGGTACGTTCCCGGCGTGAAGTAGCCCGAGAACTGCACCACTCCACTGGTGACGTCTGCCGACGCACTGGCGACCACGGTGCCGGCAGCGAGCGTCGAAGCTCCGGTGCGGAGCTCGAACCCCCACGCGAAGCTCAGCGGCGTCCCGCCATTCTCCACCTTCCGCAGCTCCAGCGTCGCGAGCTGCAGGTTGGTGTACGTGCAGGTCACCGTCTCACCGGCCGCGAGATTGATGGTCGCGACGCCGGTGGCGATGACGCCCGACGAGTTGGTCGTCGGATCGACGCAGGCGAGGCTCGTCAGCCTCCAGCCGGTCGTCGCACCCTCGGTCACCGTATAGGAGCCCGGGAGGACGTTGTTCATCGTCTTCGTGTTCGACAGCGTGGGGTCCGCGTCGTCATCGAGGCTGAACGACGCATTCCCCGCCACCGTCGATGTGAACGCGAAGTCCTGGGCATTATCGGGCTGCGCGTCCTTGATGATGACGATGTTGCCACGCTTCGTGTTCGTGTACGTGCACGACACGTTCGCGCCCGCGGCCAGGGTGATGTTGGCCGTTGCTCCGGTCACGGCCCCGCCTGTCGTGCAGGTCAGGTTGGTGAGGTCCCAACCGGTCACCGCAGTCTCGCTCACCGAGTAGGAACCCGGCACGAGGTTGTTGACGGTGATCGTGTTGGAGAGCGTGTTATCGCCCGCGTCCGTATCGAGCGAGAAGCCGGAGAAGCCCGAGCCGGTCGTCGTGAACGCGAAGTCCTGCGGGTCGCTCGCCGGGACCGTCGCCTTCGTCACGGTGATCGAGCCGCGCTTCGTGTTCGTGTACGTGCAGGTCACGTTCTCGCCTGCGTCGAGTCCAACCGACGCCGTGACGCCGCTTGTGCTCGTGTTCCCGCCGCCGCCGGTGCACTGGAGGTTGGTCAGGTCCCAGCCCGTCTTCGCCGTCTCGGCGATCGTATAGGCGCCGAACGCCGTGCCCGTCGAGACGATCTGCGAGCTCGCGCCGCATGCCACGCTGAAGGGCGTCAATGCGCCTCCGCCCGGGACGGTGCCCGTGAAGTCGAACGACACCCCCGTACCGCCGACGCAGACCTTCGAGACGGTGATCGTCGCCGCGAGCGTGTTCGTGAACACGCAGGACGGCGTGCTGCCCGGCGCGAGCGTCACCTTGACGGTGTTGTCGCCTACGTCGTAGCCGGTGGTCGTACCCTGGGCGAACGCGCCACTGCCGCCCGACCCAATGACGACCGTCGCGCCGTTGGCCGTACAACTGATGCCTGTGATCGACCAACCGGTCGGCAGCCCAGTCTCCTGCACGAACTTGTCGCCCGCGACGTTGGCGCCGGTGAAGCTGATCGGCGCGGTCTGCGACGGGTTGTTGGCGGTCGTACTGCGCGAGAAGTTCGAGATGCCGGTGCCGGTCGCCGTGTAGTCGAACGAGCCCGTGCCGCCGACTGTCGACTTCTCGACGTCGAGCGAGGCGCTCGCCGTGTTCGTATAGGTACACGTGACATTCTCGCCGCCGCGCAACGTAATCGTCGCCGTGGCGCCGCTGGTCGAGATCGTGCTGGTGGCGCCGCTGGAGGTGCACGCGAGGTTCGTCAGGCTCCAACCGGTGGGCAGCGCACTCTCCGTGACCGTGCGCGCGGACCCGTCGTTCACGAGAGCCGAGAAGACCTTCGTGTTCGAGAGCGTCCCGTCGGCATCGTCGTCGAGGCTGAACGCGGACATGCCGGCACCGGTCGCCGTGTAGGCGAAGTCCTGCGCATTGTTCGGCACCGCGTCCTTGACGATTGTGATGCTGCTGATCAGCTGGACGGGAATGGTGAAGCCTTCGCAGTTGCACTTCGCGGGGGTCCCGGGAATCGTCGCCGCCCGGAAGTCGTCCGCCGTGTAGGTGGCCGACGTCGTCGTGAAGTTACGCGGGCAGAGCTCGTCCTGGCCGGGCACCTTCCACGCGAGGCAGGAGCCGATCTTGAGGGCGAGCGAGCCGTCGGGCTGCGTGACCGGGTTGCAGGGGATCGTGAAGGTGTCGAGGTCGAGCGACGTCTGCGCACCTGACGCCATCCCGGCGCACGCGTCCGGCGTGTCGGTCCCCGTTTCGTTGATCGTACCGGCCGAGCCGACGACGAGGTTGTAGTGCCGGCACGCGCCCGTCTTGGCGTCGCCGCCGTCGGTCGCGATCCACACGCCAATGTCGTCACGGTTCGCGTTTGACGTCGCCTCGAGCACCGCGGTCATCGCGATCGTGATGTCCGTACCCGGGGTGCACTGGATCGGCGTGTTCGGGATAACGTTGTTGCCGTCAACCGAGGACACGTCCGCGCGGGCGATGCGGATGTCGTTCGCGGTGCAGTTGGTGGGGCCGCCGACAAATCTTGCAACGTCGTCCGCCATGCAGACGCCGGCGTCGTTGAACGGCGTGTTGACCTGCCGCTGCGGCCCGGACCCCGGCGCGAGCGACGAGCCAGGGCTTACTGGCCGGTCCGGTGAACAGGACGCCAGGAATACCGCTACTGCCACGACCGTACTGCCGGTTGCAACCGCGCCAAAACGCGAACCAATCGCGTTTCTACACCATTGCAGTCGTCGTGCGAGGGAACTGCCGACCGGGTTTGACATGGGACAACTCCGCTGGTGGACGAAAGACCATCCGGCCGTACGCGCCGGCGTCGCTCTCCTTCGGCAGGCGAATCCTTCTCTGGGAGAAGTCCGCCTTTGCGTGCCGGCCTCACGACCGGGTTGCCTTTGTCGGTGAGAGAATCGTTCACGGAGGGCTCCCGTGAACGAGAGACTATTGCCGGGCGAATGTAGGAGTGCGCTACGCCACGGGATGGGCAGATTGCCCCATCTCATGCGAGATTTTACACATGAGAACCCATTGAATTTCCAGCGGTGTGTCGTGAGAGACGTCGCTGCGCCGAAGCGCTCGCGACCACTCGGAGCGGCGAACTATCGCCCGATCGTCCCCGGCGTCTCGCCCGTCACCGAACCGTCGACGATCGCGCGCGCTACCTCTCCGCGACCGTGCACGTTCAGCTTCGCCAACACACTCTCGGTGTGATGCCGCGCGGTGTGCGTACTGATGCCAAGCTCCGACGCGATCACCGCGTTGCGCGCGCCGCGCGCCAAGCGGAGCGCGACGTCCGCCTCGCGCGCCGTCATCGAGAAGCGGCGCATCAGGAATTCGCGCGATGGCAGGTTCGCCTCGGCACGCTCGATCGTCACCAGCACCGTGCGACCCGCCATGTCCCTGAGCTTCTGCAGAAGCAGGGTCGCGCGCATGCGATACCAGCCGCCTCGCGTCGCGACCTCCACTTCCATCGGCTGGTGGCCGCCGCTGTCAAACGCGGTGCGCGACACCGAGCGAAGCTCGCGGGCCAGGATGCCGGGCTCCGAGTCCTCGTTCAGCATGCGCTTCGCGGTGGCGTTGCTATAGCAGGGGAAGGAATCGGAGCGGAGGAGTACGATCCCCTGGTCGATCGTGTCGAGCAGCGCTCCGAGCGGCGCAAGTGGCAGGCTGGCGGCGCGATCGTCGGCGACCGGCACAGCCTTCTCGTATTCACCCGACGCCGTAGTCCGTCTTGGAGGGATGCGATACGGCGTCGTATCGCGGAATGGCTTCAACCCGTCAGACACAGAATCTCCGCTCCCGATCGGTGTCATCGTCGGCAACCGGTGTCGAACCAGAGCGAATGTTTATATCAGCCGAATTGTCACAGCGCAAGAGTGACATGCCCCACAACGCGGGATTCGCTCAGTCCATGCGTCTCCCATGTATTTCGAGATCGATGTCGATGAGGGTCGGACATCAAACCCGAGTGGACCGGGCTCTTCCGGTTGACCATTCCCTCACCGGACTCCTTTTATATAACGTCGCCGCCGACGCTTTTTTCTCACACGCGCCAGGATCGCAACGTCTTCAGCGTATGCTCCAACGCCAACCGCTGCGCGCTGTGTGTCGATTCAGCGAGTAAACTCTCATAGGTCGCGATCGCCAGCTTGAGCGCCACGACATCCTCCTCGTCGTGCGCCAGGCTCGTCGCGTTGTCGGCCAACGCCGCGCGCGCGAGTTGATCCGCGGGGAAGCGCTTCGTCACCTCGTGCCAGCGATCGACCCGCCGTCGCAGGTCGGCCTCGGCCAGAGCCCACAGATGCCACGCGCCGCGGTTGTCGGGGTCGAGCTGCTTGGCCCGCGCGGCCATCGGACCCACGACGTCGGGGCCGCGCCCGGTGAGCCAATACGAGTTCGCAAGAACGACAATCGCCTGCGCGTCGGCGGGCAGGGCCGCGACGACCCGCTCGTAGAGCGGAGTCACGACCTCCGGCATCTCGCGATAGTCTTGGGCCAGCACCTTGAGCTGTTCGGGCGGCGTTCGTTTGGACAAGGCGCGGAGCTGGTCGAGCAGATTGCCGACGTCGCCCGACCGGTGATAGGCCTCGACGTGGGACGCGAGCTCGTCGCGCACGGGGAACTGGGCCCCCCCAGGGGGGTATGGAGAACTGCCGGTTGACATTTCCCAAAGCTAGACACCCGGCACGAAGTTCGCAGCGGTCGACCGGCCAGGGAAAGGCGAACCCAGGGTTGCGCCAGGCCGGAGAAGTGGCGATACTCTTGTCGTCCGCCGAGCCGCGCCGTAGCGCCAGCATCGTCGGAATCGCGTGCCTTGTCCGCGCCCCGACGGTACCGACAGCAGAGCACGCGTCGCGCCGCATTTTAATTCCCGTCATACATCGCGTTCTTCGCACGCAACGATTGCGAGCGAACCTGACGGGCGTATGCGCTTGGAGTCGCCGGGACGTTAGCGCGAGATAGGAACTTGCAGGGCCCGCACAGACCGCGGGCAGACCCGAATCAGATTCACCTTTTTACCCAACAATGGCATGAGCGAAAGTCGACGCCCACCTCGTCGCAGCCGTGGCCGACGCCCGTCCAACAAGGCAGACGCGGACACCGGCGACAATCCGTATCGCGACGACGCCGGTGGCGCGGTCGGTCCGGAGACCGACGTGACGACCCGCGGCGATACCGAGTCAGACGCACCCGCGCGCCCGAGCCGCGTCGCCGCGATTGACGCCGAGCCTTCCAGCCCGCCCCCGGCGGTGCCGCCGGCAGCCCCGGCGCCCGCCCAGACCAGCGATCGACAGAGTGGTGAGCTCGAGAGCGGAGATGGCGGCGGAAACGGGACGGGGCTTGCGCTGACACCCCTCCGCAACGAGCCGGGCCTCGCCAATGGCGGCAATTCGGGCCGCGGCTATCAGCAATCCGCGAACAGTCCGAATCGCGATCGCGGCGATCGGGGTGACCGGACCGATCGCGCGGATCGTGGCGACGCCGGATTTCAGGACCGCCGCAATGGGCGACGACACCGCCGCGGACGTGGGCGCGGTCCTCGCCGTGAGCCGCCACCGCAACAGCAGCAGCAACAACAGGCCATCCAGGTCGCCGCGACCGGCGAGACGCGCGGCTGGTTCGACTCGGCGCGCGACGCAGGATTCATTCGTCGGCCCGGGAACAGCTATCTGGCCGACGCCGGCGACGCTTACGTGCCGCCGAGCATCGTGCGACAGTTCGGTCTCCGGCGCGCCGATCTCGTGGACGCGACGATCGGTCTGGACCCGCGCGGACGACCGACCGTCGTCGAGGTTCGCACGATCAACGACGCCGACCCTGCGCTCGCGGCCAAGCGACCGGACTTCAATTCCCTTCCCGCCTCGTATCCGGAGCGAAAGCTGTTCATGGAGACGGGACGCCCCGCCAAGGGCGGACCCGAGCTCACGCGCCGAGCGATCGATCTCATCGCGCCGATCGGCTATGGCCAACGCGCGTTGATCGTCGCCCCGGCGCGCGCCGGAAAGACGACGCTGCTGCACGCGATCACCGAGGGCGTGGCGGTCAATCACCCCAACGCCGTCCTTCTCATTCTGCTCGTGGACGAGCGTCCGGAAGAAGTGAGCGAGGCGATTTCGTGGGGCGTGGGCGAGGTGATCTCGTCGAGCTTCGATCAGCCGGCGCAGCGCCACGTGGACGTCACGGACATCGTGCTCAATCGTGCCCATCGGCTGGTCGAGAGCGGCAAGGACGTAGTGATCGTGCTCGACTCGCTCACGCGCATGGCGCGCGCGCACAACACCGCCGAGCGAGGCACGGGGCGCACGTTGTCGGGCGGACTCGATGCCACGGCGATGGCCAAGCCGAAGGCGTTCTTCGGGTCGGCCCGCTCGATCCCCGACACGTCCGGCGGCGGCTCGCTGACGATCATCGCCACGGCGCTCGTCGAAACGGGCTCGCGGATGGACGACGTGATCTTCGAAGAGTTCAAGGGCACGGGCAACTGCGAGATCAAGCTCGATCGCAGTCTCGCGGAGAAGCGCATCTATCCGGCGATCGACATC
>Ga0157370_10000782_pt1 | contig 39909 bp, 30 predicted proteins | sample C35metaG_FD_113463 | JGI IMG/M metagenome (GOLD analysis project Ga0157370, IMG submission 113463) | Corn rhizosphere microbial communities from Kellogg Biological Station, Michigan, USA - C3-5 metaG | ecosystem: Host-associated > Plants > Roots > Rhizosphere > Soil | place: USA: Michigan... | reverse complement strand
CGTCCTTACTGCCGGGGCATTACGCCTGACAACACCGTCGTCGGAGGCGATCAAGTTGGATTTGAAGATCGAAGCATGATTCCTCGAATGCGCCGGTTCGCGCCCGGCGCATTTTAGGGGACGAGATTAGGGGTAAATCCACCCCCGCCTTCCCAGCAAGTTCTTGATTTCATTTACTAAATGGCGGAGCGGGAGGGATTCGTACTCCCCCTTCGCAGCCCTTTGAAGAAGGGGCGTTTTTTGCTATACAAGCCTCAGATTTTGAAGGCTTTTTTCGACGTTTGTGAATTTCGACAGACCGCCCCAGTCCGCACCGTTCCGCCGAAATCCACGACTCAAACCCGGACGCAAACCCGGACGCAAAACGAGCCTTCGATCCAATTCGGCGGAGATCGCCGGTTCGACGGAGGAACGTTCGTTCGTATGGCTCGCGCAATTCACAAGCTGAGCGCCAAGGGCATCGAGAAGCTCAAGACCCCGGGTTGGCACGGAGACGGTGGCGGCCTCTGGTTGCGCATTTTCCCCGGAGGCGGAGGCAGGCGATGGGTCTTTGCCTGGCAGCGCGACAAGAAGCGCCGAGAGATGGGGCTCGGGTCCGCCACGGATACGAGCCTCGCCAAGGCTCGTGAGAAGGCCGAAGCGGCGCGCAAGCTCCTCGCGGACGGGATCGATCCGCTCGAGCAACGTGGGGCCGACGTGGAAGCGGAGGTCGCCCGCATCGCCGAAGAGGAGCAGGCCGAAATCGGCAAGCCGGCATTCGGCGAGTTTGCCGACACCTACATTGATACGCACGAGGAGGGCTGGAAGAACGCCAAGCACCGGCAGCAGTGGCGGAACACGATCAAGACCCACGCTAAGTTGCTTTTGCCGAAGCCGGTTGACGAGATCACCACCGACGATGTCGTCGCCGTCCTTCAACCAATCTGGCGCAGCACTCCAGAAACAGCGAGCCGCTTGCGCGGACGAATTGAAAACATCCTCGATGCAGCAAAGGCGGCCAAGCATATCGCCAGTCCCTGGGAGAATCCGGCGCGCTGGCGCGGCACGCTCAATCACCTGCTGCCGCGGCGACGCAAGAAGTCTCAGGTTCGGCACCATCCTGCCATGCCGTACAAGGATTTGCCCGACTTCTTTGCTCGGCTCCGCCAGCGGCCGGCTACTGCCGCGCGCGCTCTTGAGTTCACGATTCTGCACGCCACTCGAACCAGCGAGACGCTCAAGATGAAGTGGAAGGAGATCGACTGGGACGAGAAAATCTGGACGATTCCGGCCGAGCGGATGAAGATGGGGTTCGAGCACCGAGTGCCTCTTACCGGGAGAGGGTTCGAAATCCTCCAGCTTCAGGCTCGTTCGAGCAATTGCGATCCGGATGGCTATGTCTTTCAGGGCCAGAAGCGCGGCATGCCGCTTTCGCAGATGTCGATGACGATGGTGCTGAGGCGAATGAAACTCGGCCATTACACCGTTCACGGCATGCGCAGCAGCTTCCGTGATTACATGGGCGATATGACCGGTCATCCGGAGTCGATCGTCGAAATGGCGTTGGCGCATCAGGTCGGCGACGAGACCGAACGGGCCTATCGGCGCGGCGACGCGTTCCTGAAGCGGCGCGTGCTTATGTCGGATTGGGAGCGCTATGTGTTGGCCATGCCCAAGGCGAAGAAGGCGCGGCCGGCTCGTGCCGCGCGTGACGAAACGCGCCTAGCCGCGTGACGAGATGACCTCGGCCAGCCACGCCTCAATTTCGTTCTCGCGCCACCGGGAGGCGGTGGCCGTAAGCTTGTACGGCTTAGGGAAACAGCCCTCCGCTATCAATTCGTAGATCTTTGACTTCCCAAGCCCCACCCTCGCCTTGACGTCGGCCAGGCGCAAAAGCCGTTCGGGCGTTTCGGTCATGACGCAGAACCCGACAGCGCTTCTCGCGCTTTCGCAAATCCGCGATCGCTCGCCAGAAACGCGGCAAGCATGTGCGGTACGAGCTCGGCGAGAGGCTCCTCCTGCCCGTAGGTCTGCTTGTAGACGGCGACATATTCGGTGAGCGCCGCGTGCAGGTCAGGCGTGACGGTGATAGCGAGCTTGATCGGCGTCCGATCAGGAAGCTTCGCGAGTTTCAACTCGGGCATCGATATGGCTCCTATCCGCGCCACGGCGCGAGGATGAGATCCTTGTGGACGACGAGCCGGACCGTTGAGCCGGGCCGGATCGTGATCGTCGGCTGGATGTTGAGATTGCGCGAGGTAAGCTGATCGCCGGCACGCGACACATTCTGCTGCGTCGACTCCCGGATCGCCTGGACCAGATCGCTCTCGCCAGTGACAGTCATCTCCGATCCGACGCCGAGCAATGTCGCCAGAGCGACGCCCTTGAGCAGTGCCCAGGTGTGGAAATCAACCTTGTCCTGGAGGCCGGCATAGCCCGACGCATCGGTTGCCGGCACATTGTCGATCCGGAGCGAACTGCCGTCCGGAAACATGATCCGCTGCCAGACGACCAGCGCGCGCTTCTGACCAAAAGCCACGACGCTGTCGTAGCTGCCGATGAGCCGAGACCCTTGCGGTATGAGCAAGGTGCGCCCGGTGGGGCTGTCGAACACCTGGCTAGTTACCTGCGCCGTCACGAGCCCCGGCAAATTGGAGCGTAGGCCGGTGATCAGGCTCGCCGAGATGACGCTGCCCGCGGAAAGCAGGTAGGGCGATGGTGCTGCCGTTAGTGTGTGCGGATTGATGTCGCTGGAGCGATCGAGCGTGCCGACAAACTGGGCCTTGCGCCCCTGAGCATTGGGGTCCCTATCCGGATCAAGCGTCGGTCCCGAAGCCTCCGGCGTTGGGACCGCCGGCGTTGCTGCGGCGTCGGCCGAGAGCGGCGATGTGGAGGTGCGGCCTTGCACCAACACCCCGGACTGGCGAGCGGCCCTCAATTCCGACAGCCGCCGTTCCCTTTCTTGCGCCTCCGACTGACCCGACGGATCGTTGGCAACCCCGGTTTCCGTTGCCATACGACGTTGGCTTTCGAGGATTGGCCTGCCCAGGTCACCGGGCAGCGGTGGCCCGAGCTTCGGGGTATCGCCATAGGTCGCCGGCAAGCCGTTCAAAGCGTCAGTCGACGGACGATTGCTCGGCTCTGACAGTTCCTGACGATCCGCGACCGCGCTGAACACACGCGGTTTCAGCGCGATCCATGCAATGACGACCAGGCTGACGGATCCGAACGCTGCAACGGCGATGATCACGCCACGACGGAAGCGTATCGCGCGCGCCGGTTTGATCCGGATCGCCAACGTCTCGGGATCAAGCTTCGCCGCGGGAGAGACGGATGGCTCGCTCATGAGCGCTTCTCCTTTCTCGAGGGGGTGCCGTCACCGACGCGCGCGATCCGGACAACCTGCTGCTTCTTGGTGCCCAGCCTGAGCTCGGCCACGTCGAAGATACGGTCGACGACGTAGAACCGGCCGCGGACGCGATAATTGACCAGCTCGGCCTCGCCGGTCGGCCCGACAACGAACAGTGGCGGCGCGTCGCCGACGGCGATGCTGGCGGGGAACTCGACAAAAGTCTGCCGCCCGTCGTCGAACGCACGAAGCGGCCGCCATGCGGGCGCGTCGCCGCTGATCGCATAGTTGAAACGGAGGTTGTCGACCGCCAGTCCTTCGGAGACCGGGGCCGCAGCTGCAGCTTGGTCAGCGGCTCGGCGCAAGGCGATCAGTTGGTCGGCTGGGTATGTCCATGACAAGGCGGCCATCGCGGTGCGCGACGTTGCGGTCAGTTGGAGGTGGTAACTCCGCCGCTCGGTCGTCACGACAAGGTTGGTCGCGAGACCGGAGGCGAATGGCTTCACCAGGATGTGCGTTCGCTTTTCTGCACCAATGCCGCTCGTGGTGTCGCCGATGACCCACCGGACTGTATCGCCGGCTGCCACCGCCACAAGATTTTCGCCGGGCTGCAAGGCGATGTCGGTGACGGCCCCGGGCGCGGTGTAGACTTGGTAGATCGTGCCGTCGCTGAACGGGAAGACCTGGACCGCATTCACGAATCCCTGTGCCTGCGGCTCCAGCGTGGCTGCGCGATTGGCCGCAGCGACACGCGCCACCATCGGGCTAACCCGCTTCCGGGCGATCGCTCGCCGAGTTTGCTGCTTCGGCGCTGGCGGCGCCTTGGCAACCGCGACGGGCCCCGGTGCTGGTTGAGCTGTCGTCGTCTGGGCTTGCGCTGACGCCGCGATGATCGCGAGGGCGGACGCTGCGAGAACGAATTTCATGGGCGTGACTCCTGGGCGGGCTGTGTGGGAGCAGCGAGATTGGGATCGAGGGGAGAGCCGAGCGGCAGGCCTGCCGGGACAGGCGGCAGGGGAGCAGACGGCGGTGTCGGGCGCGACTGCGCGGGAGGATCGAGCTCCCGGCTCCAGTCGACCGCATCGACATAGACGCCAAGCGGGTTCTTCCGGAGGGTGTCCGCATCGGTAGGCGCGCGCATCACGACGGTCAGAATCGCCGTCCAGCGCTGCGTGCCCGACTGCGCGCCGCGCTCGTAGGCGGTCTCGGTCCATTTGACCTGGAAGGACCGGTCGGACGCGCGCACCACGCTCGTCACCTGAACCGACACCGTCCGCTCGCCGATATTGGCAAACGGATCGGCGGTTCGGGCATAGTCGCCGAGAAACTGCGCGCCGCGCTTGGTGGTGAAATCATACGCTTCGAGCCAGTCCTGGCGAACCAGCACCGGATCGAGCGATCGGCCGCGGACGTTCGCGATGAATCGCGACAGGTGCCATGCGATCTGCGGATCGGTTGGATGGTAGCCCGCTTCTGCTTCCGAGACGGCGCGCGCCTCGCCGAGCCGGTCGACCTCCACGACATAGGGGGTGATGCGGCTCTGCACCGACTGCCAGACGAGACCTGACGAGAGACCACCTGAGAGGGCAAGGCACCCGAACGCCATCAGGCGCCAGTTGCGCGCTTGTACGCGAGCGGAACCGATCCGCTCATCCCAGACCTGCCCGGCGCGCTGGTACGGCGTCGCCGGCTCCGGGGTTCGTCCGTAACGCTGGACGGCGCGTTTGAAGATCATCGATCGTCCCTTTCCTTGATATCGGGGGTGGCGGAGGCGCCGCCGCGATCACCCTGCTGCAAGGTGTGCAGCGCGATCTGGCGGTGATGTCGGGCGGTCTGCTGGCCGCGCATGGCGCGTGCCCAGGCCGGCGTGCCGTCGGGGTCGACCGATGACGCTGCTTCGCCCCGGCCGCTGCGGTTGAGGGCATTCCATGCCGCCGCGCGACCCTGCGAAGCGGCTTCGCCCAGGCCGAAAGCGCTCGAGGCGCGCTCGCGGGCGGCATTGCCGGCGGCACGCGCCACGCCGCCAAGGCCAGCCGCCATCGTCGGTGACGACGCGGTCTCCTTGCCCAGCGTGTAGGCGCTCGAGGCTGCCGACCCCATCGAGGTTCCAGCCCGCACCGCGCCGAGTGCCGCGCCTCCAACTGCGCGCGCGCCGCCAACGGCGGCGCCGCCCGCGAGCATCGTGATGCCCGCCGCGCCGACGGTCGTTCCGAGCGCGGCACCGGCCCCGAGTTGCGGAGCGCCCGCGACGAGTCCCGAGGCGATGCTGGGACCGAAAATGCCGAGACCGAACATGGTGAGGCTGGCGAGCATCAGGCTCAGTGCCTGGTTGATATCGGGCTCCTGGCCTTGCAGCGCGGACGTGAACTCGGTGAAGAAGTTCGATCCGATGCCGACGATGACCGCGAGCACCATCACCTTGATGCCGGACGACACGACGTTGCCGAGGACGCGTTCGGCCAAGAAGCTTGTCCGGTTCCAGAGCGCGAAGGGCACGAGGATGAAGCCCGCCAGTGAGGTCAGCTTGAACTCGATGACCGTGACGAACATCTGCACTGCGAGGATGAAGAAGGTGATGATCACGATCGCCCAGGCGAACAGCAGCACGGCGATCGTCAGGAAATTATCGAAAAAGCTGACGAAGCCCGTCAGCTCGGACACCTGCTGAAGCAGCGGCCACGCGGCGGAGAACCCCGTGCCTGCGAGGCGGCCCGGCTTGAGGAGGTCCGCTGCCGATAATGTGCCGCCGCCCGCGGTCAGGCCGGCCTGCGCGAACGAGCGGAAGATGATGTCGGCGAGGGTCGAGAAACTGTTCAGGATGAATGCGAACGCGCCGATGTAGAGGATCTTCTTGAGGAAACGGCCGATCACATTGTCGTCGCCGCCCATCGCCCAGAAAAGTCCGGCCAGCGTGACGTCGATGCCGATCAACGTCACGGTCAGGAAGTGGACGTCGCCGCCGAGCAACCCGAAGCCGGCGTCGATGTAGGTGATGAACGCCTGCATGAAGCGGTCGATGACATTGAGATCATTCACGGCGGTCGGTTCCTAAGCGGAGTGAAAGAGGCCGCGGGGCGAGGCCGGGGGAGCGAAGCCCCGCCCCGCGGCGGACGACGACGGGAGGCGGACCGTCGCCGCCCTCCGGCGCGCCTATTGGGGGGTGTAGGCGGTGCCGGAACCGAGGAATTTCTTCGTCGCTGCCTGCGCATCGATCTGCGCCTGCGCCTGCCGCGCGCGCTCGATCGTCTCGGCGCGATACTGGGCGGCCATCATGTTCTGGATCTGGAACTGCTGCTTGGCGCTGAGCGCGAGCAGCTGGTTGGTGGCCTGCTGCGCCTGCAAGGACCCCTCGGCGCCTTGGCTCTTCGCCACCAGTGAAGACAAGGTCTGGGCATCGGCCGCGACGTTTTCGGCGACCTGCGCCTGCACCGTCATCGTGTGCTGGTAGGCGGTCATGGCGGTGTCGAGGCGAGAGCGCGCAGCAACGACCTGATCGTTCAGCCGCAATGCCTGGCCGAAGCTCTGCGGAAAGAGCTGGTGGAACTGCTGGTCGAGGCCGGAGACCTGCAGCCGGATGCCCTGGGCTTGTCCCATCAGGCGATCGAGCTGTTGCAACGTCTGAGTTAGCGCCTGTAGCTCGGGGAAATCGATCGTGGTCAGGTTCTTCGCCTGGTTGAGCAGGCTTCGCGCCTGATTCTGCAGCGATTGGATCTGGTTGTTGATCTGGGTGAGCGTCCGGGCAGCCGTCAGGATGTTCTGGCTGTAGTTACTCGGGTCGAACACCGTCAGCTGCGCGTGGGCAGGCGTAGTCGTCATGGCCAGGCCCATGGCGAGCGAGCCTGCGGTCCCGAGACCTAGCGCGCTCGCGATCAGATATTTTCGGGTGAGGAAACGCATCACATTACTCCTTTGCTTGGGGGACGGGAAAATCGGCGAGCAGGTCGGCGGCCCATTCGAGGCCGGCATCGCGCAAGAAGCGGGCCGCGAAATCCGAGAGGCCGTCGTCCGCGATCATCGCGTCGATCCGCGATTGCGTGGCAGGGTCGGACGCGCCGCACAGCGCGAGCGCGACCGGACCAAGGCCCAGTTCGAACAGCCGATTGCCGCGCGCAGACTGCAGATAATATTGCCGCTTTGGCGTGGCGCGGCTGACCAGCTCGATCTGGCGATCGTTCAGGCCGAACCGCTCATAGGCCTCGCGACTCTGCGGCTCGATCGCGCGATCATTGGGCAGCAGGATGCGCTGCGGGCAGCTCTCGATGATGGCCGGTGCGATGCTGCTCGAGGCGATGTCGGCGAGGCTCTGCGTCGCGAACAGCACCGCGACGTTCTTCTTGCGCAGCACCTTCAGCCATTCGCGGATGCGCGCGGCGAACAGGGGATGGTCAAGGAATATCCAGGCCTCGTCGAGCACCAGAAGGGTCGGCTTGCCGTCGAACCGCTCTTCCAGCCGGTGGAAGAGATAGGTCAGCACGGGCGCCACCACGCCGGCCTGGCCCATCAGCGCCTCGGTCTCGAAGCACTGGACATCGGCGAAAGCGAGATGCTGCTCGGCCGCGTCGAGCAGTCGCCCATAGGGACCGTCGAGCGTGTAGGCGCCAAGCGCGGTACGAAGGGCATTCGATTGGAGGAGCAGGGTCAGCCCGGTAAGGGTGCGTTCCTCCGGCGGCGCAGATGCGAGGCTGCCGAGCGCCGACCAGACGGCATCTTTCACCTCCGGCGTGACGAGGACCTTCTCGTGCGCGAGCAGCGCCGCGATCCATTCCGCCGCCCAGCTTCGCTCGGTGGCATCGTCGATCCTGCGCAAAGGCTGGAACGCCAGCGTCTCACCGGCATCGGCACCGAGTCCGAGCGCGTGGTGAGCGCCGCCCATCGCCAGCACGGCCGCCCGCGCGGAAAACCCTTTGTCGAAGATATAGACCTGGGAGCCCGCATAGCGCCGGAACTGAAGCGCGATCAGGGCGAGCAGAACCGATTTGCCGGCGCCCGTCGGCCCGACCACCAGCATGTGCCCGACGTCGCCAACATGCGTCGACAAGCGGAACGGGGTAGAACCTGCCGTGCTCGCATGGAGCAACGGAGGGCCGTCGAGATGGCCGTTGCGGACAGGTCCGGCCCAGACCGACGACAGCGGCATCAGGTGCGCGAGGTTCAGCGTGTGGACCAGCGGCTGCCGGACGTTCGCGTAGACCTGACCGGGCAGCGACGACAGCCACGCCTCCACCGCATTGACGCCTTCTCGTATCGTCGTGAAGCCGAGCCCGTTGACGATCCGCTCGACCCGTCTGACCTTGTCTTCGACGCCGGCGCGATCAGTATCGCTGACCGTGATCGTTGTGGTCAGGTGGCCGAACGCCACATGGTCGCCGCCCAGGACCTGAAGCGCGAGGTCGGCATCGACGACCTTGTTGTCGGCGTCGGTGTCGAGCAGCTGCGATGGCTGGTTGTACATGATCTCGCGCAGGAGCGCGGTGATCGATTTGCGCTTGTTGAACCACTGCCGCCGCAGCTTGGTCAGCGCCTTGGTGGCGTCGCTCTTGTCGAGCGCGAGAAAGCGCGTGACCCAGCGATAGCCGAAGTCCTGATGGTTGAGCGCATCGAGGATTCCCGGCCGGCTCATGCTTGGGAAGCCGAGGACCGTCAGCGTGCGGAGGTGGGTGCCGCCGAACCGCGGCTCCAGCCCGCCGGTCAGCGGTGTGTCGACGAGCAGCGCGTCGAGATAGACCGGCGTCTCCGGGACCGCGACACGATGCGGGCGATTGGAGATAGTGCCATGCAGGAAGGTCAGCGTCTCGGAGTCATCGAGGGCGCGGACCTCGGGCATGAAGCTTGCGAATAGATCCAGCGCGCGATCACTTTCGGCAATGAAGCCGGACAGCGCGCCGTGCCAGTCGCGGCCCTTCTCGGCATCGGGCCGCTCCACCAGCGAACGACCGGCCGCCTCGGCGCTGTCCGGCGTCGGCAGCCAGGTCAGCGTCAAATGGTAGCGACTCTCATAGTGTTCGCCTTCGCCGAGGAAGGCGGCGCGGCGTTCCTGGTCGACCAGCCAGGATGCGGCATCCGGAAAGTCGCTGTCGGGGTAGGCAGATGCCTCGCGACGCTCGGCTTCGAAGAACAGCGCCCAGCCCGTCCCAAACCGCTTGAGGACATTGTTTGCCCGGGCGCAGGCCGAAATCAGTTCGCCCTCGGTTGCGGACTCAAGGTCAGGGCCTCGGAAACGCAGCGTACGCTGGAAGCTCCCATCCTTGTTGAGGATGACGCCAGGCGCGACGAGCGCCGCCCATGGAAGATGGTCCGCCAGCCGGTCGGGCCGGTGACGATATTCGGCGAGGTTCAGCACGCGAAATAGCCTTTCTGGCGGAGATGACGGATCAGCACGGGAGCGAAGTCCGGGTCACGGCGAGCGGCAAAGACGGCTATGCTGTGACCGATCGCCCAGAGCACGAGACCGGCGATCCATTGTTGAAGGCCGAGGCCGACGGCGGCGGCCAGCGTTCCATTGACGATCGCCAGCCCGCGCGGTGCGCCGCCGAGCAGGATCGGCGATCCGAGGCTCCCGTGAATGGGAGCCTCGAAACCTTCGAGATGTTGGCCGGCGCCGATCACGCGATCAGCGCTCCACCGCCGAAGCTGAAGAAGCTGAGGAAGAAACTCGACGCCGCGAAGGCGATCGACAGGCCGAAGACGATCTGGATGAGGCGCCGGAAGCCGCCGCTGCTCTCGCCGAACGCCAGTGTCAGGCCGGTGACGATGATGACGATGACGGCGACGATCTTCGCAACCGGACCCTGGACCGATTCCAGCACCTGCTGGAGCGGCTGCTCCCACGGCATGCCAGATCCCGCCGCCTGCGCAGCGGGGGCTATAGCGAGGGTCAGGCCGATCGCCGCGCCGACGAGGAAGGTCGATCCGCGAGACGGAGTCTTGGCAAGCTGCATGGTCATTCTCCTTTGGGGTTGAGGGGCAAGAGGAAGTCGGCGAGCGCGTAGGCTCCGGTGTCGGGATCGAGCCCGGCGACACGCGCGATCTGGGAGATGCGACGCTGGAGGCCGCGTCCGGAGATGAAGACGATGATGTCGATCGCCTCGGCGATCAGCCGGCGCGGGACCGTGACCACCGCCTCCTGGACAAGACCCTCGATCCGGTAGAGCGCGGAGATCGCGCTATTTGCATGGACGGTGGCGATGCCGCCGGGATGGCCGGTGTTCCAGGCCTTGAGCATGTCGAGCGCTTCGGGACCGCGGACCTCGCCAACGATGATGCGGTCCGGGCGCAGGCGCAGCGTCGAGCGGACGAGATCGGCCATCGTGACGACGCCTGGTCGCGTCCGGAGAGCCACCGTGTCAGCGGCGGGACTTTGCAACTCGCGCGTGTCCTCGATCAGGATGACGCGCTCGTCGACCCAGGCCATTTCGGCGAGAAGTGCATTGGCGAGCGTGGTCTTGCCCGAGCTCGTGCCGCCGGCGACCAGGATGTTGTAACGCTGGGTGACGCAGGCCTTCAGGCGGTCGGCAGCCGCCGGCGACATGATGCCGTCAGCGACATAATCGTCGAGGCTGTAGAGGCGCTCGGCAGGCTTGCGGATCGAGAAGCAGGGTGCGGTCGATACAGGTGGTAGCACCCCTTCGAACCGCTCACCGGCGCGCCCCTCGATATGCGGGGGGAGCTCGGCCGAGACGATCGGCGCGTCACCATGAACCTCCGCCCGGGCATGGGAGGCGACCAGGCGGATGATCCGCTCGACCTGCGCGGCGTCCATCCGCACGCCCGTGTCGGTGCGGCCTTCGCCAAGCCGATCGAGGCGTAGCGCCCCATCGGGATTGATCATGATCTCGATGACGCGAGCATCGGCGAGGGCTTCGGCGATCGCCGGCCCCATCGCCGTGCGCAGCATCGCACGTCGCCGGTCGGCGGAGATACCGGCGCTCACCGGCCGGACTCCGGCGCACCGGCGAACCCGTCGGCGATCGTCCGCCGTCCAGCGGCGATCTGCCGGCCGACCTGTGCGATGAAGGCATCGAACCGCTTGGCGGCGATGGCGCGGCCAGCATGATCGTTTTCGGCGAGCGGGGCCTGGATCGCCAGCTCGTATCGGACGAACAGCGCCAGCGTTTCGAGCTGGATATGCCCGTCGCGCTCAAGCCGTCCGATCGCGGCGGTCAGGCGATCGAGCCGGATGCCGAAGCGATCTTCCAGTTCGGATGCGCCGCGCCGGTTGAGCCAGGCGGTGACCGCGTCGGCCAGGATCGCCGATTTGGACGCGCCCGGCTTTGCGGCCAACGCCTCGAGGCGGTCGCTTACCAGTTTCGGCAGGAATAGCTGGTGGCGGACCTTCTCGACCATGGTCAGAGGTCCAGCTGCAGGTCGCCGGGCCGATGGTCGGCGGCGTCGATCGCGTAGACGGTACGTGCGGTGCCAAGCGCTCGTGCCTGATCCATGGCGCGCTGATCGGCTGCTGCATCGTCGTCATCAGCGCCGAGACCGAGCGGATCGATGGCGACCGGGTCGGGGGTCAGCGGACGCTCGATTTCCTGCCCGGGTTGCCGAGACTGTTCCAAACCTCCACCAGCATCGCCGGCGACCTCATCTTCTCCGGCACCCAGACGTGCATCGGTGCCGCGGACAGTGCCGGCCCAAACGTCCGGCCGCGCTCGTGGCCGATCAGCATAGTCGCCACTTGCCAGCGTCGGCGGTGGCAGCACACGAGCTTTGAAGGTGCTGTCCTCGAAGTAGCGAAGCTTGGTCGCGCGGATCGGCGGCGTGCCGGCGACGAGGACGAGCTCGTCGGTCGCGGGCAGTTGCATCACTTCGCCGGGTGTCAGGAGGGCGCGTGCTGTTTCCTGCCGGCTGACCATGACATGGGCGAGCCAGGGAGCGAGGCGATGCCCGGCATAGTTGCGCATCGCCCGTTGCTCGGTCGCTGTTCCAAGTGCATCGGAAATGCGCTTGGCGGTCCGCTCGTCATTGGTCGCGAACGCGATGCGAACATGGCAGTTGTCGAGGATGGCGTTGTGCTCGCCATAGGCCTTCTCGATCTGGTTGAGGCTTTGCGCTATCAGGAAGGCACGCACGCCATAGCCGGCGAGAAAGGCGAGGCTGGTCTCGAAGAAGTCCAGGCGACCAAGCGCCGGAAACTCGTCGAGCATCATCAGCAGCTTGTGCCGGGCGGCCGCGTTCGCACCATTCTCGGCATGAAGATGCTCTGTCAGTCGGCGACCGATTTGATTGAGCACAAGGCGGATCAGCGGCTTGGTGCGGCTGATGTCGGATGGCGGGACGACCAGATAGAGCGAGACAGGCGACTTGCCCTCGACCAGATCGGCGATGCGCCAGTCGCAGCGCGAGGTCACCGTCGCCACGGTCGGATCGCGATAGAGGCCAAGGAACGACATGGCGGTGGACAGCACGCCCGATCGTTCGTTCTCGGACTTGTTCAGCACCTCGCGCGCAGCAGATGCGACGACAGGATGCACGGTCGGCGCATCCGCCGTCCCCAGGTGATTTGTGGTCATCATCCGGCGCAGCGTGGCGGTGAACGGACGTTGCGGGTCGGACAGGAAGGACGCCACCCGAGCGAGCGTCTTCTCTTCCTCGGCATAGAGGATGTGAAGGATGGCGCCGACGAGCAGCGAGTGGCTGGTCTTTTCCCAGTGGTTGCGGCGTTCCAGCGCACCTTCGGGATCGACGAGGATATCGGCGATGTTCTGAACATCGCGGACTTCGTCGATCCCGCGGCGAACCTCCAGCAACGGGTTGTAGCGTGCCGAGCGGGCATCGGTCGGATTGAACAGGAGGCAGTGGGAAAAGCGCTGGCGCCAGCCGGCAGTCAGCTGCCAATTCTCGCCCTTAATGTCGTGGACGACGGCAGACCCCGACCAGCCGAGCAAGGTGGGAATGACCAGTCCAACGCCCTTGCCGCTCCGCGTGGGCGCAAAAGCCATGATATGTTCGGGGCCGTCGTGGCGGAGATAGCGTGGCCCCGTCCGTCCGAGGAACACGCCACCTTCGGTCAGCAATCCGGCGGCGCGAATGTCCCTGGCGCTCGCCCAGCGGGCGGAACCATAAGTCGTCAGGTTGTTCCGCTGACGGGCACGCCACACCGATCCGACGATCGCTGCACCACAGCCGACCAATCCGCTCGCGGCGGCGATCGCGCCGGCTTCTTCGAATGTCGTCGGTGCGTAGGCCTCGAATGAGAACCACCAAAAAAACAGCGCCCATGGCGGATAAATCCGCTGACCGAATGCGACGAACCATGGGTCGCCAAGCTCGGGCTGATAGGCCAGCGCGGCCGCCGCCCATTGCGTGGAAAACCAAACGCCCGCCAGGACGATGGCGAACACGACAATGATCTGTCCGATGAGCAGCTTGGTCGGGGTCATGCGGGCCTCCGCCCGCGCTAGAATCAAGGTCTGCGGGCACGGCTACGATTGTCGGCGATCGCTGTTCGCTTGGTCAGAGCGCATCTGGTGCACCGGAGTGTCGATCGGGTGACATCAGGCGTCGAGGTAAGCGAACATCGCCCGTAGACGCGATTCCACGTTCGGGTCGGCGACTTTAAAGAGGCGCGATCAGATCCTCGCGTTCGCGGTGAACGTCTCGCGCGGAGGCTCATCGAATTAAGTGCATAGGCACCATCAGGGTTAAGTCTGTTGGCCTTGGCCGGACAGTAACGTAGGTCGTGAGAACCAAGCGGGTGTGGGACCATGATTTTGGGAGCAACGGGGGGCAGCGCTATCAATATCCCGACACTCCCCGGCGAGGATTGGATCGCGACTGCGATCGAGCGGTCCCGCAACGCACTTCGTGCCGCCAAATCGACTGCTGACCGCGTCGCCTTGCTTCGGTCGCTTGCCCGATTGCTTGGAGGGAGGATCACTCTCGCCGAATATGGCGTTCGCTTGTCGGCATCCGAGATTGAACTTTTGGCCCGCTTCGGTTTGGCGCTGACGAATAACGACGCGGCTGTCAGGGTAGTCGATGAAGAGGACATGCCCGGGCTTTCGGGTCTGACGACTGCGCTCGTCCTCGACGGGCAGCCGCGGCAAATCTTCGAAACTGCCTCTCCAGATGCGGTGCTCCTTCGCCTGACAGATCATTCCCAATACCGCACCACCGCTCAAAAGGCGGCAGTTCGGGCACTGCTGACCCAGCCAGATGGATCCGGCCTGATGGTGAGCATGCCGACCGGTTCGGGTAAAAGTTTATTGTTTCAAATTGCCGCGAATTTCGGGCGAGAGGTCGAACCCGGTGCATGCGCTATCGTCATTACCCCGACCGTCGCGCTTGCACTCGATCATGAGCGAACGCTTTCGGGAATGCGCGGTCTCGAAGGGAGCCGCGCGCTAACTGGCGATACGTCACCGGCGGATGCCGAAGCGATCATCAATGGCTTTCGCCGCGGTACCGTCCCGATTTTGCTACTTTCGCCAGAGAAAGCGCTCAATCGAGTCCTCAGCGATCATCTTGTGGAAGCGGCGATGCCAACTTCGGTCGAATACGGGCTGGATGCTCGGTTGACGCATATGTTCATCGATGAGGCCCACATCGTTGAAACCTGGGGGCGGAGCTTCCGTCCAGATTTCCAACGTCTGCCGGCGCTACTTGCCCGATTGAGGACCGCCAATCCGAGCCTGAGGGCCGTGCTTCTGTCAGCTACGCTTCCCGACACATCCCGCGCGATCCTCCGCGAGAGTTGGAAGCTGGACGGTGAATGGCTCGAAGTCGATGCCCGCCTGCCACGCTATGAGCATGATGTGGTGATCGGCCATTTTCCTTGGGAAGGTCAGCGTCAGGTCGCTCTCGACCATGTTATCGATCGCGCGCCGCGCCCGCTAATTCTCTACACGACGGAGATTGCGGCGGCGAAGGTGCTGCACGACCGACTGCGTGACGAACGCGGCTATGGCCGCGTCGCCCTGTTTACCGGCGATACCGGAGCACGTGACCGGCGCCGCATCGTCGAGGATTGGGCGGGCGACGCCTATGACATTGTCGTCGCAACGTCGGCATTCGGCATGGGCATCGACAAGCCCGATGTCCGCACCGTTGTGCATGCCTGCCTGCCCGAAGGCCCAGCGCGATGGTACCAGGAGATCGGGCGGGCATCGCGCGACAGTGGACAGGGCCTTGCCGTGTGCCTGTTTGTGGACGGCGCCAGGACCAGCGACGTTAAGCAGGCTTATGGGCTGGCCACCGCGGGCTGGTTGACCCGCGATCTTGCCGAGCAGCGCTGGTCGGCGATGGTCAAGGCGGCAGGAGGCCGGAAGTTTGTCGGCGAGCGCCAGCAAATGACAATCGACCTCGATGCCTTCCGCGAAGGTCTGCGGCCGAAGGCCGGTGACTGGAATCGCGGTTGGAACATGACGCTGCTCACGCTGTTGCAGCGCGCCGGCATCTTGCGCGTGCAGACGATCGCGACCGACGGCGATCAACCCGAATTCTCCTGGACGGTCGAGATTCTCGATCACAGGGCGCTCGACGGCGTGAATGACGACCTGTGGCAGAAGATCAGCGATTTCCGCGCTGGCGAGCTCGCCGAAGTGCGCGCCGATCTCGACGTCTTCGTCGATCTCATGCGCCACCCCGACCGGAATTGCGTCACGCGCACCACGTTCGAACTGATCGAGCCCCGATCGTTCGCGCCGCCATGCGGTCGGTGTCCCTCGTGTCGCAAAGCCAACGTCGTGCCACCGCGCCTTTTACACGCCGCCGGCCTCGAGAAGATCTGGACCTCCCCGACACCGACGCGAGGTTCGCTCCCCTGCGATACCTTGATCGTCGCACCGGCAGACCCGCACTTCGACGCCGGGCTGCCGAAACTCGTTGCGATCCTGACTGCCGCCGGTGTGGACCAGATTGTGGTGCCATTCGGATTGGCGGAGAGGGTCGCAAAGCTTATGGTCGCATCGCCGACACGACTGGGACTCGTGCTCGACGAAAGGGAGTGGACCGGGGGCAATCGATTGGCAGACGTGGCGACCGCTGTTCTTCTGCCTGATACCTCAGTCGGTGCCGAAGCGTTCATGGATCGAGTAGAACTCTTCCGGCGCGATCACGACGCGCCGCTGCTGGTCGTCGCGGGTCCCGATCGTATTGTCCGCGGACGCAGACTCGACCAAAGTCTTTCGCGTTACGCCCCCTATTCACAGGACATGCTCGCGCTGAACGCCGACACGGCGGGCCTGGCATGAGCGTCTTGTCAAATCCGCAGGGAACGCCCGAACGCGTCTGGTCGCTGGTGGCCGGTCTCGCCGCACTTGGCGGCTCGGCCGAACGCGCTGCCTATGACGCTTTGCTCAACCCCGGCTTCAACAAGGATGGTGTCGATCTGAAGGCAAACACCAGTCTGGCCGGCAACGCCCATGGTGCCGCCCTCAGTCTCAAACTGGTCGAAGCTGGCCGTGATCAGGCCGCTTTGCTGGTCGAACCACCGCTCGACTTCGCGGCATTTGCCGATCATGTCCATGACCGGCTGAGCAACCTGACATCGGGGGAGACCGATGCCCCAATTCTCGACGCTTTTGCTTGGGTCGCGGCCGAAAGCGACCGGCGCGGCGGCTTGGACTGGATCTACCAGACGGGACGCGACGACTTTGCCGACCTCGCGAACGGCGCGCTCGTTGGCGAGGACGACGACGGTAAGATCATGAACCCGACCAAGGTCGTCGCGTGGCGGCGGTGGCTCGCATTCCTGGGCCTCGGCATCGCGCTGCCCTTCGAGCGGACACCCGATTTCCCGACGCCAGCGGACCGGATCACCCGCGAATTGCGACGCGCCGGCCTCGCCGCAAACACGAGCATGGGGGCCGGAGCGTTTGTCGCACTTCTCGCGGGACGCATGCCCTATCTCGATAAGGGGCGGCTGTTCAATCAGGCCTGCGAACGGATCGGCCACGTTCCGGCGACTGGGCGCTTATCGCCGTTGCTCAGCACCGCGCTGCGCGACTTGCACGATGAAGGCACCATCAGCTTGCGGCCGAGCGGCGACGCTGCCGAGCGGCTCCGGCTGAGCGAAGACAGCGCCCATGCAATCGATGCATTTTCGACCGTGATCTGCTTCCCGCAGGCTAGCACATGAACGCGCCGCTCACCGCCTGCTGGCGTGCGGAGGATGCCCGCGCGATCTTTGTCACCGAGGCGCTGGAAGGCGATGACGCGATCTTCCTCGCGACCCATACCCCGATCGAGGGTTTCGACGTCGCCGGACGGGACGCCGGCGAATTCGAGGGCCGCGACGAACGTGCCGTGCTGGACACATTGGCGGACCCGTCGCGCCAGCACGCCTTTTGTGTGGTCCAGGGCGAACCGGGATCGGGCAAATCGCATCTCATCCGCTGGCTGTCGGTCAACTGGCCGCATCCCAAAGACATAAAGCTGCTGCTCCGCCGGGCAGATGGGAGCCTCGAAGGCGCATTGCGCCAGTTGCGCGATCGGCTCCCGGCCGAATTCGCGCCGCTGTTCGACAATTTGGGGCAGCGGCAACGTGCATCGTCGCAGGGCCGCGCCAATATTTTCCTGAGCACCCTCTCGAACACGCTCGAACCCGGGCACTTCGACGTGCCGCTTCCTGACGAGGCCTGGTGCAAGCAATATTGGCCGGCCGAACTCCTCTCGAACGCGACCATCAAGGCAAAATGGAAGGCGCCGTCGCGCATCCTTAATCTGCTCGAAGGGGCCGGTGGCGATCGGAACTCCGCGACAGCCTCGTTCGACCTGTTCGATGTGCAGGAACTGGGGGATATCTGTCCGTCACTGCGCGGCGCCGCGTCAATCGCACATAGTCAGGAACTAGCACGGCGGCTCGAACGCGAGGCCGATACGATCCGGGCGTTTCGCGACCAGGAATGGCTGGCCGACGAACTCGCCGACGAACATGCCGACCAGTTCCCCACCAGCCTGAGCCTCGTCAGGGCGCTCAATCTGCGGCGCAACGACGCGATTCAGAACGTGCTTGGCGTCTCTGCCCAGGGCCTCAAGACCCTGTTCCGCCAGGTCCGCGAAGCGCTCGCCGACCGTGGGCAGCGGTTGATTTTGCTGCTCGAGGATATCACGAGCTGGGAAGGTCTCGACGACAGCCTGATCGACGTGCTGGTGTTCAATGCGGCGGCGAAGGGCGACGAGGGTGAAAAGCCGGTCTGCCCGCTGATCTCGGTGGTTGGCGTGACGCCGGCCTATTTCGATAAACTGCAGGGCAATTACCGGCAGCGGATCACGCATGAAGTCCGCCTGGGGCAATCGACCGGCGGGCTGCAGGATGTCGCGACACTGCGCGAAGAAGAGACCCGGCGTGCGTTTGCCGTGCGATATCTGGCGGCCGTTCGTGCCGGACCGACCGCACTCGATGGATGGCTTGCGCAAGTGAAGGAGGGCGAAGACGTTGCGCCGCCCAATCGCTGCGAGACGTGCCCGCGTCAGCCGGCATGCTTCAACATTTTCGGAGATGAAGACGGCGTCGGGCTGTTCCCCTTCACTAACCACGCCTTTGACCGCTTTTATGATGCGCTCAAGGAGAACGACAACGGGCAGACCTGGAAGACACCGCGCGGTATTCTTCAGGCGATCCTCAATCCCAATCTCCTCCAGCCCGACAGCCTGGGCGCCGGGACCTATCCGGGCGCCTTCATCGAGTCCGATGCCTTTCGTTCCGACCGTCGATCGCAGATGGCGCTGGTGCCGCGCCTCGATCAGATCGTCAGTAACCGTATCGATGATCCCCAAGAACAGGCGCGGATGCGCCGGATGCTCGCCTATTGGGCCAATCCCGATCGCGCAGACACGACCGCAATCGGCGACGAGCTGGCGTTCGCAGGAACGCGCCGCGCGGTCTATGATGCCTTTGGACTGCCATGGCTTGGCGGGAGTGAAGCCAGCAGCGGCGCCGAGACGCGGCCGGCACCCGTCGCAGTCCCGCTGCCGATCTTCGGCGAACTCGACAGCGACGCCGATAAGCCACCGGCCGAGCCGGTTCGGCCAAGTCCGTTTCCGATCAAGCCGGCCCGCACGACCGTCAGCGCGCCCAAGCCCAAGCGGCTGACGCCAACCAAGAGCGAACTCGAGCAACTCCGCGAGCAGGTTCGCGGTTGGAGCGCAAGCGGCGCCATCGAAAATGCGAGCAAGTGGAATGGCGTTCTCTACGCGCTGACCCAGACGATCGACCCGCGCAAGCTCGGCGTATCGGCAATCCTGTTCAACCGCCTGATCACGCCGGAAATGGTCAAGCTGCAGGGCAGCACCACCCGGACGCTGGACTATTTCACGGTGCCGGCGGAAGCTTGGGTGCGCAACGGGCTCGAAGCCTATGTGTCGCTCAAGCAGGACAGCGACATGTCGGTCGGCGATGCCGAATTCAACCGGCGCGCCCTCGCGGCGATGATGCGGCGGCTCGAAGGCGATCTTAGAATCTACCTCGATCGCAAGATTCCGGCACTGGCCGATGGAACGCGCTGGTCGCCGGTTTCGAGCTTTGCGCAGATCCTTTTGGCGCGCGCCTACCTGCGTGGCGTGACCTCGGCCGACGCACCGATCGTCGAACAGGTCCGTGCCGTGATGAGCGACGAGGGGATCGCTGATGCGGATTTCGCTGCGCGCAGCGCCCCCTGGCAAGAATGGCTGAACACAACGAAGAGTTTGCACGAAAAGCTCCGGAACGACCTTCGCGCGATGGTGACGCTGGGCCTGGGCGACGGCGCCGCGGGCATGCCACTCACCGATTCAAGTGAACTCGCCGGTGCGATCGTTCGCCTCCGCGAGACTGGCCGGTTCGACGCTGTGCCTGAGGAGAGCGGGGGTTTGCCCGAACCGTTCAAACGCGCGCGTGAACTCGCACTGATGTGGAACGAGAAGCGCTCACTTATCGAGCGCACTGAATTCACGATGGTCAAGAACCGAGCCGAGACTCTCGCCGTTCTGTTGCGTGGCAAGGATGTCGCGACCCATCTGGCGCGGCTCGACATCTGCATCTCCGGCATCGCAACGCTGTTGACGGGGGCTTCGAACGATAAGGTCGTGGCGTGGAAGCAGGCACTGCTGCGCGTCCAGCCCAAGCTCGAGGAGGGAGCAGGCACCCGTGTCGAAGATCTTGTCCTCGCGATCGAAGAGGATGAAGCGCCAACTAAGCACCTTCCGCGCCTGGCATGGCTAGCGAAGGCGCCGGCGCGTGATCTCGATGATTTGCTGATCGCGGCGCAGGCGGGAGAGCGTGCGGTTGAAGCTCTGAAGGAACACGCAAGCGACTGCGTTCGGGAGGCTGGCGGCGCAGGTTCGCTTGCGGATGTAAAGGCGATCGGCCGGGCGATCCAAGCAGCAGTAGCCAAACCCCAGACCAATCAGGTGGCATCATGACTGATGTTCTTGAAGAGGCTGAGGCACTGTTGATCGAACTGCCCGAGGCAGTCTCCCGGCGATCTCTAGGCGAGCGTCTCAGTCAAGCAGTGGCGGCGCTCAAGACCGCCGACCACCAGATCGTAAGAATGAAAGCGCTGATCGCCGCTGCCGAGGAGATTGGCTACGGCAAATCGGAGCATCAGCGCGAAGCGCTCGAGGAGATGGTCGATTGTGCGCTCGGCGTGGGCGAGGGCCTTGAGGCGGCGGAGGAAGCCGAGACGCTTCGTGTCGCGGTCTTCGAGTATCAGGACAGTCTCACCAAGGCGATTGCCGCATTGGAGCGTCTCTTGCGGGAGCATTGGCGGACGGTGTCCGCCGACCGCTTCCAGCCGATGATCGGGCTGGGCGCGCTACTGACGGCGATGAATGTAGCGAACAATCTCGGCGGTCGGCTCGTCGCATGCGGGCAGCGCGGTGTGGCGGCCACCGGACCAAGCACCGCGCTCGAATTACTGGCAACGATCCGTGAGTTGTCCGCCGATTATGACCGGCTCCAGGCCGAGCGTGCCGCAGAGATCGGTGACGATGAGGTCGGTGACTTCATCAATGCATTGGCGGAGAAAAAGGCGACGCTCACCATGGTGACACCAAAGGTGTTGGCTTGGCTCGGCGAGCACGACGCCCTCGACCGCCTCGGGATCAATCCGCGCTAGCCAAAAACTGCTGGAGCAACCAGCGACTGGTGCTCGCCTGAGTAAGGCTGTCGCTCATCATGTCGCTGGCCTGATGCACGCAACTGCGGCACCCGTCGCCGCATAGCGGTGCCGACAGGCGATAGACCTGTTCCGCGAGCCGCGCATCGGGCGCTAGCGACCCTTCTGCTGTTGGATCGAGTGCGTCATAGGCGTCACGCAGGCGTTTGAGGACCGGTGCCGCGCCGGTGGTGGCGTCCGCGACGGCGAGCGAGGCCAACGCCCAGCCCAGGACCGGTTGATCGGCCGTGCCGAAGCCGCGCCGCCGCACTGCCTCTATATCGGCAGCGATATCGTAGAGTGCGAACGGTTCCGCCTCGACGGCGTCATGTGCGAACAGGATCCGCGCAAGGACAGGTGCCAGGCGCTCCCCGGTTCCGGTCGGGCTCAGATCAGCAGCGATCGTCGCGAGCGCCGCAGGATCCCGCGGATCGAGCGCGCGCCATTCTGCATGGCGCGCGCTCGCCGCCCAGAATTGGCGAACCGCTTCATCTTCCTCGGCATTGGGACAGACGCCGATGAAGCCGCGATCGACCAGCGTTTTCACAGCGTCCCAATTGTCGATCACGCCCCGGGTCGTGCCATCGCCATGGGCACCGGCTTCGCAAATGGTGATCGTGGGATCGGCATCGTTCCCGAACTGGAGCGGTAATTTGCTATGGGCGAGCAATTGGCGCTCGTCGCCCTGTCCGACCTGCGTCACCAGCAATTTTAGGCGGATCGTCAGGCTGTGGACGATCGCGCTCTCGACATAGGCTGCGAGCGCTTCGGGCTGGCGGATATCTTTGAGGGCGATGCTCAAGACCTGATGGAAGGCATCGCTCGAGAGTTGCGTGGCGGCCCGCAGAACGCGGTCCGGCGTCATCAGCGGGTGCTGGCTCAGCAACTGTTCGCGCACCGCGGCGAAGAGACCAGCGAGAACCTCGCCTGACCAGAAGCGGGCGAGGCGTTTGACCTGCGGGGCGAAGACAGGATGGCCGATTGCCGCTGCGAGCAAATCTGCCCCGAGCCGGGCATCATAGCCGGAGATGCCGAGCGCCGTGCAGCGGCTTTCGATGAGATATCGCAGAAACTGAGCCTCATACCATTGCCGCCGTCCGTCATTCTGCTCGAGGAGAGCCATTATCGTACCGACGCAGCGGGCGATGCGTGCCCGGTCGACTGCGAAGCGCAGGCCTTCGGCTTCGACCTGATAGCCGTGGAGTAGCGCCCGGCCGGTCTCGGGATCGGTGAAGATCTGCGTGATCCCGAGGGGATCGACACCACGCTGGTCGAAGCGCAGTTCGGCATCCGCGCCCCAGAAGACCCGCGCAATCTGCAAACCCGATGCGGCGCCCTGTATGTCGTTGCCGATAAAGGCATCGACTCGCTCGATCGCCGGCAGCCCGGCATCCACGATCTCTTGCGCAGTGCCGCCATCCGCTTCGACAAGCAGGAACCCACGCAAACTTGCGTTGCTGTCGTGGCGCACCGGAATGACATGGTCATCGACGGGCACGATCATCGGGTCGCTGTCGGCTGAAAACCCGACCTCCGCGGTCCAGTGCGCGCCTGCGACCCACCCGACATGCTCGAGGCTTGCGATAACCGGACGGCACAAATCGATATGAAGGTCATCAAGACTGGCGCGGATGTCGACCGGGAGCTCGGCAAGCAGGGCTGTACTGTCATTGCGCAGCGGCTGACGCTCGGCCTGTGCATAGTCGCCGGCCGCAAGCCAGGGCGCTCGCCCCTGCACCGGCGGCCGCCAATGGACGACTGTCGGATTGTAGCGGCGTGTCGCATTGCCTGGCGCGATCGTCATCAGTGCCAGGCCGATATCCTCGCTTGCGCCGCCCAGGACATCGGGCCCATCGACGGTGAGCGCCGGCAGGTTGATGGTGTCGAACAGGAGATCGGGCGCCCAGCGCAGATGGCGCCGCATCTCGTTCAGATACTGGCCGGTGAATGCTGGTTGGGCACTCAATGCCGCAGACCAGAAGTCAGCTGCATCGCCCGTGCCGAATTCCTGCCAGATGCCGCTTCCGAAAATTGTTTCGACCAGGAATCCGGCTTCGATCAGATCCGCGTGGGTCACCGCGCGCATATCGGGCCGTCCGCCGGCGCGCGAGGCATGCCGGGACAATCCATCGAGAAGCGCGGTCAGAGCCTGGCCGCGACGCACGAAATAATTGTCGGGATTGAGCGGGATCTGGAAGCCGGCCGGGGAGATCATCTCCGAAGGCCGGCGAAACCACCAACTGTCGCGCGGCGAATAGATCGACAGCGTGACCGCTGTTGTGGGGCGGTCATCGACCCCGCGCCCGCCGCGCCCTTTGCGCTGAATGAAGCTGGCCAGGTTCTGCGGCGCATAATGCTGATAGACGAGCGTGATGTCCGGATCGTCATAGCCGACCTCGAGCGACGACGTGGCAAACACGATGTCGGCACCCTTGACGAGGGCTTCCGCGTCGCTGCTCGTCCCGGAATAGATCGGCGAGCGCGCCACCTTGAGCGGTGTCCCTGCGACACGAAGCCCTTTCGCGCCGCATTGGCGCGCGTCATTGGCCGCGAACCACCAGCATTCGCCATCGGCAAAGCGATCGCAACCGATCGGCTCCTTGCAGCATTCGGTCTGCGGCTGGCCGGTCGCATCGTCGCCGAAGTCGGAGATGCGCAGCGCGGCGAGTTCCTTGCCTTCTTCGGCGTCCGTGAACGCACCGTGGAGGCGGCGCATCTTGTCGATCGAATCGAAGAAGACGAGGCTGCGATATCCGCCTTCGTCACCAGTGCGGCGGCGCATGCCATGACCAAGGCACATCAAGCTCTGAATGGTCGTCGAGGCGCCGGCGATGTCGGCCCCGCGCGATTCGACCTCGGGCTGGATGAAGTAGAAATATTCCCGACCGCGCGGATTGGATTGCTGCTCGCCGACCTCAGGGCGCACGATGGCAACCTCGTCGCGACCGATCAGGCGACCCCATGCCTCTGCCGGGTCCGAGATGGTCGCGCTCATCCCGATCGCCACCATCGACTGCGCAACTCCGCCCGCTGTTTCCGCGCGGGCCGCCAGTCGGCGCAGCGCCATACCGACCTGCGCGCCATGAATATGCGTATAAAGGTGGATCTCGTCGGCGAGCAGCGCGCGCGGCGGTGCGAAGCGCCTGTCGTCACCGAACAACGCGCCGTAGCGTGGGTCGTGCAGCCACTGGTGAAGGCTGTCTGTCGTTGGCACGAACAAAGCCGGTGGCCGCTCGCGCAACTGCGATTTCGAACCGATCCATCCATCGAACCGCCAGTCGCCGGTGGTGCAGACAAGGGCATCGGCTCCGTCCTGTCCGCCGCCGGCGCGCAGGTGGAGACCATGACCGCATGATGGGCAGGCGAAGAATGGGAACTCGAACGCATTCGGGCCGGCCGACCGCCAGGTCTCGCGGTAGCGAGCATGCATTGTCTCGAAACTGTCGGGCACGTCGGACACTTGCAGACCAAGCGTCAGCAGCGGCAGGTCGGGGACGATCGCGACCGCCGCCAGATAGGCTGCAAGCCGTTGCGCCTGGTTGGCGGCAAGCCGAATGCGGGGATAGGCGAGGATCGCGCGCACGCCGGCCATGCCGCTCAGGCGATCGCCGAGAGCACCCGCGATGAGGGGCAGCACGGCGGCTTCGGTCTTGCCGGAGCCGGTGTCAGCCGCGATGGCGATGCTCGGCACGCCCTCGCCGCGCCAAGCGGCGAGCCCCAGCAACAACCCCTTGCGCTGGAATTCGGCGAGTGCTGCATCGTCCCCCCAGATGCCCGCCAAGGCGCGGTGCAATCCGGTCAGCGCCTCGGCTTGGGCGGGGGTCGCTTCGGCAATAGCCTCGTCGAACACAGACCGCAGCGGACGGTTGCGATCGGGCTTGTTGCGGTCGCGCAGTTCGACCTTGAGGTTGCGCACCAGATAGGGCCGGACACCGGCGTCATCGGTCTTGAAGCGCTGCTTTACGTGGCGCAGTTCACGTCCAAGTTCGGCCATGCGGCTGCGGACGCGGGCGTCCTGCGCAAGCATGACGTGGCCATTGGCCTCGAGCCGCGAGAGCGCCGCCAAGGCGCCGTCCGCAGATCGCCGGCCTTGCCTGGCCAGGTCGATGATGGACGTCCAGGATTCGAACACGCCGAAGTTGATGCGGGCCGCTTCGATGTCCTCGAGCAGATTGAGCAGCGGATAATCGTCCTCCTCGACCGCCGCGACTGGCACATCGGGTTCTGCATCACCGACGTCCACGTCAGCGGCGGTCATAGCGATCGTCATCGACCCACCCGCCGCGCCGAGAATGAGCAACCCTTCGGCTTGGAGTTGCTGGATTACCGGCATGAGCAGATCTTCGCCGCGCTCGGACATCCAGGCGAAGCGATCGCGTGCGCCGCGGCCATTGGACCAGTCGTAGAAGCAGTGCTTGCCGGAGCGGGTCTCGCGAATGACCGTTCCGATCCGTGCGCGCACCGTGTCGATGTCGATATCATAGACTCGCCGTGCTGCCTCGAACGGGCGCACCTGCCAGTAGCGGCCAAATTTGCCGTCGCGCTGCTCGAGCGAGATCCAGCCCAGCTGATGCAGCAGCCTAGCGTCGGCAAACGGTTCGGTCGGTAAGGCCATCGACTTGCGGATCTGCGACAAAGTGGCGCTGCCATAACTGCTGGCCGCCGCCGCGCGGCGAATGGCCGCGAGCAGACCCTCGAGCGCCGGGGTCATCTCGGGCCGGACGGCCTCGCTTACTGTGTCGGGCGTCAGGTCGATGTCGAGGTTGTCGCCTTCAAACCCGCGTGCGCGAATCTGGACGTTGACCTGCCGTCCCGCAGGTCCATCGATAATGGTATCGGCCACATAGTCGCACGAATAGACGAACTCGCGCAGCAGTTCGGCCTTGTCCATCGTCTCCTGCTCGGCCGGGGCCGCCTCGAGCAGACGCCGGCTGATGATCAGCACGAGCTTAGTTCTCGCCCGCGTCGAGGCGACGTTCAGCCGTTCCGGCGAGAAGATGAAATCGGCTTCGGCGAGCGCGAATTCGGGATCGGCAACGCAATAGGACAGGATGATCGCGTCGCGCTCTTTGCCCTGGATGCGATCGACGGTTTCGACAAAGGCATCGGCCTTGAGCGCAGTGGGCATCAAGGCCCGGATGGCGGCATTTTGGGCGCGGTGGGGACTGACGACAGCGGCGACGTCCGACCAAAAGGCAGCGGGCGCGACCGGTCCGTCGGGACCGATCACGCGATCGCTCAATTCGGTTGTCAGCTTGGCGGCAAGCACCGCCTCGAACGGGTTAGAGGTGGCCGAGGCCGGACCGTCGTGGACCAGTGTGACGATCGGCAGCGCCGGGTCGAGCGCGAGCCGGGCGACAAGATCGAGACCTTCGCGCCAATCCTCCCGCAAGGCCAGCTTCTCAGTCGGAGCCGCCGAGACATAGCGGCCCGGATAGAATTTGCGCTCGGGGAAATGCGCGAGCGGCGCATTGAGGCGGAAGGTTTCCTCGAGCGGAAATTCTGCGGCAGCGGCGGATTTCAGGAAGGCATAGAGCGAGCCCCCCATTTCCCGACCTTCGATCTGGGTCGAGCGCATCGAGCGAACCGGAGGCAACTGCTGATCGTCGCCGGATACGACGATCCGGCAATTCGGCGCCATCCCGGCCAGCGCCATTAGTCCCTGTCCGAGCACCATCTGCGACGCCTCATCGATGCAGATGAGGTCAAACACCGGCGCAGTCGGACCATCGACGACCGGCAAGGCGCCGGACCCGATCAGCCGATAGAGTGACCAGATGGTTGCGCCGATGACCGCCTGACCCGAGGCAATATTCTGCGCAACATCGGCTTCGTCGCCGCGGGCAAGCAACTGTACGCCCGGGCCGAGGCCACCGGTCGGCGGCGCGCCGTAGAAGATCGGAGCCGGCGCCGCCGGATCATGCAGAGCTTGCCGCTTGGCGACGGCGTCGAGGACATTGCCCACGGCATTTTTGGTGAAGGCGGTGACCAATGTGCGTGCCGTGTGGCCGGCAGCAGGCCGCACCGCGCCAAAGCCGGTAATCAGCCACGACAGCAAATGGGTCTTGCCGGTGCCGGGCGGCCCCAGCACCAGTCCGACGCGCTGGTCGGCGAGGCCTCGCCACGCCGCCTCCTGCGCGGACCGCAAAGTCCGATCCCCATGATGCGCGATTGACGGGTTGGCAAAGCCGTCGAGACCCTCCGTCCACAGCGCCGGATCGGTTGCCGAGCGCGCGAACTCTGCCGGGTCGCGCAGAAAGGACAGGATATCGTCGCGGGTAGTCATGGCATCGCCTGCGCACCGAGAAAGCTCAAAAAGGCATCGGCTTTCGAGGAGTTGAAATCGACGAACGACTGGTCGAGCCACCAGCCATCCGGCCCAGCCCGCCGCTTCATCTCCTGAAAGGTCGATCCGTTGAAATTGCCGCGGAACACCCGGACGCTGATGATGTTAGGGCCGTCGTTTGACCAAGGTGGCTGGAGATCGCAGCCCAGGCTCGACCAGAGTCGCGGTTCGAGGATGAAATCGGGCTCGCCATCGCTGAGGATAAGCCCGAATGCGCCGGCGGAGAGGTCAGCTTCTTCGCATTCGCGCGGAATGGCGAAGCGCAGATAGGCATATCGGCCCTTCTCGCTGATGTTGAGGAGGCGCATCGGTCCGATCGCCCGGCCAGCGTCGCGGCGCACCCGTCCCGGCTGCGCGAGGCGTATCATCGTCTCGAGAAGGCCGGCGCGATTTTCGAGCAATTCGAATGCACGCAGCACGTCTAGATCGCCAGCGTCGAGCGGGTTGAAGGTTGCCTGAAGCCGGAAGGGCTGTTTGTTCAGCCGCAGCATTGGCCCTTCGCCCGCCGCTATCCGGCGTCGGTGCTCGCCAAGAAGCCATTCGGCGATTGCCTGCGCCGCGGCTAAGCGGCTTGTGACATCGGCCCGGATCGCATCGGCATCGGGTCCGGCGCCACGTCCTTCGCGCAGGTGCCGGCTGACGTCGAGTGCGAGTAACGAGGAAAAGGGCCGTTCGAACGCCTCCACCGGGTGATAGGCGTCGGCGATCAAACCAGCTCGCTCCATGGCCTGCGATACCTGCCGCAGATCATAGGAGACCGTTACCGGCAACGAGAGTAATTGTTCGACGACGCTTCGCAACGCGGTTGCCGGCAGATGCTGCATCCCTCGGAATTCAGGCTCCGGCACCACCTCGTCGGGCGGAAACAGCCTGACCATATGCAAGAGGCCGTTGCGAACGCGCGGATCGTCGAGATGGCGTTTGACAGCGTCCTGCAGCGCGAGGGCTTCAGTGGCTTCGTAGAGAAAGATATGGGCAAACCGGCTGGCCGGATCGGTCGGGTCGTCGATGGCGGCGTTATGGGCATCGATGGCTTCGAGATCGCGGATGAGCCGGCCGAAGACGCCGACCAGCGCGTCGGCCTCGGCGGACCGGTCGGCGGTAGGCAGAACCTCGACAAAGTCCCGGGTGCCGGTCTGATCGACATAGCGATATCCGAGCGTGACGAGGCAATCGTCGACGGGATCGCTGTCTGCGACCAGATAGATTGCGGCATCGACCTGGGGAGGCATGAGGAACGTGTGCGGATCGGTGCCCGGCTGGACCTTATCGTCGCGCAGCGCACGGGCCCGACTGACCAGTTGGTCGGCACGGCGAGAGAGCGACCACCCGGCGCCGTCGATCCGGCCAACCCCGGCACCGAGATCGGCGAGGGTCGCGACCGTGCCGACGCCGATCGACAACAGGGTCCGTTTGGCTTCGTGGCTGAGGCCGGCAACCGCCGAGACGTCGCGGAGGTAGGGCGCGCGCGATGGCCCCACGGCGTCGATGCAATGCGGGAGATAAGCGCATTGCTCGCACTTGAAATAGACGTGGAAGAAGGTCTCGTCGCGCCCGGGGGCTACGACCTTGCTGGCGATCGACGGGAGCGTCGTCCGGCAGAAATCCTCCACCAGGCGAAGATAGGGCGCGAGCGAGAATTCATCGACCTGCCAGCGGTCCCCTTCGGCGTCTCCGTCACCTGGAATGTGCCAGATTTCGCCAACTGGATCGACCGTGCCGGGAATTCCCGTTTCGTCGAGGATGGCGCGCAGCAGAAGCACGTAAAAGGCAACCTGGGTCTTGTGAAACGCGCGCGCCGACCGCGTCGCCTTGATGTCGATAAGGCGAAAATGCGGGCCGTCCTCGCGGATCTCGCGGCGAATGAGGTCAGCGAAGCTTCGCCGCATCTTGAGATCCGATGGTCCCCCGACAAAGGCCGGCCTGCCCTTGGGCCGTAGATTGACCTGCGCGGCATATTCTGCCGAGCCCTGCCCCTTGAGAAAGGCGATGGCGTGACGCTCAAGCAGCCCGTCTTCGCCCAGCGCCGGGCGCAGAACGCCGGTCTCACGACCGAGCCGGGCGACCACCCGCTCCTCATAGTCGACGCCGAGCGTCGCCCACGGTTGCTCGCGCTGGTCCTTGGCGACAGGAACCGCGGCAAGCTCGCTCGCGTCCATGATTTCATACCGGGTCTTGCGTTCGCACCGATATTGAAACCAGGACTTGATGGTCGAACCGCTCAGTCCCGAAGCCATTGTCCCCCCTCTTGCGCCAGCAGACTGCCTGCGTCGCTTATGCTGCGCTCAGCCCTGCGTGAGCGTCCCATCCCTTCATGCGCAACTCGCAGGCTGGACAGTCGCCGCAGCCATAGCCCCAGTCGTGCAGGTGATCATGCTCACCACGATAGCAGGTATGAGTGCCGGTGCGGATGAGGTCGACCAGTTTCTCCCCGCCGAGCGTTTTTGCCAGACCCCAGGTCTGCGCCTTGTCGAGCCACATCAGCGGGGTATGCACGACCGAGCGGTTGCCCATGCCGAGGTTCAATGTGACCTGGAGCGATTTGAGCGTGTCGTCGCGGCAATCGGGATAGCCCGAATAGTCGGTTTCGCACATGCCGCCGATGAGGTGTCGCAGTTCGCGGCGCGAGGCGAGCGCCGCGGCCAGCGTGAAGAACAGCAGATTGCGGCCGGGGACGAAGGTGTTGGGCAGGCCGTCGGCGCGCAGCGCGATCTCGGCGTCGCGGGTTAGCGCGGTTTCGCTGACCTGGCCGAGCACCGAGAGATCAAGCATATGGTCGGGTCCAAGCCGTCCCGCCCATGCCGGATTCAGTTCGACCACCTTCGCGCGAAACGCGTCGCGGCATTCGAGTTCGACGCGGTGGCGCTGGCCATAGTCGAATCCGACGGTCTCAACGGTTTCGAACCGGTCCAGCGCCCAGGCGAGGCAGGTGGCGCTATCCTGGCCGCCGGAGAACAGGACGAGCGCGCCGGTGTCGCCGGTCATGCCGTGACTTCCTTGCCCCAATAGGAACAGGCCTCGCCACTGCTGTCGCGATAGACGCTGACCTTGAACAGATTTTCGACCTCGGGTGAGAGCCGGTCCCAGATCCAGCGGCTGAGATTTTCCATGGTCGCCGGGCCCAGATCGTTGATTTCGTCGAGGAAGCGGTGGTCGAGCGCGTCGCGAGCATCGGCCATAGCCCGTTCGAGAAGGCCAAGGTCGACCACCATGCCGGTCACCGGATCGGGTCGGCCGCGCACGGTCACCTCGGCACGGTAACTATGACCATGAATGCGACGGCTTGATTCGGTGTTGATCGACCGGTCGAGGGTGTGGGCGGCGTCGAAGCGAAATTGCTTGCTGAGCTCGAACATCAGCGAATTCCGATCATCTTGTGCGACTGGAGCGACAGGCGCCAGCGCGGGTTGTCGGTACAATAGGTGATCGCGGCCTCGAGATTGTCGGCCGCTGTTGGCGAGTCCATTGGTTGCAAGAAGAAATGGTCGAAGGCGAGATGCTCGAAGCGCTCCGGACGAGCGGCATCCTGCGGGAAGACCAGTTTGAGTTCATTGCCGGTCCGTAGGACGATGTCGGCATCCGCCTTTGGACTGACGCAAATCCAATCGAGCCCTTCCGGTGCCGGCTGCGTCCCGTTGGTCTCAACGCCTATTTCGAATTCACGTTCATGGAGGGCGTCCACCAGCGCGGTATCCACCTGAAGCAACGGCTCGCCACCCGTCAGGACGACATAGCGTCGTTCAACTGAGGCACCCCACTCGCGTGCGATCGCGTCGGCAAGATCGGTAGCGGTCGCGAAGCGCCCACCGCCCGTGCCGTCCATTCCGACGAAATCTGTATCGCAGAACGTGCATATGGCAGTCGCGCGGTCTGCCTCCCGGCCCGACCACAGATTACATCCGGCAAAGCGGCAGAACACCGCTGCGCGACCCATCTGCGCGCCTTCGCCCTGCAGGGTCTTGAACAGTTCTTTGATGGCGTAGCTCATGACGTCCCTGCCTCTGGCTCAAGCAGGGGGGCTGGCACCGACTTGCGGCGACGGCGCTGATCGGCCTTCACGACGCCGACCAGATAATGTTTGAGAAGCGCGACGTCGCGATTGACGTTCTGGAGCGAATTCCAACGTCGCGTTTCGCCGCTGAAGTTCCACTCGCCGCTCGTCCACGCGGTCTTACCTCTCAGACATTGGATGCCCTCTCGGAATTCCTCTACGCTGCGGGCGTCTGAGCGTTGGGCAAGCACCTCCATAACGTCCCCGAGCGCTTGGATGCCTGTGCCGTGCAGCAGGCGCGATGTGGCGGGTTTGTGCCCGTGCCAATCTTCGAAAAAGGTCGTCTTCACCGCCTCGAAGAAGTTGGACACGAGGCGAACGCAACGCGAAATGCCCTTCGGGCCGCGGATCATCTCTCGCATCACGCCGTTGCTCAGCGATTCCATGATGACCTTTTGCATGACCGTGTCGGCGATCATCCCGTCTGGCTGGGTATGCTGTTTGATGCGCCCGCTGAGTGCGGTCTTTTCGAAATTGAGTCGCGCCGTGATGTCAGCGGCAACCGAACGGCGGCTTAGCCGAGGGGGGAGATTGTCGACGGTTGGCAGCAGTTCGTAGATCAGGGATTTGGGTAGTGGCTTGGTGTTGTTGATCAGCACGAACTGGCGCCGAAGCTCTGCCTCATCGCGGCAGATCAGGGCAGACACGAAAATCTGAAAATCCCGGTCCACGTCGGCGAGCGCCGAGAGGCGCTGTTGGCCGTCGACGACCAAACCGGGGACGCCTTTGCTCATGTCGATCGACAATCTGACGAGGCCGTCACCAAGTTCTTCGACCGTGACTCGGTCGGTGAAGGCGACCACAATCGGATTGGGAAGAACGGCGTTGGGCTTGTCGAGGTAGTCGCGAATCTCGCGGATATGCGCCGCCACCTGCGGGCGTTGAAATCCGCTGAGTTCCCCCTGCGCGTCGCGCCCAATACGCTCGATCGTTGCGAAACGGAGCACGTCCGCGGCACTGGCCGCGAAACTGAGCACAGTATGCTCATTGCTCTGCTGCGCACAGACGGTGAGGTAGGTCATCGGTGGGGTAGACGGCACGCTTCAAATCCAGTCGTTCAATGTGTTCGTGATAGATTGCGAGGTTATGGATCCCGCGGCGCTTATTGCGATTGCTGCCGCGAAAGATGATCACGTCGATCGCGGCGTCCTGGCAGATTTTGCACGAGCATTGCTTCCAGGGCTGCTCTGCGAGAGTCACCCGGTAGCGTTCGGCCAGACGGGTCAGCGCGACGCTGCCCTTGCAGTCCTCATAAGGCTTCTCCTCCACCAGAGGGGCGCTGTAGACGAGGACGTTGTGAAGCGTTTCCTCAAGGTCTGCTTCGCCGCGGTCGAACGCTCTCAAGGAACTGAGTGCCAATGCTTCAAGCCGGACGAGTTCCTCGGCCCGGAACATGCCCTTTTTCACGCCACGCTGGAGCTTGGGGTTTTCGATCGCCTGGGGTACCCGTATCGAGGTGAAATAGCGCAGTCCAAGACCGTCGCCGGGCAGATAGTAATTCTGCTTGGCGTCCTTAAAGGCGCGGATCAGCGGCGAAGTCGTGTCGAAGCTGGCAATGTCGTAGCCGTGGAAGCTGTCGATATCGTCGGCTTTGGCGAAACCCAGAATGTGCAGCCGTGTCGCCGACGGGACGACGTCGCGGATCGACTGAAGGCAAAGTTTGATCTCCGGCGATTTGAGCGGGACCATGCCGCCGATGGCCAGATAATCGTAGCCCATCGCGACCAGCCGGCGTGCAGCTTCCGCCATGCTGCCGGGCGACCAGCCTTGCACAACGCCCATAGGAGTGAAGTCCGCGCCGATCGCAATTGTCTCGCGACGGAAACCCTCGGCGTTTTCGAGGGTGATCTCGAACCGCTCTTTCGCCTTCTCGGAACCGCCGGCCAAGCCAAGCTCGTTGGGGTCGAAATCGAATATAATGTGGTCGACCGAACAGCCGTGGGTGAAGCCGCACTCGTCATAGAATTCGGCCATTTCGGCCGGTGTGTAGGGGGGACGGTCCTCCTGGACGTAGGTGAAGGCGCCGCAATCGCCAAAGATATTGAGGTGGGCGAACTGCGGCTTGTCGAGTCGCAGGAATTTTCGGGCGCCGACGAGATGGAAACGGCGCGCCTGACTCGCGGTGTATTTCCCTTTTACGCGGTGGTCGCCGATGATGCCACGCGAGACCAGCACGCCGTCATAGGGAGCGTAGCCAAGAATCTCGTGCGGATAGGCGTCGTCCCAATAGGGCTGGCGATCGGCGGGGCTGCGGTCGCCTATGAAGTCGAAGGCGGGGTCCACATAGTCGAGGCTGTCGGCGAAGATGAATTTCATGTCGCGGCCCGCGCCAGGTCGCGTTCGATGTGCATCAAATGGTCGCTGAGCTTGGTAATATGCTGGGTGGTCGACTGGATCTCGTTCCAGCCCAGCCCAAGCCCGTCCCAGATGCCCTCGGTCCAGCGGCAAAGGGGAGCGATCCGCTTGAGCATCGCACGCACGGCTGCCGGCTTGTCGGCCGCGGCATCAGCGCGCAACATGATCGTGTCCATCAAGGCGCCCATGGCGCGAATGCCGGCAGAGTGCATGAGCCGGCTCTCGGTCGGCGGTCTGCCCCAGGCTTTTGGAAAGACGTCACGGACGGCGGTCCAGTAGAGCAGCAGGGCATCGTACATGGCTTCGCTGTCGTTGCCATCGCCGTTATGTTTGAACTGACCCAGCGCGCCGGCCGGGGTCTTCAGGCTCGACTTCATCGCCTCGATCAGAGCGCTGTCGGTGACGATACCGACGCGCTCTTTGGAATCGGACTCGCGCCGGATGAGCTTGTGGAAGGGTGATCGCGGATCATTGTTCAGCGCCTCGCACAGCTTGCTCGGCAACTGCTTGGCTGCGAGGTTTCGCGGAAGAAGGACGCTCACTTCGGGAAGCAGTTCGTTGATGAGGCCCGTCGGCAGTTTTCGCGCTTTGTTGACGAGAATGAACTGCTCGCGCTGGGTGGCGAGTTCATCCGACACGAAGCCGATCACGGGAACGGCGATCGATCGATCTTTGGCCGCGCCCAAAGCCAACGAACGCTGCTGGCCGTCCACAATCCAGGCAGCGCGACGACCTTCGGGATAGATCGGTATCGTGAGCGTGCCGGCATCGCCAACCTCGCACAGATTGCCGGGCGATCGACCCCGCGCCGACGCGAACTCTACCTCGGGCGCCATCGCCAGGATGATCGCGTTGGGAAACAGCACTGGGCCGCTGTCGAGGAAGGCCGTGATCTCCTTGACGTGATCGCGGATTTCGCGGCGCTGAAAGCCCTTGAGTTCCTGCTCGTCGCGCCGAATGCGGCTGATGTCCGCGATGCGATTGATATCGGCACCATAGAGGAAGAAGGCGAACACGCCGGTCCCGTTGCCCTGTTCAGCCCGGACGGCGCGGACCTTGAGATGCTCCCGCGTGGTCATGCGCGCTCGCTTCGAACGATACGTGCAAGCCCGGCAAAGCGGCTCTGCTCGCATGCGATCCCAAGCTCGTCGCGGAAGTGTCGCAGCAACCGGGACGAGCTTCCATTCTCAGCTTCCCAATGGGTCCGCATCAAATCGAGCAGCGCGGCATCATCATGGCGGATGCGATCTACTCGGGGAGGCAGGCGCCAACCCGCCATCGCGGCGGTGATCGCCTCAGCATGGTCCGATGCCGACGCGGAACCGGCTTCAGCCCCGACCAACCCGGCAAAATGGCGAACCGCCCGCCCGGCAAAATCGCTGCGCGTGCCGCGGATGGGGCTGTCGGGTCCGTCCAAGCGATCATCGTACGGCATCACAAAGCGCCGCAAGGGGGCCACCACCCGGTCGAGTGGGGCGCGCGTGAAAAGGCGGAGACGGCCGCGAATTTCTTCAGGCAGATTGACCAGATCGTCGGCGATCATGTCGATGTAATTGTCGGACAGGGCAGCGCAGATCAGGCCATCTTGTTCTGACGCGATCTCGGGGAGCGATCGGCTGAATGGCGACACGTCGGTGAGGACCTTCCACCATCCCCGGATATTGAACCCGCCGAGAGCGCGTGCGCCGATGCTGTCTTCCGCGTCAACAAGCACGGTGCAAGCATAGGCCGGCACGCGTTCGCTCGCAAAAATGAGGCCGAGTCCTGCGGAGACGATCATCAGTCGGGCGTCGAGCAACGCGGCGGCGGCAACCGCTTCCTGAAATCCTCTCCCGCCGTAGATTTCGCTCGCCTGAAAGCGCATCGGCGAATCGGCCAAACAACGTGCCCAGTCGCTCGCCAGGTCGGCGATTTCGGCTTTCGGTAGAGAGGACACATGAAGGCTGTCGGGTACCGGCTTGCGCTTGCGATTCGTACATATCGTGATCACAAGCGTCACAAATTGCCTTCCCCCGGCCCGAATTGTCGGCGCATTAAGCTTATGCGAGGTTTGACCGATTTGCTACATTTAATGCGTCGATCTGTTTCAAAGTTCGGTCGATTAAATGCGCACGAGATCGAGGCGGGAGGGCACCGTTGCTGATCCGACGAAGCGCGGATTCCTAGGAAATCTGCGGGCCGCTCCTGCCGCGGCCGAACTGCCAGCTAACGCCCTGGTCTCGCATCATTCCAGTGACCGTCTGGCCGACCTGTCGCTCCAGCGCCGTGCGCCATGGAACGAGCGTAAATTCCCGGCCGTTTTCGACGAGGGCGAAGCGGCCACTGGCGAGATCAACGTGACGCAGCAATCGTCCTTCAACGGCTGCCCCTGTTCTCGCCTCGACAAAGGGTTTGCCCAGTTCGCCGGCCAGTTCGTTGCCGGCACGTAGGAGCTCACGTCGCTGCAGCATCATGATCGCGTTGGCGCGGAGTCGAATGCGATCGCCATCGACATCCGCAAGCTGCTGCTCGACCAACCACTGCCGTCGTGCCGTCAGCGCGCCCCGAACGTCACGCCCGAACCCGGTGTCACGGATCGGCAGCGGAGACTGTGATGCCAGCTCTCGGTCGACCCATGTTGCAGCGTCGGCTCCACGAAGCTGTTCCAGTGGTCGCGCCGACAGGGTCTCGACCTCGACCGGCTGGTCCCGGTGACGGCGAGCCTCGTAGGCGGCAGCACGATCGACATGGTCAGGGAGGATCGTCCAGCTCCCGTCGGGATCGCGCTCGACGCCGGCGCCTGCCCGTCGCATCGCCTCGAGCCGCCGCACGTGGGTTTCGGCAAACGCCTGCGTGGCAGAGGGATCGGTTCGAAGATGGAGGTCGGTCGAGTATCGCCCACCATTCGCCGCCGCCACCTCGGCAACGACCCGGTCGGAGTCCCGAACCTCCAGTCTACGGGCTGTCACCCGTACGATCGCGCCCTCCGGGATCGGCGCGATGGCATCGCCGCGCCCGATATCGACATAGTGGGCATGGCCATCGACGCCGTCGACCAGCAGGTAATGGCGGTCACGGTGCTCGTCGGCGAGGCCGCGCGCGATCACTCGGCCAACCACTGGCTCCGGATCCGTTTCCCCGGCGCCGAACAGGCTTCGCCCAATCCACGGCCGCTGGAGGTTCCGGGCAGTCAGTTCACGCTGCATCGTGCGGATGATGTCGCCCCGCTCGCCCAGCGTCTGCAGCGTACCCTCCAAGTCGTCGGCGAGTTGCCAGCGGCCACCCCCGACATTCTCGGCAAGGCCCATGCTGGCAAGCTTCTGCAAACGGCCGGCCCGAAGCGATTGCTGGAAAGGATCGCGGTCCGCCGCTGTGACCAGGCGATCGGTATCCATCGAACGGATCATGCGGCGGTCGATCACGGTCATCCGCTCCGCGCCGATATCGTGGCGTAACCGCGCCTCAATTTCCTGGTCGGTGCGCGGCCCGAGATCGAGCGTCACCAGCTCTGCCGCCCGCTCGCGGATGCCATGCGAAATATACTCGCGGGCGATGATCAGATTCTGGCCGGTGTCATCGACGCCGCGCAGCATGATGTGGGTGTGGGGATGGGCCGTGTTGAAGTGATCGACCGCGACCCAGTCCAGCCGGGTGCTGAGGTCAGCCTCCATTTGGGTCATCAGCCGACGGATATAGGGCTTGAGATCGGGATATTCCGAGCCGTCCTCGGCCGAGACGATGAAGCGGAACTGATGGCGGTCACCATCGCAGCGCTGGAGGAAGGCCTTGCCGTCCGCCGTATCGCGCTCCGCAGAATAGAGTTCGCCAGGCGCTCCCTCACGGGTTACTCCGTCCCGCTGAATGTAGCGCAGGTGCGCGCGGGCGGCGGGCATGCCCTTGGTGCCGATGCGGACCAGGCGCGTCTTCACCACCGCACGACGCGCGCGCATGCCGCCGAACCGATCGCGGCTGGAAAGAAGACGTCCCATGCTCGCGCCGCGTCCGATCCGGCTGCCGTCGAAGCGTCGGCTCCTGATCGCGCCCTTCTCGGCGGAACGGATCGCCGCGCCAACCACGCGGCCGAGATAACGACGCGCGCGCTTTCCGCCCTGTTGGCGCTGTCGACCGAGCCGTGGCGTGAACTCGTCGTCTTCGCTCATCGCGACCTGCCTCCAGGGCCACAAATCTCGCGAATTCGCGCCGAAAAGGGCGGATTTCCCCCAATCTCGGCGAGCATGTCTCGCGCGAAGCCCGGCTTGTCTCCATAAAAAACGATGTGCAGACAATCACTTGGCACCTGTCGCGAGACAGAGCCTTTCTCTTGCTTTCGCTTTCTTCCTTCTTCCTGTCCCTCTCCCCATCCTCGGCTCAAAGAAAAAGCCGGGACACGATGCCAATGTGGCACCGCGCCCCGGCCCGAAATGCGCAGATAGTCACGCATCCGCGAACGCCGCCAATGCCTGTTTCCGCCGCCCGAATTCGCGCTTGCCCATCAGTCCGTGCGGGTTTCCATCGCCATCGACGATCATCACCGCCACGAACCACTTGCCGTCCAGCCGCCCGAAAATCCGCACCCGATCCAGGTCGATTTCCTCATCGTTCGTGCTGTAATAGGCGCCGATCCAGCGCTCCTGTTCGCGTGCATCCCAGAGGAAATCGGTCTCCTCAGCCTCCAAAAACCGATGCGCCAAAGCCTCCCCGACACCGTGTCCGAACTCGATTTCCAGCCCCGAAACGAGCGCTGCCATCACGCGATCCGATGCCACCGTAATGGGTTGAAACATGCCCATGATCATCTCCTTCGCTTCTGTTCTCCTCATTGAGAACATCGTGAAGAAGACGGGTGGCGGAGTGGCTGTCAGGGCCGCGGAGCGTAGCGGAGCGCCGCGAAGCGGACGTGGGGGGAACCGATTTTCGAAGAAAATTGGGGGGCACCCACGGGCCTTGAGAGCCGCTTCGGCAGCCGTCATGCTGGGCCTGTCGAGACGAGCCTTTCCAACGCCCGCGATCATGGCCCGACCTTCCGGACAACGAACAGCATGGGCTGCGCGCTAGCTTCTTCCGGGCCAGGCTGATCTGTCGCTACATCCCGACGGACGACGAACAATAGGGGTTTGGAGGCCATGTCCGCCGACTGCGGCACGGCAGGTGGCGAACCGCTGAGCGATCCGAGATAGGCGACCGTCTCTCCGGGCAGTCGTCGCTTGCCGGCCAGATACGATGCGTAAGCGCCCGGTCCGGCATTATAGGCACCGAACAACCCGGGGTATCCGAAGCGATCGTACATCATCCGCAGGAAGAAGGTGCCGGCGAGGATATTGTCACGCGGATCGTCGGGATTCGTACCGAGAGCGAGACGCGCGCGCATGTCCGCCCAGGTCGCGGGCATGAGTTGCATCAGGCCCATCGCCCCGGCACGGCTGCGGATTGGGCGACCATTCAGCGTCGTGTAACCCCGGCTTTCGGCCCGCATCACGCGCTCGATCCAGCTGGTCGGGATACCGAACCGGGTCGATGCCTCCTCGATCATCGGCCGCCAGCGCGCGACCTCGTCGGCCTTGGCGGGCGTCGCGACAAGCAGCAGGACGGCCGGGAGCAATCGGGTCAGCGCGCCCACAGCAACCGCGCCTTTCCCACGACCAATCCACCGTCGGTCACGCCGAAATAACGACCATCGAACGAACCTGGACTGTCCGCCATCAGCAGAAAAAGCTGGCGCCCGCGAAGGCGGACGCACCCGCTCCACCACGGCATTGGTCTCCCTTTGGCGTCG
>Ga0157370_10000781_pt1 | contig 39929 bp, 44 predicted proteins | sample C35metaG_FD_113463 | JGI IMG/M metagenome (GOLD analysis project Ga0157370, IMG submission 113463) | Corn rhizosphere microbial communities from Kellogg Biological Station, Michigan, USA - C3-5 metaG | ecosystem: Host-associated > Plants > Roots > Rhizosphere > Soil | place: USA: Michigan... | reverse complement strand
TACAGGCTCCGGCTCGGCGACGACGAACGCGCCGACCTCGCCGCTCGCGCGGCGACCGAGGGGATCGCGAAAGCGGACGTGATCCGCGAGGCGATGGGCTGGGAGCCCGAGGGTCTGATCCGCCCCCCCGCCGAGTCACCGCCGTCGCCGACACCTAAACCGCCGCCCACTGGCGAGGGTGAGGAACCAGGCGTCGCAGCCGTGTCCGAGTTGGCGCGACGAATCCAAGAGAGGAGGAACGGAGCATGAGCAGGACTGCACGCGGTCGCGGCCGGAAGCCCCCGCCGGGCTCCGGCCAGCGCTTTTCACAGCTTCAGGGGCAGCTCGCCAAGGGCGGCGCCCGCAACCCTGCCGCGCTTGCCGCCTACATCGGCCGCCAGAAGTACGGCAAGCGCGGCTTCGCTCAGCTCGGCGCGGCTGGCCGCCGGCACCGGGTGTAGTGGCGAAGCAGGACTACAGCTTCGAGGAAATCGACCTCGGCCTGACCGCCTACTGCATGGAGGCGGGGCGCAAGCGGCCCGTCGAAAACCTGCTCGCCGCCGCCGGCCTGGAGATCCCCTTCTCGACGCTGCGCGGATGGGCCTACGACACCCACCACGAGCGCTACGAACGGATCGCCACCGAAGTCGAGAAACAGCTACGCGAACGCCTGCGCGACCAGTGGCACAGCCTCCTGCGCATGAGCCACGAGCTCAGCGAGGACATCCTGCACCGGATCAACGACGAGCTGACGGCGCGGGACTCGGAACTGCTCGAAGTCGAGGTCGCGATCGAGCGGCTTGGCGAAATCGGCGAGGACGACAAAGAGACCCTGCGGATGCGCAAGGAGCTGTGGGAACGGCGCGACCGCCTGCGGGTCGACTTCAAGGATCTGACGAAGCTGCTGCACGAGTCGGGCGTGATGGGCGGCATTGCCACCGAAAAACTGCAACTGCTGACGGGCCAGCCCACGCAGCTCGTCGAGCACAGCTTCCCCGAGCTGCAGCGCGCGCTCGACGCGAAGGGCATCCGCCTGGTCGTCGGGCAGGGCCCCGCGGCCCCGCCGCGGCCCCCCAAGCCCGTGCCGGCGCTCCCGGCCGCGGCCGATGGTTGAGCACGTCCGCGAGGACGGCCTTGGCGGCGCCGTCCCCCCCGGCTTCGAGCTGGAGGTAGACGACCCGGCGCTGCTCAAGGACCCCGAGGTTCTCGACCTGCTCGCGAAAGCGAACGAGTCGATCGAGGAAAATCCGCTGCACCGCTACGTGCCGCACACGCGGCAGCGGATCTTCCACGAGCACCGCGTGAAGACGAAAGCGTTCGTCGGCGGCAACCGCTCGGGGAAGTCGACGGCGACGGTGATCGACTGCCTGATCCAGGCGATCGACGAAGAGATGATCCCCGAGCACCTGCGGGGCTATCGGATCTGGCCGAAGGGGACGAAGTTCAAATGCCGCTTCATCACGCCGGACTACGGCAAGCCCTACCAGTCGTTGCTCGAGACGATCCAGTTGTGGGTGCCGCCTTCCCAGCTCAAAGGCGGCTCGTGGGAGACGGCCTACAAGGACAAAGACCACGTTGTGCGCTTCGCCAACGGCTCGGTCTTCGACTTCATGACCACCGAACAGCCGCCCTCCAAGCACGGCGGCTCGGCGCGTCACCGCATCGTGTGGGACGAGGAGCCGCCCGACACCGAAGACGGGGAACGGATCTACACGCAGGCCCGGATGCGGATCGCCGACTACCACGGCGACATGCTGTGGGGCTTCACCCCGATCAGCGAAAAGCTCGGCTGGGTCTTCGACGAGATCCACGAGCAGGCGGTTGAAGACGGCGAAGAGCTGAGCGAGCGCGTGTGGCTCAACGAGTCCGAAGGGCTGCTGCTCGTCCAGGCGACGATCTACGAGAACCCGCACCTTTCCGAGGAAGGCCGCGAAGACGCGATCGCTGGCATCCGCGGCGACCAGCGCTCGGCCGTCACCGAAGGCGCCTTCACCAACGCGAAAGGGTTGGTGTGGGAGGCGTTCGAGGCGACGCCGGCTCCCGAGGGCATCCACGTCGTCCCCGAAGAGTGGCTCGACAAGGAGCTGGTGCAGGGGCTCGAACATCTCGACACGATCGACCCCGGGCAGGTGCAGACGGCGATCCTCTTCGGCGGCGTCGACAAGCACGGCCGCGTCGTGATCTACGACGAGCTGGCCCTGTCGGGGCGCTCGGCGGTCCCCGAGCAGGCGGCCGAAAGCATCGCCAGCCTGCGCGAAGGCTGGGGCCTCTCGGAGGTCTGCAAATACTCGATCATCGACCCGGCCGCCCGGTCCCGCGACCTGGCGAGCGGGGAGAAAATCGGCGAGGCGTGGATCGCCGCCGGCATCCCGATCACCTACGGCAAGCACGACGTCGAGGCTGGCTGCATGGAGGTCGAACGCCGACTGATCCACCACGTCGATGACGGCGAGGGCGGCAAGAAGCCCTACCCGCTGATCGTGATCTCTTCCCGCTGCAAGAACCTCATCCGGCAGATGCGGAAATACCGCAAGAAGCCCAAGGAGGACGGCAGCTTCGGCGTGGTCAAGAAGGACGACCACGCCTGCGACGCGCTCCGCTACCTCTGCATGGAGCGGCGCGTCCCGGTCAGGCGCAAACGGCGTCGCCGGGGCCAATCGTGGACCCCGGGCACCGCACCACCCTTCAAGCCCAGCCCGCGCCGTCAGGGCACGGTCATGGGCAAGTACACCTAACGGAAGGAAACCGTGAAAGCACGAGTCGTCGAGCTCCCTTCCCACAAGAGCTCACCCCCCCACTGCTGCGTTGTCTCTGGTCGCCGCGACGGCCCGGTGATCGACTTCGGCGACCCAACGAAAAAGGCGTGCGGGCCGCATGACCCCCGAATCTACCTGCGCAGCTTCGTCGTCGAAGAGGCGGCGCGGGACCTGCTCGGCATGGTGCCCCAGGCCGACGTAGACGAGCTTCGCAAAGAACTCGAGAGTGCCAACGCCGAGGCTGGGCGGCTGCGCGCCATCGTCTCCGCCGGCCAGGACTTGGTCGCCGCGGAAGAACGACTGCGCGAGTCCCTTGGCCCCGCGCCCGACCCGGAGGGAACCCGATGAACTCGACTCTGCTCAAGCCGGAAGAGCGCACGGCGACCACGGCCACCGAGGATCAGACCTCCTCAGCTGGCCAGCGCGGCGCCCTGCTGACGCTCGACGTCACCAAAGCCCCGCCAAAAGCCAGGGCCGAAAAAGAAGGCGAATCGGCGAAAGAAAAAGAAGAACTCGCCGCCGAAAAAGCCGCCGAAGAAGGGACGTTGACCGTCTCGATCGAGGCCAGGGATCCGGCCTCCGGTAAGTACGTCCCTCTCACCGTCTTCGCCGTCACCAAAAAAGCGAAGGAACTCGAAGCCGGCGTCACCCTCGCCTACACGCTCTACCCCGGCGCGCTTGAGACATCGGCGCTAGGAGGCCATGAAGTCATGGCCCTGGCGCTGCCCTCGAGCTGGCGTGCAAAGGTGACTCACTCAGCCGGCGGCAAATGGACGTACACCCTCGGGGCTGCGGCGCTGCGATGACGGAACTCGCCCTCGTCTGCCTCGCCCTCGTCGCCTTGCTCGCTTACCGCGAGTTCAGTGCTGCCCGCGATCGACGCGAGGCCGCCACGGAGCGCCGCGAGCTCTACCAGCGCATACAGGCGCCGGAGACGGCGGTGCTTGAGCACGTGCGCTCCGAGCGGCCTGAGCGGCGCAAGCCTCGGCCAATCGCGGCCGACGACGACGCTGCCTTCATGGAGAAGCGCAAGGAGGTAGCCGGTGGCTGACGTCGCCGAAACTCAGGAAGAGGCGAAGGGGCGGGAGAACTGTCCGGCCGACGTCGATCAGAAGCTCAAGCGCGGTCGAGACGGCCTCGCCGAAGTGCAGGCTCGGCGCCAGCTCGGGATCAAATTCGCCAACGGCAACCACTTCTCTGAGCTCAACGGCGACGGCACCAAAATCACGGACCTCTCGACGTCGACGGTCGCCCAGGGCGGCGAAAAGCCCGATCACCGGGTGCGTCGATCGCACGACATCATCTCGCCGATGTTGCAGCGGAAGATCTCTTCCGCGACGCAGCGGGAACCCGAATGGGAATCGACGGCAGTGACCTCAGATCCCGAGGACTACGCCGCCTCGAGGATCGCCATGCGCCTCGCCCGCGCCGGTTACCCGATCTGGGGCTTCCCCGAGGCCGAGCCGAAGGCGCTGTGGTGGGCGATGGTCACCGAGGAAGCCTTCGGCCGCGCGAGTTGGAACGCGAACGTCGGCCCCTTCGAGGACGTCTCGATCCACCCCGAAGCCGACTATGAAGATCCCGAGACGGGCGAAAAGCCCTACGCCGGTCAGCGCGATCCAGAAAACCCTGTCTTCCGCGGCCGCGGCGAGATCGCGATCACGGTCTACTCCGGTCTCGAGGTTCTCTGGGAGCCCGGAGTCGACTTCGAGAAGTCACGTTGGTACGCCGTCGAGCACGCCCGTTCGATCGAGGAGATCGAAGACGAACCGGGCTTCCTCAAGGTCCCTGGCGAGAAGCTCCAAGCCGACGCCTCGACCTCGACGACGGGGCGCGCCACCGCCCGCGAGAAGAAGGGTTCCAAGCTCTGCCTCGTCACCGAATACTTCGAGCGGCCCTGTCCCAAATACCCGCAGGGGCGCTGGGGCACCTACGCGAACGGGCGCAAGATCTTCAAGGACGAGACGTATCCGCTCGTTGATGGCAAGGGCCAGGTCGTCGACCGCCCCTGCCTTCGCCGGCTGATCTACGACGTCGACGGCGCCAATGATCGCGCCAAGGGCCTCGTGCAGAAGGTGGTCGACGTCGTCCGCTCATACGACCAGGCAATCAACAAGCAGTCGGAGTACAGCCAGATCGGCCTCGTCGCCCAGCTCCTCGCGGCCGAGGGGGTGTTGCTCACCGACCCGACTGACGAGCCCGGCCTCGTGATCGAGTACGACCGCACCCTTGCCAGCGGCGAAAAGCCTGAATGGCGCGACAACATCGACTTCCCCGCCGAGCTCTTCGAGATGGAAGAACGTGCCAAGGCCCGCTTCACCGACATCAGCTTCGATCAGGACATCCCGCCCCAGGTTGAATCGGGGGTGGCGATCGGTCAGGTGATGGAACTCAACCGTGCTTCCTGGCAGAAGTTTGTCGACGACTTCGATCGCTTCCGCTCAGACCTCATGTCCGACTGTCTCGTGATCGCTCAGCGCAAGTACGGCGCCGACCGGGTGATGAAGTTCCGAGGCACGACGGGTTGGGAGCCGGTCGGCGATTTCGAGGGAGCGGATCTGCGCGATCAAACCGACGTCGCCGTGAAACAGACCGGGACGGCAATGCAGACGCGCCCGCAGATCGAACAGCGGATCATGCAGCTCGTCCAGACCTTCCCCAACGTGTTCAAGCCCGAGGTCGTGATCGAGGCCCTCAACTCGGCCAACCCCGAGAAACTGATTCAGGGCTATGAAGAGGACATCGGCCGCGCTCACCGCGTGATCGAGCAGCTCCGCGACGGGTCCTTCTGGCACCAGCCTGATCGGCCGGCGCTGCCCGGCGAGGAAGTGCTCAAAGTGGTCAACGATCGGCCGATGGTGCCGGGTTGGCTGCCGCGGCCCTTCGACTCGCTGCCGGTGCTGAAAGCCGCGCTCGAGAACTGGATGAAAACCGACGATTGGGACCGCGGCGACCTGCGAATGAAGAATGCCTCGCTCTTCTTCTACCAAAAGCTCCTTGACCTCGAAACGCAGGCCCAGGTGCGCGAAGAAGAAGTGCAGAACCAGCTCGCCGAAGAACAGGGACAGGCCAACGCGGCGAAGGAACAGCCGCCAAAGCCGATGCCCTCCCTGCCTGGCGGCTCCCCCCAGCCCGGCGGCGGGAACGGCGAAGAACCGCCGACCGCAAACGAACCCGGCGAATAGCTCTTACCCGGACAAGGGCCGCAAGGCCCCCCGACCCAAACCAGCGGACAAGCTCTTTCCGAGCCCCGCGCCAAGTAAAGGAGCAACACCGATGAAGGACATCGTGCCCTCCGCCCCCGAGCGGAACAAGGCCGTATCCGACACCCTCCCGATGCTGGACGAGGTTCTCGACCTCGCGCCGGCACTCGAAGCCAACTGGCCGGCAGAAGCCGCGGCCATCCCGCCGGGGACGCTCGTGAACCGAGCCGAGCCGGGGGCTGGTCCGGCAGCAGCCGAGCCCGGCGGCGAAGAGCCGGGAGGGGAGGCAGAGCCCGGAGGTGAGCCAGGTGGCGAGCCCTCGGGTGAGGAGGAGTCCTTCATCGACTCCTTCGACCTCGACAGCGTCGACCCGGCGGCCCGCCCGGCCGTGGAGGCCCTGCAGCGTGATTGGCAGGGCCAGTACACGAAACGGCGACAAGCTGACCGGCAAGAGGTTGAAGAGGCCCGGCGCGAAGCCGAACAGTCGCAGGCGCTTATCGAGGGCCTGCGCGACCCCTCAACCATGCCCCACTACCTGCGGCTCATGGGCATCGACCTGGCGGACCCGGAGACGGCCGAGCTTCTCGGCGCTCCTGGCGCCGGCGGGCCGGACCAGGAGCTGCTCGATTTGCTCGATGACGAGCCCGAGCTCGAGGACCGAGTCGGACAACTCGAAAAAGAGCGAGCGACTGAAAAACAGGAACGGGAAGCTGCCGAAGTTGAGCAGGCTCTCGACAACCTGGCGGATCAGGAGCTCGAGAGAATCGAAGCGGCATGGGGACGTGAGCTCGACGAGGACGAGGACGCTTTCGTTCGCCACAGGGCGGAAGCGAACCCCGGCCCGGACGGGCTACCCGACTACGAGTCAGCCGCAGCAGTTCTCAAAGGCTGGCTGGGCCGCCGCGAGCAGGAATTCGCCCAGCGTCGCTCGGAACCGGGAAGGGGTGCACCGGGGGGTAAGCCCGGCGGCAAGGCGCTCGACCCGACCAAAGATGAGGACCGTCTCGCCCTTGGCGCTGCGGCAGCCGAAAGGGCGATGGCCTCGCAACAGTAGGAGAAGCAATGCAAAACGCCACGGCCTTCTTGGCCGCGATGAAAGAGACGTGGCTGAGTAACTCGATCGAGAACAGCGTCTTCGTCGGTTCTCCGGCGCTCGATGAGTTCACGAAGCTCACGCCCACGGGTGAACACGGTGACACGGTTCGCGTCACCGTCCGTACCGGACTCTCCGGTGGCTTCTCGGCGGTGCCCCGAGACGGTTCGTCCGAACTCAACGAAGGCACCAACGTCGTAACCAAGCGGGCGGACTACACGTACGCCCACAACTGGTTCGACGTCATCATCGAGTCCGCCGTCATCGACGAATCCGCCACGAGTGCCTTGGCGGTCGCGAAGGCGGTGGAGGTCGAGCGTGAAGGCGCGGTCGACGGCATCAAGCGTCAGCTCCAGCGGGGGCTGTTCTCGGATGGCACCGGGATCATCTGCTCGCTGGAAGACAGCGAAGGTGCCAAAACCACCCTCACGGTCGCCGGGGACGGCGCCAACGCCCTCAAGCGTGGGCACCTGTACCCCGGACTCAAGGTCGACATCGGCTCGGTCGCTGCCGAGGACTCGCTCGCAGCAGGGCGGGAAATCACGGCCGTGTCGGTGAAAAACGGGACGATCACGATCTCCGGAGCGGGGGTCGACACCGAAGAAGACGGCAAATTCTTCGTGTCGATCGCAAACGCCCGCGACGGGGAAACCTCCTTCGAGATCGACGGGTTGCTGGCGATGCTCAGCGACACGACGAAATACGGAGGGATCGACCCCGCCGAAGTGCCGAGCTGGGCGGCCCACGTCGATTCGACGGCGCAGGACGTCTCCACCTCACTCGTCTACGAGCTCGAAGACGAAGTCTTCCAGAGCTCCGGCGAGGAAGTGGATTGGTGCATCTCCTCCGCGAAGCAGATCCGTGTCCTGAGTGAGGAACTTCAGGCGCAGGTCCGCTGGAACGCCGATGACAACTACAACACCGGCAAGCGGAAGGGACTCACCACGCCGAACGGCACGGTGGTCGAGCGTCACTTCGACTGCCCCGACCGCTGCCTGTTCATGTTGCGGAAAAAGGACCTCGGGTCCGTCCGCCACAACGCAGGCCCGCAGTGGGCCTCGCCGGAGATGATCCGGCACCAGGAGGGGACGACCCGGTTCCGGGGCGACCTCGTCTGGCGGTTGAACACGGCGTTGCTGCGTCGCAACACGCACGCCGCGGCGACCAAACTCAACTAGCGGCACGAGCCCCGTCCCCATTGCCGGGGGCGGGGCTCTTCTGCGTTAACGAACTTCCTCCACCGTCACCACCCGACCAAAGGAGCACATAGTGAAACGCCTTCTCCTCGCGCCATTCCTCGCCCTCGTCGCCCTGGCGGCGCTGGCGCTGGGTGAGCGCCCTCGCAAGAACGCCCCCCCGGGAAACCTCAAGCTGGCGGTTCTGCCGCTGACCTTCCCGACCAAATATGTCCAGAACGAGCCACTGACTCCGGCCGATTTCGGGCTCAACCGAGTCGAGTACGGCTACGCCGTTCTGACCGGGATCGGCACCGGCACGGTCAACATCGCCAACGTCGTCTACGACTTTGAAAACGATGTGATCCGGCTCTTCGACGAGACGCCGGCACAGATCGCAGCAGAAGCCGAAGTCAAAAAACCGACCGCGTTGGTCTTCGCTTACGGGTCGTAGCCCATGCGAGCTCGGGAGACGAAGTCGGGTCTGGTCGCTGTCGAGAGCCGCAATGCGCGGCGGGAACGGATGCGCGCGTGGCGGACGGCGCACGACCCGCTGGCGAGGCGGCTCGAGAAGGAGCTCAAGCAGCTCGACGACAGGATCGAAGTCGACTTCGTCGACCCCGAGGCGGCCAAGGTGCCGCTCGAGCAGAGGGCACCCGGCCTCGTCCCCGGCCGCTGGCACATCATCGTCCGCACTGGGCCGGGAGCCGACGATCACTACTTCCCGATCGTCGGCGAGAAGATGGCCTACCGGGATCCCGAACTGTCCGTCGTCGAGGAGATGAAGGCGCGGGACCTCTGGAAGCCGCGCATCTTCGACAAGCTCGTGAACGAGTGGGAGAAAGAGGCGTCGCGGCTGCGCCAGCAGGAAATCACCGAAGGGGAAGGGCGAATCGAGCAGGTCGCCGCGGCCTACCGGGCGGCGAAGCGGGTGAAAGGCGACGGCGGCGAGACGCGGCGCTTCGACCGCATGGGGAGGCCTGAGAAGGAAGAGGGCGTGCGCCCCTACGCGGGCGGCGTCCTCTTGCCGGCAGGGAGTAAGGCGTGACTCTAAAAGAACTCCGAGAAGAGGTGGTCGCCCGCGGGGCTCAGAACATCCTCAGCGACGCCAGCGGCGAAACTCGGATCAACCGTTGGATCAACCAGGCGATCCGCGACATCTGCGACTTCAAACCCTGGCCCTTCCTGCTGACCAGCAAAGAAGGCGCGGCGCCTCTGAAAATCGAAGACTTGGGGCACGTGGAGGTTGCGATCGACGCGACCAACGACAACAAGCTCCGGTTCGCGACGATCGGCCAGCTGACGCAGGGCGACCCCGACCTCTCCTCGAAAGGCAACGCCGAATACTGGTACACGGAAGACAACGAAACGGTCAAGGTCTTCCCCGCCAGCGGGTCGGCGACCTTCAAGTTCACGTACCGCAAGATCCCGGCCGACCTCACCGAAGACGGTAAATCGCCGGTGATCCCGGCCGCCTACCACGACCTGATCGTGGACGGCGTCATGGTCAAGGTCTACAAGTCGACCGACAACTTCGAGGCCGCGGCGGAAGTGCTCAAGGACTACGAACGTCGTCTGGACGGCATGGTGCGCGCCCTGCGGAAACCGAACTACGACGGCGAGCGCCGGCTCACTCGTACCGGCGGCAGCGCGGACTACCTCTGATGCTCGATCCGACCAGGGCCACTGTCGATCGACACGGCGGCTTGCGCCTTGACCTTCCCCTGGCCGAGGTCGATATCGGCGAGGCAGTTGACCTGCTCGACGTCGATTGGCACCAAGGCGTGTTGGGCTCCCGCGAAGGGGCAAAGGCGTTCACCCCCGGAGCAGGGGCGAGTCACTACGACCGCATGTTCGGCCCGACGACGGGCGGTCGTGAAACCGCCATCCTGATCGGCCGTCGGGGGAAAACGCTCGTCGCGTTCAGCGCGAGCGACGGGAAAGAGATCGCCGGGAAAAGCATCGCGGTCTCCGAAGACCTCCTCTCTTTTACGAGATTCGGCATCCCGAGCGGAGGGTTTTTCATCCCCGTCACCTACATCGCTGACGGGGCATCGATCAAGAAGTTCGCCGGGAACGTCCCGGCTGCATGTGAATTCTCGAGTCCCACCGCGACCGTCGACGGCGTGGCGGGGAAAGCGATGCCCAAGGGTTGGTACCTGGCGAATTGGAAAGGGCAGGGAAACCGGCTCGTCGTGGCGGGCACCGCTCCCGAAGCAGAAGAAGGCGGGCCCGGCGGGGCGCTGTCGAGCCCCTCGCACGTCTGGTTCTCTGAGCCGGGGCAGCCGGAGTCCTTCTCGTCGACTTCCTATGTCGCCCTGGGGCCGGGGGAAGACGAGGACATAACCGGTTGCTGCGTTTGGAACAACCAAGTCTTCGTATTCAAGGAGACCTGCCTCTTCGTCTTCTGGGGGGTGTCCGCCGATGGCGAAGGGAACCCGATCTTCAACTTCAAAGAGGTCGACCTTGGGACCCGGATGCTCTCCCACCGAGGGATCGCCAACTCCAAGAAGGTGCAGAGGGTCGCCGCCGGCCGCGAGGGTGTCTACTTCGTCACGAACGACGGGGTCTTCGTGACGACCGGAGGCGAACCGACCTGCCTCTCAAGCGCGCTCAGGCCGCTGGGCGAATCACGCGCTCTCAACGGCCCGGCAGAGGAAACGCTGCCCGCAGAAACCGCCCGCTGGCGCTACGCCTGGCAGATCGAGTTCTTAGGCGACTCGCTCTATGTGTTGATGCCGGGGCGATTGCTCAAGCTCGACCTGGAGACGATGCGCTGGATGGTGTGGAGCGCCGCCGCCAACAACATCACCCCCTGGGTCGAACAGGTCGCGCTCTTCGACAACGTGCCGCGCATGTACCTGTCTGCGGCCGAAGGGGAAGAGAAGATCTACCTCTACACGCCCGACAAAGACGAGGACCCGACCGTCGAAATGGACCCCCGCTGGCAGTCGGGCGCTTACGACCTCGCCGATGTCGACGAAAAGACGCTGACCAACACGAAGGTCTGGGGCTCGGGCGAAGTGGAAGTCAAGGTCGCTGAGGACTTCGGACCACTCGGCGACGGGACCACCTTCAAACTCGGGGAAGGCGCGGCGATCGCCCAGCAGCAAAAACAGAAGGGGCAGACGGCGACCCTTTTCAGCCACCGCCTCTCTGGCGCGGCGCCGTGGTCAGTGCAGCGCCTCAGCCGCTACCTGCGCGAGACCCGTGTCCCGGCTACGCAGAAGCAATGACCAAACCACTCCCTCAGCCCGAGATCGGGGTGAACCCTCAGCGGCAAGGGCCGCCGAGGCTGACCACTCCCGAGCGCGAGGCCCTCGCCTCGATCCCCGACGAGGCGACGCGCAAGATCCTCGGCGAGATCTTCCTGGCCACCCGCGCTGCGCAGGACAACTTCGACGAGATCCGGCAGTGGTTCCCCGTACAGCCCCAGGACATCGCCGGGGGTGCCGCGGCCTCCACCCCGATGCTGACCCGCTTCATTTTCCGCACCGGCTTCGGCTACGACTCCGAACCGGGGGTGACGCAGTTCGATAAGGAAGGCGCCGAACTGGTCAACAAAGCGACCAAATGGCGGATCAGTAGGACTGACGCCCAGGGCTTCGGCACGCAGGTATTTCAGGAAATGATCCAGGGCGCGCGCGGCCTCTTCCCGGCGGTCTTGATGATGATCGGCGAGAACGGCTCCTACCTCTCCTTCAAGGTGACGAGCGAAGTGTCCGAAGGTGAAAAAGAAGCTGTCCACCTGAGCATCGAACCCCTGCACTCCTCGAGCGCGGGGGAACCGCCGCCCGAAACCCTGCTCTTTGAAGACGGCGAAGAAGTCACCGTCTACATAGCGATGGGCCAGTACAAGGGGAAGGAAACCTTCGGGGTCGCGGAAATCGGGGCCGGCGTGGCGACGAAAACGATCAACCACGGCCTCTCGATCAAAAGCACGTCCGAACTCCACGTGCTCGCCCTCTTCCAAGGCTCCGAAGCCTCGGTCCTTCGAGCGAACGCCTTGGCGCTCTCCCAGATCCAGTTCACCCGCACCGTCACGACGTCGAAAGGCTTCATCCACTGGCGAGCGTCGATCGTCGGGACGGGCGGTAGCGGCGGCGGCTTTTCGTTCAACACGATCCTGCACGGCAAAGGGAAACCGGAATCGACCCTGGGCGGCATCGGCGACTTCTACATCGACACGGAAACCGACACGCTCTACGGTCCGAAGACCGAAGAAAGCGGTTGGGGGAGCGGTGTCTCGCTCAAAGGGGAAAAAGGCGAAAAAGGCGCAACGGGGGAAAAAGGCGCTACTGGCGAAAAAGGTGCGACCGGAGAAAAAGGTGGGACCGGAGAACCCGGTCCCACCGGCCCGGAAGGCCGCAGCGCCGGGTTGAAGTACACCTACTCCACCAACGTCGAAGCGAGCGACCCCGGCGCCGGCAAGTTCAAGCTCAACAAAGCGACCCTCGCCGAAGCGACTCTCCTGCGGATCTCCGAGACGGACGGCGATGCCAACGCGATCGCGGCGTTCCTGGCCGCGATCGACGATTCGACCAGCACCGCCAGGGGTGTGCTCGTCTTCCGCAAGATCGCCGCCCCGACCGCCTACGCGATCTTCGAGGTCTCGGGCGCGCTCAGCGACGAAGGCGGTTGGGACAGCTTGCCCGTCGCCCACTTGGCGAGCAACGGGCTCGCCAACAACGATCCCTGCACCCTCGAATTCTTCCGTACGGGAGACGCGGGGGAAGCCGGCCCAGCAGGTCCCCCCGGAGCGAAAGGCGAAACCGGCGCCGAAGGGCCAGCAGGACCAGAAGGCCCCACCGGCGAAACCGGAGCCCAGGGTGAAAAAGGGGCGACGGGGCCGGAAGGTCCCGCGGGTCCGAAAGGTGAAACGGGAGCCGAAGGTCCCCAGGGCGAAACGGGGGCAGAAGGACCCGAAGGTCCGGCTGGGCCTAAAGGTGAACCCGGAGCCACCGGCCCAGAAGGGAAAGAAGGCCCTAAAGGTGCGACGGGAGAAACCGGCGCTACCGGTCCCGAAGGTCCAAAAGGAGCCACCGGGGAAAAAGGGGAAAAAGGTGCGACCGGAGCCACGGGTCCCGAAGGGCCTAAAGGTGCGACGGGGCCAGAAGGACCGAAAGGCGAAACGGGGGAAAAAGGCGCAGAAGGCGCAGCTGGGGCAGCTGGTCGCAACGCCGGGCTCAAGTACACCTACCTGACGAACACCGAAGAAACGGACCCCGGCTCGGGCAAATTGAAGTTCAACGCTGGCGTGACTTCGCTGCGCATTAGCGAGACGGACGGCGACGGCAACGCACTCGCCGCCTACATTGCCACCTGGGACGACCCGACTTCGACCATTCGCGGCCACCTGACGATACGGAAGGACTCTGACCCCGCCACCTTTGCAGTCTTCTCCCTCTCGGGGTCGCTGACCGATAAAGGCACCTGGGACACCTTCACCGTCGCTCTCGTCGCCAGCAACGGTGCCTTTGCCAATAACGACGTGGTGAAGGTTGAGTTTCGTCCGAAGGGGGACAAGGGCGATCAAGGCGAAAAAGGTGCCACCGGAGAAACTGGCGCCAAAGGTGAAAAAGGGGACAAAGGCGAAACCGGGTCGACGGGGGCCGAAGGGCGCTGGGCCTCGTTGCGCTATCGCTACCTGACCAACACCGAAGAAACCGAACCGGCGGCGGGTGGTCTCAAATTCAATGCCGGCAAGACGAGCCTGCGGATCTCCGAGACCGATGCCGACGCCGGGGGGATCTCTGCCTTCCTGGCCGCTTGGGACGACTCGACTACCTCGGGCGCGCGGGGCACCATCGTGATTCGCAAGGTTGGCACCCCGGCTACCTTCGCGATCTACAAGGTGACTGGCGCTCTCGTAGACAAAGGCGCCTGGGACACGTTGCCGGTCGAACTCCTCTCCTCTGCCGGGGTCTTCGCCAACGAAGATCCGATCAGCGTTGAGTTCTACCGGACCGGCGACAAGGGCGATCAAGGCGAAAAAGGTGCCACCGGAGAAAAAGGCGCGACGGGTGAAAAAGGCGAAAAAGGTCTCGAAGGCAGTTTGATCGGTGAGGAGAAGTCGTGGCCCGGTATCAACCTCCCGGTAGTCGAAGGGCAGGAATACAAAACCTGCGACGGTACGGCTGTCTCAAGGACGACCTTCAAAACGCTCTTTGAACGGTTGTGCATATCGACGACTGCCACCCGGACGAGCGGCTCCAAAGCTCTGAAAGCGATCCCGACCACCGCCGGCATGGTGGCGGGGATGCCGATCAGCGGCACCGGGATCAAAGCGGGGACCACGATCGAAACGGTCAACTCGATCAACGAAATCACGATGAGTCAGACGGCGGAATCGTCCGGGGAAAAAGGCGGGCTCGTCGTCGCTCCCTTCGGGGTGGGGGATGGCTCGACCACCTTCAACTTGCCCGACCGGCGCGGTCGCCCCCTCGTCGGTGCGGGAACCCACGCCGATGTCAACTCTCTCAGCGACAGCGACGGCCTGGCGGTCGGCTCCCGGACCCCGAACCACACTCACACCGGCCCGAGCCATACGCACCCTGTGTCGATCACGAGCGGCGTGAACTCGGCCAACGTCGTAGTCCAAAACGGCACCGGTGGCTTCAACGAACCTGCCGACCGCAACCACACTCACAAAGTCGAAGGCAACACCGGCGCCGGGGGGACCGGCGCTACGGGATCCTCCGGCGGATCTTTCGGAGTGACCAACTGGATCATCCGAGTTAGCTGACGCGGCACTCAACCAAAGGAGACACCGATGGCACAGATGCAAGGCAACACGAGGGTAGGTCGCAAGCGAGGCCGCGGTCGCGGTGGAGTCGAACGCCTGCCGGGCGGCAACCTGCCCAGGCAGGGTCAGACGCCGCCGGGGATGCGTGCCGGCCAGGGCGCGCCGCGTGGCGGCAACGCCGGGCTCAGCGGCCAGGCGATGCCCGGTCCCGGAGGTGCCCAGCTCGAGCGTCGGGTGCAGGCGGGGGCGATCACGCAGGAGCAGGCGCAGAAGACGATGCAGCAGCGTCAGACGCTCCAAAAAGCCTTCGGCAAAGACTGGCGCACGAAGGTCTATGGCGATCGCGGCTACGCGCAGCGGACCCGTTCGGCGCTCGCCAAGAACCCTGACAGCGCTCGCCTCGCCGCGCTCAACAAAAAACTCATGGAACGGCGCTCGAAGATGCTCGAGGCCGCCCGGAAAAAGAACGCGGGTGAAGGGGGAGGGGGGGAATAGATGCGCGGGCGCGGACGTGGCAGGCTCCCCCAGGGCCAGCAGCAACAGCAGCAGCCTCGTAAACGAGGCGGTGCCGGTCGAGGTCGCGGTGGCGGTCGTGGTCTTGGCGCGCCCGCGCCGATGCCCTGGGACTCCCAGGCCGAACGGGAAAACGCCGAACTCGGCAACGAAGCCGGCGACACCCGAACCCAACTGGCGAGCGACTATCAGCGCTCCCAGGAAGAACTCGGCTTCGGTGCCGGGGCGGACACTCCCTACAGCCAAGCTGCGCTCCTGAAAGACCGGCGCGAAGCGACCCGGCGAGGGATCATGTCCACTGTCGGCAATCAGCTCTACGCCGGGTCGACCGTCAACGCACAGCGCGGCACGCAGCGCCAGTACGACATCGGCTACCAGCAGCTCCAAGACAGCCTCGCACGCGACCAGGCCGCCTACAACACGGGCGTCGGCCGCATCCAGCGAGACGAACAGCTTGGCCTTGGCGGCATAAAAGAAGGCGCGCTCAACCGAGCGGTCGCTTCCGAACCACAGCCTCTCGCGGTTCCCGGAGCGGGACGCGGGGTGCGTGGCCGCAGTAGGCGCCGTGGGCGCAGAAGGGGGCGGTTGTAGTGGCTAGAGGACGAATGGGTGCACACGGTCGCGGCCGGGGACGAGGCCGGGGTCGCGTCGGCAGCGGTTCCCCCGGCGCCGGGTCGCAGGCAGCGAAAACGGCGAACACCGAGGCTGGGCTGGAATTCAACCCCGGCATCGAGGAAGGGCGCCAACAGGCGAGAGGCTCACGCAAGCGCGAAAAGGACATCGGGAGCTGGTACGACCAGCTCTCCCAGGATTACGCGCAGAGCCAGGAGGCCGGACAGAGGGCCTTTGAAACCGCCCAGGACGCAACTTCCAAGCAGCTCGCCGAAGCCGCCCAACGCGGCAAGGGCGAGCGGAGTGAACTCTCCAAGCAAGACGAAGAATTCGCCAGGACCGTAGGCGGTCCGACCGACACGGCCGGGCTCACGAAGATCGCCCAAGCCGGGGCGGCGGCGGAACGCTCTCGCGTCGCCCTCAACGCTCCGGTAGCCCAGACGGAGGCGAACTACCTCGCCAGCCTCGGCGGCAGGCGCACGTCGGCCCAGATGCGGGGGATCGAGGCGCGCAAGGAAGAGGCCAACCGCCGCGACAAGCTCCTCTCTGACGTGGGCAGGATGCGCAAAGAAAAGGGTGCCGCCCGCGTCGTCGCGATGGAGAAGCTCAGCGAAGCCGGCCGCGATTACGCGACCGAACTCAAGAAGCTGGGGCTCGCCGGGCGCGAAGCCCGGACGGCCGAACAGACGGCGGCGGCCGAGCAGGCGCTCGCCCGGATCAAAGCCGCCCACGAAGCCCGGCAGGACTCGATCTCCAATCGCCAGGCCCAGGAACGGGTTGGGATCTCGCGCAAGAACGCGCAGACCGCCGCTCGCTCCCAGCGGACCACCGCGCGCCACTACCGCCACGAGAGCAAGGGTGGCCTTTCGACTTCCGAAAGGCGGGCTCGAGGCGAACACAAGGCTGACGCGATGTCGGCGGCCAAGGCGTTGCTCGGGATCAAGGTCCCCAAGAACGCGAAGCAGTGGGCGCAGTTTGAAGCGGCGCTGATTGAAAAACTCGGATCGAGCTACGGCGCCGAGGCAGCCCGCGCCGTCGCCAAGCTGCGCAAGCTGCAGTCGATGCCACCCGTGCCCTACGCGCCGACGAAGAAGGGGCGCAAGGCGGCTCAGCAGGCCGGTAGGTGACGATGCCTGCCCGCACGAAGAAGAAACGCGGCCGCGGGAAGGTTGGGGGCGTCCCCCCGATGGGTCCCTACCGGGCCGAGTCGGGGAACAAGTCGATCCGCTCGAAAGCCACCCCGGCCGAAACTCGGGGTCTCTCGCGCGGGAAAGGTCGTACCGCGCAACGAGTGCGGCGGCTTGCACGCAAAGACCGCGCAGAAGCGGCCAAGGCGAAGAGTGACGCTGCACGTGCCGGCAGGCCGGTCGAGAAGAAGACGACCCCCTCTTCACGCCCCGTAGAGGCGCTGCAGCGGGCTGAAAAGAAGCTCGCCAACGAGCCTGATCCGAAACTCCGCGAGGCTGCGCGGAGGCTTCGCCATGCCCTCGCCGCGGAAGCCCTCGCCAAGGCCAGCAGACGGACGGCGGAAGGCACTGCGGTCAAAGCGAACTTCCCCAAAGAGGAGCTCAAGGGGGTCGCTCCGCGGGCCTACCGCAAAGCTATTCGAGCGGCGCGGGCTGGCGGTCACGGTTCCTCTCGCGGTCTCGGCGAACCCGAAGACCTGACCACGGCGATCACCGTCCTCGCTCCCGGCGGGGGTTTCGTCGGCGCCCTCGGCAAGCGCGCGCTCGAGGTCGGCGGCAAACAGGTCGCCAAGGACATCGGAGAGGCCGCCGCCGGCAAGATCGAGGCGACGGCTGCGAAGGCGCTCAAGTCGGGCTCGGGGGTGAAAGCCGCCGGGCGTCTCGCCGGCAACGTCGCTCGCCGCGCCGTGGGTAAGGAGGCGGTACGCAAGGAGGCGTCCAAAGCGGCCGAGTCGCGCTTCGCCCAGGTGTCGCTCCCCGGCGCCAAGCTCGGCAAGGTGGCTGGCGGCCAAGCACTTCCCGTCGTTCGCGGCCACGAGCAGGCCCTCGTCGAGAACCCGAAGAAGACGCTGAAAACGACCGCTCGCGCCCTTCCCGGCCTCGTCACGGTGCCGGTGGCGATGGCCGCCGACGTCGGGATCACCGCGGGCAGGGCGGCGTCAACGGCCGCGCACGACGTCGGCGTCCCCGGTGCGGCCGGCTACTCGGGCAAGGAGATCCTCGCGCCGGTCAGTCACATCCCCGCCGAACAGCTTGCCTTCGCCAAGCAGGTCGCCAAGGTCGTCACCGCCTCGGACTCGAAGATGGTGCAGAAGGAAGTCGAAGACAACCTCGGCCTGATGCTGCCGATCATGCTCGGGCTCGGCTCCAAGGCGGTCGGCGAGAAGCTGAGCAAGGGCCGGATCACCGAGGCCGTGCGCCGGGTCGCCGAGCGCACGCGCGAGCGCCACGGCAAGCAGCACGGCTACCGGGGCGGCAAGGCCCCGCGAGTGCTCGAGGGCACCGGCCAGCGCAAAGAGGCCGCCAGCATCGCGGCCAAGGGACGGACGCGCCTTCGTGCCGAGCTCCATGACCGCCAGCAGCCGATGCTCGAGGCGGCCCGCGGCGCAACTCGCTCAGAGGTCGTTCGCAAGGGCGCCGCGCGTGGGAAACGCGGCAAGAAGATCGACCTCAAGATCCGCGACGCCGATGTCGCCAGCTTCTTGCAGCGGCACCCGATGAAGACGAGCGATCCGATTGCGATGCTCGCCGAGGTCAAGCGGATTCAGGCCCGGCTCAAACCGATCCCAGATGGCATGGTCGTCTCGCCGGACAAGCTCTACACCCGCGACGTGATCGAGCACATCGTCAAGCACCCCGACGTGCTCGCCAACCCGGCGGTACTGAAGATCGTCAGCGAGTACCGCAAGCAGGGGCGCCACGCGCGCCAGGACCGCGCACTGGCGCCCGAGCACTCAGAACGCGCCCGCTTCCTCTCGGCCGCGACGACGCGCGACATCCCCTTTCCCGAGGAGATGCACCCGCGGTCGGTGCGCGACATCGTCCGCGCGCAGCCGACCCGCGGTCGGCTCTCCAAAGATGTCCTTCGCCGCGAGGCCCGGCGCGATCGTTCCCGCGCACGAGCGTTGAAGAAGAAGGCCGCGACGGCCGAGCGCAAAGCGGCGATCATGCGCCGCGAGCTCGAAACGCGGGAGAAGCTCAACAAGAGCAACCTCGACCTGCCGCCGGGCAAATGGCAGAAGCGCGAGCTGGCGGCGGTCAGGGCGATGGAACGGCGCGGGCTGATTCCGAAAGAGCTGCAACCGGTCGGCGGCAAGCTGACGCTCGTCACGCCGAGGGAGGGCAATGCAGTCCGTTCGGCCAAGCCGCTGCCGACGCTGCACGACCGACTGCGTGGTCGGATCGACAAGCTCGACACTCGCGCGGCCACCCTGCGCGAGAAAGCGGCCCAGGCCGAGGCGATGGCGGTCGCCAAGCACAAGGCGTCCCGCGAGGTCGACATGACGCTGACCCCGGAGTTCGCCGAAGCGGTCAAGCAGCGCCTTCGTGCCGAGGGCATCCCCGAAAGCGCCTTCCCCGAGTACCAGCACGCCGGTCCCGGCCGCGAGCACGGGGCGCCCGTCTATGGCTCGAGTGGGTCGAAACTGACGCAGTTCCCCGGCCGCTCGAAGCGGCGCAAAGGCACCGCCGAGGAATTCGGCATGGTCGAGGAGGGGCTGCGGCCGATGATCCGGGAGTCGATCGCGCGGCCGATCGCGCGTCGGGAGAGCTACAAGGCCGCCCGTGAGGTAATCGAGCGCAACGAATTTGCTCCCGGCGGCAAGCGCGAGTGGAACGCCCGCGACGCCGACGAACTCTTCCGCGGCCCCGACCCGGTGTTGAGCTCGCAGCAGTGGATGAAGGTGCCGCGCCAGTTCTATAAGCGGATCTACGACGTGCTCGAGGGGAAGGGCAAAGGCAAGGGGATCTCCGCTCAGGACTTCGAGCTCGTCGGCCAGCTCGACGCGCTGCGCCAGGGCAAAGGCCCCGCCGGCAGCCACTACAAGATCGTCCGCAAGGCGGCGATGGACGAGCTGGTCTCCCAGCTCTCCAACACCCTCGTCGCGCCGAAGGTTGCCAAGGTCAACCGGGCGACCTCCTACCTGATCCTCGGCACGTCGCCGGCCTGGGCCGCAATGCAGGTTGTCGCCGAGTACGGACAGGCGGCGGTCGCGCAACCGAGGCTCTTGAACCCCGCCTTCGTCAAAAAGGCGATCGCCTCCTACAAAGCGATGAAGCCGGACAAGCGGCAGGCGTTCGACTCTTGGGTGGGCGTCACCACGCGCACCATCGAAAAGGCCGAGGATCTCAAGCTCGACCTGAAAGCTGGCGACATGGACGCCGCCGCGAAGGCCTACGGTGCACTCGAGGCGACGCCCTACGGTCGCTTCCTACGGGGGATCCCAACGTCGATCGCGCGGATCGACCAGTGGAAGGGTGGCCGCATCCGGGCGCTGACGACCCTGGCGAAGATCGACAAGGATCTCAATGGCCGCACCAACTACTTCCTGCGGGGGATCGGCGGTCTGCATCGGGAGATGGGGACGGCGCTCAAAGAGATGAAGGGCAAGTCACTCACCCAGCAGGCCGAGTGGGTGAGTGAGCATCCGAAGTGGTCGCGCCGCTACCAGTCCTACCTCGACGACGTCATGGGTAATTGGTCGGCGCTGACGAAGAACGAGCGCGTCGCCGCCCAGGCGATGATCTTCTACCCCTTCGTCCGCATGAGCCTCCGCTGGACGTTCTATGCCTTCCCCAAGCGCCACCCGATCAAGGCGGCGATGCTCTACGGGCTCGGCCAGCAGAACGCACAGGAGGTGCACAAACTCCTCGGTGGCGACCCCTCCTACTTCACGCAGTGGGCGATGGTGCCGGTCGACCTCGGCGGCGAAAAGAAGTTCATCGACCTCTCCCGTATCGCGCCGGGCTCCAACGCGCTCGTAGAGGCCCTCGGCGGCTCGAGCGAAGGCCCGAAGGGGATCGCGGCGGCGAAGCTCGCTCAGCCCGCCCTCGCGGCCCTGGGGACGGCCATCTACGGCGTCTCGCCGCTCTCCGGCAAGCAGGAAGGCGGCTCGGGGTGGAATGCCTTGGGTCAGCTGCTCTCGCTCTCTCCGCTCGCAAGGGTGGCCGGGGAGGCGAGCCTTCCGGCCGGTAGGAAGCGGGGGGAGGGGATCGGCCAGCTTCCGATCGTCGGCTCCTTCTCGACCGAACGGCAGGAGGCCCTCGACAAGCTCTCGGGAAAGCTGCGCGGCTATGGCTCTGCCGAGCGCTACGCCCGCACCTTGATCGCCCCGCCGTATCCGAAAGACGTCGGCAAAGAGCACGACTCGGCCCTTCTCGGCCGGGTGCTCAAGGCGTTCTCGAAGAACAGCTCGAGCGCTCGCGACGACCTCTCGGCCACCTACGCGACCCGGATGAAGAATGCTGTCGAAGAAGGCAAGCGACACACCCTGCCGGCGCTCAAAAAAGAGCGAGATGGTCGGCTCGCGTCGATGGAAGCTGAATACGACGAAGCCAATCGGGTGCTCGACAAACTCTTCACCAAATACAAGATCCCCCACGCGAAAGAAGACCGCCTCTTCTTGCAGTTCTACGGCGAAGGCAAATACGGGACTGGCGACTCGAGCAACCCTTGGAGCTCGACCTTCGGCGGCGGATCGAACCCGTGGTCGTCGGGGGGGTCAAGCGGTGGGGGAGAAAGCAATCCGTGGAGCTCGAAGTGAGCCCGGCAGATCGGGTCGAAGAACGCCTACGGGACCTCGAGGCGATGGTCTTCGGCATCCGTGGTGAGGGCGGCCTCGGCGACCAGCTCGCCGGCCTCCGCGACGACTTCAAGGGGTGGCGCAAGGAAGACCGCGACCGGCGGGAACTGGCGGCTCGAGCGATGGTGATTGCGCTCGGCTCGGCGGTAGTCGGCTTGCTCGCGGTGATCGTGACCCTAATCGGACTGGTGGTGACGGGATGAAGCAAGTCAGGCTCAACCGGGTGGAGATCTGGATCGCCGACCATGCCCTGCCGGTCTTCGCGGCGGTGGCCGTGGCGATCGTCGCAGGCGCCGTTGCGATTTTCGTCGTCTTCCTGGGGCAACAGGACACGCAGAATCAGGTCAACGTGCTCCGCCCGCAGGTAACGAAGGTCAGCCGGGCGATCTGCGACAGCGAGTCGCTCAAGCACCCCGACCGCGCCGCCCGCTGCGCTGAGCGGATCCGCATCGGCCTCGTCAACTGCCGGAAGGTCGAGCGCTGCCGCGCCGCCCTGATCGCCGCGATCACCTACCCGCCGCCCACTCGAGGCGCGACGGAAGTGTCGTCGTCACCGGACGCGACGTCGCCGGAAGGGGGTGGTGCTCAGAACCCGTCCACGGCGGGCCAGCAACCCACGCCGGGTTCGCCCGGCGGTGGACACGGAGAGGGACACGGCCAGGGACATAAACCGGGGCCGAAATCGCTCGCGCCCACTCCCGGAGCCGAACCTGCGCCCGGACCGCCGGACACCGGACCGGACACCGGCAGCCCCGCTGGTCCCCCCGGGCAGGGCGGCGAAGGCGGGCCCGGCCAAAGCGAAAGCAAACCGCCGCCTGGCGCCGGCAAAAGCGGCGTCGAACTTGAAGCCTGCGCGCTGGCGGTCTGCGCCGAAGTCGGCGTAGGCCGCTAAATCCTCGCCGCCTGAGTGCGGCTCCCAATAGCGACGTGAAAGGAGGCTCCGTTGAGCCTGCGATCCGAAGAGCGCGCGCTGCGCGCCGAACACCGAAAGCTGCTCCGCCAGCGGCGGCGCCAGCTCGAGAAGAAGCACTTTCCCTTTGCGGCTCGCCTCGGGCTCAAGGCCCGGCGCTTCAAACAGAAGGCGCTGTCGATCCACAAGCGTCGCGTCGGCGACTTCAACGTCGGGATGCTCGACGGGCACCCGGCCAATATCGACGACGCCTGCAAGCGCCTGGTCGCCGTCGCCTACAAGTTCGCCCGCGAGCGGGGCTACGTCTGCACCGTCACCGCGACGACGGACGGCACCCACGCGCCGGGCAGCTGGCACAACCCGACGCCGCTAGGCCACGCGATCGACCTGATCTTCGCGACGGTCGCGCAGATGGAAGAGTTCCAGCACTTCTGCCTCAGTCACACGCCGGGCGAGGCTGATGACTTCCACGAGCTGTTTGGCCCCGCGGGCTTCTACGTCAAGGAGGGGGCTGTGGTCGACGCGCACTTTCCCGACCACGGCGATCACGACCACATCGCGCCGAGGGACGGGTACCGGCGATGAAGCGGCGCAAGCTCTACTCACGTCGGGCGGCCAAGCGGATTGCGGAGCGCGCGGCCCTCCACGGCGTCCCGAAGGCGATCGCCAAGGACATCGCCTTCGCCTGCCGCAAATACCGGCTGCGCTATTCGCTCGCCTTCGGCATGTTCGAGCAGGAGTCCGACTTCAAGCTGATTTACGGCCACGACGCCGGCGGCCTTCTCGCTGGCGAGAAGGTGACGAAGGCGAACTACAAGCGCTTCCGCGACGAGCTGATCCGTCGCCACGGCGGCGGGGCCAACGGAGTCGGGCTCGGGCAGATCACCTTCTGGACGTACATACGCGACCACATCGGGCTCTGGAAGCCCCGCGTCGAGGTCTTCCTCGCCACGTCGATCCTTGCCGACCTCGTCCACCGCCTCGGCGAAGTCCGGGGCATCGGCGCCTACAACGGCGGTGAGGGAAACCCGAACTACGTCTACGCCCGCGAAGTCGCGGCCCGCGCCGAAAAGTGGCGGGCCTGGCTTTCCGGCGATGCCTGAGTCCTTCGTCCGTCTCGTCGCCAAGTTCCTCGGTCGGCCCTACCGGCCGGGGGGCCGTCGAGGCCAGTTCGCCTCGCAGCAATACACATCCCGCAAGAGGAGGAGATCCAAGTGAATTTCGTCAACCGCGCCATCGACTTCCTACAGGCGCAGTTCCCACCCAACCGACTCGTCGTCTTGCTCGGGGGCCTGCTGACTGCCGCCTCGGCGACGATCAGCGCGTGGCTCGCCGCGCACTTCCCCGGCCTCAACCTTGGCGCGCCGGAAGTTGCCGGGGTGCTCGCCGCCGCAGCGCTCATCACGATCCGGCTGCTCGACCGCTGGATCGACCAGTGGCAGCGCCAGGAGCCCGTCAACTACCAGGCCGACCTTGAGGCGGCGCTGGACGAACTCGCTGACGACCCGGCGGTGCAGCACATCCTCGCCAACATCGGCACCGTCGAGCAGGTCGCGCACGTAATCGCGGACCTACGGACGCAGGTGGAAGCGGGGACGCTGCAGCCTGCGGCAATCGCCGCCGACCTCGGTCACCTTGGCGACACGCTTTCGCAGTTCCTCCACGACATCGGCGCCGAGCACATGGCGCCCCAGGCCGCCGCGCCCGCGCCCTCGCCGGCGGCGGCTCAGTGAGTGGCCGCCACCTTCGGCGGCCGGGCGCCGAGAGAGAGAGAGAGAGAGAGAGGATCCAAGCGCAAGGTCGACGCCGCGTTGACCTGCCTGCCCGAGAACATCCTGCGCGCGCGGGCAATGCGCGAGCACGACGCTCGCGCTGAGCTGATGCGGCGGGCCGCTTGAACACGAGCCGCAAAGGCAACGGCGCGGAGCTCTACGTCGCTGAGTGTCTCGAAGCGGAGGGGTGGGTAGTCGCGTCCCGCCGCCATATCGGCGGCGCCGGCGACCTGCTCTCCGTCCACCCCGAGACGGGTGAGACGCGCCTGATCGAGGTCAAGTGCCGCAAGCGTCCCTATGACGGCTTTCGCCCCGACGCCCGCCAAGAGATGCGCGAGACGCCCCTGCCCCCCGGCGGCACCCGCTGGCTTGCCAACGTGCGGGGTGCCAAACGCGGGCCGAAGGACACCCGCTCGATCGAGTGGGTCCACGAAGACGACTGGCCCTAAAAGAAGCCCCCCGAGCCGTTGGAAGGCCCGGGGGGCTTCTTCGTTTTGGGAGGGCCGGCGCTCAGGCCGGCTGGGTGCAATCGTCGTCGTCGATCTTCGCCAGCCCACAGGCAGCGAGGACGCGGACGTGGTAGCGGGCGTGGCCGACCGCCAGGTCGAGCGCTCGCGCCAGGTCTTCGAGGGGGAGCGGCCGGGCTGCGGCATTGATCCGCTTGCTGAGTGTTGCCCGAAGCGGGTGGCAGAGGGCACGGGCTACTCGTCGTCGTGTGCGCGGCACGCTGTCTTCTCCTCTTTCGATTTACCGCTACGGTACAAGGCGGGGCATCTTAGCGGCGACCGCTCGGCTTTGCTTGCCCAATCGCCCGCCGCCACAGCTCGTCTGTCTCTAGCCCGCACTCGTTCTCGTATGCGGCGACGATCTGATCGGGATCTTGCGGCCATCGCCTTCCGTTCTCCAACCGAGAGATCACGGCGTGACTCACCCCCGCCGCAGTGGCGACGGCAATCTGCGTGCGGCCGGCCCCAAGCCTCGCTTCGCGGGCGACCCGGCCGAGCTGGTCGAGCATCGGGCGGAACCTATGCCGCACAGAAGGGCCTCGCTTACCGCTGCGGTACAAGGGGGAAAGGGCGTTGGCCCCCTCGTCCTTTGGTACCCGTAGGTCTACCCGCAGAGGCAGTCCGACGACTTTGAGTGTCGATCTGCTGCTAAGCAGGTAGAGGGGTTGCAGCTCTTGCCACCGGGGGCGTCTACGTGTTGCGTTCAAACGACGATGCCTTCCCAAAGCCCTCGAGCCCGGCTGCGACAGATACGCGACTTGAAGCTCGCCATGCAGGATTTGGCTCGGGAACTGGACTCTGAGCGCGATCGGCTGATTCGCCAAGCCAGAAAGGAAGGCGCCTCCCAGCGCGATCTCGTCGTCGACTCCGGCCTCTCCAAGACAACGGTGGCGGAAATAGCGCCCGGTGACCGGGCGGATTCTTAGGGACGGACAGCGGCGCTTGTGATTGGGTACCCGCATGACGACACAGCATTCCTTGAGCGCCGGAAACCTAACTGACCATTGCGTCCGGGCCGACGATCTGGCGCACACCCAAATGGCAGGGTCCTCACCGCCGACTCCGCCGGTGGAGTGCGCCGCTGTGGCGTCGCCGGAACCGGCTTACTGCCCACCGGGAAGAACTTGCCTGCGGGACCAGCGAACCTGTGTATCGTCAAAACTAGGTAGGGCGAGTTGGGACTGCGGTGCTAGAGTCTCGCTCCCGCTACCGAACGTATGTTCGCAGACGAAATGCCACACGTAGAGACGGAGGAAGAGGTCAGACGCCGGGAGCAAGCGGCGCTCGATGACCTCACCGCGACTGCCCTCTACCACGCGAACCGCCTGCCCTCCGGGAGTCGCTGGCAGGCGATTTGCGCGCGGCTGGGTCACTCGTTAGCCGCTCAATCTCGTCAACAACGTCCTCCGGTCGCTCGCCAGGGCGCGGCCCCATTGGGCCGGTAGGGGCGTCGGCAAGCTGGGGAACCTGCTCGAGCCCCAGCGCTTGTTCGATCCGCTGCAGACGGCCGACGATCCCCCGGACATCCCTTTCCTGCACCCGGTAGATCGGCGGCACGTCCCAATCGCCGATCGCCCAGGCCGGGTCGAGGTCGCAGGCTTTGGCGACCTCCCACAAGATCGACTGCCGCCGGGCTCCGTCATTGCCGCCGAGGGAGCCCGGGTGCGCCTTCTCCCAACGCTCGACCGTCGAGGAAGACGTCTCCATCTTTTCGGCCAGCTCTTGCCGGGTCAGGCCGGCGTAGGCCCTGCAGGCCCGGATGCGGCCGGCTACCTCCTTCGCGTCCAGTCGTCTCATTGCCCGAGCCTTACACAGATTTCCCCCAGCAGGGACCCCCTTTTCCCTGCGGGTGGGAAATTCCGTGCAGAGCTGCGCTATATTCCCCATCAATGGGTGTCAATGCCCACGAAACGGGGAAAATCCCCACGGCGCTTAGGGAGCGTTCGTGCAAAGCGAGGAGACACGATGGACAAGCCACAGGTGGCTCCGCCGGGCAGTAGCGGCGAGCCAGGCACTTTTGAGATCAGGAACGACGAGCGAGACAGTCTCGTCCGCCACGCGCTTTCGGTTATCGGCACCGCCGGCGAAGAAGCGTCCGAGCGCGACCCGGCCCACCCAAGAAGGGTCGAGGGAGCCGCGAAGCACACCGCTGTCATGGTGGCCCTGCTCGACCAGTTGGGCTGGTCGACGGCGCGGTCGATCCCCGGCACGTACACGCTGCGGGAGGAACTGCTGCCGATCGAACAAGTCAGGGTGTGGGTGTCAGAGCGCTTCCGGGCCGAAGACCTGGGAGTGGTCGACGACGCCGTACGCGGCCTGTGGGACGACCTTGAGGGGGCGCTGACCAACTACAGCGTCACCTGTCGTCTGCTCCGTCGCCTGAACGCCCGCGCCGATGATCGCCGCCGCAACGCGGGTCTCGCCAAGCCCACCGAGATCTTCGCGCCCATCGACCCCGCGGCCGCCGCTGATGTCAGGGCGCCGATCGGCCGGAGTGGGTCCTGATGGCCGGGGAAGCTGTGCTCGAGGCAATCGCCGCCGAGCGGCAAGAAGCTCGGGGCTGGCTCAAGCGTCTAGACGCTGCCGAGGCGGCGATCAAGGGCCGCAGCCTCGCAGCCCCGCCCAAGCCAATTGCTGGCCCCCCGCCGAGGCAAAAGCGGAAAGGCAAGGGTGCGACGACGTCGCCGGCCGAGGCATTGGCGCGACAGGCCAAAGTACACCGCTTCATCGCCGAGCAGGGTGGACTCGTCGCGCCGAAGGACATCCGTGCCGCGACCGGACTCTCCGAGAACACGTTTCGGACGGCGGCGAGCAGGTTGGTCGAAGCGGGGAAGCTGCGGCGCGAGGGCGACCGGCAGTTCACGCGCTACGAATCCATCAAGTCGCCGACCGGCGATGCGGAGGAGTCTCCGACTGCCCCGCCGCCGAGCGCGCCCCCACAGGGGACGTTGGTGGGCCGGGTGCTGGCAACGATTCAATCCTGCGAGTTCGCCACTGTCGACGAGCTTGCTGACCTGCTTGACGAGGACCCGGCTCTCATCGAGAGCCAGGCGGGATCGTTGATCCGCGAGGAAGAGATCCGCATGGAACGGCGCAACGGCCGCGTCGGGTACGTGCTGAGCGGGGCGGGGGTCTAGATGGCACAGACCTTCTCCGCAGCCTTTTCGGAAGTCGCCGAGGTCGAGGGGGTGGACTTCGACCTTGCGGTTGGACTTGAGAAGCCCCGCCCGCAGCATCGGTCAACGCCGGAGGTAGTGAGGCAGGCGTGGGCCAGCTTCACCGCCTCCGAGCTGCAACGCATGGCCGAACAGCTCGTCGGCATCGTCGCTGCCACCAACATCTACGAGGCGGAAGACGCTATTCAGGACACCTTCGCGGTCCTATGGGTGAAGCACCCTGAGCTCTTCGCCGAGGATCCGTGGTCGATCCTCGGCATCGTGAGCAACTACGCCCGAAAGCGGCTGATGAAGATCCGCGACCAGCGCGGACCGAAAATGCTCTCGCTCGACCTGAGCGTCGATCCCAAGAGCGATGCCGACCCGGAGCGCGAAGGGTCGGATACGAAGGGCGAGATTTCGCCGGTGGTCGCCTACACCAGGGCGGGCGTTGACGAGGACGCGCGCTTCACCCCGCCCCCGGGCCCGGGCCAGCCGTGGGAACGGTTGCAGGTGATCGGCGTCGTTCAGCGGTGGCGCGACCACACGGGCAAAGCGCCCGCAAGCACCGACCTCAGGGCGGCGAAGGGGATGCCCACGATGGAGACGGTGAAGCGTCTCGGGTGGGAGAACCTGAACGATCTCCTGCTCGAAGCGGGGGTGCCGATCGAACGGCCGACCTACCGCAAGCGCTGGACCGCGCTCGAAGCGGCCGAGACGTGTTACGCCTTCCGCAGGAGGGAAGGGTTCTGGCCCGGCCGCGCTGACGCGATCGACCTGCCACCGGGATCGCTCCCTTCCTACGAGACGATGATCCGCTACTTCGGCGGGGCAACCCCGCAGCGGGTCCAGGCGGGTTGCGAAGCGATCCTCGGGCCAATCGACGTGAGGCAGCCCGAGCCGACGAAGCTGACGACTCGGCTGCGCAGCGCCCTGAAATCAGAGGGGGGGGGGCTTTCCCAGCATGATCCCCGTACCGGCGCTCTCGGAGCCGTGGTGAGCGCGTGACCGAGCACTCGGAAAAGCACAGTCGCTTCGAGCGGTGGTTCGAGCGGTACGACGAGCGCATAGCGCTGTCTTCGTCGGCCGCTCTACTCGGCGGCGTGCTCGTCGATCAGTTCGGATTGTTGGTGCTGGTGGTCGCGAACTTCACCGTGATGGCCGTCAGGTTCGCGGCGCATGTGCGGCGGGACCGACGGGACCGACACAAGCCGACCATCTACGACCAGGAGCAAGAGCAGTGAAGGATGGCGACGAGATCCTGAGCATCGCCGAGGCCGCAGCGATCACGCCCTGGTCGCCGTCCTCGCTCTATCGGATCGCGCAGGAGGGGGGCGACAGCCCCTTCCGCAAGCGCCGGGGGCGGTGGGCGACGACGCGGAGGGACCTGGCCGCGTGGGTTCGAGCCGGCCACGTCCCCAAGAAGCAGGAACCCGCCGCCAATCCGATGCCCAAGCCCCGGCGCGCTTCGCGGCGGCGGGGTAGCGTCCTCTCGGCAGTTCACCAACTACGAGAGGAGACGCACGTATGAGCTCCATCCACGAGACGCGCTACGGCACCCACGAACTGCGGTGGCGCGAGAACGGCAGGCCGAAATCCCTGACCCGGAAGACGGTAGGCGAGGCAGAACGCGAGCAGGAACGGATCGACCGGCGCCTCGCCGAGGGCAAGCCGGTCATGCGGCGCAAGGACGTCCCGACCCTCGAGGCCTTCTCGATCGAACGGCTCGCCGCGATGACGCACCTCGAAGACACGACGCTGGCTGGCTACGCCCAGCTGCTCGAAGCGCAGGTCTTCCCCTTCATCGGCCACCTACCCCTCGTCGACCTGCGGCCGTCTCGCCTGCAGGACTGGCAGACCGAACGCCTCGAGGCCGGCGCCGGACCGTCCTCGATCGGCAAGACCCAGGTGGTTCTCAGCCTGATCCTCAAGAAGGCCGTGCTGCCCTACGAATACCTCGACGACAACCCGGTTGCCTTCCTCGACCCGCCTGGCTACAAGAAGAAGCCTCACCGCTGGCTGATCGCCGAGGAGGTCGAGGCGATCCGCATGTGGTACCTCGAACGAGACGACATTGGCTCGGCGACGCTGGTCTCCATGCAGGCGTACGTCGGGATCCGCCCACAGGACACGCTCGCGCGGCTCTGGACCGACCTCAGCACCCGCCCGGCCGGCGTCGCGCTCGCTCATGAGCTATCAGTGACGACGAAGAACGTGGACGGGAAGATCCTGCCCGGCTCAAAGACCGGCGAGCACCACAACCGCCGGGTCTTCGTCGCTGAGGCTGCCGCCGAAGACCTCGAGCTATGGCGCCCCCACAGCGCCAGCGTCTTCGTCTTCGGCCGCGTCGGCGACGGCCAGCCCTGGTCGAAATCGAACTACGACAACTGGCGGTCGCGCCATCCGCGCAAGGGCAAAGACGGGACGAAGCGTCGGCCGAGCTGCTTCAAGCGCGCCGCCGAAGACCTGGGGCTCGGAGCCAACTTGAAGCCCTACGACCTGCGGCACACCTTCGCCACGCTTGCGGCGAACGCTGGCTGGACCGCGGACGAGATCGCCCACCAACTCGGCAACGGGACCGATGTAGTGAACGGCGTCTACCGCCACATGATCGACGCGGCACCGAGGCCGGAGCAGGAACGCCGGTCGATCGACGACTACATCCGCGAGGCGCGGGGCATCGCGCCGGTGGCGAGGGAGGTAGCGACGGCGTGATGTGTTCGGGCGGCGTTCGGGCCGGAGCGCGCGTAGCGCAAGACTCCTGTTCGGGCACCGCTCTGGAATGCGAAGCCGACGCCCGGACTCGAACCGGGGACCCCTTCATTACGAATGTAGGGTGCTCGGCAACCAGGGCTAATGTAGGCCAAGCATTCGGCTTCAATGCGGGGAATCGGCGGGGGCCTTCTGGCCCTCGCCGCCCGCGGGTCGCCACCACTACGCAGATCGGTGTTCGGGATCTGTTCGGAGTCGCGGCCAGGTGAGCGGCTTCTGCGAATGGTGCTGGTTGCTCTTCGCCTTCGAGGTCGACGTCCTCTTCTGGGCTGGTGTTATCCACGTCGCCGGGGGCATCCTGTGAGCCGGCGTCGCAAGAAGCACCCGCGCAAGTGGGTCAAGCGCACCGACCGGAAACGGGAATGCCCGAGCGGCAAGCGCGGCTTCGCTCAGCCGGGTGAAGCTCGCGCCGCGCTGCCCCGAGGCGTCGTCTACACCTGCGCGGACTGCGGCAAGTACCACGTCGCCGATCCCGTGCCGCGGCGCGAGCGGCAGGTCCGCGCGCGGAGAGGTGAACTGTGAGCGCGTCCCGATCAACCCCGAAGAGGACCGGCAGCGACAGCAGCAGCGACCGGCAGCCTCCTCGTCGTGAACTCGACCAGGAGAAGACCGGCCAGCGAGCCGGGACGCCCTGCAACCTGATCCGCCGGCCAATCGAGGAGGCGCCGATGCGCCGGGTCCAGCGGTGAGCAGGCTCGAGGACGTCAGCACGGCTCTATGGGAGGACGAGGACTTCGACGACCTGGGCGACGACGCCGCGCTGATCTACCTGTGGAGCTTCACCAACTCGCGCTGCGGCATGTCGGGGATCTACCGGGTCAAACGCCGATCGATCGTCGAGGGGCGCATGACGGCGAAGCGCCGGGCCGACGCGATCAAGGAGCTGGAAGAGGCCGGCTACCTGCGCTATGTGGACGGCTGGCTGTGGGTGCGCAGCCGGGTCAAGCACCTGCGCACGAAGGGCTCGAAGATGGCGACGGGCGTCGTCCGCGACGTCGAACGAGTCCCGGTCGAGCATCCGCTACGGGCTGCTTTCTTGACCGAGTACCTCGGCAAAAGCTGGGTGAGCAAGTGGCTTGCCGAGGCCGAAATCGAAACCCTATCCATACCCTATGCTCAACCCACCGATGGGTTGCAGGGCCAGGGACAGGGCCAAGGCCAGGGCTCAGGAGGGCATGGAGAGACAGAGACGAAGGGGGCTCTGACCAAAGCGCAGCTCCGCGTCGATTGGGACCGCTGGCTCGCCCACTACCACGAGACGACGGGTCGCACGGCGGTCGAAGGCAGCGAAGAGGCCAAGCGGGCCTTCAAAGCCCGCCGCGAGGACGGCCGGACAGTTGAGGAACTGATGGAAGCGACGGTCGGCTGCCACGGCGACGAGCGCCTGCGCGAACAGAGCTTCGATCGACCCGAGACGATCCTGCGTGCCTCGAAGTTCGAGCGCTACATCGAACTGGCCCGGAAGGCCGCCGGCAAAAACGGCGGCTTCAAGACGTTCCTCGACAAGCCGGTGACGACGTGAGCGTGCCCTGTGACATCGACGCGGAGCGCAACCTGCTCGGCGCCCTGATTGCCGGACCGCGCTACATCGCCGGGGTCCTGGTCGACACCGGCTTGAAGCCTGAGCACTTCTACTACGAGCGCCACGGCAAGCTCTTCGCCACGATCGTCGCGCTGCACGACGACGACAAGGCGATCGACCCGACGACGATTAACGCCGAGCTGCGCGAGCGCAACCTGCTCGAGGAGGTTGGTGAGCACACGGCGGCCGACCTCTTGGCCTCATGCCCGGCTCCTGGCAACGCCCCGACCTACGCACAGACGATCGTCCGCGAGGCTCTGTGGGCTAATCGCCTCGCCGCCGGCCAGAAGATCCAGCTTGCGGTCACCGAGCGCGACGAGGACGCGCTGACCGCCGCCGAGGCGATGCTGCAAGCCGACTTCACGCGCGAGGCTTCCGACCTCGAGCCCGACGACCTCCGCGACATCGCCCACGAACTGCTCGAACACGGGGGGGCCGAGGCATTCCCCTGGCCCTTCAAGCGGCTGAACGACCTGACTTCCGGCGGAATGCGCCGCGGTGAGTTCATCGTGATCGGCGGCCACAGCTCGCACGGCAAGTCGCAGTTCCTTGACCAGTCGCTAATCGGGCTCCACAAGGCCGGTCTGCGAACCCGCCTCTACATGAACGAGATGTCTGCGCAGCAACGGGTCGCTCGCACCCTGACCCGGAAGACGGGCATCCCGTTCTCGAAGATCGTCCGCGGTGAGCTGACTCAGGAGCAGCAGATCATCGCCAACCGGGCGCTCAACGAAGCCGACACCTTCCCCTTCGGGATCACCCTCGCCGCCGGCTGGTCGGCGACGGACATTGCCCATCACATTCGCCGCAACGCCTACGACGTCGCCGCCGTGGACATCATGCACCTGATCGAGTACGAAGACGAGCGGGACCTGTCGGCGATTACCGCCACCTTCGCTCGCACCGCCGTGCAGGCCAACTGCGTTGTCCTCTCGACTGCCCACCTGAACGAGAAGCGGGTGACGGGCGTCGTCCGCCCCCGGCCGACCGAAGGCGACCTGCGCGGCTCCGGGTCGATCAAGAACGACGCCGACATCGTGTGCTTCGTCCACCGCGAGCAGGACTCCGAGACGGGCGACCGCGAACCGCAGGGCGCGATCTACTTCACGAAGGTCCGCAACGGCCCGACCGGCGGCATGGAGGTCTACTTCAAGGAAGACCGGCTGCGCTTCACGCCGATGGTCGATGGCCGCGCCGAAGATCTACCCGGCTACGTCGGCAGCTCCGCACTCATCGAGGACGAGGGACTTTTCCCGTGAGCGAGGGGCGCCCAACCACCACGACCGATCTTTCGCCGGAGCGACGCGAGCAGCTACGCCGGGCACGCCGTACCGAAGAGCGTCGGTGGAAAGCGCTCTGCGGCCCGGTGAAGGCGAGCTACATGGCGTGTCCCGACTGTCGAACTCACCATGACCGCCGCGAGCGATGCCCGGAATCTGAGGGGGGGGGCGTGGGTGCAAATGACGGTTGACGACGTGATCGCCGATATCGAAGGCACGGACCCGGCGGTTGAAGCCGAGCTCGGTAAGCCACCCGCCCGCACCGCCGAGGGTCCGAAGCTCTGCCCGGAATGCCGCGTCGAGCCGAGCGTCTACGGCGGTCGGTGCTGGCTGTGCCGGGGCCGGTCGATGATGGAGCCGGGCGCGTGAAGCTCGGCACCGGCACCGAAAGCCCGTGGCAAGACTGCACCGTTCCGGCGATCGACCTAGCCCGGCGCCAGGGCAACGACACCGTAGTCGCCGCACACCGCAACCTGACCTACATCGTCCACCGTCGCCAGTACCGGGAGCTGCCCGGCTTCGATCTGCTGACGGTGAAGCGGCAAGACGAGACTGCGCAGCACCCCGGCTGGAAGCACCTACAGGCGATCAAGGATCGGCTCGCGCCCGATGGCATGGAGAGGTTCGGGGTCGAGGTCTTCCCGCCCCGCCAGTTCGTCGTCGACAACTACGACCTCTGGCACGTATGGGTCTACCCGCTGGGCCACGAACTCGGCTTCGGCTTCCACCCCGGCCAGCAGGGGGGAGGGCTGCGCATATGACAGTCCTCACCCACGCTTACTCGGGTGCCGCCTACCCGGCTCAGCCGGCCGAAGGCGGCTGGCCTGGCTACCAGCACGAACCCGAGGCGGAGCTGGTCAGCGGTGCCTTCCGCGTCGTCGAAGACGAAGGGGCCTTCTTCGTGATCGGCAACGGCGAGGATCCGGAGAAGTTCTGGAAGGTCGACGGGGACGAGTGGGATGCGCGAGCGCAGGACTACACCGCCGACTCGCCGCCCTTCGTCGAGGCGATCAAGGACCCGATCGTCCGCGCCGGCCTTCGCCGCCAGGTCGCCGATATGCGCCTCACGGCTCGGCGCTGCGCGGAGGGCAATCCCCCAACAAGAGAGGTCGACGAGTGAGCGGACCGTGGACGTTCGACGAGGCGAGCGAGGCGTGCAAAGAAGCCTCGCGCCGGCAGAAAGACGCCGAGGACAGCTTTCAACAGGCGGCGGCTGACGCCGCTAAGGGCGAAGAGCAGTACCGCCTTGCTCTCGCCGAGGAGATCATCCGTCAACACGACAGCGGCGTGGCCTGGACGGTCGCGCCCGACCTCGCCCGCGGAGACCCCAGGGTTGCCGAGCTGCGCCGAAGGCGGGACATCGCCGTAGGCGTCCGCGACGCACTCGATCAAGCGTGTTGGCGACGGAACGCCGACCGCAAAGACGCTCAGCGCTTCGCCGACTGGTCGATGCGCCGCGAGCTGGCCGAAGGCTACGAGGACACACCAACCGAGCATAGGAGGGGACAGTGAGGCTGCGCAGACAGGACATTGATACGCCCGAGCCCGAAGGGCCGGCACCGCTCGACGTCGACATCGACGTTCGCGAGCACGAGGACTTCCAGCGGGTTGACGAGGCAACGCGCAAAGCAATCGAGCAGGCCGACCGGATCACCGGGGACATCGACGACCAGGAGGCCGCCAGCGAAGCCACCGACGCCCTCGCCGCCCTGCGCAACGCGATCGCAGACGGGGAGACGGCCCGCAAGGGCCTCAAAAAGCCCTTCGACGACGCTGGCAAGCGCGTCCAGGCTGCCTTCAAGGAGCTGGCCTCACCGCTCGAAGCCCGCAAGGAATCCCTCGAAGCCCGGTTCCTCGCCTACGAGGAGCAGAAAGAACGAGCTGAGTGCGAGCGGCGCGAGCGCGAGGAAGCCGAGGCACGGCGGAAGCAAGAAGAGGAGAACGCCGCCGCTGCGTCCGAAGGTCGGCAGGCCCACCACGTTGCCGCCCCGCCACCCCGGAAAGAACCGACCGGCGCACGCGGCGCCAGCGGAGCAAAGTCCTCGCCGACGACCGAACTCAAGTATCGGATTACCGACGAGGATGCGTTGCCCGACGAGTACGTCGAACGGGTGCCGCGGCGCAGCAAGATCCTCGCCGACGTGCGGCAGGGGATTGTGATCCCCGGCGTCGAACCGTTCCGCGACAAACGGGTGCAGGTCCGATGAGCGGCCAGCGCGAGCCGGTCCCCGGGCTCCCTAAACAGCAGGAGTGGAAAGTCCTCTCCGTCCGCGAGGGCAAGGAAGAACCCGGTCAGAAAGGGGGAACGCTCAAGAAGTTTTACGTCGATTTCGATGGCTGCGACGATGTGTACTGGCGCCGGAAAATGCCAGCGACGGTTGAGGTCGGTGAGACTTACTTCGGCACGATCAGCAACGGGGATTACGGCCCGATCTTCAAGAAGGAATCCCCCGGCGGCGGAGGTGGGGGAGCTGGCGGCGGCAGTCGCAGCGGCGGCCGGTCCTTCAAGCCCGAGTCGCAATTCGACCCCGAGAAGGTCGCCCGCATGGGCCGGGCGCACGCGCAGGATATGGCGCTCGAGGCCCTGCAGCTCGGCTCGTCGGAGGCCAAGACCGGCTCGGCCGAGGAACTGAAAGCTGCGATCACCGAGTGGACCGACTGGTTCGAGGCTGATGTGAACGCCGCCGGCGAAAGGGCCAAGGCATCGGCGCCAGACACGCAGGCTGAGCCCGAGCCGCCGACCACGCCGCCAGCGGATCCGCAGCCAGTGGACGTGACGACGATGCGGAACCTCTGTGAACACGCTGGTCTTGAGCAGGCCCCCGCCGAACGGCTCTCGCGCTTCGTCTGCGCGCGCCTCAACGCCGAGCAGCAGCAGCGCGCCAAGCAGGGCCTCGAAAAGGACACGACCGACACGCTGGGGCAGCTCTGCTCGGCCTTCGAGTCAACGGAAGGCGAGCCGGTCGAGAAGAACCCCGACGACGACATCCCGTTTTGAAGCTGCCCAAGGACACGCGGCTCGCGATCTACGAGGCGAAGGGCAAGCCGGTCGAGATCGAGATCCCCGAGGGTGAGCGTTGTCGGAAGTGGCAGACCTACGCGATCGAGGGCAACCGCCCCCGGCGCCGGCGACACCTCGACCCGGACAGGCTCTTCGCTCGGCCCATGCTCTTCGTCGAGTCGATCGAGCGACGAGGCGGCGTGCTCTACGCAACCGTCCGCGTGGTCGATCCGTCCGTCTACCTCGCTCGCCAGCAGGGCCGCGCCCACCCGCAGCAGTACACCGAGAGCATCCCCGATGCGATCGACGAGGCCGAGCGTGTCCCGCCGGAATATCAAGAGCGGTTGTCACTCCGCGGCGGCCAGGAGACGGCGGTCATGGGTGCTCGAGGCCGAGCGGAAGCGCGAGTCGCTGACGCCGAGCGAGACATTGCCTTCGCGGTCGAGCAAGGCGAACCTACCGCGCTTGCCGAAGCGCGCCGCGACCGAGCAGAGCGTGGGCTGGCTGCGATCAACTCCCCGGCAGCGAGTCAGCGTCAAAGCGCGCCGAAGCGCCCGCTAGGCGAGCCAAGCGAGCCCGAGCCGCCGCCTCTGTCGTCCGACGCGGTGATCCGTGCGCTGCGCGACAACGACTCGGCTGGGGACATCGCCGTCCGCCTCGGCAGGCCGCCCACCAAACTCCGAGCGATCGTCACGGCGCTGCAGGAGCTCCGTGAGCGAGGTCGCGTCTTCTACTACGTGGACGCCGACGAGGACGGGGAGCAGCCGGTCGGCCGCTGGCGCCGCGTGCGCTCCGACCTCGACGAGGCTGCTTAAGCGTCCGTCAGGAGCAGGTAGAATTCCCCGCAGGTTCGTCGGACCACGCCCGCAGACAGCGGGCCTCGACTCGCCAATAGGCGTAGTGCGTTCACGACGAGCCTCGCGCGTCTCCTCGCGTGCCCGCCGCCCGGCCCCTTCCCTGGGGGCCATCAAAGCGGCGGCGGGAGCCTTCGATGTGCATAGCTGCCGTGGTGTAACGAGGCGATCCACAAGTCAGCACGCGGGAACGAAGTCAATCCCAGAACCGCCTGAGATAGCTAGGGACCAGGCAACTCGCGGCGCCGGGTGACAAATCGGAAGTCCCGGCCGGCAGTTAACTCGGCGAGCCCCCCCACACAGGTGTCTCGTCATCGCCGCGGGGTAGCTCAGTCAGGCAGAGCGTCCGGCTCATACCCGGAAGGTCGCGGGATCGAAGCCCGCCCCCGCTATGGACGACCTGGCCCTCGCCCGCCTCCTGGCGAAAGGCGGGCGAGGCGGTCGCCGCTTAGGCGGTCGCGCCGGCCAGCTGGTAGATCGCCTGGCGCGTGACGCCGACGCGCTCGGCAATGCGCGTGACGCCGACCGCCCGCGAGCGCGCCAGCTCGGCTAGTTCCTGGTCACACTCGGCGCGGTCGCGGGCCAGTTTCCGTCGCCGCGCCGCGATGGCCTCTAGCCGCTGCTCGGCCGTCAGCGTGGGCCCTGCCTTCGCCCTGGTCGGCTTCGCCGCCGCTTTCGCTTCGAGCATCGCCAGCCGTGCCCGCGCCGCTTGGCGGATCGTGTTCTCGGGAACCGGCTGCAACCCGTGGCGCGCCCGTATCTCGTCGCTGATCGCCTGTATGCGATCGTGGGCGGCCAGCGCGGCGCGGAGCTGGTCGGCGTTCATCTTCGTCATCGGCTTGTTGCGGTCGCGGTTCGCTTTCAACTGCCAGGAAATCGCCATCAGTCGCACGGGGTGAGGTCGCGGGTGACGTGCGCGTACTCGCCGCGCTCGCGCAACTCCGGCACTTCGGCCGGGATCGTCATGCCGAGCCGGATCGCATCCGTGTTGAACTCAGTCGTGCCCGCCGGGATCGACTCCCACGGTGCGCCGACGTAGCGCGTTGCCTCGTCGCCCTCAAGCAGCTTGGCGATACCGCGCCAAGCGCTCTCGGGCTCGTTGCCTTCGACGACGACAACCAATGCGTACATCGTCCGCTCCGGGTCCTCGAACTGCGCGTCGCAATCGAGGCAGCCCCAGGGGGTGCGCTCGTCGCTGGCGATCTGCGCGCAGATGTTCGCCGAGCCGCACTCGGGGCAGAACCCGTCGCCGTGTACCCGGTCGTCACCGCCGAGCCCGTCCGTGGTGCTCATGGCGCCGGCCTCGGCCATGACAGCCGACCCTGCGCGGGTATCCTTCGTGGTGCTGGACATAGGGCTAACTCCCTTGTCTAGGGCGCCCGGCTGTTGACGCAGCGCGGGGCGCGTTTGTCTTGCTACTTGGCGCGGCAGGAAAGCACAGTGTGGGCACACTGTCAAGCGACCTTGTCGATCCGTCCACGTCCGGGCTCGCTCAAGCGCAGCCCTACCCAGCAGGCCCAGCCCGCCCCAGCCAACCCCCAGCCCAGGTAGCCGGTGACAAGCCAGCTAGACAAGCGGGAAGGCAGAGAGAGAACAGGGACAGGAAGCAGAGGGCCAACGGGGTAGCGAGCGCGAAGCGCGAGCTGTGGGGCAAGCGAGCTCAGCCGCAGGCGAAGCCGGAGGCGGCTCGCTGGGCGCACGCGCGTCCGCACCAAAAGCGCGCGAGGTGTCAACCGACCTTGACGTGCCAGCCCCGCCGCTAGGCCGCGCCCGTGTTCGGGCGGCGTTCGGGCTCAGGCATAGGGACGATGCTCTCGACAGTGGGGCTCCGCTTGCTAGAGCGAATTAGCATGGCGAGAGCCACTTGCACGACGGTGAAGCGCTCACACGTACAGGGGGGGAGGGGAGTGGGCTGATCCCGTGGCGCTGCGCCATATATATCGCCCCCTGGGTCGACAAGTTCAGCCCCAAAGGGCCGGGAGTGTGGGCACACTGCCCCGGGCCCACTGGTACGGTCGCCGGGCGATGGACTCCGGTGATTGGAGCGCCTACCTACGCTGGCCCTCGCGGGGCGAGAGCTGGTCCCCCTGGGCCTGGCTCCTGCTCCTGCCCAAGCTAGCCCTGGCAGGGGTCGCATGGGTCATCGGGACTGTGGCCGTCCTGGCCGCGGTCCTCGCGCCGGCGGCGGCGACTGCGCTGCTGGCGGACGTGCTGGGCCTGCCGGTGGTGCTGGCGGTGATCGCGGTGGGTGCGG
>Ga0157370_10000779_pt1 | contig 39952 bp, 72 predicted proteins | sample C35metaG_FD_113463 | JGI IMG/M metagenome (GOLD analysis project Ga0157370, IMG submission 113463) | Corn rhizosphere microbial communities from Kellogg Biological Station, Michigan, USA - C3-5 metaG | ecosystem: Host-associated > Plants > Roots > Rhizosphere > Soil | place: USA: Michigan... | reverse complement strand
GGGCCGTCCGATGTGCGGAGGGTTCAAAGGTCCCGCCATACCGCACCCGTGATATATCCCGACGACGATTTCCAACAACCATGCCGAGTGGCGCGATGCTGCTTGGCGACCTGACCCCGGTGCGATGCCGGCGATGGAGTGATGACTATGACCCGTGGAGGTTCCCGTAATCGCAGTGGCCCGCAGGGCGACCCGAACTCGGGTCGATCCGAGCGCCGCGGTTACAAGCTGACCGCACTTCCGTCGTCCGGTTACCCGGGTGAGGTTCCGTCGTGGCCGCTGCCTAAGCGCGAGGTCTTCAAGAAGGTAACTGACGATATCGGCAACACGTCGCAAGAGTTCGACGCCGCACGTACGAAGGCTGTGGCGGAACGCGAGGTCGAGCTGTGGTCGTGGGCTTGGTCCCTCCCTCAGGCTTGCGCGTGGTCTATGCCATCCGAGGCGTGGCGACTTCACACGATAGCGATGTGGGTTCGCACGTTCGTCCTGTGTGAGTCGTCTGACGCTACGGCCGCCGACAAGGGCAGCTTGCACCGCTTCGCTGACCAGATCGGCATGACACCGGCTGGCCTCCGCGAGAACGGTTGGGCGATCTCGGTCGACGAGGTCGGTCCGCGTTCCCGCGAGGAAGAGTCGGAGCAGGAGCAGCCGCGCAAGTCGTCGAGGGACCGCGTTAAGGCCGTCCCCAATGTCGGCTGACGATCTGGCCCTCGACTTCGACCCGCTGCACACGCTCGGGTTCCTTGCCACGGACTGGATTGAGCAGCATTGCCGCGTCCCGGGTGGCGTGTATGAGGGCGAACCGCTGACGTTCAACGGCTGGCAGCTCTACGTCACCGCGAATCACTACCGCATCAAGCCGAAGGCGACTGTCGATCCGCGCCGTCTGCTCGAGCCGTTCCACTACCGCCGTTCGGTGATCGTGGGGCCGCAGAAGTGCGGCAAGTCACCTTGGGGTGCCGGTTGGTTGTTGTTCGAGGGCGTCGGGCCGTGCCTGTTTGCGGGTTGGGCGACAGGCGTCGAGGTGTACCGCTGTGACGACCACGGCTGCGACTGTGGTTGGGAGTACCCGTATGCCGACGGTGAGGCGATGGGAGTCCCGCGGCGCAAGTCGCTGATTGGGCTGCTAGCGCTCGCGGAGTCACAGACGAACAACGTCTATGAGCCGTTGCAAACGATGATCCACAACGGGCCACTGAAAGACTTTGTGCTAGTCCGCGAGGGGTTCATCCGCTTGCCGAACCGCGGGAAGATCATTCCACTGTCGGCCGCGGCGAAGTCGAAGCTCGGCCAGCCGCTAACCGCCGGCCTGGGTGACGAGTCGGGGCTGTACACGGCGCGCAACAAGGTGCTCGATACGTGGCAGACGATGGGCCGCGGCATAGCCGCCATGCAGGGACGTCGCGTCGAGTTGACTAATCCGTGGGACCCGATGGAGAACTCCGCGGCGCAGCAAGCATTCGAGTCACGCCGGCCGGACATTTTCCGCTACTACCGGAAGCCGCCCGCTGACCTGTCGTACGCGAACAAGCGCGAGCGGCACAAGATCCACCTGCACGTCTATGCGGACGCACCCTGGGTTGATGTGACGTCGGCTATCGACCCGCAGGCCGCAGAGTTGGTGGAGACGGACCCGACGCAGGCTGAACGGTTCTTCGGCAACCGTTTGGTGCAGGGCTTGGGCGCGTTTCTGTCGGACGAGGACTGGACCCGAAATGCCGCCGTGGAGCCGTCAACTGAGCGTCGGATCTGCCTTGGGTTCGATGGGTCGAAGTCGAACGACTGGACCGCGTTGCGCGCTGAGACGATCGACGGTTACCGATTTACCCCGACGTATGGTCCTGACGACCGGCCGACAATCTGGAACCCGGCCGAGTGGGGTGGGCGCATCCCGATCAGCGAGGTGCGCGCGGCTGTGTCTCAGATCTTCGACGATTTCGAGGTTGCCCGCTTCTACCTCGATGACGATCCGATCTGGTCCACCCAGGCTGAGGACTGGATCGGCGAGCACGGTGAAGATGTGGTTGTGCCGTTCAAGACAGCGACTACGCAGCGCATGTTCGACGCGTTGGTGCGTTACCGGGACGACCTGACCGAAGGAACCACAACGCACGATTCCTGCCCGATTACGAGGACGCACGCGCTGAACGCCCGAAAGGTCGCCAAGACGGGCGACCGGTTCCTATTGGGCAAGCCGTCTGATACCCAGAAATTTGACGCACTAATGGCCGACGTGCTTGCTCACGAGGCCGCCGCTGACACCCGCGTGGCCGGCTGGGCGAGCAACGAACCGACGATCTTCTTCTTGCGCTGAAAGGTGGTGCTGACTTGTGGCCCTTTCCGCGGATGAGCTTAAGACGATTGACACGCTAAAGCGGCGACTTGACGACACCTACAGCAACGACAAGAAGTTCTCGGACTACTACCACTGTTTGCAGCAGGTTGAGCAGCTCGGCATGGCGATCCCGCCTGCTATGCGGCGATTCCTGGTGGTTGCGAACTGGCCGCGGGTTGTCGTTGATACGCCGGTTGCCCGTGAGCAGTTGCGCGGACTGTTCCTGCCGGGTGAGGACGTCGCAGATCCTCGTCTGGCGGCCATTGCGGACGCGTCGAACCTGGCGGCTCAGTTGAAGATGTTCAACCGCGACCGTCGCATCTATGGCCGTGCGTTTTTGTCGGTGGGGTCGAACGAACTTGACCCGACGTTGCCTCTCATTCGGGCTGAGTCGCCGACTGAGATGGCGGCCACGATCGACGTGCGTCACGAGGTCGTCACGTCCGCGGCGCGTTTCTACGGCATCGACCCGGAAACTGGTCAGTCGCCGACGAACCTGACGCTGTACATGCCGGATTACACCGTGTGGGCAGTCATGCAGGACGGTTCGTGGGTTGAGGCCGACCGCGACGACCACAGGCTGGGCCAAGTGCCGGTCGTGATGCACCTGAACAACCGCATGTCGGGTGGCGCGATGGTCGGCGAGTCGGCGCTGGTCGACATTATCGGGTTGACAGATTCGGTGGCCCGGTCGCTGACGAACATGCAGTTCGCGCAGGAGGCGCACGGTATTCCGCGCATGTGGATGACTGGCGTGTCTCGGCAGGACTTCATTGACGAGAACGGTCAGCCGATCCCGGCGTTTAAGGCGTATTTCGATGCGATCCACACGCTGACTAATGCCGGCGCGAAGATCGGCCAACTCACGGCAGCCGACCTGAAGAACTTCGAGACAGCCGTGCGGCTGTACGGCACGCAGGCGGCGACGATCACCGGCTTTCCAGCCCGCTACTTCGGCATTACGACGGTCAACCCGTCCAGCGAGGGCGGCATCAACGCCGAAGAAGCAGAGCTGGTGCAGCGCGTTGAAGCGGAGAACCTCGAGGTTGGCGTGACGCTCGGCTGGGTCGCCGCATTGGCGCTTAGGTTCACCGGCGCCGAGCAGATCCAAGGCTCACGCATCAGCGCCGAATGGATCAACCCGGCGACGCCAACTGTCGCACAGCAGACCGACGCGATCGTGAAGCTGCGCCAGGTCGGCCTACTGTCCCAGCAGGGCGCGTGGGATGAGATGGGCTGGTCGCAGACCCGCAAGGACCGCGAGGCGAAGTATTTGGCGCAGGAAGCCATGCAGACCCTTGACGCATTGAAGCTGACCGGCAATGACGGATCAACTGGCGTCGGCGCTTAGGTACAGCAACGACTCTCGGCGTTTCCAGTTGCGCGTTCTTTCAGTTGCCCGGTCGTTGCGGTTCGCTTCACTGGCCGAGTTGCTCGCGTTGATGGACGCGGCGCAGGTTTCAGCGGCGCAGTCTGGTGCGGACTCAGTCGACGAGATGCTTGCCGAGCAGAACATCGACGTGGACCCGGACGGCAAGGTGAACCCGGCCGCGTTCGCTGGCGTGGCATCGGATGGGCGCGACATGCGCGGCCTGATGTCGTTCGCGCAAAACCAGAACCTCGTCACGCCGCTGCAGTTCGACCGCATGGTGCTCACGCAGGTTCGGGATGCCGGCCGCAATGGTGCGTCGGTGGGTATTGCTTCCCGACCGCGCACGGTCGGTTACGTGCGCATGATCCAGGGCGCGACGTGTGACCGATGCGCGATCTTGGCCGGTTCGTTCTACCGGTATAACACCGGGTTCGAGCGGCACCCGTTCTGTGACTGCATCCACGTCCCGGCGTCGGAGAACACGTCCGGCGATCTACGCACTGACCCGTCGAAGTATTTCGAGTCACTGTCGCCCGCCGAGCAGGACAAGTCGTTCACGAAGGCTGGCGCGCAGGCAATCCGTGACGGCGCGGACATGTCGCAGGTGGTGAATGCTCGCCGCGGGATGTCGTCGGCGCAAGTGTTCGGCCGTGATCTCAAGGTCACGTCAGAGAGCAGGGGCGCGAAGAAGGTCCGCCTCATGCCAGAGAGCATCTACAAGATTTCCGCGAACCGGGCCGAATCGATCCGGTTATTGCGGCTGCACGGCTACATCATCTAGCCGCCACATTCCACCCCAAGGCGCGAGGCCGCGGGGGTCAACCTCTGCGATGGAGGCAGCACCACCATGTCGGACGAAACAAGCAGTCAGGAAGCCACCACGGCCACCGAGACGGCACCGGAGGGCGCGACGCCTGCCGATATGCCGCAGAACCTCGGAGACGCCGGCAAGAAGGCCCTCGACGCCGAACGCGCCGCGCGCAAGGCAGCCGAGGACAGCGCGAAGACGTTGCAGGCCGAGCTGGACAAGATCAGCAAAGCCAACATGTCCGAGCTGGAGAAGGCGCAAGCGTCCGCAGCGGAGAACCTGAAGGCCGCCGAGGCTGCCAGGTCCGAGGCGTTGCGGTGGCGGATCGCCGCGAAGCACGGCATCAGCGACGAAGACGCCGAAACCTTCCTCACCGGCACCGATGAGGCATCCCTGACGAAGCAGGCCGAACGACTCGCCGCACTGGCGCAGACCAAGGCCGGTCCGACGACCCCCAAGCCCGACCTTACTCAAGGCGGGTCCGCCACTCCCCCGGCGCTGAACGGCGACGGGATCGAGTCGGCACTCAAGACAAAACTCGGCATCAACTGATGCCGTCCCCGTCCTAGGAGGACACCATGGCTGTCACTGCCGCAACACAGACCGGAGACTTCTCCGGGTTCCTAAAGCCCGATCAGGCTCAGGCGTACTTCGACCAGGCGCAGAAGTCGTCTGTCGTGCAGTCCCTCGCACGGAAGGTGCCGCTCGGCATCAACGGTGTCGAGGTTCCCGTCGTCACGTCCAAGCCGACCGCCGGTTGGGTCGCTGAGGCCGGGCAGAAGCCCGCCACGCAGGGCGCGCTGGGTCTGAAGTCGATGACCCCGAAGAAGATTGCCGCGATCGCGGTTGTCTCTGCCGAGGTTGTCCGGGCGAACCCCGGCAACTACATCAGCATCCTGCGCAACGACATCGCGGAGGCGTTCGCGCTTGCGTTCGACGCTGCCACCATGCACGGCACGAACTCCCCGTTCGGCGCCGGCCAGAACATCGACGCCACCACGAAGGCCGTCGAGCTGGGCACGGCCACGGTCGCAACCGGCGGCATCTACGCCGACGTGAACGCCGGCCTGTCGCTGCTGGTCGCCGCGAAGAAGAAGCTGACCGGTTTCGCGTTCGACTCGATCATGGAGCCGACGTTCAACGGCGCCGTCGACCTGAACGGTCGCCCGCTGTTCGTGTCGGAGCCTTACGCGGGTTCGGCGTTGCAGGCCGGTCGTCTGCTAGGCCGTTCTGCGTTCATGGGCGACGGTGTCGCGACGTCGGACGGCAAGGCTGTCGTCGGCTACGGCGGCGACTGGTCGCAGGCCGTGTGGGGCGCCGTGGGTGGCATCACCTACGACGTTTCGACCGAGGCGACCGTGACCATCAACGGCACTCTGACGTCGCTGTGGGAGCACAACCTGGTTGCAATCCGCGCCGAGGCTGAGTACGGCTTCCTGCTCAACGACGCCGAGTCGTTCGTGAAGTACACCAACGCCGCCTGATGGGTGACGTCGTGACGGTGACCTTGCCGTCTGGCACTCGCGTGTCGTGCGACAAGGAGCTGGCTGAGCGTCTTGGTGGCACGGCTGAGAAGTCGTCATCCAAGGCGTCGGTGAAGAAGACCGAGAAGAAGTGACGGGAGGCGGCCGACCATGACTGACGATGAACTGCTCGCGCAGATCGCGGTGACTCTTGGTCGGCCGCTCACCGAGGCCGAGGCTGCGTCCGCCGCGCTCTGGTTGACACAGGCTCGGGCGATCATCCGTGTCCGCTTGGGCGACCCGACACTGTTGGATCAGGACGCGTTGGCGACGGTGCTGGTTGAGGCTGTCGCGAACCGCGTCAAGAACCCTGACCCGGTGTCGTCGTCATCGAAGCAGGTTTCTGTGGATGACGCTTCGTCGTTGGTGACCGCGTCGTATCAACGTTCGACTGGTGCGATCGACATCCAGGATTGGATGTGGGATCTGTTGACACCGGTCACGGTGTCGCGTGGCGCGTTCGCTGTCGAGCCAGGGTTCGAGCCGTGATCGGTGACGATGTCGCCGCGGTGCTGCCGGGCTTGCGTGCTCACGCCGAGTCGTTGATGGTCGATTCGGTCCTGGTTGAACGCGCAGACGGTGATCCGACTGTCAACGATAAGGGCGAGGTTGTTCCCGGCTGGCAGGCGATATACGCCGGCAAGTGCCGCCTGATACGGACCGATTTCAAGGACTTCTCAAAGTCTGCCGGTGAGGCCGTGTTCGACGCCGCCGATGTGAAGTTGGCGCTCGCAATCACTACCGAGACGGGCGCGATCCGCAATGGCGACCGGGCGACGGTTACGGCGGTTGACCCGGTGATCGGCGATCCCGCGAATTTGGGTCGCCGGTTCACGGTGCAGCGCGATCCGGCTCGCTCGCACCCGGTCGAGCGGCGTTTCTCATGCACGGAGGTGTCGTGATGGCTGGCCCGATCGTCATTGACGTGTCCCAGGTTGCCGCGTTGGCTCGCAACCTCACTGCCGCCGGCCCCGCCATTCATGCCGCGGTGGCACCGGTTATGGCGAAGGCCGGCCTCGAGATGAAGCGCAAGGGCAAGGCTGAGGCGTCCGCGATTCAGGGCGGCCGCGTTGCTGCCGCGTGGTCGTATGACACCACCAACCATGCCGGTGACATCACCGTGGAGGCTGGCCCCCGTGAGGGTGGCGCCGGTTCGTTGGCATTCTTCTACTACGGCAACTCCAAGATCGGGCCGCGCCTGCCGGATCCGGTGCACATCGTGGAAGAGGAAGCGACCGTTACGGCACGCTTCCTTGAGACGGCCGCTACTCGTGCGATTCGGGCCCTCGGATGATTGACGCCGAAGCGACCGCGCTCGCAGTGAAGGCACTGCTCGAGGTCGAGGGCCTGACCGTTTACTTGGACGTGGTGCCAGACGTTCCCTCCTACCCGTACGTGGCGCTGTTCTTCGATGGCGGGCAGCCTGCCGATGACTCGTTGGGTGCCCAGTTGGAGCGGTCCGCGTTCTACCCGCGGATGACATGCGTGGCGTCGGTGCCGGTGTCGAGTGGGCAGGTGGCGTCGGCGGCGTTGACTGCGGCGTGTGCTCAGTCGTTGCGGTGGGTTCGTGGGCGTGCGTTCCGGATCTTCGGCCAGGAGATCAGCGCCGGCGGTGGCATGGCCCGTATTGAGTCGGCTGGTTCGTCCCCGGCATCCCGCGACGACGACGTGCCCGACCGGCTCGTGTTGTACAGCGTGGAGACGCTGAAACTGGCTGCGCTCACGGCCTAGCCCACCCAATCCGCAACAACCCCAACGGAAGGGGTCATTTCGTCATGCACGAATTTGTCGACGCTTACGAAAAGCGCACGGGCCGGAAGCTACCGCACGCGGTGCCCGCCCACTTTGTTGGCGATTTCTCCGCCATAACAGGACTCTCCGCGACCCCGCGGGGCAAGAAGAAGGCAGACGCCAAACCGGCCGACGCCGATACCGCCACCACTGAAAAGGACAAGTAATCATGGCCGCAGTGCGATCCCTGCTCGCGGGGCACACCAAGTTCGTCATCCTGACCACCCCGCCGGCAGACCCGGCCGCGCCGACGCTCACCGAGCTCACCGCCGGCGTCGATGCGTCGTGCCGCGTGAAGGGTTCCAACTTCGTTGCCGGACCCGCCGACTCGGAGACTGTCGATTCCGACCTGCTCTGCGAGGACATCAAGGGCCAGGCGTACGGGCAGTCGAACTACACGCTCGAGTTCTCCCCGTACCGCTACTTCGACGCGACGACCGGACAGGCTGACACGTCCACCGGTGGCGAGGTCGGCGACCAGGTCTTCCAGCTCCTGAAGGAGAAGGGCACGAAGCTCTACTACTACATCCGCCGCAACGGCAAGAAGTCGAAGGACGACTTCGTCGCCGGTGACGAGGTGCTGTACCTGGCTGGCACGAACGACTGGCCGCAGCAGTCCACTGACGACGGTTACATCAGCGTCGACGTGAAGGTCCTGGTCGACGAGGCCGAGCCGAACGCGGCGGTCGCTGCCGGGGTCTGACCCTGATCGCCCGGCCCGCGTCTTCCTCCCTTGTTGGGCGCGGGCCGGTGCACCACCACTCAACAGGGGAACGCAACAAGGGAGACAAGGGAAATGGCTACAGCGAAGAAGAAGGACAGCTTCGGCATCGACGCGGACCCGGAAGAGTTCGACATCGAGGAATGGCTGTCCGGTGCGTCACTGCCGGCGCGGACCGTGAAGATTTACCGGGACGCCGGACTACGCGCCGAATACGACGCGCTCGAGCAGAAGTTCCTCCTGATGCAGTCGCAGGTCAACCTCGACGACGACGACAAGGATGACTCGCTCGGCGTGTCGCCGCAGGTGCAGGAACTGTATGACGTGGCGAAGCAGTTGCAGAAGCTGATGGCCCGCCTTGAGGATTCCGCACTGCCGGTGAAGGTGCGCGCACTGACTGGCGACGAGGACAAGAAGATCGTCGAGTCCAAGGTGAAGGGCGACAAGGCCGCGTATGCCCGTCTCGCTGTCGCTGTCACATACCCGAAGCTTCCCGCCGATGGTTGGGCACGGATGCGTCAGGGCATCGGTGAGGTGCAGTTCGCGGACATTTGCAACGCACTGTCGGAGCTGGCCGGGTTCGCTTCCGGTGGTCAGGTGATGCCGGATTTCTCTCCCGGGCTCTCCGCTCTGCTGTCAACGACGGAGTCCTGAACACTCTTCGCACTGCACGCGACTGGCATGTGCCGATCTCGGTTATCCGGGAGGGTCGTTCGCCGTCGAAGCCTTGGTTGCCGTCTGACCGGTTGTTGTCGATCGCGCTCACGTTGCACGAACGCTCGATCATGGGGTGCGGGCACTACATCGACGAGCCCGGCGATTGGAAAGCCGAAGAGTTTGTGTGTAAGGCGTGCGCAGCCGTGGAGAAGCACCAAGCAGACCACGAGAAGCCCACGCCGGGCGCGAAGGTTGTCGCGATCAACGTTCTCGATAAGGACTTCGGTGAGGACGAACTGAAACCGGAGTTCGGCTAGTCGTCGCTGGGTTGTTTGCGCAGGTCGGCTGAGTAGTGGATGAGCCACAGCACGGCGCCGATGAGGAACGCGACGGCTCCGATGATGACGGCAGCGCCCTTGTACTCGATATCGGCTGCAGCCCCAAATATGGCGAGAGCGAGCCCCGCTAATGCGAGGAACCCTGCCTCGCGGCGACTTTTAGGCACGGCGTGCCTCCCTTCCCTGAATTTCACATCATAGAGCGGAGGCGTGCCTGTGGCTGCTCGTTCGGTTGTTATCAGTTTGATCGCGAACGTGGGCCAGTATGTCGCGGGTATGCGGTCGGCTGGTGCCGCCACGACGACGATGGCACGTCAGGCGCAGACGGGATCTGCTGCCGCGTCGCGTTCATTCACGCAGGCTGGCGGGAACGTCACGAAGCTCGCGAAGGGTTTCACGGTCGCCGGCGGCGTGCTCGCGCTGGGTTTGGGTGCTGCGGTCAAGGCGTCTGCTGATTTCGACGCGAAGATGGCGGTCGTCAAGGCGAACGTCCACTCGACGCCGGCCGAGTTCGAGAAGCTGACCGCGGCCGTCAAGTCGCAGGGAACACAGTTCGGGTTCTCGGCGATGCAGTCGGCGGACGCGGCTGACGACCTGGCGAAGGCTGGATTGTCGGCGACGCAGATCATCGGTGGCGGCCTGACTGGTGCGCTCACGTTGGCTGCTGCTGGCAACGTGTCGGCCGGCGATGCTGCTGAGACTGCGGCGACGGCGATGACGATGTTCAAGCTGTCGGCGAAGGACATCCCGCACATTGCTGACCTGCTGGCGGCCGGTGCGGACAAGTCGACGGCGTCGGTGTCGTCACTGTCTGAGGGCCTCATGGAGGGTGGCTCGCTTGCTCACCTGATGGGTGTGTCGATCGAGGACACGACCGCAGTGCTGGCCGAGTTTGATCAGTCGGGCCTCAAGGGCGCGAAGGCCGGTAACGCGCTGAAAACGATGTTCCAGAACCTTCTGGACCCCACCGACAAGCAGCTCGGTGTGATGAAGGATCTGAACCTGTCGTTCTTTGACGCGAACGGCAAGTTCATCGGTCTGCAGGCTACCGCCGGCGAATTGGCAGAGAAATTGGGCGGACTTGACGACAAGTCGCGTAACGCCGCGCTGTCGATCCTGTTCGGCGCCCGGTCCATCCAGGCCGCGAACATCCTCTACAAGGACGGCGCGAAGGGCGTAGCCGACTGGCAGAAGCAGACGAACGACGCCGGATTCGCTGCCGAGAACGCCGCGAAGAAGCTCGACTCGCTCAAGGGCGACCTGAACAAGCTGAAGTCGGCCGCGATCGAACTCGCGATCAACGGTGGCGCGGCGGCAACGAAGTTCCTGCGCCCATTGGCGCAGGGCGCAACGGACCTTGCCGGGAAGATCGCGCACCTGCCTCAGCCGATCCTCGTGGTCGGTACGGGCCTACTGACGCTCGGCGCCGGCGGGCTGTTGGCTGCCGCCGGGATCATCAAGGTCGTCGGCGCTGTTCAGAAGATCCGCACTCAGTTCTTGGCTGCCCGTGGCGCTGTGGCGGCATACACGACTGCGCAGATCGCCGCCCGTGGCGCAGTTATCGGCACCGCTGAGGCGCAGTTGGTGCAGAGCGGTGCGATGGCAGCTTCGGCGCGGACGTTCACCGCGCAGGGCGCCGCGCTGGTGACGCTGGCCGGCGGACAAACAATCGCGATGGGTGCGTTCGGCTCTGGCGTTGCCATAATCGGGCGGCTCGTCCCCGGCCTTGGCGCCCTCCAGGCTGCCTACCTGACCGCGGCTGCCGGCGGAAGCAAGCTTGCCGCCGCACAGATGGCGGCCGTTGGGTCGGCGAAGCTCTTGGGTAGCGCTGCAGTAGTGCTCGCCGCCGGCTATGCGTCGGTGAAGGTGACGAAGTACATCGACGAGCAGAAGGTCGCCGACGTCGAGACGAAGAAGCTCGCGGCTTCTATGAAGTCGTTGTCGTCCGGTCAGGCGGCCGGCGGTCTCGCCGACCTGTTCCGTGAGTCTGGCTCGAATGTCGTCCTGTGGGGCCATCAGATCGGCGCCGGCCGCGAGCAGGTGGTGTCAACCTCCGACGTGGTGAAGCGTTTCTCCCAGGATCTCGCCGCCGCGAATCAGGGCAGCTTCAAGAACTTCGCCCACCAGATCGGCCTGTGGGGTGGCAGCGCCGACAGTTCAAACAAGCGACTCGGAGAGCTGGACAAGACCCTTGTCCAGATGATCAAGAACGGCGACTCGGCAGGCGCGAAGAGGGCGTTCGCGCAGTTGACCAAGGGTATGGACCCCGCCCAGGTAGAGCAAGCCAAGAAGGCGCTCTCTGGATACGCTGCCGCGATCGACGACTTGCCGAAGAAGGCGAAGGCGGTTCCGTCGCCGACGAAGGCTGCCGCCGATGCGATCGAGGGCATGGGCAAGAAGGCCGGCACGTCAGCCGAAGATGTAGACGCGCTCACGAAAGCGATCAAGGGACTCGGCGACGCACAGCTAGGTGCGCGGGGTTCTGCTCGCGGGTATCAGGCCGCCATCGACGACGCGACGAAGTCGCTGAAGGAAAACGGGCGCACCCTCGACATCACGACCGAGAAGGGCCGCAACAACCAGGAGAAGCTCGACGCGATCGCGTCGGCGACAACCGATTGGGCATCGACCCAATTCAACCTGACGAAGTCGATGAAGCAGTCGAACGCAATCCTGGACACGGGTAAGTCGAAGTACATCGCGCAGGCTGTCGCATTCGGCATGAACCGCGACAAGGCGAAGCAGCTCGCCGACCAGTTGTTCCGGATGCCGGCGAATGTAGACACATCGGTGAACGTCGACGGCGTAGACGGCGCCATCTACAAGGTAGACAAGCTCGGCAACCTGGTGATCTCGGTGTCTGGCAAGAAGATCACAGTCTCGGCCAGCACCACGAACGCCGAGAACGTCGCGAAGACGCTCTACAGCATCAAGGATGCCGTGCAGTCGACAACCGGCAAGTCCGTTCGGATTCCGACGTCGGCCATCGATTCGCCTGAGACGTTGCGAAACCTGTTGGGCATCAAGGGTGCTCGTCTGGCAGCCGACGGCAGCGTGTCGATCCCGACCGCGGCACTGAATGCGGAGGGTACGACTCGCCTGCTTGGCTTGCTGGGTCGTACTGCCGTTGATGCCGACGGTAAGTCGGTGATCATCCCGGCCGGCACCCCGAACGCGCCGGCAGTCATTGGGCTAATCAAGCAGATCCACGGCGCGCAGATCGCCACCAATGGCAAGAAGGTCACGATCAGTACGAGCGCACCGCTAGCGGAGGACACGAAGCGGAAAATCAACAACATCAAGGGCGCTCAGGTTTCCGCCAATGGGAAGTCAGTCACTATCACCTCGTCGGCGCCCGGTGCAGTGGATGCCTACAACAAGATCACCGCGCTGTTGCGGGCCGCCCAAGACAAGACGGTCACAGTCCAGACCTACATGGTGACGACGACCATTCAACGGCACGTTGATGAGCGTTTGGCGCGAGGTAGTGGCAGCGGCATGGCTAAGGGCGGCATCCTCGACGCGAACGGCGTGCAGCGGATGGCGACCGGCGGACTGCGTGAAGCGCAGGTGCGTAACCGCCCCACCCTGTGGGCAGAGGCAGGCCCGGAGGCTTACATCCCACTGTCGAAGGATGCACGGCAGCCGCGGAACATCGACCTCACGAAGGCCGTGGCCGACTACTACGGCTACAACCTCGTCAAGCGCGCTACGGGTGGCATCACGGGCGGTATGGCGAACTGGCTGTCCGCGCTTCCGGTGCAGTCGACGCAGCGCGTCATCGTGCAGCAGGCGCAGTCCGGGCAGGCACAACCGATCCGCATCGAGATCAACGGTGTCCCGATGGACAACGCCAACAATGTCGCGAAGGAGCTGCTCTACAGCATGAACCGCAACGGCATTGGCAAGTGGGCGAACGCGTGATGTCCGAACTCTTTGAAGAGCAGTGGGAGTTGGACGGATTCCTGTTCGGCGAGGAAACACGGTTCCGTCTGGCGCCTGGCTTGGACTTCGGTAGCCCTGAGATGGCCGTGCAGGACGCGACTCGTCCGCAGGGTGACGGGTCGCTGTTCGGCCGAGATTACTTGAACGGTCCGGAGTTGCAGTTCGTCATTCATGCCCGCGACGGGTTGGATGTGTGGTCCCGGATCAGCGAGTTTCAGCAGGTTTGGCGGGCGGATTCGACCAGGGCGCAACCTGGCGTGTTGTCGGTGCTGCGGTACCGACAGAACGGCCGCACGTACCGTTACCTGGGCCGTGGGCGGAAGTTCGACGTCGTCCCGTTGGAGCGCAAAGACGACCAGTGGCAGCAGATTACGGCGACGTTCAAGCTTGCCGCACCGGAGCGGTACATCGAACCGGCCGACGCATCAACGCGCACGCTCCGGCTGGATCTGATTCAGGCCGACCCGGACGGCGGTGTCGTGTGGTCGCCCGACTTGGCGTGGCCGATCGAGTTCCGTCCAACGTCGCAGGCCCGCGTTGGCGAGGTCACTGTCGGCGGGTTCCGGCCGGCACCGTTCAAGGTGCAGGTCTTCGGGCCGGTCGAGGGTGTCGCGTCGAAGATCCGCCTGTCGGGTGACGGGTGGGAGATCGCGACCACTGCGACTGTGCAGCACGGGCAGTCGTTCCTGATCGACACGGCGGCGAATACGTTTGGCAGGGCTGGCTATTCGTTGGCCGGCACGTTGTCGCGCACGTCCCGTCTGACCGCCCGCTTGAACCCTGGCCATCAGTTCATCCAGTTCGACGCCGTTGACCCCACGAACACTGCGTACGCGGTCGTGACGTGGCTTGACACTGTCCCCGCGTAAGGAGATCAGACATGACGTTTACCCCCGTGTGGGCTGTTGAGGGTGGTCGGGCTGATGCTGCGTCTGCTCGCCGTTTGGCTTGGGCGGCGACGAGTGGCGCGTCTGGTGTGACTCGCCCGCTCGACTTGAAGGTGTCGGCGTATGCGGTCCCTGGCGCTGGGGTGAACATCCGCACCGGTGGCGGCGTGGTCGAGTCGACCTATGCGGGGGCGGGCGCTTGCGAGTCGTACCAGTTCGCCAATGACGCGACGACGCAACTGTCGGTGCCTGGCGGGTTACCTTCTGTCACAACGTATTACGTGATTGTGCGCGTTGATGACTTCCATTACAACCAGTCGCCCGCACCGGCCGACCCGCTCACCTACAACTACGTGAAGCCTGACGTCGTCACCTCTGGCGCGCTGTCGTCGGTGACTGACCCGTACATCCTGCTCGCGAAGATCGTCCTGCCTGCGAACACGGCGGCAATCACGAACGCGATGATTACCGACCTGCGCACCGTGGCGAACCCCCGCGAGCAGACGGTCATCCGGCCCATCACGGCGGTTGCCACGGACACCAACATGAACCTGGTATCTGCCGACCCGACAGGCGAGATCTTCCCCGGCCACGGTTACGACACGATCGGCCCGCAGGTTGTGAGCATCCCGTCGTGGGCTACCAAGGTGCAGATCCAGTGCACCTGGCTGGGCATCTACTACCCGAATACGAACCCGTTCGGGCGGTACTGGGTCGAGTGGGGCCCGTCGACCGGCAGCAACACTCGCGCGATCTCGACGGATACCTTCCGCTTCGACGCGCCACAGGCTGGGGTGTCGCGGGCGATCTGGATCGCGGCCGCCGAGCAATACATCCCGGCGTCGTACCGGGGCACTGACCAGACGTTCGTCCCGAAGGCCCGCTACGACTCCGACGCGTCCCACCGTGGCGTATTCATGGACTACATGTCCGGGATGGTTTGGACTTTGAGGTTCCTTGAGGTCGCCGACGACAGTAACTCGTGACCATGACCGAGGGATGGCACTACTTCGCCACGAACCTAGACGGCAACGGTGGTGAGCAACTGATCGCCACCGACTTGCCGTTGGCGGGCGTGAAGATCACGTCGACGATGTCGGGTCCGGGTGGGCTGACTGGCACTATCCCGGTGGAGGTCGGCAGGCTCAAGGGCGTCGATTTCAGCATCTTCGTCCCGTGGCAGACCGCGGTCTATGCCGAGCTGGGCGGTGTCATCCGTGGCGGTGGCATCGTGACCGGTGTCGACGTCGATGACGCGACCGTGGCTATCACCTGCCAAGGCTTCACCGCGTTCGCAACCGGGATGCCGTACGCAGGCGAGATGAATTACGTGCAGGCGGACCCGTTCACGATTGCCCGCGAGTTCTGGTCTGACCTGCAGGCCCGCTCGAACTGCAACCTTGGGCTGCAGGTGGCGTGTTCCCCGTCGTCGACACCGGTGCGGCTCGGCTTGCTGCCGGTGGAGAAGTGGCCGCAAATCCACGAGGGCTACCCCGGCAACCCGTTGCTGCCGGTGGGCACGTCGTTTGTGGACTGGTGGATGGAGAACGGTAAGCGCAAGGAGCGGTACGGCACCGCGACCCGCACCTACGGCAAACCGTCCGCTGACGGGAACGTGTTCTACCTGTTGCGTGACCGGGCGACGGGCACTGTGACCATGGATGACACCGGCGACGGGCTGCCTGCCACCGCTGACGTGCTTGGCGTTGTTGATGCACGCACGAAGAAGCCGACCGTCGACGGCGACGGCGAAGAGCTGCAGCCGTGGAAGCTCAACTATTTCGACACGCTCGACATGGGCGCCCGCTGGGACGATCTCGCCAAAGACGGCGGGTTCGACTACTACGAGGACCACGCATGGTCGGGCGACACGATCGTTCACACCCTGCACCTGGGCTACCCGACCGTGGGGCGTGACCTGCGCCAATCGGCTCAGCACCGGTTCGAGGTGGGCGTGAACGTGCAGGTCGTGCCGACGGTGTCGCTGGACGGTGACGACTACTGCGACATGGTGCTTGTGATCGGCGCCGGCGAGGGCAGGAAGGCCGCTCGTGGTGCTGCTGCGGTCCCGAACCGTGGTCGGCTGCACCGTTACAAGGTGGTGCAAGATCCGATGTTGAAGACGGCCGCGGAGTGTCAGCGTCGAGCGGCTCAGTTGGCGTCGTCGTATGCGGGCGACCAGAACATCGCCACCCTGATCGTGCGGGATCACCCGTTCGCGCAACTCGGTTCGTATCAGGTGGGCGACACGATCGAGGTGATCGGGTCCGGCAACGGTTGGACTGGCGGCCTCGATCAGACGTTGCGGATCACCGGCATTGAACTCAACCCCGACGACGGCGACTCGGCGACGTTGACTGTCGCCCGGCCAGACAAGGTGAGCAACAGTGCCTGACTATGTCGCTAAGTTCGAGAAGGCGATTGACCGCAGGATTGACCGTGCGATCTCCCAAATGCGGAAGTCGGGCCTCGCGCAGTCGTCGATCGAGAACGGCGGCGTGGACGAGGTCGACGCTGACGGCAACCTAATGTCGCGGGTGGGCGCGCAGTTCGACGACACGCACGCCCCGGTCACATTCTCCGGTCCGATCCCGCCCATCCCTGCTGGAGTGTCTGTTGCTGCCGGCTTGGGGTCGATCAAAGTCGCATGGGATGGCACGTTCATCGACGCACTGGTCGCACCGTTGGACTGGACGGCGTTCGAGGTGCACGCCTCCCCCGACCCCGACTTCATCCCTGACCCGCTGCCGGACTCGTCTACGCGGGTCGGGATCATCGGGCAACCTGCGGGCGGCTCGCTGACGTTCCAGCCCGCCACGGGCAGCGTGTACGTGCGCTGTGTGACCAGGACGGCCGCCGGCAAGTATTCCGACCCGACCATTGCCGTGGATGCCTATGCGGTGCCTGCTGCGGCGTCGGTGAACCAGGACGGCGGCGGCGTGTTCACGTCGCTGTCGGTGCAGGCCGACCCGATCGTGCTGGGTGTCCCGCTGCTCGGGCAGTTGTCGAACCCTGCCGGCCCGTCCGGGTGGGCCGACACGCTGTCTTGGGGCTGCGTCTCCCGCGCCGACTTCACGTCGCTGGTGAACAACATCACGATCGCGCCAGGCGGCTCGGTCACACAGATCGGGCAATTCTCCGTCCCGCTCAACCCGAACCGGTCATATCAGCTCGTGATGCACTGGCGCGGGTACGCGGCACTGACTCCGGGCGCTTACTCGAACGTGACGACCCGGTTCTATGTGACGAACGCGACGGACCCGAACGGGGAAGCACCGGACCCGACCACGTCTTCCACGGTCATCGGGCAGCAGTCGGAGAACTTCGCGAACTCAGCGACCGGCCTCGATGACCAGTTGGTGATCAACTTCATCACCGGCGACCCGTCCGCCGGCAAGGGCGCGGTGCAGTACAAATTCATGCTCGGCATCTTCGCCAACGGCAACGCGTTCACCCCGGACATTGTGAACGTGCCCACGCAGGACAACTGGGTCGTGACGATCTTCGACACGGGCCGTGTCCCGCTTCCGGCCCCTGTTACCGCGCCGGGTACTGGCACGAAACGGACCTACATCTCGACGTGGCGTGCTGACAACTCGAGGTCGTGGGCTGACGACAGCACCGTCTATAACCCGACCGGCGGCTCTACGACCAGCAACATCCGGCAGGGAGTCGCGGGCGGGCACCAATGGTTCGGGGCGTTCTCCTGTGGTAGCAACGGCATTGCCGGTGAGACGACGAAGACGATCGCGCAGGCCCTCACTGGTGGCGCCGTCATCCAGAAGGCCGAAGTGTGGGTGCAGATCACCTGGTCTGGCGAGGACGTCGGGCAGGTCGAGTTGCGGCCGTTGGGCGCGAACGCTGTCCCGTCGACGATGTCCACCCCGCCGACGTCCAGCAACATCACGAAGCACGACTACCCGTCACGTAACACGGGCGCGTGGATCACGGTCCCGACGTCCTGGTTCACGACCACGAACAACGGCTGCATCATCGCCTCCCCTGACTGGCTGTTCAACAACACCAACTGTCAGTTCGCCGGCGCCGGTTACTCGACGGTCGCCGCACGCCCGATGGTCCGCCTGACCTACACGCGCTAGCAAATAAGGAGCCACTGTGAGCACTGACCTGCCCCTGCTGACCGACATGAAGCCTCGGCTGGTCACCACTCTTGCCGGCAACCCCGGCGGCCGGGTGATGCAGTCGTTCACCCGTGCACCGTGGACGGACGAGTTCTTCGTCGCGTATGTCGACAGTGTCGTGTCGGGTGGGCCGTCGAACCTGCGCATCGCCCGCTGCGACTCGTCTGGTGCGATGCTCGATTACGCAGTGTTGCAGGGCGGCGGCCACGGCGCATCGATCACCAGCGAATACGAGTCGGGCAAGGTCTGGATCTGGCTCTTCTGGGGGTCCGACGTCGGTTATGGCACGGGCACCGCTGTCCGGTGGGCATACAACGGCACCCCGAACGGCGCGACGGTGTTGCTCGCGGACGCTCAGACGGTTCCTGACCCCGGCGCCGGCGACCCCGAGCACGTGAACGGGTACTTCGCGATCGACCAGGCGAAGGACCGGTTGGCGACAAAGTTCTCGTCCGGCACGACGGAGACTTACACCCTGTGGAAGCTGTCCGATTACAAGGCGGGCACCGGCTCCCCACTGTTCACTGCGCCTACTACCTGGCCCACCGGTGACCTGTCGGCGTTCCAAGGGTTCACCACCTCCGACAAGAGCCTCTACATCACCCGCGGCGGGTCGTCCGTCACCGACCAGGCGCCGACCCTGTACGAGTTGGATTGGGCGACGGGTGCGATCACCCACACCCTGGACATTTCCCAGTTGGCGGCGACCACCTCGGCGGGTGCGGACGGCGGCCACAACGAAGCCGAGGGCGTGTGCTTGTGGCGCGACTCGGGCGGCAACCCGGAGTTGCTGTTCGGGATCGACACTGGCCCGACGTCGAACCGACGCGGGCTGATCTTCCGCCTCGCCGCACCCGTTGATGGGACCGCGACAAAGACGGTGCAGATCGACGCCGAGAACGTCACCGGCGAGGCTGCCACCAATGTCGTCGCGTCGTTCCGCTACGACCGGACCGTGCGCTCCACGACCGGCGGATTCACGCCGACCGCGTACGAGCAGCCGGTCAAGCTGTCTGAGTCGACCACGGTCGAACTCAAGGTGTCCGATCACCCGGACCTGACCGACGACAGCTTCGGATTCGTCATCTACGGCCGCCTCGACTGGGACGACCCAGCCAACCCGGGCCGCCGCAAGACCGCCACCTACACGGCGCAGTTGTCTGCGGCTGACCCTGCCGTGGTGCCCCTGTCGCAGCGGCTTGTCGCTGCCGGTGCGGTCGCACCCGGACAGGTCATCGCGGGTGCACCAGGTCGCTCACCGCTCGTGACGATGGTCGGCGACCAGGTCGCCGTCGATGGTGTCGTGCAAGGCCCGCACCTGACCGGCGCAGGCACTTCCGACGCGACGGTCGCACCCGTCATCGCCTCGGGCACACAGACGAAGGCGGCGCTCAACGCCCAGGTCGACGCGCACCTCGCACCGAATGGCATCCTGCGCCCCGCTACTGTCTCCCACGCTGACGTGCAAGCCGCGCTAACCACTGCCGCCACTTCGGGTCAGCAGGTCCAAGCGGGCGGCACGTACAGCACTGACCAAACCCTAGTGATTGGTTGCGATTGCGATCTTTCTGATCTGACTATCAACTACACCGGGTCCGGGCTCGCAGTTCAGTTCGGCGGATCGCAGTTCGGGCAGATATCCCGGAAGACCGTCAAGTTCCCACACGTCATTTGCGCCACGAAGCAATCCGGCCAACCTGTCTGGCCGACCGGCACTCAAGGCGTCAAAGTCGTCAACGCTTTCCGGTGCCACTTCTATGTCCCGCACATCAAAGAGTTCGAGTCCGGGCTGATCCTGTTCGGGGACAGCACCTACGGGATGAACGGCGTGTCCTATTGCACCTTCGACATCGTGTCGCTGGAAAACAACCTCGTGAACCAGTTGCACGACCACAACACCACCAATGGCGTCGACGGCTGGGTGACGCAGTGCACGTTCATCGGCGGCTCCTGGTCCCACCAGGACGGCGTCTACCCGGTGATCGGTATGCGGCACATCAAACAGGCCGGCGCCGGGTCGAACCACACATGGATTAACCCGTCCCTGGAAGGACGCCCCGAAGAGCAGATTATCGAGTTCGGGGGCAGCGGCGCCGTGTGGCTTAACCCACGCTTCGAGTGGTCACCGAACGGTAACCCGCCGATGCAATGGAACACCGGCGCATCAGTGAACATGATCATCGCCGGATACGAAACCAACGCCATCGTGCACACGCTGCAAACTGGGGCACAATCACCAACGGTCATCGCCGCCAATGCGATGGAATTCGGATTGACAGGATCCGCAGGCGTCACACTCTCAAGCAACGGCGGCGCGTCCAACATGCTCACCGTCATGCCGACCAGTTGGCGCAATGCCGGATTAAGCACTGCCACCAACTGGGTACACCAGCTGACCGGTACCGGCTTTAAATATAAGTCCTCAGGTGACGCAAACCCGCGTTACGCGTTCGACTACACAACCCGCGCACTAACACTCGGGTCTGGTATCAACACGCAAGCTTGCACGATCGTGTGGGGTTCCGGAAACCCGAACGGCGTGCAAACTGCGAACGTCGGGTCGCTGTATTTCGACTACGGGCAAGGGATGCGGTACAACAAGGTAACTGGCACGGGCAACACTGGCTGGGTTGCCGACGCACACTACCGGCTCGCCACGAAAACGGTGAGCTACACGATAGACCCGAACCTCGACGGAACCGTTGTCTTCAACGGGTCATCGTTGACGGCGACACTCCCCGACCCGACCACCGTCACAGCGGGCCGGCAGATCGTCGTGAAGAACATCGCCGCAACCGCCCTGACCGTCGTATCGGCCGGGACCACGAAAACGATCGACGGGGCAGCGTCCGCATCACTGGCGCAGTGGGGCAAAGCGAAATACGTCAGCGACGGCACGCAATGGCTCACGATATGAGTATCCAATCCGTCAGGCACACCCTCGGCAAGCGCGGCGCGTTCCTGCTCTCCGGCGGCATCGTGTGGATCCTCGAAGCGCTCATGGTGCTCCGCCATCATGCACCAGTGCCGGGCGTGTGGCTCCTGTCGCATGGGTGGGCCATCCAAGCGTTCGCGTGGGCGGTCTGCGGGCTGCTCGCGGTCCGGTACGCGTTCCACCGCACCGGACGCGACGCACCCGGATGGTCCGCACTGTGCGCGATGGGCGTGTTCGTAGTCGCTGTCATCGGTGACGCCATCGCCGAAGCAATCGTCCGTGGCGACTGGTGGGGGACGGTCGACGCGGCACTATCCGGCGGCATCAACTTCGGTGTCCTCTCCTGGGTGATCATCGCGTCGGGGTGGCCCGAGCCGGTCAAGATGCCCACCTTCGACAAGGGGCCGGACCAGTGAGCATCGGGGAGATAGCGACCGCGATCGGCGGCGTCTGCGCGCTCATTATCGGGTTCTTCACCACCCGGCACGTCACCCGGTCAGCGCAGGACGCCGGCACTGACACCCCCGGCGCATCGGCGTGGCGGACACTCGCCAACATGGAAGACCGACTCACCGCAGCAGAGACCGAAGTCAAGTCGCTACGAACCGCCGCCGAAGCCGAACGCGACCACTCCAAGGGGCAAGACGAAGCGATCCGCGCGCTGGAACAGCAGATGGCGCGCGCCGTCCGGCACATCCGCGAGTTTTGGAACTGGATCGACCGCGGCGCGCAACCACCGCCACCCAAACGCCCCGACTGGCTCGCCGGACTACCCGGCTGGTCGGACCCGCCCGACACCCCAGACGAATAACCACACCTCCGTCACGAACTACCGGCCCTCGCAGATGCGGGGGCCTTCGTCATGCCCGAAAGGAACAAGCCATGCCCGACGACACCGTCCACCACGACGACACCGACGTCCAGGCCGCACTGCAACGCGACACCCAGGACGGCCCCGGAGAGATCCCCGACGGCCCCGGCGACTACGAAGAGGGCGACAACTGATGGTCAACCTGAGCACGATCGACTATGACCAGCCGATTGAGAACCTGATCGCCGGCCTGAACGACACCGGACACATCACTCACTCCAAGTGGAAGAAAACCTGTGTCACCTTCCACCACAACGGCGGCCGACTCTCTCACCAGGGCGTCCTGAACGTGTGGAAAGTCCGTCCCGCATCCGCACATTTCGACGTCGACGCCACCGGCGCAGTCGCGCAGTACGCCAACGCGTTCGAGTATGCGTGGGCGTGCGGCAACACGGTCGGCAACCAGCGATCCATCTCGATCGAGATGTGCAACAAGACGCTGTCGCCCACCTGGGACGTCGCCGAGGTCACCTGGAAGTCCGCCGCACGGTTGGCCGCGTGGCTGTTCGTCAACATCATCGGCGAGGCCCCCAGCGCATCCAACGTGCTGTTTCACCACGACTGGCTCGCCACCGCATGCGCCGGCCCCTACATGGACGGCGTGCGATCTGACCTGCTCGCCGAGGTGCAGACCCAATACCGGGCGATCAAGAGCGGAAACAACCCGGTCAACCCGCCGAAGCCGACCCCGACACCGAAGCCGACCAAGCTGCTCGACGTCGACGGCTACATGGGCCAGGAAACCGTCAACCGGTGGGCCGCCGTCATGGGCACCAACACCGGCCGCCACGACCTGGTCGTCGCCGTCCAGGAGTACCTCAACCGCATCGGGTGTCGTGACGAGCTCGGCCACAGGCTCGCCGAAGACGGCGTGTGCGACCTGGACAACACGGCGCACGCCACCAAGAAGCAGCACACCACCGCCGCCGTGCAACGCCACCTCGGCGTGGCAATGGACGGCTCATGGTGGCACCCGTCAACTGGCGTGAAAGCGCTGCAGCGGGCACTCAACAAAGCCAAGACCGGATCAAAGGAGTTCTGATGTCCAACCTCACCAGCAAAGCGTTCTGGTCAGCCACCGCCGAACGCGTCGTCAGCAGCATCGCCGGCGGTGCACTCGGCGTCCTCGGCGCCGGAGCAGTCGGCGCCCTCGACGTCGACTGGCAGAACGTCGCATCGGTCGCAGTGGGCGCTGGCGTCGTCTCGCTGCTCAAAGCACTCGCCGCGTCCAGCGTCAACGGTGACGGGCCATCGCTCACCGGCGCAGAGACAACCGCCAAGCCGTCGCCCGTTACCGCCGTCAAGAACTGAGGGGAGGCGCCATGACCACCGACATCACCGTCATCTGGACTCCCCGCGTCGCCTGACCCGGCCCGCACACAGAAGTGCCCCCCATCCTCACGGGTGGGGGCGCTTTCTTGCGTTCAGGAGTCATCGTCGAGCCAGTCCTCTTCGACCCACCGTTGCAGCAGTACGCCAACGACAGCCGACACGCCACCCTTGATGCCGGCGCGCTCGACCTTGTCTTTCGCGGCCTGCCATAGTGCGGGGTCGATGCCGCGCACCGTCCGCTGCCGGGGACCGATGTGGCGATCCCCGGTGCGCTGATCCTTGCTCATGCGACTTTCGAACGCTTCACCATCGCAGCGAGCCGGTCGTGCCATTCCTGACGGCACGACCGGCACGTCGGGTACTTGCCGTCCTTCCGGCGGAGGTCGGTGTCAAACTCACTACGCGGCTTGTTCTGCTCGCAGATTCCGCAGTACTTGGTGTTCATGTCTTCACTCTACCCGGTGGACGTCCACCAACGCAAGCCCTACGACCAAGAAACTTCCACCGCCCCCCGCTCGGACCCTCACCGGTTCGGGCGGGGGCGTTTCTCTATGCCCGTTGGTGTGACCTCAGGTCGCACATTTCTCGTTACTCGTCGTCTAAAATGGGTGAAGACCGTTACTTACAGTTCGCTGACCTGCGCAAACACTGAAATGACGCGGAAGTCCAGGGGATTCAAGTCCCCCTCCGGACACCAGCTACATCACAGTGATTGCAACAGATCGGCGGTCGATCGAAGAACTCGGGTCACACCGAGGACGCACGAAAGGCCACGAAAAATGCCCGATATCTCACGAAGAGACACGAAAAACGGCGCAGAGCGTTGGCGCGTGCGGTACCGGATCGCCGGCCGAGGATCGCCGCAACGGGTGAAAACGTTCAGCTCCGAAGGAAAGGCGCGCAAGTTCGCCGGCCTCGTGGACTCGCTCGGGCACCAAGAAGCCGAACGCATACTCGCCAAGGCGCAGGCCGCCACCGAGCGAACCGTCGCCGAACAGGTCGCCCACCACATCGCACATCTGCCGAACATCACCGCCGGCACCCGCTCCGACTATGAGGGGTACGCCCGCGACATCGCGCACTACCTCGGGCCCACTCCCCTGTCCGCGCTCTCCCGTGACCAGGTGACCCGGTTCGCCATGCTGCTGCGCGACGAACGCGGCCTGTCGCACAAGTCGATCAAGCACCGTCACTCGCTGCTCTCTGCCGCACTCAAGGCCGCGGTGCGCTCCGACCTACTGACCCGCAACGTCGCCGAGGGCGTCGAACTCCCCAAGGACGACGAGAAGCGCGAAATGGTCACGCTCGAGCTGGACGAGGTCGGCCGATTCATCGAGTCGGCACCGGAGCACTGGCGACCGCTGATCGCCACCCTTGTCGGCACCGGGATGCGGATCTCCGAAGCGACCGCGCTCAAGGTTCGACACGTCGATCTCGATGCCCAGCTCGTGCACATCCACCACGCGTGGAAGCACACGGACGGTAACGGCTACTCCTACGGTCCGCCGAAGTCTGCCGCGGGATACCGCACCATCCACCTGGGCTCGCTCGCACACCTGCTCAGGCCGCTCGTGGAAGGCCGCCCGCAAGACGCGTGGCTGTTCACCACCCCGAAAGGAGGCGTCGTGCGTTACGGCCCGTTCTACGACGGCCCCTGGCTGAAAACAATCCACCAGTTCGCCGGCGACACGAAGACCTACGGGCCACCAACTGGCGGCCGGCGCAAGATTCTGTGGTCCCCCGGACCTGGCAAGCGACCACGCGTCCACGACCTGCGCCACACCTACGCCTCCATCAAAATACGCGAGGGTAAGTCGATGGCGTGGCTGCAGAAGCAGCTCGGTCACGAGTCGATCGAGACGACGATACGGACCTATACGCACCTGCAGCCCGCCGACCTTGCCTCCCTGGGCGACGTCATCGACTGGACGCCACCCAAGGAGATCGGCGCTTGACACCTGTCTAAGACCGAAACGTTATGCCACCTACTGGACAGTAGTTATGCCGATGTCTGAGGTCACACCCATGATGTGCGTAGGTCACGTCCAGGGAGGAACCAGCAACATGGGGTATGCGCACTACGACCCACTCGAGCCGATCCGCAACATGGGTTACCGGATTGTGTGGATGGAGGACTTCGACTACCGCGTGTACATCGTCGATGGCGTGGGGGTGATCCTCATAGATCATCAGGTGCCACGACAAGACGCGGCTGACTGCCTGATCGGGATGGTGTCGCTTCCCTCACCGGACCTCGATCAACGCGAGGTTTCCTGACCTCTGCCGCCGGGCTCTCCCCGGCGCGTGTATTGGGGGCGGCACTGTTTGCATCGCGTGTCCTTAGGTAACCGGCATCGGTGAGCGCCGCGTCCAAGAGAACGCGATACGGCACGTTGATCTGCCGTGCGACGGCCCGAAGGTGATCCGGGGACGGGAGCGACTTGAGGTTCTTCCACGCCGCAAACGTCGAAGGCTTCAACCCGGCGTGCGTTGCGATCTGCCGGCCTGACGTCCCATAGGGCGTCTCCCGCATGTGCTGCTCCACGAGATCCCAAACCTGGCCCATCCCGGTCACCTCCTTTCACTAGGCCGTCGTGCTGGTTGCAACCGTCCACCCTCGGCGGTCACCCTGGCAAACAGGTGGACACTGCCCATGCGAAGCGAAGTGGGCACAACGACGTTACCGATAAAACCCGCAGAATCCCAACATTCTTGCTGCCCCTAGAAAATACCCACCGTGTAACTCTGGACACCGTGCCCATTCACGGCATACGGTGTCACTGGACACAACGAACGAAGGAGGTGTACGGTGAGAATCACCACACAGGACCGGATCAAGGAGGTTTGGATGCAAGTCATCGACCCGAAGAAGATCCGCAAGCTGATGATCGTTCAGGAGATCAGCCAACGGCAGCTTGCCGAGGTCATCGGTTGGAAGTCACACAGCTACCTCGGACGCATCCTCAACGGGCAGATCAAGAGCATCGACTCCGACGCAGCCGCACGAATCGCGGTCACGTTGGGTGTCGGCATGGACGACCTTTTTTTGCCGAAGGCGTCCACTGTCACCGTTCATTCTGAACTGTCAAAGAAGGCATCATGAACATCCACTTGATGCCCGTCGAGCAGTGGGCTGAGAGTGTCGGCCGATCGCCACGCTGGGCACGCGAGCACGCGGCGTCAGGCGACATCCTCGCCATCAAGATCGGCGGGTCCTACTTCATCACCCCCGAACTCGTCGCCGCGATGAGCGTTCGCGCCATCCCTGCCGCGCAGGCGGACGCCGACACCGAGGGCTGGGGACAGATCAGCAGGACCGCGTCATGACTACCCCACTCGACCTGCGCCACGAGGGCCAGGCGGCGAACCTCGCCGCGGACACGGCAGCGCATCGCGGTTACGGCGAACTGGTGCGCGGCTTCATCGACGGGATGCCTCGTGGTTACGAGTTCTCCGCGGATGACGTGCGCCGGGCGATGGATCAGCTCCACCGGGACTCCGCACCCCATCACCCGAATGTCCTGCCGTCAGTCTTCGGGACCCTCGCCGCACAGGGCGCGATCGTCCGGGTCGGCGAGGTCAACGCGGCGCGACGCAGCAGACACGGATCTCGCAACGCCGTTTGGCGCCGCGCATAAGTCGACCCCCGACATTCATTCACCACCAAGGAGATTCAGATGCCGACATACGAAATTACCGACGAGGACAGGTGCACTACGACCGTCGAGGCCGATTGGTTTCAGGTCAACGAGACGCCAGGGGTCGCTGTGTTCTACGTCGGCGGCCACGAGGTAGCGGCGTTCCGTGACTACAAGTCGGTGACGTCAGACGAGACGCCCGACGAAGAGATCGGCGCAGAGGGCTGCCAGGCGTCCGTCCTCAACGTCGCTGATATCGCCGAGCAGATTCTCTACCACATTCGCCTTGCCAGTCGGGGCCGCAGCGCTTCCTGACCGCGCCGCATAAGTAGACCCCCGGCGCACGAACACCGGGGGCCATGAACACCACGAATCAACAACTCACAGAAATGGATTCGCAAATGTCCACCTTGACTTTACAGGACGCGCACCCAGTGTCCGCTCGCCGCGTCGCTTTGAAGGCTGCCGGGTTCACTGCCGCGCTGGCTTTGGCGTCGGTTGGTGTGTGGCAGGGCACGCAAGCTGTCGCCCGCCATTACACGCAGCCGACCGAGGTTGTGTCGTACGCGACGCATGACCACATCGCCGAGACCCTGGTCGGCGCATGGCACACACCGGCCAAGTTGGGTGCGTTCGTTGACGCCGCCTCGATCGCGACACCTGACGTGGTGTCTGTCGTTGTCGAGGTGCCGTGATGTTCGGTCGTAAGCCCTCCGCCCGTCCGCCGGCGCAGCTCAGTTTCACGCCACCACCGGCACCCGTCGCGGTCACTCCTGGTACGGCGCATCACATTCTGGCGCTGATCCGTGAGCACGAACGGTCGGTGCGCAGGGAGTGCACATACGGGCGGTTCTACACGCCGGGTGTGGCTGAGCAGATGGTGCGTTCGGCGCAGGAACAGCAGCGCACGTACTTCGCGCAGATCGAGCGGTTACTCAAGGGGCAGCCGTGAATAAGCGCGATGCCTTGAGGAAGTCCTACGAGCGCGGCACAACTATGGCGGGCTGGCAGTGCTGGACCTGCAAAGCCAGGTTTGAACATCACGGAAAGCACCGGCGCACATTCATTCACGTGTCGGCGCACACGATCTGCAGGCACCGGCGACTGCCGATGGTGCGAACAGACTGGACGGCGCGCGCGGTCACCTTCACCTGGACGAGCCAGCCATGACACCGCAGCAGGCCAGAGCCGAACTCCACGACCGCCGCTCAGACGCATCCAAGGCATACGACCTGACGCCGACGCCGATCCTGCTCGACCGGCTCGAGGCTGCATGGCCCGCCGTCGCCGCACACGTCCACCAACACACGCAAGCACTCACGGAAGAAGCACGCCATGCCCACTGACAAAGACGCAGCAGAGGCCGAACGCATCATCGGCGACTACTACAACGAACGCAACATGCCGAAGACCGCGAAGGTGCACTACGAACTCGCCGACGCATTCGACCCGCCGAAGCTCGAGTGGGCAAACGGAACCGTCGCATGGGTCACCAGTGGTGGGACGTACAAGCAGACGCATCTATGCGAACGCAAAGACGGTTCCTGGGTTTCGACGCTGGGGCAGGACGGCAAAGTGTTCGCGTTCGTTGACGAGAAATACGTGCAGCACGTTGAGCCGTTGCGTGTCCTGGCCGACGACGAAATCGCGATCAAGCGCCCTGACGTAGGCGGCACTGCGCGCAACTGGCGCAACCATCGCACCGAGGTTATGGCGGCGGACGTGAGCGTTCTCTGCTGGGCCTACGCCGACGCACTGGAAGCCGAAGAGGCGACGCGATGAGGACGATCGACGCGCGACCACACGGCGCGAACGTGACCGGCGACAAGGGCATCCATTGGGTATTCCGCCACAACCTGCAACGCGCACTCCACAACGCTGAAACGTTCGGCGGCACAGCACAAGTCGTCACCGGTGTGCACGGCACCGCAGACCAGATCCGGGACGCACTCGACCAGATCCGGGCAGCCGCCAACCGTGAAGCCGCGTCCGGTGCATACAGGGGTGCGAAATGACTGGACTCGGGTGGACCTGCATCGGTGGCGCGATCCTGCTCGGCGTGTACGGGTTCGCGTGGGCACTCTGCAACGCCGCCCGCATGGGTGACGACGCGCTCGACAACCTCGACGACCAGGAGCGCATCGACTACGAGTTCGCCGTCCTGGTAGGGCCGCTCGAGGAATACCCGTACGACCAGGAGCGGCCATGAACGCGCCCACCCGTTACCTGGCCCGTCTCGCCCTCGCTGCGGTCAGTGGTGCGGCCGGTGTACTCCTTGCCGGCCTGGGAATCGCAACGTTCGAGCGGCGTGCAGCGAAGCGACGCACCAGCTCACCGCTCATCGTCGTCGAGTCGTCCGCGTACACCGCTCGGGCACGCGCCATGCAACGCCACCCAGCCGGGAAGAAGAGGGCCGCGTGATGTTCGACGTCACCTTCACCACCCCCGCATGGATGGACGACGCACTCTGCGCACAAATCGGCGGCGCATCCGACCTGTGGTTCCCCGAGAAAGGCGGCTACAACAAGGAAGCGCACGCCGTCTGCGAACGCTGCCCAGTCAAAGCCGAATGCCTCCAGTACGCCATCGACAACGACATGCACGGCGTCTGGGGCGGAACCAGCGACCGAACCCGGCTCGTCATGCAAGGCCGGTGGGCGTCGTGAGTTGGCTTGACAACTACGAGCACGACACGGACGCAGACCACGCCCGTTACTTCCGCGACCAGGCCGACGCCGCACGACGCGCAGTACCCGACCGCGATGCATGGCAACCCGACCCCATGCGGCAACCAGACCCAGCAGACATCGCCGACAACTGGAGCGACCAATGACCACAGCAACCTGCACATGCACCGAGTTCGACTGCGAATGCCCCTGCTGCTACACGAAACCGGCCAAGCAGACGCCACCACCACCACGCACGTTCAGCCGCATCGACTGCGACATCGTCACCTACGCCATCAAGCGCACCCAACCCGACGACGACCTCATCCTCCACATGCTCGGACTCGTCGAACAACCCGGCCTGAACACACGCAAAGACAGCAGCAGCGAACCCGTACCCGTCACCCGCAAACCGTTGTGGGAAGAACCAGTCGTCGGGAAACTCTCCACCGGGCACATGCAGAGGGGCATCTGACATGAGCATCTACTACCAGGACGAATCCGTGACGCTCCATCACGGCGACTGTCGCGAAGTCCTCGCCACCATGGGTGATAAATCTGTCGACGTCGTCATAACAGACCCGCCCTACGCGGCCGAAACGCACGAGTTCACCCGCACCAACAACACCGCATACGGCCGCCGCGGCAACCGCGTCCTGTCCGGTATCAAGACGTTCTCCAGCATCACCGAAGAAGACTTGCGCACCAACCTTGAAGAACTAGGGCGAATCACCTCCGGGTGGGTTATCGCGAACATGGACTATCGGCACGCATTCACCTTCGCCGCAACCGAACTCGAGGCGCTGCGCTTGCTACGCATCGGCGTATGGGTGAAGACCAACCCGAACCCACAAATCAGCGGAGACCGACCAGCGCAGGGGTGGGAGGCAATTGCCTACATGCACCGTCGAGACATCCGACCGTCATGGTCAGGTGGCGGACGGGCGGGAAATTTCGTGCTCCCAAGTTCACAGGGGCAAGGACACCCCACATCCAAACCGCTCGGGATGGTGCGGCAGTGGCTTGAATGGTTCACCAAGCCGGGAGACGTCGTCTTCGACGGTTACGCCGGCTCTGGAACGACTGGGCGTGCCGCAGTTGACGCAGGCTGCAAAGCGATCTTGTGCGAGGCGGACGAGGGATTCTGCGAACTGATCGTGAAACGACTTTCGCAGGGCGTCCTGAACTTCGGGGAGGGCGCATGAGTCTCCGAGAGTACCCAGAATTGGAGCAGGGAAGCCCGGAGTGGCTGGCTGCACGGTGCGGCATCGTCACCGCAAGCACCGTGGGCAACCTCATCACCCGGCAGCAACCCGACCCCACCGAGTTCCCCTGCGCCGACTGCGAATCCAACGCGGGCGACCCGTGCGTGGCGTTGCGTGGCGGCAAACCGATGAAGACCGTTCACGACGCACGCAAGGTCAGCGCGAGTGCTGCACCGGCGCGACTTGTGACCGCCAACAACGACACCAGCCACGCGCTGATCATGTCCCTCGCCGCCGAACGCATCACCGGCGAACCGTTCCAGATCCGACCCAACTCCGACATGCAACGCGGCACCGAATACGAACCGCATGCCCGCGAGCACTACGCCGAAAACTACGCACCCGTAGTCGAATTGGGGTTTTGCACCGAAGACAAGTGGGGCGCGGTCCTCGGTTGCTCACCCGATGGTCTCGTGGGCGATGAGGGCGGCATCGAGATCAAGTCGCCGCGACCGAAAACACACCTCGCGACGATCCTCGCCGACCAGGTGCCGGCGCAGTACATGCCGCAATGCCAGACGTTCCTACTCGTCACCGGCCGCAAGTGGATCGATTTCGTGTCCTTTTCGCCCGGGATGCCGTTGTGGCCCAAGCGGATCGAGCCCGACCCGGCATGGTTCACCGCCATCGCCGAAGCACTCGTCGACGCAGAGCAGCAGATAAACGCCATCGTCGCGCAATACGAAAAGGCCGTCGAAGGACTGCCACCAACCGAACGAATCCCCGACTTCTCAGACATCGAGGTTGCCTGATGGATATCTCCGACACGCTCGCACCAAAGTCCGACCAGCTCGACAATGTCGAACTCGCAGACGGGCCACGCATTTTCACCATCACAGAGGTGACGCGCAACAACGCAGACCAGCCGATCAACGTCCACCTGGCCGAGTTCCCCCGACCATGGCGGCCAGGTAAGAACATGCGCCGAGTGCTCGGCTACTGCCTGACCACCGACTCATCGAAGTGGATCGGCCGCCGAGTCGAGTTATACCGCGACCCCGACGTGATGTTCGGCAAGAGCAAAGAAGGCGGCATACGAATCCGGGCACTCAGTGGCATCGACGGCCCGAAGGATGCACCGATCATCCTGACCCGCGGTAAGTCTGGAACCTGGCATGTCGAACCCTTGGCCGACGCAGCGCCCCGACCCGACTACGCGACCCAGGCTGGCAAGGCGTCCACACGCGACGAACTGAACCGCATATGGAAGACCGCGAACGACGCCGGCCACCTCGACGGACCACTACAGCAGGCGCTCAAGGACCGGGCCGCGCAACTCGCGTCAGAAGGCGGCGACAACTGATGGCCGCCGTCAAACGGTACCGGGCCGCGTGCAAAGAATGCGGCCAAGACCGGATCGTCGAACCCGCGTGGGGTGTGTGCAAAAACTGCCAAGGAACAACGCTCGCCGTACCCGACGACCAGTCACCGAACGTGCTCGACATGGACGGCTGGGTCAACGACCGCGGCATCATGCGCCACCGAGACAGCTTCGGGAGGACCGCATGACCATCATGCCAGCCGGCGAACTCAACCGGCACCGTGACTCCGGCAAGCGGGTCACCTACACCGCCAAAGGTGTCGAACGATCCTTCACCCTCAAAACAGTCATCCACGAAGACGGCAAAGTGTTCCTCTTCTACACCGACTACGCCGCCTGGACCGTGCGACCCGACGTCGAGGTGACCGTGCAATGAGTCTGTATTACGAAGACGACTCCGTGACGCTGTATAACGGAGATTCGCTAGCAGTCCTCCGGTCGCTGCCGAGTGGCAGCGTCGACGCTGTCATCACCGACCCGCCGTACTCCAGCGGTGGCGCATTCCGTGGCGACCGTCAAGCACCCGTCGAGCAGAAATATCGCGGCTGGTCGCAGAACGCAGACGGCAGCAGTCGCAAGCCGACTGCATCATACGAAGGATTTACCGGCGACACGCGCGACCAACGCGGGTACCTCGTGTGGTGCTCCATCTGGATGACCGAATGTCAGCGCATCCTTCGCCCCGGTGGCACGTTCGCGACCTTCACCGACTGGCGGCAGATCCCGACTACTACCGACGCAGTGCAGGCTGCTGGCCTCGTCTGGCGCGCAATAGCCGTATGGGATAAGGGAATCGGACGACCAGTCCGTGGGCGGTTCCGCAACCACGTCGAGTACGTCGTGTGGGCGACTAACGGACCACACAGCAACCCCCAGGACGTGTATCCATCGACCGTACTGCGGCACACCCCACCAACTTCGAGCAAGCGTCAGCACCTCACAGAGAAGCCCGTCGGCGTCATCACGGACCTACTCACATTGACGCCCGAGGGCGGAACGATCCTCGATCCATTCATGGGATCTGGCACGACCGGTGTCGCGGCAGTTAAGTCGGGGCGCAAGTTCATCGGTGTCGAGATGGTCGAGCACTACCAGCAGATCGCCGAGAGTCGGATCTGCGAAGCGCAAGGGCAAGTCGTGCTCAAGGGCGATCAGCCCGCGCTCGACTTCGGGGAGGGCGCATGAGCGACCACTGTGGAGATTCCTGCCCGTTCGCAGGGTGCGCCGGATGCCACTACCAAGGCACACCACCACCAAGGGAGGACTGATGGGACTGCCATGGGTTCGGCTCGACACATCGATGCCGGACAACCCGAAGATACTCGGACTGCTCAGTGAGCGTGACGGACACCGCGCCGCATTCGTCTGGGTGTGTGCCCTGGCTTACTGCGGGAAGCATGGAACGGACGGTTTCATACCCCGAGCTGCGGCACCGTTTTGTCACGGTCGCAACCAAGATTTCGCACGTTTGACGGCCTGTTCGGCGTTAAAAGAGGTCCCTGGCGGCTGGATTGTCCCCGAATGGTCGGAGTTCCAAGAGTCAAATGACGCCACTAGGGCACGGTCTGAGAAGGCGCAGAAAGCGGCGTCCGCTCGCTGGTCGAAAGATGAGCACGCGAAGGCAAAGCGCAAGAGCCGCAACGGTATTCGGGCGGTGGGCGACGAATGACTAGCAGAAACGCGACATGCTCGGAGCAATGCTCGGAGCAATGCCACAAGCAGATGCTTGACGCAATGCACGTACGGACGGACGTACGGACTAACGGAGAAACCACTCACCTAGTCGGACCAATGTCGCCTTTAGCTACGCGTGCGTGCGCGTACAACCCGGGGATCAAATCAGCGAAACGCGGCCAAGCATGAGACGGCACCAACTCCACTTCGACCCCAAGGAATGCCCAGACCACGACGGGCAACCACTCGGCACCTGCACCAAATGCCCCACTGATACGGCACCCAAGCCAACCAACTTCCGCGAACTCATCGAACGCTCACGCCAACAACACCTCAAGGAGGACTGACCCATGACCGAGAACCGCCGCTCCCGCTGCATCGACTGCGGCCACCAATGCAGTTGGGCCGCATACCGATGCCACCCCTGCGCCAACCGAGAGAAGACCTCTTTCGCATGGCAGCTCGGGAAAATGCCCCGACTCGGCACCCCCGCGCGACAGTCCATCGCGAAGTGGAACACCGACCGCGCTGTCGAAGCACGGGCCGAGCGTGTCGCGTTCATCGAGGAGCAGATCGGCTACGGGTTCAGCACCGCCGACATCGCCGCCGACCTGGGGATCAGCCCTAACTCCGTCGCGCGGTCCATGTACCGCGCCGGCCGACCTGACCTTGGACGCAGGTTCGAGCACTGCCCCAGCGCGAGGGCCGCCGCATGACCCGCGCGCACTTCACCATCCGCCACGTTCACGGCCGCTGGACAGCACATTGCCATTGCCACCACCCGATCGGCGCATGGACCGCCGCCGACCTCAACCGCAAGATCCAGGAGATGTGACATGAGCGAAGAACTCTTCACCGAGTACCGACCCGCCAACGAGGGCCGCAACCTGATGCACCACCGATTCGATGGTGTGCACATCGCGGGGTCGGACTGCCCATGCAAGCCGACGGAAGTGCCGCATGAAGGCAAGGCCACCCGATGACCGCCGAGACGACTGGCGGCAACCGTGGCCGCCTCATAAACGCCATGATCCGGCTCCGTGAAGCCCGCGAAGAACTCACCGCCGCCATCGAAGCCAACTGCCCCGGCCCGCACCGGTTCGTGCAACACCGCGACGGGTTGCTGCCGTGGTGTGAGTCCTGCTGGCGCACCGCGACCGGTGAAGCACCAAACCGGCGCACCACTGCACGACGGGCAAGCGCATGACAACGCCACGAGTCGCACGGGCACGCCGCACTGAGGCTGCTGTCGCCGCGTACATGGCCCAGCACGGGTGGCCGCACGCCGAACGAGTGCCCGCATCCATCCCCGGTTCCGACGTGACGGGCACACCCGATGTCGCGATCGAGGTCAAAGCACGTAGCGACTTCCACCCGCGTGCATGGCTCGCCCAGGCAGCCAAGGCCGCTGACGGTCGCCTACCGATCGCCGTCGTTCGATGTAACGGCCAAGGTGAGCAGGCGGGCGACTACCTGGCGATGGTCACGTTCGCGGATCTCGTCGGGCTGCTGCTCGAGGCTGGCTATGGCGATGGGGAGGTGGCGTCGTGAGCTATTCGCGCCAATGCGGTGTCCCAATCGCGGCGTGCGGGGCTGACACGTGCCATTGCGTGCCAGTAGACCCGGACGCCGAGTTAGGCCGGGAGAACGCCGCCTGTGACTTCGGCGACGACTTCCCCTGCTGCGCGAACACCGACATCGCCATCGGCCACAACGGGCAAGCGGTCGAAACGGTCACCACGTACACCAACCCGATGCAACGCACACACAACGAATCGAGGGCCGACGCATGAGCGCTGAATACGTCCGGAACTACTACGGCGTGGACTACAACACCAGCCACGCACACCCGACGTGGGAGATCACACGAGAGGACCGCGCCGATGCCTGACAACGAACGCGACCAGACCATCGAGACGGTGGCGAAGGTGCTGCACGATCACCGTCTGGCCCACGACAGCACTGGAGGCTTCCGAGGCGTCCTTGGCGGCTGGAACCGTAGCTGCATATGCGGTTGGCACGGCGTGGACCAGGAAGTCGATGACCACGCATTCGAGCATCGCGTCGCAGACAAGCTCGCTGGCCTGTTGCGGACCGGCGACGACACGGACGACGAGGCCGAAGGTTCGCTATTCGGCAACATCCTCAAGGTTGCGCTAGATGACGCGAGGGCCGAGGTCGCCAAGCTGCGGGCCGAACGCGACCAGAACGACCGCGCCTGCGACTGGGCGACCTACCGCAAGGACTACGGCCCAACCGACCTGACCACGGCGCACAAGGCGTTCATGGCCGGATGGGAAGCCGGACGCGCACATGCCGAAGGAAAACCCGCCGACGACTCAGGAGCGCTGCGATGACCAGTGATGCCGAACGAAACCAAGCCATGCAGATCATCGGACACGAGATGGTCAGCCGCTACCCAGAGCGAGCGACACCGCGTCAACTGATCGACGCCTTGGCTGATGCTGGCTTATTGCGGACCGGCGAGTTGGACAAGAAGTATCAATTGGTGGTGGGCGTTGCAGCTGACGGTGTAGTCGCGCTTGGCAAGGCGAATAACGACCGTGATCGTGCGGTGGCTGAGACGGCAGCGCTACGGGACACCGTGCGAGCGCTGCATCAGCCGCACGAGTGCACTGGCTACCCGGACTGCAATCCCCTGTTCGGTGGCGGATGCGCCCACGCCGGCGATTGCCGAGAGTGCCGCCGTGAGCACCCGTGTCCGACGATCCGCGCACTGGACGGCGGGCAGTGATGCGACAGATCACCTGCGGCGAATCCGAAGCCGCCCGCGATGGCCTCAAGCCGCTATCCAGCATCACGAACTACGTCGGTGGCGAAGTGCTCAACCCCGGGCTACCACCGATCACCGCGACGACATGGGGACACGAGGACGGGACGGAAGTCATGCGCGATGAAATCGACCGGAACGGTTGCCGCCACTGGCTCATCGGCGGCGGGCAGTCATGAACGCCTGCCCACGATGCCGAGCCGACCTCGACTACGGACACGACCGACCATCCTGCGTCGCACTCGGGGAATCCATCCAAGCCGCAGTCGAACACGCCCAACAGGCCGGACTATCAACCGCACAAGCTGCTGCGCTCACCGGATCCATGTCCGGATACATCCCGCCCGGATCTGCACTCACCGCAGCCGCTATAGCGGCACTCGACGCATGGCGGAAGGACCAGTCATGAATGAGCACGAAGGGCACGACCTGGATTGCGCGCACGAGCAAGAGTGCCCCCGCTGCGGCGAGATCACCCCCACACCCACCGAGCACGCCTGCCAACCAACCGGATGGCAAGTGATCATCTACCCGCCCGACTGCTGCTTCCAAGAGGACTACTGATGCCGCTCAGATTCCACTTCGAGATCAGCTTCCAACCCTCAAGCGACAACGACCCGACCGAACAACGCGACAGCCAGCTAGACGCGATGGTCGAACACGGCGACAACTACGCGACGGCACCCGAAATGCACATCGGGTTCCGACCATTGGAGGACGACTAATGAAGATCCATGCAGCAGCGGGCGGCCCCGAACACACCAGCAATCAACCCGGGCCGATCAACTGGATCGACTCATGGCAACTCATCGGCAACCCGCCCGAGGCGTACGTCCCGCTCCGTGCCGCGCCTGATCTACCTGACGATCACGACCCGTGGTGCACCGACACCGCCGAATGGTGCTGCCCAGAACACCGAGCACAGGAGGAAGCATGACCACACTCCGCGACAAAGAGGCGCAGATCCTCGCCGACCTCACCACCATCCGCGAACTCTGGCCCAACATGCTCCCCCGAATCCGCGCCATCCCGCTCGGCCCACTCGGCACCAGCGGCACACGCTCCAGCACCCGACGCAGCGAGGACAACTCTGACGAAAACGACGACGTGACGACACTCGACATCGTCATCAGCGACCGTGGCGACATCACGGCCGTTCTCCAAGGCTGGGCGCGTGTCGTGGTCGAGGACTTCGATGTGACGACGGTGATCCCGCACGGTCACGACGTCGACGGCATGTGCCTGTTCCTGATGCGTTGGGCGCGGCACATGACCGGACACTGCGCGGTCGACGACATGGCTGACGAACTGCACACGTCGGCAGGCAAGGTGCTGCGCCATGCCAAGCCGCAACGTAAAGACTGGCTCGGCATCGGGATATGCCCACTCAAGAACGACGAAACCGGGCAACCATGCGGCGGGAACGTGCGCGCCTACCCAGACCAGGACGCGGGTGAGTCATGGGCGCGGTGCCAGGAGTGCGGCGAACGAGCCGTCGTCTCATGGTGGGAACACGCCATCTTCGGCAGTGAGGCATCGAAGCTCATCACGGCAGCAGAGTTGGCATCGTTCGTGCACCACCAGTTCGGCAAGGTAGTCGGCGAGTCAACGATCCGGCAGTGGGTGAAGCGCGGTTGGATCGAGCAATCAGGGCAGGACCATGATGGGCGCAAGCTCTACGACAAGGGCGCGGTGGCATATGCGCTGCAACGACGGCACGCAGTCTGAGAGGGTTGGCTATGGAGATCACCGAGTTCCTGCTGGCACGCATCGCAGAGGATGAGGCGGTTGCGCAGATGGCGATGCAGGGAGTCTGGTACTGGGAACCAGAAAGCGACGACAAGTGGCCGTCAGAAGACCAGTCGTTGATGTGCCATTCGGACCCCGACGCTGAGTTTGATGACAGCGTTCTTGCAGGCTGGGGGTATGACGCTTCTGGCATTGAGGGGCGCAGCGAGGACCGTGCCCACATTGTCCGCTGGCAGCCGGCCCGCGTGTTGGCCGAGTGTGCAGCCAAGCGGGCCATCGTCGAGGCACTGGACAGTGACGCGCCCGAGCATCAATGGATGTCGGCACTGACGCTCGAATGGGTCGTCAAGGAACTCGCCGCCGTGTATGCCGATCACCCGGATTACGACGAGGCGTGGCGGCTCTAGGCATACATCCACCGGATATGTATGATGTGACAAGAGGGACGTTCGTCGTCCCCACAAACGCCCCGGCAGCCAACAGGCCCGGGGCGTTAGTCATGCGCCCGGGAGGTGCACTATGCCGACACCCCCACTCGACTGCGGTTGCCCCATAGCCATAGAGCTCGCCGGGTACACCTACGCCAAGGGAGACTCCCGGCTAATCCTCTGCCACCATCACGGTGACGCCAGCAAGGACGCAGCGAAGGCGCAAGGGTTCACCGTCATCGAACACGCGGTCAAGGTGTGAGCGACCACCCCAAGCCATGCACATGCGGCTACATCTGCCCAGACTGTGGCGCGCCGCACCCAGTGCCATCCCTCTGCCACGGCCACCGCGTCAAGGTGCACGGCCGCGCCTGCCATGGCTAAGCGCGTCTGTGCCGAGCCAGGTTGCCCCGAGCTAACCGACGCCACCCGATGCCCCACCCATACCCGCGACCGGGACAGGGCACGCGGCACCAAGGCGGAGCGCGGCTACGGTTCAGCCTTCCAACGCGAACGCCGCACATGGCAGACCCGCATCGACAACGGCGAACACATCACCTGCTGGCGATGCGACACGCCACTAACCGGACGCGCCTGGCACCTCGGACACGACGACGACAACCGCGACATCATTCGCGGACCTGAATGCATCGGCTGCAACCTCCGAGCCGCAGGAGCCAAACGGCAACGATACGCCGACTGAAATCTCATTCGTGAGATAGAGGCACCAGGGGGAGGGGACCGGACCGGCCCAACGACAGCC